>BFBZ01001057.1_pt1 | contig 20025 bp, 15 predicted proteins | sample 1888401 | NCBI WGS metagenome assembly BFBZ01 (sample SAMD00112614, study PRJDB3348) | symbiont metagenome | host: Chara braunii | reverse complement strand
TCTTGTAATTGAAGTAATAGGGGTCGCGCGAATAGATATCGATATCCAGCGGTTCGGCATGGGCAACGATGGTCATGTCGTAGTCGCGGCCGCTGAAGACATCCTGCACCCATTTGGCAGGAAATTCGGTCGGCTCGATATTCATCGTCACACCGATATCGGCAAACATCGCCTGCATCACCTGGGCGCTGCGCGGCGCATAGGCCATCTGCGGCGTCTTGATGGTGAAGGTAAAGCCATTTGGATAGCCGGCTTCGGCAAGCAGCGCCTTGGCCTTGGCGGCATCATAGGGCAGTGTGCCAGTCAGGTCCTTGTAGCCGGGGTCGTTCGGCGTGTAGTGGCTGCCGATCGCTGTGCCGAAGCCCGACCAGGCGCCTTCGATGATGGTCTTGCGATCGAGCGCCATCATCAACGCCTGGCGAACGCGCTTGTCGTCGAAGGGCTTGCGCGTGTTGTTCATGCCGGCCACGACCTTGAGCTCGGTATTGCCGACCTTGGTCATCAGCCTGGCATCGCCGTCGAAGGAGCTCATCAGCTCAGGCGCGGCGAACTCCGGAAACGCATCGAGATCACCGGCCTTCAGCGCCGCCGCCTCCGCCTGCGGGTCGGAAATAAAGCGGAAGGTCACCTTTTCGAGCTTCACGTCGACCGACTTGTTCCAGTAGTCCGGGTTCTTGACGAGGTCGACATGATCGCCCTTCGCCCAGGCGGAAAACTTGAACGGGCCAGTACCGATAGGCGTCGTCTTGTCGTTGGCGGAGGATTTCGGCCCGACCATGACAGAGGAAGGCCAGCCGAGCCAGTAGAGCAGGCTGCCAGTCGGCGAGGAAAGATGCAGTACCAGCGTTTCGGAATCCGGCGTATCGATCGAGGCGATGGTCGCGAAGAAGCGCTTCTGCGGGTTGACGGAATCCTTGCCGCGGGCGCGATCGAGCGCGAATTTCGCCGCTGCCGAATCGAAGGCCTCGCCATCATGGAATTTGACGCCGGTCTGCAGCTTGAATGTATAGGTCAGCCCATCGGGCGAGATCTCCCAGCTCTTTGCGAGCTGCGGCACGATCTTGCCGCTTTCGTCGATGGCAACCAGCCCCTCGAAGATATTCTGCCAGGTGACCTGCCCAATTGCGACGGGCGCTGCGATCGTCGGATCAAGCCCGGTCGGCTCAACGCTCATGCCGAGATTGAGCGTGGTCTTGGCAGCTTCGGCAGGTGTCAGGCCAAGCATCAGCAGCCCGACGGAAAATGCGGTGCCATAGGCGAGGCGGCGCGCGAAATCGCCGAGGCTCGGGCGTAAAAACGTGGTCATTTCAGTTCCCTTGCTTTTGCCCGCTAGTCCGGCTTCCCTCCGGCCCGCGGTCTTTTCCAGGATAGTGTCATCTCGCAAGCGCACACACAATTCCGAAAATGTGTGCTCGGTGTAGCGGATATCGCTACACCGGATTTCCTTAATTATGAGGGTTCGATCAACCTTGCTTCCCCTTGGCGGTGAGTTGCTGGCGCATGAAGCGCTCGATGAAATCAAGCAGTTTGCCCGCCGCAAAGGATAGCTGGCGATCGGGCGCGACGCAGAGGTCGATCGGCGTTCTCACTCCCTTGCCATCAGCGACCGGCAAGGCGACAAGCTGGCCCGCCGCGATCTCTCTTTGAACAGTCAGCGCCGGCAGCATGGTGATTGCCGCGCCGCGCAGAACCAGCTCCTTCTGCATTTCCAGCGACCCGGTCTCGAACACCGGATCGAGCGTCAATCCCTCACGCGCGAACAGCGCGTCGAAGGCCTGCCTCGCACCGAAGGAACGGTCGGGAACAGCAAGCGCGTGCATGGCGATTTCGGCGAGCGCGACCTCCTTGCCGTCCGCGAGCGGATGGGAGGCCGCAACGATCGCGTCGTAGATCAGTTCGGCGCGCAGCCGCACCTTGGTTCCTGAAAGCGGCGGCGCAAACAGCGTCACCGCCATATCTGCCTCGGCACTGTTGACCGCTTCGATGGCGCCGCGGGCACTGGTGATGGTCACCTCGAAGCGAAGCCTCGGATAGCGCAGGCTGAATTCGGCAAGTGCGGGGGCCAGGATATTGGCGACGGCAGCGCCGCTGGCATAGATGCTGACCCGGCCACGCTGCAGGCCTTTCAGGTCCTCGATCAGCTGATGCACATGCTCGAGTTCGCGCAGCGTCCGGCCGGCGCGGGCGGCCAGAAGTTCGCCGGCGGCTGTCAATTTGACGCCGCGGGCGCTGCGCTCGACGAGCTGCGTACCGAAGTGGTGTTCGAGGTTCTCGATCTGTCGGCTGATGGCCGTCGGCGCGACATTCAGGTTTTCGGCGGCCTGACGCATCGAATTGGTGCGCACTAGCTCATCGAAATAGATCAGCGCCCGGAGCTGCATGCGCGAAATCTCCGGCTAGGCAACAGGCTTGGGGAAGCGATCCCGCCAGGCGGGCTGCGTGCCTTCGATCGGCAGTGCCGTTGCCTCATAGACACCGCGGGCAATCGCGCGCGCCATAACGATGGTGGCGAGGTGGCAAAGCTCCATGAAGCCGGGCATGTCGTCGCGGGCGTGCTTGCCGGTGGATGCGGCAAAGATCGTATCGCCGTCGAGCGGCAGATGCGTCGGCAGCAGGGCGCGGGCAAAGCCGTCGTGAGCGCAAATAGAGAGGCGATGCGCCTCGGCTTTTGTCAGCTGTGCGTCGGTGACGACGGCGCCGATGGTGGTAGCAGTGATATTGGTGCCCTTCAGCCGTAACCGAGTATCGATGGTTTGCGGCATGCCGAGCCCACCGAATTCGCCATCCTGCTCGAACGGTGCCGCCCAGAAATACTGGCTGTCGCCGATCGTGGCCGAGCCGAGTGCATTGACGGCGACGATGGCGGCGATCCGGTATCCCTTGCTGCTGACGACACTGGCTGAGCCGAGGCCGCCCTTGACGGTTGCGGTCGTAGCGCCCGTGCCGGCGCCGACGGTTCCGAGCGCAAACGGCCCTTTGGCTGCTGCCTTGAAGGCGGCATAGCCCATGTCGCGATAGGGGGAATGCAGGCCCCAATCCTTGTTGCCGCCATTGATAAGGTCGAAGAGGATCGCCTGCGGGACGATCGGCACCAGCGCGTTGCCGACCTGCAGGCCGCGCCCGATGTCCCTTAGGCCCGCCTGCACACCGCCGGCCGCATCGAGCCCGAAGGCGGAGCCGCCGGAGAGAACAAGGCCATCAACCGTGCCGACGGTCATTGCCGGATCGAGCAGGGCCGTGTCGCGCCCGCCCGGCGCACCGCCGAGCACGGTGCAGGAGGCGACCGCCGGTTCGTCGAAGATGATGGCAGTAACACCTGAGCCGAGCCCAAGATCGGTGGAATGACCGACGGCGACGCCTTCGATATCGGTCAGGAGATTGAGAAGGTCAGCCAATGAAAAATCCTATCGCCATGGCAGCGCGGGGCTGCTACGGCGATAGGACCGCAAAGAGGGGGAAAAGACAAGGTGGGTATGGGGTTGGTTGGGGCCGACCCTCGTGGTTCGAGGGCCCTTCGGGCCACCTCACCATGAGGGCGGAGCGACCATTAGGTCGAGCTACAACCAAAATCCGATCTTGGAAACGCCGGCAGGATAAGCCCGGCGGATTGAAGCGGAAAGATCAGCCCTCACCCTGAGGTGGGAGCATAGCGACCCTCGAAGGGCGAGGGCGGCTGATTGGAATGCAGTGATTGGAATGCAAAAGCGGCGGCTAAGCCGATCCATCAAACGTGGATCGGCTTAGCCTGTTGGCGAGAGAGGAGATCGCGGATTGCGAGTCTCACTTCGTCTGCGTTTCTGAAATGCTGCTCGTCCAGATCGTGGACGTGATATTTTACAGCGATGAACTTGAGCCGATCCTGATCGGGAACGACGATGCCGACGGGAACGCCGGCGTATTCGATAACTTGCTTCTTCATAAATAGACTCCCTCCGCACCGCTATCGGTGCAGATATGGCGAATTGACTGTTTGAATCCGATTAGGGGACGAACGTCACATTCGACAGCGCGGGCTGGAGAGCGCGCCCGAGCGGTCATGGCCAAGCACGGACCAGCCAAGGGTCGAAGCGATGATCTTAAAATTCTGCATGTCACGTCCCTGGTTGGTGTTGTACTTGTTAAGCTCCGAAAAGGAGCCGGTGAACGAGTGCGTCATTGTCTATTATATTAGTAGACAATAACAATTTTATCTCCGGAAACATATTCCTAAAGATGTCAAAATGTCGACGATCGGTAAAATAAAATTCCGTATCTGGCTAATTGCAAGGAAGGAGGCACTTATATCCATGCCATCTTCCTCTGCCGGAACGGCTTACCGATCACCGACAAGCAAATAGGAATTGCCGGGAGATTCGACAATCCCCCGGCGGCATTAAAATTCACTCGCCGCTAAATTACCCCAATGGTTAACGGCCTCATCTGACCGATCAAAATCCGTCTTCGAGCACCTTTTCCAGGGCTTTCGCGAAGAAGTCCGCACTATCGGCCGAAAGGCAGAGCGGCGGCTTGATCTTCAACACATTCAGGTGATCGCCGGTCGGCTGCATGATGACCCCAAGATCGAGCAGGCGCTCGCAGATCGCAGCCGTTTCTTCGGTGGCAGGCGTCAGCGCTTCCCGGTCGCGAACGAACTCCACGCCGAGGTAAAGACCGGTGCCGTGCACGGCGCCAATCAGCGGGAAGCGATCCATCAGCGCGATCAGCCCGGCTTTCAGCCGGTCGCCGACGACGCGGGCGTTTTCCTGCAGATTTTCGTCCTTGAGAATGTCGAGAACGGTAAGACCGACAGCGCAGCTCACCGGGCTGCCGCCGGAGGAGGAGAAGAAATAGCCCTCCCTTTCCAACGATTCGGCGATTTCGCGGCGGGTGATGACGGCGCCGAGCGGATGGCCGTTGCCCATGCCCTTGGCGATGGTGATGATATCAGGCACGACACCCTGCGTCTCGAAGCCCCAGAAGTGCTCGCCGAGCCGGCCATAGCCCACCTGCACCTCGTCGGCGATGCAGAGGCCGCCGCGCTGCCTGACGGCTTCGTAAGCGCCGGCCAGATAGCCATGGGGCAGGGCAATGCCGCCGGCATTGCCGTAGACCGGCTCCGCAATAAAGCCGGCAAGGCCTTCGCCCTTTTCGTCGATGGCCTGCAATTTCTCGGCGACGTCGACAAGATAATCCGAGGCCGTATCGGGGCCGCGAAACGCGCCGCGATAGGTATTGGGCGAAATGATCGGATGCACCCAGTCAGGCCGTGTCGTCAGTGCTTGCGGGTTGTCGGCAATCGAGGTGGAGACGGCATCGCTGGCGACGGTCCAGCCGTGATAGGCCTCCAGCAGGCAAACCATGTTCTTCTTGCCGGTATGCGCCCAGGCAAGACGGATGGCGAGATCATTGGCCTCCGAGCCGCTATTGACGAGGAAGACGCTGTCGAGCCCCTCCGGCGCCAGCATCGCCAGCCGCTCGGAAAATTCCGCGACGGCGGCATAATGGAAGCGGGAGTTGGTATTGAGCAGCGACCATTGGCGGGCGACGGCAGCCGTCAGGCGCGGATGGGCGTGGCCGAGCGTCGTGACGTTGTTGACCATGTCGAGGTAGCAACGGCCCTGCGTGTCGAACAGGAATTCGCGCCAGCCGCGTTCGATCTGCGGCGGGAATTCGTAATAATGCTTCTGCGGCTTGGCGAAACGGGCGTTGCGCAGGGAAAGCAGTGAAGCGGCATCCGGCCTCGGCGCTTCGCAGGCTGCATTGAGGAAGGCGGCAGGTGAGGGGCAAATGGCCGACCAGCCATCCGCCTGGTCTGCTGTCGCAAAGAGCGGCGGTTCCMGTGTCGGCACACGGCACAGCTGCACGCGCAATCCGCCAATGGCCGATCCTTCGCTGCCGATCGTACCAAGCGTCGCGCCCTGCTCGATGGTCGCGCCGTCCTCGAGGTCGGTTTCAATGCCGTCGAGATGCAGGCTCACCTCTTCGCCGGCAAGGACGAGATGTTGTCCTTGACGTTGGAAAAGGCCCGGGAAGGGGGCCGCGACGGTCGCGCCGGCTGGCAGGCAAACGTCGCTGTGCAAGGCGAAATTCTGTGGTTGCGCCATGCTGAGCGGCGTGGCCAGCGACAGGCGGAATTCGCCGTAGCGGGTTGCCGCCGCGCCGGAGGCTATGGCCGCCTGTGCCAGCAGCCGCCAGTCCATGTCGGGCTTTTGCCAGTTGCCATCGACAAAATCGGCACTGGTGACGGAAAGGTCGACGGCGACGATCTCCTGTGCATCGATGTCAGGCAGCAGAGCCGACCAGCCGTCCGTCGAGATCGGGGCGACGTCGAAGCCGATTGCCCGCAGGATCGCGGCTTCCATCACATCCGGCTGCGCTTCGGTCGCGACAACGAAAATCTCGCGCTCGAAATCGAGATTGCCGCGCACATACTCATTATCCGGATCAATGGCGAGCTGCTGTTCGGTGCTGGCGGCCAGGATAACGGCGCGCGCGACGATCAGTGGCCACAGCGCCTTCGCCTCCGCCTCCTCAAGCGGATAGATCGCGTGATATGCCTTGATCGCCGGAAGGATATGGAACGGATTGCCGTCGGCGTGATGCAGCAGCGAGGCGCAGGTGACGGCGAGATCGCCCACCAGCCAACCCTGAATGATGTCGCCGAAATCGATCACGCCATCCGGCACCGGCTGTCCGTGGGCGTCAGGGTGGCTGACGACGTTGTCGTCGGTAACGTCGTGATGCACGGGCTGCACGCGCAGCGCTGTTGCCAGCGGCTGGATACGTTTGACCGCGGCCACCATTGCCTTGGCGATGCGGTCGCGCGCCTCGTGATCCGTTATCGCCGACAAAAGCTGCACGGCCACCGGTCCGGCGCGGCGCAGGTCCCATTGCAGGTTTCGGTGCAGGCCGGGATGGTCGAAATCGGCAAGATCGCGTGCGAGCCGGGCGGAAAGCGCGCCGAGTCCGGCCGTCGAAGCAGCCGGCAGATGCTTGCGCTGCGTCAGCGTCTGCCCGGGAAGGAATCCGAGCAGCCGGACGAGGTAATCCTGTTCGCGCACGGTAATGGCGAGAATGTCACGGCCATCCTGAGATGGCACGATATCGGGCACGCGCGGCGCATCCGGCTTGGCATGGAGATGGCGGATGGCCGCATTCTGCGCCTCCAGCTCGACCTCTTCGTATTCGGCCCGGCATATCTTCAGCACATAGGCCTTGTCGCCGGCGTCGATACGGTAGTTGCGATCCTGCTGGCTGCCGAGTTCGCTCATTGCCCCGCTCAGGCCGTAATGCGTCTGCAAGATTTCGGCTGCCTCTTCCGGCGTGATGTCCGGTCTTGGCAATTGCATACGATTTGCGAGCGTGGCGTCGGCCATGGCATCCCCCGGATGGTTGATTTGCGTCGACACTAAACCATTCCATCCTAAAGAAAATCACCCAAAACAGATAGGGTCGTCGAGCATTTAGGAAGAAGATAGGCCGCAGATCATGTCCGGCTAGGGATCGTCCCCTATTCGACCTCGATGGAATAGCTGCAACCGGCCAGCGTCTTGCCGGGATGGCTGTCATCCGTCGAGACATTGAGGGTGATGAGTGTGTGGAGCACGGTATCGGAATTTTCGAGCTGCTCCTTGCTCGACAGGATTTCTTTTGCACCGAGGAACTTGTTCGGCTTGTCGACCGCTGCCGTCACTCCGAGTGTCTTGGCAAGCGGATGCGGATCAGGCTCGTCGAGCACGGCCAAGGGTCCGGAGGAGGCGAAGGCAATCCTGCTCGTCTGCCGCCCGAAGACGCTCACCGGCGCAGCCAGCTGGAATTCGCGTAGGAAGGGGTTTTCCGACGGCAGTTCGGTTAAGCCGAACTGCTTCATGGCCGTGACACTTTCAGGCCCGGTCAGCCACATGCCGAAATTATTGTAACTCGGCACGTCGTAGGTCGTGCATTCGATCAGCTTGGCAAGATCGATCTTCGATGGGTCCTGTTCCGCAGTGGCGGCATGCGCCGTCGCCGTGCTCATAAGAAACGCCGCCAGCAGCAGCGTTCCCTTGCGATGAAATGACATGTCTTTTCCTTATTCCCGGCCGATTCGATACCGGCGGTATCAAATCGTGCTTCGGCGCAAAAGAAAAAGGGAATTGGCGGCAATAGTTAGGCCACGCCTCAGCCCATCCGCTCGGAAGCATATGAGCCCGGGCTTGCCGGGAAGACGACGGTGCGGTTGCCGTTGATGAAATTGCGGTGATGGATATGCGCATGGATGGCGCGCGCCAGCACCTGGCTCTCGACGTCACGACCGATCGAGACGTAATCGTCGGCCGACTGCGCATGCGTGATGCGCGCCGTGTCCTGCTCGATGATCGGACCTTCGTCGAGATCGGCGGTGACATAATGCGCCGTCGCCCCGATCAGCTTCACGCCGCGCTCATAGGCCTGCTTGTAAGGGTTTGCCCCCTTGAAGGACGGCAGGAAGGAGTGGTGGATGTTGATGATGCGGCCCGACATCTTCTGGCACATGGAATCCGACAGGATCTGCATGTAGCGGGCAAGCACGATCAGCTCGGTGCCGGTCTGCTCGACCACGTCCATGATCCGGGCTTCCGCCTCCGGCTTGTTGGCCTTGGTCACCGGAATATGGTGGAAGGGGATGTCGTGATTGACGACGACCTTCTGATAGTCGAAATGGTTGGAAATGACGCCGACGATGTCGATGGGCAGCGCGCCGATCTTCCAGCGGTAGAGCAGGTCGTTGAGGCAATGGCCGAAGCGCGAGACCATCAGCAGCACCTTCATGCGCTTCTTGGCGTCGTGGAACTCTGAAGCCATGTCGAACTTGGTGGCGATCGGCTTGAAGCCCTCGACCAGCGCCCCCTCGCCGATGCCTTCTTCGGAGATGAAAGAGACGCGCATGAAGAACATGCCGGTATCGAGGTCGTCGAACTGGCTGGAATCGACGATGTTGCAGCCCTGCTCGGCCAGATAGTTCGATATCGCCGCAACGATCCCGCGTGTCGACTTGCACGCAACTGTCAGTACATAGCTCTTCATGTCTCTTCTCTCTTACGCCGAGGATGCCGCCCACTTAAAGGAAATCGCAAGGGTGGGAAATACCTTCCGCCCCGTCAGCTTTCGACGCTAATTTAGGCAGGATGGCGGGAAAAAAGCCGTTCCCATTGCGCCTTCGGGCGGCGCATCCCCGCCTCAGCTGCTGGTCGCCAGCGAGAGCTTTTGTGGCTGCTTTGCCTGGGTGCCCTCGTTGAATTTCAGGAAGCCGACGAGAAGCCAGACCAGGCCTGCCGTCTTCATCGAGAAGATGGCGGTGGAACCGATCATGAGATTTAGGAACAGGAAAAGGGAAAGGGCATGGCCGAGGCGCCGCTGATTGACGGTCTCGCCCCCCGGATAAAGCGAGGCGTAAAGCCAGAACAGGATGAGGCCGAAGATGGTGGCGCCATATATGATGTACACATAGCCGCTGTCGAAGAATATGCCGACCTGATCGAGCTGCAGGCCGATAGTGCTCTGCAGGTCCATGCCAAGGAAGGCCTTTACCGTTCCGTTGATGCGCCCCACGAAATTATCGCCCGTAACCGTCGGCTTGAGCGAATGGATCACGAAGCCGACGACGATGATCACGGGCATCGTCAGGAGGTCGAGTATCTTCGGGAGCCAGGGATAGATGAAATAACCGGCGACGCAGATGAGGCTGAAGATCAGCATCGTGCGCGTGTCGTTTGTCAGCAGGATCAGCACGACGGTCGACAGAAACAGCAGCCTGTCGAGCAGCCGCAGCCGGCCGGAAAAGCTGATGAGATAAAGGACCATCACGCCGCAGAAATTTGCAAGCGAGACCTGTTCCAGGAAAACGGAGGACGAGCGATGGTCTATCAGGCCGAAGGAAAACCGCCCCTCGAAGCCCAATGCGCCGCGGAAGAGGCCGATATCGCTGTAGGTGGCCGGCGGCACGCCGCGCGTATTCTGAAAATATTCGGCCGGATGAAACAGCGCCACATATTCCTTCACCGACACGATCTCGCAGATGAGCACCGCCAGCACGGCAATGCAGGCAATCTTGAAAGCCAGCTTGAGCGTGCGCTCGTTGCAGAGCCTGCCCATGATGGAAAACGAGAAGATGATCATCACGTTGCGAAGGTGATCGATATAGGCCTGCTTGTTGATGGCGATGACGAAGACCGTGAGTATGATCGTCAGCACGAGATAGAGGAGCGGCGCGATATCCTCCTCGTAGATCCCCTTCGTCAGAATATAGGTGAAACTGACCGCCTGGAGCACGATTTCGCTCATCACGACGGCGTTTGGCGTCAATGGCGTGATGTTGTGATTGATGAAGGCGAGGATGCTATTGTACAGGACCGCGAGCAGCGAAACGGCAAGAATGACGAAATTGATGGGCTGCTTTTCGCCTGAACTTTGCATGAACTATCCGAGGTCGTGGGATCTCTGGCCTTGGCCAGCATATCAGGCCGATGATTCGCGGCAAAGAGTCGAGCCAGCGTCCCTTACTTCGGTTTGATCAGCGCACATGACGGCGCGAGGGTTGCCTTTTTGCTCAATCCCTCCACCAGCACTTTCAGTTGCGGCTTGTCGCGGCCATTGTGCGGCTGAATATTGAGCGGTTCCTCCGGCGGCCACCAATCGCCGGCCGCCCAGTAACTCCAGCCGAGCCAGACATCGCTATTGGTGTTCAGGACGTCGAGCACCTGTTTGAGGCCGTCTAGGCAGCCGTCATTGGCAGCAACGCCGAATTCGCCGAGGAAGCCGCGCTTTCCATTCTTGCGCAGCCAGTCCGTGACATCGTTCAAGCCTCTTTTGGCATTGTCGGTGCCATCGCAGACCGGATGCGTGCCGGAGCTGTCCGAATCCAGATATTGATGGAATTCGAAGGCGTAGAAGTCGAGCGGATCCGTGACGCCGAGCATGACTGTCGCATTCGCGCCGCCGCCAAGGACATCGGCGGACCAGCTATGCGCGCCAGTCCAGTTGGTGCCGGGTACGAGGATGAGATTGCGCGCGCCGACGGTGCGAATGCTGCGGATGGCGGTATTGGCGAGTTCCAGCCAGTCCGGCGCCTTGATGTCGTGCGGCTCGTTCATGAGGCCGAAGGCGACGCCCTTTTGGTTGGAGAATTCGACGGCAAGCCGCGCCCAGAAGTCGCCGAAGGCCAACTCGGTTGCCGGCGGTTGCTTGAGCTGGACCTTGTCGTAATAGCCGTAATTATGAGGGTCGAGGACGACCACCATGCCATGCTTCTGAATGAGGGCGACGGCGTCCTTGAGCCTCTGGAGTTCGTCGCCGTTGAAGGGTTGGCCGAGCACCGGCTGCAGCCGCTCCCAGCGGAAGGGCAGCCGCACGACGTTCATGCCCTTGCCCGCAAAATAGCGCACGGTTTCTTCCGAGGGGTAGGTGTAGTTAACGTTGGCCACGCCGTCGCGCTCGCCATATTCCGCGCCGGAGAGATTGACGCCACGATAGCAAAGCTGCGCCGCTGCAAAGCTGCTATCTGCCATTGTGGTGGAGGCAAGCAAGACTGCCGCAGCCGTCAGGCGCAGCAGAGCCTTCTTCATCGATGCGGTCATTGCACGCTCCTGCCTCCCATGCGGATCTGTCCCTTTCATAGGGGCGATGATGTTGAACAATGGTGAAGGCAGAGGGTCTGCCGGCCCCCGCACTGCGATTTCCTTGGAGCGTCCTTAATGGTCCGTTAGCCAAACATTTCTAAAGTCGAGGCATCTGCGAGGCGGAAACCGCCTGCGGAGCACTGAAAGCCTGACATGAGCTCAATGGAACGAAGCAAAAGATCGGACCAGCTTCCGAGTTGGCGCGATACCGAGCCGTCAGATACACGGCGCGATGGCCTGCGCCTGCGCAGTCCGATCTTGCGCCCGCGGGATTTTGTCGTGGCGCCGGAGCCGGCTGCAGCCGCCGAACAGCCCGAAGCGCCAGGGCCTGCTGATTTCGCATCCGAAAAACGACCAAGCAAAATTGATGTTGAGGTGGCCTCGCACGCCCCTGTCGAGCCGGCTGCGGTCACTGCCGCCCCCACTGCCCCTGTCGAGCCCAGCGCTGTCGCTCCGCTGCAGATCATTGCCCAATCGGTCGTCCTGCCGTCGGCAGATTCGCCGTTGCTCGATCTGCGCTCCGCGATCCATTCTATTTGGGCGAAGAAATTTGTCGTTCTCGCCCTGGCGGCAATCTGTGGCCTGGCTGGCGCCGCCATTATTCCGCTCATCCCCCAGAAGTTCACGGCCGAGACCAGCCTTTACTTCGATCCCAGACCGAACGGCGGCGAATCCTCCCAGCAGGCTCCGACGCCGCCGGAGCTGATCACGACGATGATCGACAGCCAGACCCAGATCCTGTCTTCGGGCAAGGTGCTTGGCCGTGTCGTCGATACCCTCAAGCTCGACCAGGATCCGCATTTTTCTGGCGGCGCCACCGGCGAGGCAGCAAAATACATAGCGACGGCGGCTCTTGCGAAGGCCGTGCAGATCGCCCGCGAGTCGAGCACCTATGTTGTGACCGCGAAGGTGACGACGGGCGATCCGCAAAAATCAGCCGCGATCGCCAACCAGCTGTTTTCCTCCTTTATCGAAGAAGAAAGCGGGGCCGTCGCCAAGAGCTTCAAGTCAAGCAACAGCGCACTGGACAGCAGGCTGGACGACCTGCGCCAGCAGGTGCTTTCGGCCGAGAAGGCGGTAGAAGCTTATCGCGCCGACAATGACATGGTGGCCGTCGAAGGCAATCTGATCTCCGACAAGCGTCTGACGGCGCTGAACGACATGCTGGTCACTGCCCAGCAACGCACGATCGAGGCCAAGGCTCGGGCGGACGCCGCCGGCAAGCTGAGCTTCGAGGATGTGGTTGCCAACAATCCCAACAACCCCAACGCCAGCAGCGGATCAACGGCGCTGAGCAGCCTGCGTCAGCAATATGCGACACTTGCCGCCAATGTCGGCAGCCTGCAGAGCCAACTCGGTGCCCGTCATCCACGCCTGCTCGCGGCCAAATCCTCGCTGGACAGCCTTGCCGCAGAAATCCGCAGCGAATTGCAGCGCCAGATGACGTCGGCGCGCGCCGACTATGCGCAGGCGCAGGGAGCTGAGCAGGATATCGCCAAGGAACTGGCGGTGCAGAAGGCATCGCAGGTCAATACCTCAAGCAAGCTGGTCGGCCTGAACGAGCTTCAGCGCAAGGCCACCGCAGCCCGTGATATCTACGAGTCGCTGCTGAAGCGTTCCGGCCAGACCAGCGATGCGCAGGATCTGTCGCAGAGCAATATCCGCGTGATTTCGGAAGCCGAGCCGCCGTTGAAAGCTGACGGCCCCGGCCGAAAGGTGATGATGGTGGCGGGCTTGATCGCCGGTGCGCTTTTCGGTGCTGGCCTTGGAATGGCCTTTGCCATTCTCCTCGGTCTGTTCCGTCATCCGGTCCTGCGCAGCTATCTTGGCAAGTGATCCCTTCCCATCTTTCTGCGTGAGCCGCCTCTCCAACATCGAGGATGCAATTGTGTGCCGGCTGTTCTACATGTAAATCGGCGCTGGAATGAATTGGAATCCGCCAATGAAAGTACGATGCAATTATCATGCGTCATGCGGTGCATTGTGAGACGATCTATGCAAGAGAAGCGGCGCATCGCTTTGATGACCGGCGCCAGGGAGAGCTGACCGATGGTGCCCTCCGATAAGCTCGTTTTGCCCTTTTTGGCATTGCCGCGCTCAACCAAGCGAGCGCTCGCCCTGCTCGTCGATGCCAGCCTCTGCGTATTGACGGTCTGGTTCGCCTATTGTCTGCGCCTCGATGACTGGGTGATCCTGGAAGGCGTCGAATGGCTGCCGGCCGTTGTCTCGCTTCTCGTTGCCATACCCATCTTCATCGTGCTGGGCCTTTACCGCGCGATTTTCCGCTATGCGGGTCTGTCGGCTTTCGTGACAGTGCTCAAGGCGGTGGCCATCTACGGGCTCGCCTTCATGACTATTTTTACCGCGATCAGCGTGCCGGGCGTGCCGCGCACGGTCGGCATTTTGCAGCCCTTGCTGTTGCTGATCTGCATCGGCTTGTCGCGGATATGGACGCGCTATTGGCTCGGCAATGCCTATCAACGGCTGCTCAACCGCAGCCAGCTCGCCAAGGTGCTGATCTACGGCGCGGGTGCATCGGGCCGCCAGCTTGCCGGCGCGCTAGCCAACAGCGCCGAGCTGAATGTCGTCGGCTATCTGGACGACGACCGCAATCTGCATAGCAGTATCATGGGCGGTCTGCCGATCTATGATCCTGCCGATCTTCCTGCTCTCACCGTGTCCGGCGATATCAAGGGCGTACTGCTTGCCCTGCCGAACGCCACGCGGCAGCGGCGCAATGAAATCCTTGAGGATATGCGCAAGGCGCGCGTCACGGTGCGCACCATGCCGGACCTGACGGCACTCGCCCAAGGGCGCGTCGCGGTCTCCGATCTGCGCGAACTTGATATCGAGGATCTGCTCGGCCGCAACGTCATCGCGCCCGACCGGGCATTGATCGAGAAAAACATCCGCGGCAAGGTGGTCATGGTGACCGGCGCCGGCGGTTCGATCGGCAGCGAACTTTGCCGCCAGATCATGAAAAACGGCCCATCCGCCCTGCTCTTGGTGGAACAGAATGAATTCGGGCTTTACGCCATTCACGGCGAACTCGAAAAACTGGCTGCCTCCGCAGGATATGCCGATATCCGCATCATACCCTTTCTCGCCTCCGTCCGAGATGCGCGGCGTATCGGTCAGATCATGGCGGCATGGCATCCAAAGACCGTCTATCATGCGGCCGCTTACAAGCATGTGCCGCTTGTCGAGTACAATCCCGTCGAAGGTGTGCGCAACAATGTCCTTGGAACCCAGATAACGGCCGAGGCGGCACGCGACCATGGCGTCGAGGATTTCGTGCTGATCAGCACCGACAAAGCCGTGCGCCCGACCAATATCATGGGCGCCAGCAAGCGGCTGGCGGAAATGGTGCTGCAGGCCATGAACGCCGACCGCAAGCCTGGTGTCGCCAGCACCAATTTTGCGATGGTCCGTTTCGGCAACGTTCTTGGTTCCTCCGGCTCCGTCGTGCCTCTCTTCCGCCAGCAGATCCGCGATGGCGGCCCGATCACGCTGACGCATCCGGATATCACCCGCTATTTCATGACCATCCCCGAAGCGTCGCAGCTTGTCATCCAGGCCGGCGCCATGTCGGCTGGCGGCGACGTGTTTCTGCTCGACATGGGTGAGCCGGTGCGCATTGCCGATCTCGCCCGGCGGATGGTGGAGCTTTCCGGCCTGACGGTGCGCGATGAGGATGAGCCGGATGGTGATATTGAGCTTGAGATCACCGGGCTGAGGCCGGGCGAGAAGCTCTATGAGGAGTTGCTGATCGGCGACAACCCACAGCAGACAAGCCATCCCCGCATCATGCATGCCAAGGAGGACTTCCTGCTGTGGCCGGAGCTTTCGCAGCGGCTTGTCGCGCTTGAGGCCGCGTTGGACGAAAACGACATACCACTGGCACGAACTCTGCTGGAGAAACTCGTATCCGGTTATGCGCCGAGCAGCGAAGTCGTCGATCTGGTCTATCGTGAGCGCGAGGCGGATCTGACCGTTGCCCAGCCAAATCTCGATAATGTCGCGCCGCTATAAGGCGGCCGCAAAAAAGCACTTCCCGCTTTCCACCGGGACTGTGGACATCGGTCATATAGGCTGATGAGAGCTTCCGTTAGGTACTAGCGGCTCAGGATCCCGTCAGGGAACTACCATCCGCGGCTTAATACGGATGGCATACCGCCAACGTCGCAGCTGATCGCATGTGCGGAACCAGTGCGCCGTCATCCGCAACAGGGAGTGCCGCTTCACGGCGCGGTAATCCGTGCGCTTGCCGATCGTCGTATCGGCGCGATGTGGGCTGAAATCGGCAAGATTTTCAAGCGTCGCGAATGTCTCGACGCCGGTTGACCAGCCGCGTTCGAGAGCGACGTCATAGGGAAGAAACATTGGCTTCAGCGTCACCAGCAGCTTCTTGGCAGCCTTGCGGTTGACGATATAACAGGCGGCAGACCCCTGCGGGCCGTGCAGGCAGCGGCCGATGACGTCGTTTTCGGCTGTCTCGCAGATCTGCTTGAAACCCACCAGACGATGATTGACCAGCTTGACGAGGCGGGCGCCGTCGACGCCATCCATCGTCGCAATCGCACGCGGGATCAGCTTCTCGTTCAACTCGATATCATCTTCCATGATGATGGCCATCTTGTCGCCGCTGGCAACGAATTGCTCAAGCGCGAGGAGATGGCTGCGATAACAGCCATATTCGCCGGCCAGGAGCTTGCGGCCATTGTGATAGATGAACGACTTGGGATGAAAGTCGAGGCGATCCTCCTCGGCGATCGCTCGGCCGTCAACAGCCGGTATTCGCGTGATATCCAGATCGTATTCCACGGCCTGGCCACACAAACGTTCCCAGCGATCGCGCGACTGATCCAGATTGATGACGTAGATGCGCAACTGCTGAGCGGCATCAGCGACAGTCAGCGGATCAGTGATAGGGGCGGTACGATCAATCTGTTCGAGAATGACTGTTACTCCTGCAAACAGAAATCGTGGCGATAGCAGTTAAGGCAATGGTTTTGCCATTATATAACATGCTTACGAATTGTCGCAAATTCGGAATGCGCGTCAATGTTGTATTTCCGGATAAAAGCATTTTATTTGGTGTAACGTTATGTGAACGCCCGCATCTTGGCCAAGAAACAGGCTTCGCGCCGTGATTTTGACGGGCGCCCTGTTGGCGAAGGACCTGCACTTTACTATATCTGAAACATGCGGCGCGTGGTCGTTGCGCTCGCATGGTTGAAGGAGCGTAGCAATTCATGTGGACCAAATCAAAAATCGCCATTGCCGCTCTGTTCCTTGGCTGCCTCATGCCTGTTGCCGCGATGGCCGATAACCCGCTTATACCGAAGCCATATGTCGCGCCTGTCTATCCCTACAAGAACCTGCCGGGGGTAACCGCGCCAAAAATGGCAGCTGACGAAAAATTCCAGTGCAGCACCACGACCTTATATCCGGATGACTTCTACAGAGGTTACTACTATCGCGGTCTGCCCCGCCTGGGATATGTGTGTGACCAGAACGGTGTGATTTCCAGCAGCACCAGAAAACCCAATTATCAATATTGGCAATACAACGGCCCAGACAGATAATGCCGGCCATCCTGCCAAAATAAATGGCAACGCGATCAAAACGGGCGCAGCTTCAGACTTGAAGGCTGCGCATTTTTAAGCGATGATCTGAAAATAAATTTCATGTTTTCGAGTAAATGCGCGAACGTCGTTGACGAATGCGAAAATTTGCCCCAAGCTTACGAAAATAAATTACGTAATGGGAACTGAAAAGTATGCGAGTTGGAATCATTGGGCTGGGATTCCGCCTGGGATATCTGGGCTATGTGTTCAAGGCGATCGATGAAAGCTTCGAGATCGCCGGCTATGTGGATCCGGCGCCGGCAGGCCTGCCTGGTTTGCTCGAACAGGGCATTTCCGTTGGAAAGGCCTATGGCACTCCTCAAGAGCTGATCGCGAACGAAAAGATCGACCTCTTGATGATCGGTTCGCCGAACCACATGCATCTCGATCATATCCGCATCGGCCTTGAGGCCGGCCTCAAGATTTTCTGTGAAAAGCCGATCGTCACGACGATCAAGGACAGCATCGAGCTCGCAAAGCTGATGGCAAAGTACGGCCATGAGCGGCTGAATGTCGGCTTGGTCCTGCGCTATTCGCCCATGTATCGCGATCTTTTGGCCGCGCAGGCCGAAGGAAAGCTCGGCAAGGTCGTCTCCATTGAAGCATCCGAGCATATCGAACCCTACCACGGCGCCTTCTTCATGCGTGACTGGCGCCGCTACGAGCATTATTCCGGCAGCTTCATGCTGGAGAAATGCTGCCACGACCTCGACCTTTATAATGGCGTGGTCGGCGCGCGTCCGGAGCGGGTGGCGAGCTTCGGCGGCCGCAAGAGCTTCATCCCGGAAAACGACCCGGCACGGGAAGGCATCAACGATCTCGAACTTTTCCATCGCAAGCCGAGCGGCTGGATGGGATCGGACAAGGTGTTCGACAGCGATGGCGACATCATCGACTACCAGGTTGCGATCATCGAATATGCCAATGGCGTCGGCATGAACTTCCACACCAATCTCAACGTGCCGGACCAGTTTCGCCGCTTTGCCATCATGGGCTCGCGCGGCATGGCCGAAGGCGATTTCATTCGCGGTTACTTGAACGTTCACGAGGTGCTGACCGGCAAGAAGGTGATCGACAACACCTACGCGGCCACCACGCTTTCACAGCATTATGGCGCCGATGAGCAGATGGCCGCCGACATCATCGCGAACGTCAAAACCGGCCTACATCTGCCGGTTTCGACCCAGAATGCGCTGGAAGCGGGCATTCTGGCGCTCTCGATGGACGAGGCACGCATGAAGAGGACTGTCGTCGATCTCCGACCGATCTGGGACGAATTCGACGAAGCGCTTCATTCAAGAGCCGCCTAGGGAGGGCGCGGGATGGGTGTTCAACGCGGCACGGTCATCTTCGCCTGGGTCCTGCTTTTTCCGGCTCTCCTCTACGTCACCGTCATCGTCGCCTATCCGCTGGTCGACACGATAATCCTGTCCTTCACCGATGCGTCGTTGAAGAAGGTGACGAATTGGGTTGGCTTCGAGAATTACGCCAAGATCTTCAACGATACTTTCGCGGGCGTCATCGTCCGCACCTTCATTTGGACCTTCTTCTCCGTGTCGTTGAAGATGATCATCGGCACGCTGGGGGCGGCGCTGCTGAACTCGGCCGTTCCGGGCCGCTCGCTTTTCCGCGTACTCACCATGCCTCCCTGGATCGTGCCGATGGCGATCGGCATCTTCATGTGGGGCTGGATGTACAATGGCCAGTTCGGCATGATTTCCGGCCTGCTGCAACGCTTCGGCATTGTCGACAGCCCCGTGGCGTTCCTGGCCTATGGCAGCTCGGCCTTCTGGGCGACGATCGTCACCGACGTCTGGATCGGTGTCCCGATGGTCACCCTCTACATGCTGGCGGCGATGCAGGCAGTACCTCACGATCTCTATGAAGCCGCCTGGACGGATGGCGCCGGCCGCTTCTATCGCTTCCGCCGCATCACCCTGCCGTTGTTGGTGCCTTCGCTCGTCACCATGTCGATGCTGTCGCTGATCGCCACCTTCAATTCCTTCGATATTATCTGGATCTTGACGCGCGGCGGCCCGAACGGCGAGACGACGACGATGATCATCGACACTTATCGAACGGCAATCGGATCCTATAAATATGGCGAAGGCGCCGCTCGCGCAGTGCTGATCTGCATCTTCCTGTCGCTCTTCTGCCTTGCCTATTTCCGCGTGACCAGCCGCTTTTCCACGGGAGCCAAGCAGCGATGAGCCAGCCTACGATGATCCATCGCTACAAGTGGTACGAGCTCATCGGCATTTATGCCGGGATCCTGCTGTTCCTGACTTTCGTGCTGGCGCCCTTCGTCGAAGGCTTCCTGGTCTCGCTGAAGCCGCTCAGCCAGCTTTTCTCTTCGCCCTACCGGTTCATTCCCGAGAACGGCTCCTTTGCAGCCTATCGCACGATGTGGACCAGCGTGCCGGGCTTTGGCTGGTACATCTTCAATTCGTTCCTGATCTCAGGCTCGACCACTATTATCGTCCTGATCCTCGTCGTGCCCGCAGCCTATGCTTTCGCACGTTTCGAGTTCAGAGGCGCCGGCCTGCTGCTCGGCGCTTTCCTGGCGGTCAACATGTTCTCCGGCGCCGTGCTGCTGATCCCGCTGTTCCGGCTCATGCGCTCCTTCGGTGTGCTGAACACCTATTTTGCCATGATCGTGCCGGGTGTCGCTTTCCTTATTCCCACCGGCATCTGGCTGCTGCGTACCTATATGATGCGCATTCCGAAGGAGCTCAATGAGGCGGCCTTTGTTGATGGCGCCAGCCATTTCTATACGCTGC
>BFBZ01001056.1_pt1 | contig 20032 bp, 18 predicted proteins | sample 1888401 | NCBI WGS metagenome assembly BFBZ01 (sample SAMD00112614, study PRJDB3348) | symbiont metagenome | host: Chara braunii | reverse complement strand
TCTGCTCTTCCGTAAAGCGGCTGCGCTTCATGCTCTGGTCCTCGTTGGGCCAGAACGAACTTCAAACTGGATTAAGCCCCAGGGGCAAGGTCATGCTCGACCTGTCGATCTTCGGGCCACGGAGCCTGTTGGCTCCAGGCGACAATGTTCATTGCCGGAATCATTGATCGAGCTCTGGTGGACGACGAACAATCACATTCCAACGTGAGTTTCGTTCAGCTGGATTTCTGGATTGGCTGGCGCGCCTGGAGGGATCGAGGTCGACCCAAGGCAGCAGCTTCTCTCGATGCAAGTGTGCGTGAAGGCCTTCGGCGGCTTGTTTATGTTCGACGTAGTCGAGCAAATAGCCGAGACGCTGTATCACGGAGCGCTCAAAGAGCGGAGCGAGTTTTTGAAGTTCTGCTGCTTTCATCTTAGCGCCAAGATCCGAAAGCACCGTCGCTATACTGTCGATCGTTCCGGTCACGTGCATGTAGCGCAGGAGATCAAGTCCCGTCAGTTCGGGGGAAGAGACCTTGAAGAGGCCGGTATCGGTTTTGTGGTCAGTGATGGCCGCGCTAAGTGCGTCTAGGTCCTTTCGATAGAAGAAAGTGAGGATTGAACGTCCAGCGCGGATTTTGGGTATCCGCTTGTCTGTCACGGTTTGGAATTGCATGACGGCTTGGTGGGAGGCCCCATGTATCTCGGCGGCCTTGAGCAGTCCGACATAATAGGGGTGCCCCTCATGTTTCATGAGGTCATTGATGTACCACTGAGGTGGAGGCGCGCCGCGAGCTAAATATTGCGGTGGGACGACCACGTAAAAGCCCTGTCGCGGATTGATGAGCGCATGTTTGTCCTGCAGTCGCTTCGCTGCAGCTAGAAACCCGCGGGGGGTGGTGTTCAACTCGGTGATCGCCTCGTCCCGGGTAAACGTGACTCTGCCGCCCGCCAAGAGGCTGGTGAGGTAGGAGCTTAAGGTTCGGCGGCGGTCATGCATCATGTATAAATATACACGAATTACGCGTTTTTTCCAACATAAGACTGTGTAGCAAAATGCCCGAAAAGTGTGCGCTTTTCTACATAAGAATGCAGAATCTAAGCACGTCAGAGGGCATAGCGCGCGCTCGAATTTTGGAGGCGTTCGCAGCCCTTACTCGAAGTTTAAAAAAACTCCACCTGACATATTCTGACATGGAAAGTTGACCATCAAGGAACATAATCCTTGAAGAAAGCTAAGTCTCTCTACAGAAGCCAGTTTCCTCTTTTTCGCGGGATAGAGCAGTCGGGTAGCTGATCAGGTCCATAACCTGAAGGTCATAGGTTCAAGCGGTACCCGTCGACAGGTTAGCGGAAATCACGCACATCGCGGATATTTGGCCTCCGCCGATTATTTTTCCCCGACGACGTGAGCTTCTATTCGTTGCCAGACTTCATCTTCCTTGGACGCCACGTGACAGGATCTGCAATCCAGCTGTTGACGTCGGATTCATGCCAGCCGGTCCCGTTGGTGCTGATCTTGAGTTGAGCCGGAAACGTGCCCTCGGCGATCTTACGGTAGATGGTGGATCGGGACAGGCCGGTTCTGGTGAGGACGGTTCTTAGTCGGATGATGCGGTCTGGTTCGCGCATGGCCGCGATGCCCCTTCCTGGCTGTTTCTGATGCTTTCTGAGACCAGACAGACCAAGCGGTCGGAGGCAGACAAGGGGATCCTCGTGCGCTGCTAAGTGTGGCGTAGAGCCGGCGGCAAACAGGATGGATCAAATTCCGATGCCCCGGCCTCTGCCGAGATCGATGCCATGGGCGAGGGCTAGTTGCTGGCCGAGCCGGCGGCCTGATTCGAGCGCGACGCCAAGGTCGTTCTTGCGGCTGGCGAGTAGAGATTCGAGTTGCGGATCGCGCTCGAGGCTTTTGGCCATGTCGCCCATCGCCGAGCGCGTGGCCTTGTAGCCGGACATGTCACCGTCCTGGTACTGGCGCCGGCTGACGTGATCGAGTTTCTGCCAGCGCTCCACGAAGCGGTCCGCGCGGCGGCTTGGATCGGTGCGCAGCTCCGTCTCAAGCTGGAGTGCGCGCACGGCGCGCCCGAGCTGGCCGACGGCGGCCTCACGGGCCAGCTCGGGGTTCTGCTTGTAGGCTGACTCGGCGTCGCGTGAGCCATAGGGCCGAACCTGCTCGAAGGCCTGCCGGGCCTTCTGCAGCTCTTTGACCTGCGCAGGAGTGGCCGCGCCGCCTATCTCCTGCGCTGTGACGATGGCATCGACTGCGCGGGCATGACGGACGAGTGCCCGGGTGCGCAAGCGACGTAATTCCACGCCGGGCTCTTCGGCCACCTGCCTTTCCGGCGTTTCGATGTCGCGCCGGTCGGCTGCCGTGCCGCTGCTTCCTCTTTCCGGCGCTGCTTGCTCGGGCTTGCGTCCGCCATCTGGTGCGGGGGCATCTGCAGGCGAGCGAAGGCCATCGAACATGTCGCGCAGCCTTTCCGGCACGATCTTGCGCACAATTTCGGCCACGCGCTCGCGGAACGTGATCCCGCGCCGTTCGGCATAGCTCTGGACCGGATCGCCCAAGTCGTAATCCGAGGCCATGTCCTTGGCGCGACCGCGCGACAGGGCGCGGGTGAGCCGGTCCGCATCGGCAAAATCGTCGCGGCCATAATGCAGCTCCACCCCGTCGCGATGCCGTGACAGGGCGACATAGCTGCTGTGGGCATCCATGCCGGGCGTCGCCAGGACATGGACGCGGTCCACTGTCATGCCCTGGGACTTGTGGATGGTCGCGGCATAGCCATGGTCGATCCGGCTGTAATCCTTGAGGTCGAAACGCACGGATGTGCCATCGTCGGTCTGCACGGCTATGGATTGCGCGCTGACCAGCTCGACGGTTCCAAGCGTGCCGTTCTTCACTCCAAGGCTACGCTCGTTCTGCAGGAACATGACACGATCCCCGCGGGCGAAGCTTCTCGCCCCGCGCTCGACCGTCACACGCACCTCGTCGCCCAGATCACCCGCAGCCCGCATCCGCTCGCGCGCTGCCTCGTTCAGCGCCCGCACTTCGTCATTGGTGTGGGTCAGGATGATCCGGTTGCGGTCCTGCGAGGCCTGCCGATCGCGGTCCCAGCGCTCGATCAGATCGCCGCGGGCCTGCTCGCGGGTTAGCGCCTCGTGCACCATGTCACGGGAGCTGTAGGCCCCAAGCGCTTGTCCAACTTTGCCGGTCGCCAGATCGCGCGTAGCGTCGCGCTGCCAGTCTTCCCGCTGACGGCGCACGTCCCCGATCTCCGCCCCTCCGTGACGCTCATGTATGGACCGGAACGCCGCGCCCGCCTCGATCGCTTGCAACTGTTGCGGATCACCGACCAGCACTACCTTGGCTCCAGCATCGGCCGCATGGGACAGCACGCGCTCGAGCTGTCGCGTGCCGACCATGCCCGCTTCGTCGATGACAAGCACATCGCGGGGAGTGAGCCCGTCACGGCCCCGATCCCAGCCATGCTCCATGCTGGCGATGGTGCACGACGCAATGCCCGATCCGCTTTCGAGGTTTTCCGCTGCAATGCCGGACAGCGCCACGCCCCGGACCTCGTAGCCTGCTGCTTCCCACGCCACCCGCGCCACCCCCAGCATCGCGCTCTTCCCTGTCCCGGCATGGCCGACCACGACGCTGAGATCGCATCCATCCGTGACATGCGCCAGAGCCTCGGTCTGTTCGCCGGAAAGGACCAGGCCGCGCGCTTCCGCACGCGCCAAAGCGGCTCGGCGGTCCAGGTCGCGAACCGCATGGCGCTGCCGTGCTGCCATCCGTTCAGCAGCGCGGTGCAGGCGCTGTTCGGCCTCGATCATTCCGCGGGCGGTGAGCCGATCCTCGCCGCGGGCATCCTTGCCGAGTTCGACCAGATCGGGCGCTCCCTGCATTGCGCCAATCACCTCGTTGAACTGGTCGAGCCCGTCGCTGTGCCGGTGCGCGAACTTGGCCAGGTCGCGACGGGTGAAGGTCGATTGCTGTTGGGTGATGGTGTCCAATCCCAGGGAGGGGTCGGCGATGATCCGCGCGCCATTGTTCCGTGCGATCTCGCGGTGCATCTCGGCGCGGTCGGCCTCACAGCCTTCGTCTGCGATGCCCCGAACCTCGATCCGTTTGGCCGGTGCGCCGATCTGGCTTTGCGGCTCTAGCGTAATGCCTTGGGCTTCCAGGCTGCGATGGTCGATCCGCGCGTCGATATCGAGCTCGGCCAGCCGCTCATTGGCAAGCTCGGCCCAGCGCCTCCGCCAGCGCTCGACCATCTCCGTGCGGTTCCAGTCTCGTACCTTCTGGCCAAATCCGTTCTCGTCGACCGCGCGCATCGTCAGCATGACATGGGCATGGGGTTTCGGCATGCCGTCCTCGGCTCTGTCCCAATGCACATTGAGGTCGGCAATCATGCCGAGACCCACGAACTCACCCCGAACGAAGTCGCTGGCAAGCTCGATGCCCTGCGCCTCAGTCAGCTCGCGGGGAAGGGCGAATTCGACCTCGCGGGCCAGCTGCGCATCCTTCCGGATTTCGAACGCCTCGACATCGTTCCAAAGCCGTTCGCGGTCTCCCCACGCCGCCGGCGCGTTCTCCGGCAGCATCACCTCGGAATGGACGACGCCGCGCTTTCCGGAAAAGTCCTGCTCACGGCCAAGCCGCTCGTCGCGCAGCCGTGAGCCGGAGCGGTAGGCGGCCGACGCCACCGCGCTGCTCCCGGCCTTCCGGCCAATGACCTTGACGTGAAGATGATAGATCGCCATCGCGATCCGATCACTGACACAGCGAAGCGTACGTCGGAACGACGTATAAGCGCGCCCTCCCTCGAAAAAATCTCGGGAGGGATTATCCCGTCTCAGCCGATCCTGACGACCTTACAGCATTGCGCCTGTGGCCCCGCTATCATTTCTCTGTCGACACTCATGGAGACGACGATGCGCAAACCGAGAGACTTTGATGCGGACTTGAAGGCACTCGAAGACAAAGCGCGCGGGCTAAAGACTCGCAAGGTACGCCAGCTCGGCGAGTTGGTCATCGCCACTGGAGCGGACACACTCTGCGCTGAAGAACTGGCCGGCGCGCTGATCGTACTAGCCGAGACAAAAGAGGCCGGAAAAAGGGAGGCATGGGCCAAGCGCGGCGCCGCGTTCTTTCAAGGACGGTCGCGGCGAACTGCGCCAGCATCTGACCGCAACACGGACGGCACTCCTGCGCAACCGAGCGGCGCGCAACCAGCATCAGGCCGCAAGGGCGCGACATGACATGCGCACGTGGCAGGTCGAGCGCCGGAGGCGCACGCGGCACCTCATCGAATTGGGGGGCCTCGTCGTCAAGGCCGGGATCGTGGAGCTGACCGGCGATGATCGCGCCACCATCCTCGGCGCGCTGCTCTGGATGGCCGACAAGCTCCAAAGCGATCAGCGAGACCGGGCGCGGACGCTCTGGACGGCGAAGGGGACGCAGGCGTTCGAGAATGACTGAAGCGCGCTGTCTCATGCCGAGCGGATAATATTTTCGGGGCTATCGCAATACACTTGGTGCGTCGACTTGCAAGCCATGACCGCGTGCGTAACCGCGCCACAAAGCCCGCTGGTTGTTCCGTTCGGCCAAACGGCAGGGATAACGATCCGACCGCTTGCAGGCGTGAACTGGCGGAACGTGATGCCGACGATGCTGACATCTGTCAGTGCGGTAGTAACGAAGGCGATGCCCGCGCCAGTTTGCACCTGCCAAAAAAAGACAATGAGCACGTTCCCTCAAGCTTCTTTCCCAACAGAAAGCTACAGACGGATTGCAGGATTCCCGATTTTTGGGGCGCTGCTGCGACGCGACGTCCCACACTGAGCGGTCCGAATACTCTCGTCTGTCCAAGAAAGGGAATGGCTGGCGCTCTTTTGGGCGAAGCCGAACAACAACTTAGGGAGGATATATGGAGCCGAGCACGGTCCCACCGAACAGCCGCGACGAACTTGCCGATGATATTTTGGAAGGAGCAGACGCCATTGCTGAGTTTCTGTTCGGTTCGCGCAAAAGTAGGAGAAAGGTCTATTATCTAGCCGAGTGCTCTAAGCTGCCGGTCTTCCGACTTGGTTCTGTTTTATGTGCACGCAGATCGGTGCTTCTGAAATTTATATCCGGTCAGGAAGCCCGCGTTATTCCGGCTGAATGATGAATCGACCATGAGGCGCGATAACCTGCAAAGAAAACGCAAGAGAGCGCATCGAATTACGATCCTTTGCTGGCCTGTCGCGCCTCGGGTATCGAGAATCTGATTACGTCCGTCAACCGTCTGGCAGCGTCGGCGGGGTCCGTCGCCTCCCAGATAATTGTCAGGTGGTGGTTCGTATCGAAATGCGGCCTGGCGGTGGTCGTTTTTCCATCGAAGACCGACTTCTCGCAGGTATAGATGACCGGCTTCCCGAGACCTTCCGCGTAACCGGCCTCCCAATATGCGCCATGATTGGCATGGCTCAGATCGGCGATGAGAAAACGGCAATTTCGTATTTCATTTCGCAGGCGAGCGTCGATGAGTCCGGCTTCGGGTCGATCATCAAGGCGGTAGAGTGAGAAACCGGTCTCTTTGACCGCCGGCCTGAAATGCTCATCGACGATTTTGTCGAGATCTGCATTTCCAAATTGCATCGCCATGAAGGCGTTATAACCGGACGGCGTAGCCCGCTCCAATTCCTGTAGTCGTTCAAGGCCTCGATAGCTGAGCTTTACTGCGCCGTCCGCACTTGCGCCAAGCTTACCTCGCAGATAGCCCTCATCCAGCATGCCTTCCAGCAGCAACTGAAACGCGCCAGGAGACGCGGCACCGACGCGCGCACCAAAATGGCCGTAGCTGACCGAATGGGTTGGACCGACCTCATGCTCGGTGCCGAGAATGCGGAGCAAATGGTCGCGTTGCTCGACCAGGCTCGGCAGGCGATCTTCCTGAAGTATCCGCAGCGTCATGCCGTCTGTCAGGACGGGCACCTGACCGGATGCGCCCATACGGTGCAGCGCATAAGCCATCACGGCGCGCTGACGTTTGGCTTGAAGCGAGGTGAGCGGCACCCCTGGGACTTTGTCCGCGTTCAAATACTGGGCGACGTGGCCGAGCTCCATTTCATCGACGATGAAGACGCCGCAATGGGGGCAGTCGATCCGGCGACCGGGCCAAGTCCTTGCATCCGGCCCAAATGCTTCCACGGAAGCGGGCTTTGTCAGCGGAGATTGGCAGACCGGACACTGCCGAGTGGGTTGCGTGTCGTTCATGCACGAATGTTAGGCGAGTCAACTTCTGCACACAACTCGATATCGGCAACATTCCCTTCGAAACAACGCCGTCCCTTGGCTTCCTCCAGAGTTGTTGCAGCCGCCTCGCGCCCTTGATTGGGCGGCGTATAGCACCGAGCGTCGGCTCAATGGCCGCAAGTGCTTCGCACTCCTCCACTTCGTTCCGGTCGCAAGCGCGATGCGGCCGCCTCCCCCGTCGCAAAGGCGCCTCCATCAAGCCGCGACAGCGCGGTTGAACAGTACGCATCCGAGCAAGACCGCCTTGTGAAGAAGTCGGCCTCGTAGCTCACTGTCGTTATGGACGTACATAAGGACAGTGCGATGTTGAGTCGCATAGAGGTTGTCGAGACGGGTCGGCGGCGACGCTGGACGAGTGCGGAGAAGATCCGGATCGTGGAGGAGAGTTTCGCGGGGCCGCGACTGGTCTCGGCGACTGCGCGCCGGTACGGGATCTCACGTCAGCTTCTGCTGAATTGGCGCAAGGCTCTGGTCTCGCGTGATCCGGTTGGAGAAGATGCGATCGGCCCGACATTCGTCCCTGCGATCGTTGAGCCGAGCGCGCCCCTGACGCAGGAGGCTGTCGAGGCCGGCCAGATCGAGATCGTGAGCCCGAAGGGGTTGCGCGTGGTCTTCGGTCCCGGCGCGGATGTCGAGGCGGTCGTTCGAATTGCTCGGGGATTGGAGCGCCGATGATTCCGGTTCCGACCGGCGCGCGAGTGTGGCTTGCGACAGGCTACACGGACATGCGCCGAGGCTTTCCGTCGTTGGCGCTCCAGGTGCAGGAGGTGTTGCGCAAGGACCCGCTCAGCGGTCATCTGTTCGTGTTCCGTGGACGGCGAAGTGACCTTGTGAAGGTGATCTGGCACGATGGCCAAGGAGCCTGCCTGTTCACCAAGAGGCTTGAGAGAGGAAGGTTCATCTGGCCATCGGTTGCGGGCGAGGCAGTGACGATCTCACCGGCGCAGATGAGCTATCTGTTGTCTGGAATCGATTGGCGCAATCCTCAAGAGGCGCTGCGTCCGACGCGGGTCGGATGACTGTTTTGATTTGAACTTGCTGCCTGATCTGATTCAATGGCTTGATGACATCGAAGCCGGGCGCTCTTCCTTCGGACCTTGCGGGTGCCTACATGGCGCTGCTGGCCGAGCGTGAGACGTGGCAGGCAAAATGCGATGTCGCCGTCGCGGATGCCGCCAGCGCGCGGGCGGAGCTGTCGGCCAACGCGGCGCTGATCGCGCATCTCGAGCTGCGGATCGAGAAACTCAAACGCGAGCTGCACGGGCCGCGCTCCGAGCGCACGGCGCGGTTGATCGAGCAGTTGGAGTTGGAGCTCGAAGAACTCGGCACCGCGGCGAGCGGGGATGAGCTTGCCGCGCAGGCCGCGGCGGCGAAGACCGAGAGCGTCCGCGCCTTTACGCGCAATCGGCCGGTTCGCAAGCCCTGGCCGGACGACATCGAACACGAGCGCGTCGTCATCGAGGCTCCGAGCAGCTGCGCCTGTTGCGGAGGATCGCGGCTGGCGAAGATCGGCGAGGATGTGACCAGGACGCTGGAGGAGATCCCGCGTCGCTTCAAGGTCATCGAGACGGTGCGTGAGAGGTTCACCTGCCGCGATTGCGAGAAGATCAGCCAGCCGTCGGCACCATTCCATGCAACGCCGCGCGGCTTGATCGGCCCGCAATTGCTGGCGACGATCCTGTTCGACAAGTTCAGCATGCATATCCCGCTCAACCGTCAGAGCGCGCGCTTCAAGTGCGAGAGGATCGACCTGCCGTTGTCGACGCTGGCCGACCAGGTTGGCCACGGGACCTTCGCCGTGATGCCGCTCTTCCACCTGATCGAGCGTCATGTGCTCGCGGCCGAGCGCCTTCATGGCGATGACACCACCATCCGTATCCTGGCGAAGGGCAAGTGCACGACCGGGCGGATCTGGACGTATGTGCGGGATGACCGGCCGTTCGCCGGACCTGCGCCGCCAGCGGCGGTCTATTACGCCTCCAGCGACCGACGCGGCGAGCATCCGCAGAAGCATCTGGCCGCCTTTGCCGGCATCCTGCAGGCGGATTGCTATGGCGGCTTCGAGCCGTTGTTCGACCCGAAACGGAAGGCGACGCCGATCTCGCCGGCATTTTGCCTGGCCCATGCGCGGCGGGGCTTCTTCGAGCTGGCCGACATCGGGAAAACCGCCCGGGAAGGCCGCAAGGGCAAACCGGTCTCCCCGATCGCGCTGGAGGCGGTCAGGCGCCTGGATGCGTTCTTCGAGATCGCGCGCGCCATCAACGGCAGCAGCGCCGACGAGCGGCGTGCCGTGCGCCAGGAGAGAAGCAAACCGCTGCTCGACGACATGCACGGTTGGTTGCTGCGCGAGCGCGAAACCCTCTCGCGCTCTTCCGAAGTCCTGAAGCCCATCAACTACATGCTCAAGCGCTGGGAGGGCTTCGCCCGCTTCCTCGACGATGGCAGGGTCTGCCTGACCAACAATTGCGCTGAGCGCGCCTTGAGAGGCATCGCCCTGGGAAGGCGAAACTGGACCTTTGCCGGCAGCCAGCGTGGCGCCGACCGCGCCGCCATCATGCTGACGATGATCACCACCTGCCGCCTTAACGACATCGATCCCAAGGCCTGGCTCGCCGACGTCCTCGCCCGTATCGCCGATCTTCCCGCATCGCGTCTGCACGAACTGCTGCCCTGGGAATGGAAGCTTCTGCGCCAGGCCGACAAGCCCGCCGATCAGCAGGTCGCCTGACCTTCGCCCGACACCATCGTATAGCTCGCCGAGCCCGCGCGCACGCGTCAATCAGGCGGCCTTCGCCGTATGCGTACGTTGAACAGGAGGAGGAAGCTATGGAAGATCTGTCATTGTCCGACGCAAGCCAACGTAAACTTGCCCGCCTTTAATTCGATGCTGCGGGGTTTGGCCACGGCAGCCCCATCACCAGAGATGCGTCGAAGCGCTTCTCCAAGAAGTGGAGCCAAGCACCGTCTGCGTGATATCGCGTCAGGCGGAGCGATTGCGCCGCGAACCCCGCAGACGCCGAGACCCGCTAGAAAGGCACCCAACTTACGGCAGTAATCGCGACGCCGGCATCGAATGACGGCCGGACCCGCAAGCGAGACCTGCTGCGAGGCGTTCAATAGCCTCTCGCGCGAGGGATTGTCACCCGAAGGGCCGAAACGTTGGTTCGGGGAGCGCAGCGACTAAAGCCCGGTACGCTTGGCGGACGCGCCAATCCAGACAACAACGATATTTTCTAAAGGTCCTGCCCGCTTAAGATATCGAATAGCGAGTGCGAGACTAGCCGCATTTGGCCGGCTATCAAATCTAAGCCCACTTCCCCAACAAAGACATCTCTATCGGCGCGCACCTCCGATTGACACCAGGAACGTAATTCCTCCGTCAGCCCCCGTGCACGCGCCAGCAGCCTCGGAAAGCTCGCTTTTACTCCGGGTGATGGCTTCTCAAGGAGAGATTGGCGCATTCTTTCGCACGCCGCGTCATCTTGCTTGAGGCGGCGAATGACCGACGGTATCCAGTGAGCCGGACTTTCCCACAAATCCCCTCCCAACTCGTTCGCTGCCCACGCCAGGTATTCTACGAGACGATCCTCCGGTGTGATCGTTGACATGAGCTTGAATGTGACCGGGATCGGGAGTTGCGGTTGACCCGTGAGGCGCAAGCGCAGTGCTGGCAAAGCGGCGGACGTCGGCCACCCCTCGCACAACGCCATGATAGCTCCGTCATCGCGCGGATTTTGATCGAGACCTCGGCTCAGTTGATCTTCGAGACCTTGATCCGACGAAAAATTGCGGCCTAGCACCTCGCCAGCAGTTATAGCGGTCGAAAACGTGTCCCAGTTCGTATTTCCACTATAGTGCAGTCCTCTAAGGCACACTTCACGCAGGAGCCCGCTGCTAGGGCGAACCCGCTCGACGAAACGAATTGCCGGCGCGGGAACACCCTTCGTTGACGCTTCGACTAGGCCAAGAGCGAACGTAGTCATGGCCTTGGACGATTCGATATCATTTCCAAAAACCTCGAAGAAGTTTTCTCGTTGAACGCCAAGCGCGGTAAGCGCCTTGTCATTTCCACCCAGACCTTCGACGATCGACGCCCACTCCGACGCCACCAATCGCAACATTTCGCGATGTTTGTTCATGCCAATACCATGAACATCCGCGAACTGCTCCGGCTTCAAAAGGTCCAATCGTTTCGTTACGATCAGCGCGGACAGAGCCGCTTGCCGGCGCGCGTCCATCCGTGGACCTATCGCGTCTAACTCACTGACAATCTTGCTAACGTATTCGGGGGTGATTTGGCCCGTATCTTTGTTGATTTGCGCGAGTTTAATCGACGCCTCGATTACGATTTCAGCCGATTCTTCATGGCACGCCATCGAAATCAACGCGCGACTGTCCCCGTCGGATGTCGCACGTGTTGAGAGCGTTTCCACGATCACTGAGCGCATGTTCAAATCTAGCGGCGCCGCAGCGTCCAGCACCAATCTTCGCATCGCGCTGTTGTCAGCAAACACCGCAGCGACAGTGCCGATGGCGCCGGATTCTCTTTTCAACTCACGTTTGGCTAGCTCCACGACACGTTCGTCTTCGTAGAACGTCGAGATAACTTCGCGAACCTCGTTTTCCACGACGAAGCGGTCTTCGTCATAGCCCCGAGCGAGCACACGGTCGACCGCCTCACGATCTGACGCGTCAATACCAAGAACGCGAAGTCCCTCTAGTGCAAAGTCAGCTCGTATTCTGTCTTCTCCATTAGCCGAAAGAATTTCGAGCAATAACTTGCGGCAGCGCGCCTTATCAGCCATCACCAACGGCAGCACATGCGCAATATCTTGACGCCGCTCGATCGGCTGTTCGGCAGCCTTGTTAAGAGTTGCGTTGACTTCCGGGTCCGCCGCTCCCCAGAGATCAACAAGCGCCGAGGCCGCCCAAAACGCAATGTGCTTATCCTCCACGCATCGCAATAGGGCCGCCTTCAGTTTTGGGGTCGCGCCTACCCGGGCGGCGTGCGAGAGCGTGTACGCGTCATCCGGTCGATGCTTGATCACCCAGCCTTCTATTGCCGCAACCACAATCGGATCATCTTTGAAATGGTTGGCGAGATGACGGAAATCATGTCTATCGATAACACAGTACGGATGTTGTTTTGCAAAATCACGTGCGATCAATTCAGCAACCTGACGATCGCCGGGAAAGCCGTTAATCAATAATCCGAAATCGGGCCTGCGACGCCGAACATATCTTACCCGTTCACCTTCCGACTCCTGCAGGGCAAATTGACGAAGTTTTTCTTGACCCGCCCAGCCGGCAATCAGTGCCTCATCGAGAATGCCGTTTAACGTGTAGTCGTTGCGTCCCGCTATCTCCGTTAGAACGGAAAAGTCATCATCATTTTGCTTTCCTAAGCCAATGATCCCGCGAACTCCTGTGATGGCAATCAAAGGGCTTTCTGAATCCCGCGCAGCACTAAGAACCTGTTCGGTTTTGGGAAGTTGAAGCCAACCTCGCCAAAGCGCTTCGAGTGCGGCAGCTGCGGCGCTAATGCTGGGCGGGTCAGCGATCAACGTACAAAGGCGCTCCGCTATTTCTGTCCGACCACCATATCGCCCTGCGAGCGCACGCGCCGCAGCTAGAGCTGCACCGTAATACTCATCGCGGAGGCCACGCCAAAGGACGGATTCAATTGCCGGATCGTCGGGCCAGCTTCCAATCGCTTCAAAAGTTTTCTCTAGACCATAGCTCGTCCATCTCGGAAACCACTGACGGAGCTTACCCGCTATTTTGGGACCCAAGGTGGCCGAGGAAAGCCCATCGATGGCTTGAGTGACCAGGACGCGACGTACTGATGGCGACCGCCCAAGCTCGATCTGATCGAAAGCCTTCTCCGCCAAACGAGCGGCCAATTGAGGCGTCTTTTTAAACTCCCCGAACGTCGCCTCAGCGAGCAGGATATCCCTCGATGTCTGCGTCGAAACATCACCATTGGCATCCTCAATGATCGTGAGCAGTCGATCAACTTCGGCCGGTCGTTGCAACTCGTGGAGCAGACAGAGAATTACCTCCCTCCAGCGCGGATCGGCGGCATGAGCTCCGACGAACTGTGCCTGCTGATCGAACTCCAAGCTTGCAAGATGTAACGAGGATAGCAATTCTTGAAAGACCCGATGGAAAAACCCGACTTCGCGCGCCGATTTTTTGACAAGAATTCCGATATCTTCTTCACCGAGGGTCAAGATCGTCCGCGCCGTTTGATTTGCATCCGCGATCGACGCACCAATGCGCTGAACAAGGCATTGGCTTATGACGCCGATAGCTTGTTCTATCTCGATAGAATCCGGTGATGCGCCTTCCTGACCGGCGTGAATGGCGTAAGCGAGTGCCGCAAGCGCCATTTCTCGCGTCGGCGGATCGAGGGCATAACGAGGAGCGCCCGCAAGCGCTGCTTTGTCCCGCGCCGTGGGATGCAATTCGAGCAGAAGTTTTGTAAGTTCTTCGTACGCAAGAAAGCGGTTACGAGGTAGCTGCAAGCGCGCTTGCTTGAGAGCGATCAGGCCTGTCAGCAGGAGCGGCGTCGCCGCAAGCTGAGCCATAGGCCCGTTACGCTGAAGCTCCTGGACGAACCCAGCGGCCTGCCGACTCGCTTTGCTTGCACCTTCTTCTTCATTCTCGCCGCTCGGATTGAGATGTGCAAACCACGTATTCGCCAACGCGGTCTGCTGTTCTGCCGAGAAGGGCGCAATTTGAGAAATTCGCCAGGAACCATCAAGGCCCGTTATGAGCCGAAAGCCGTGCGGACGGCTTGTCATAATTGCCGGGATGGAGTGCCGTTCTGTGAATGACTGCAAAAGACCGAATGCCGTGTTCGCGGCAGTCTCATTATCCCATTCGTCGATGCCATCGACGAGCAAGAATAGGCGCTTGTCGTCATACGCCTTCCGTACAAGCACTTGGAGATCGGGCTCATCTTGCCGACGAAACCAAGCCTCGATCGCATCAATGAGTGAGCAACGATCCTTGTTGTCTGAAATGAGTTTTGTCCAAAAAGCAAAGGACACCCAAACAGGCAAGAAATCGGGAAATTGCCGCCTAAGTGCAATAAACTTCGGTTTCTCCGACAACATATCCAGCGCAATGAACCGGAGAAGCGTACTTTTGCCCGCCCCCGCCAATCCGAGTACGATGTCGTGATTTGCCTTCGCAATCCAATCCTCAGCGGCGATGCGCGTCTTTTCTTTTCGCGGCGCTTCTTCGGTCCGAGTAATAAAAGGCGTCCCCCCTCTCTCACCTGACGCAGCATCGGTTTGCGTCGATGAGTGTTGCTGGGGCGGCGCCGTTTCATCGGCGAATATTTCGGTTTGCAACGTCAGATCCGGTTCGATGAAACGATCTGACAGTTGAAGCTGTCTCTTGCCGCCCGTCGGCGCGCTCAGCAAGCTTAAAACGCCGGGGTCGACACTTGCAAAATGCGATATATAGCAGGCGCGAAGCTTGCTCTTGAGCGTACGAAACTCAGATGGCGTGAGCCGCTTAGAGACCGTCTCAGCTGCTTGTTTACCGCAAAAACGCTCAACCCACGCAAGCCCGAAAAAGTCGTAAACGATCTCAGGCTCGGATTTCAGCCGGAGCCCAATCTGCTCCCCGTCCATCGGCTGAAAGTCAATGCCTTTTTCTCGCAATTGGGCTGCGCACGTTTCAATCTTATCTTGCGCATCGGTCGAACGAAGGCTGGCCTGAACGCAAAGTACCAAACGATCGCTTTTTGCTGCCCAAGTTCCATCGAGAAATTTATTAACGGCTTTTTCAATGTCAGCGGGACCGAACGACTTGTGACGCTTGCTTTGCCAAGTCGCATATTTTGTCGTTGAAGTCCGGCGAACGTAGATATCTATGCCGCCTTGCTCCTGACCCTCCGTTCCGTAGAGGCGGCAATACTCAACATCGCCATCTGATTTTGCCAATCGATGGCACAATCGCTCGAAATTCTGCCATGTAATTTCACCAAAGGGCAGTTCTTGAGCGAGCGTATCAACTGGCGTAGTGATTTCGGCGACGTCTGGTGGCTCAAGCACCCACGGCGGATTTTCACTGGTGTCGATGTGCTGGGCACCGCTCATTGAAGAACCTGGGACAAGGGACCGGCCATCAATTCATCCAAGGAAGGTCGCCTCACTTCTTCCTTGGGCACGTAAATAGACAACTTGTGCTGCCATCGGCCGACGCCGTTGACTTCGAGATCGAGGCGAATGGGCAACCAATTGTTGGTGGGTGTATCAGCGAGCAATTTGATGCCGAGAACGCGCTCGACGCATTGGAGCGGCGTGTACTGGCGGCTATAGAGCGGATCGATGTAAGGGATTGCGGCCTGGCGGATGACTTCTAATTTCAGCAGCTGCTCGAACCAGGGCGAGCCAGCGAGCAGCCGGAAATACTCGGCAATCCGCGTGCCAAAATTCTTATGAAAAGGGCTTTCGCCTTTTTGACTCGACAGGCACGTCCTGATCTTTTGCGGCAGCGCGTCTACGCCGGACACCTCAGCAATGTTACCGCGCTCCGTAACGAAGAGGTCGTGCTTTTCTGACAACGCAAAGTCAGTCGGAAGGTCGGCCGCGCGGATGCGCTCTGCGCCCGACGCCACGGGAAATGTCACCTCGTAGCCGCTACCTTGCCGTTTCTTGAAGGATGGAGCCCCCTTCATGACACGACCATCGCCAAGACTATTCACCAGGACATAACGATCCATCGGTGGCGTCTGGTCGTAGCTCGCAATGAAGGTGAGAAGAGCGTGAAGATCGCCATTAACGAAATCTTGCAGATGAAAGGTCCACTCTGACTGGTCCGCACCGATCAACTCACCGGAGGATATGATATTGGGACCGATAGCAATCAGTTCGCTGACAGACTGTCCTCTGTGCACGCCTTCTCGATGGCGCCTCTCGCAGTTGGCTTCGTGTTCGCGCTTCATCGCGCGAAGCTCGTCGGCCGTATAGGTGGTTTTGTCATCGTCGATGAGGTCGGCATGATGGCTGCAAAGCCAAATTCCATTTGAAATATCTTTGCGCTCGTCTGGGGTCATGGAAGCCAAGTAGCGTGGACCGCCCGGTGCGGCGGCATGGATATGTGCCGCTTTTCCGGTCATGCTGAAGGCGTCAGGGGCCTCCTCGCTCGGGCCAGAAGTCGAGCGTGGGCATTCTCGAAATGAGCACGTGTATGCTGCGCGAAGCGCCAGCGCTTGTTTGGTTTTGGCTGAAAATTCGTCGCGGTTGCTCACCCGGGATAGCCTCCATTTGCCTCCAAGACTAGCATAGAACGATTACCGAACATTCCCAACGACTACAATTCAATCCTTCCCCGAATATTCAATATACTATATTATTTTCAATACCTTACTATAATTCATCGACCATCCAATATGTCGTGACATTGTCTGGCAGAATGTGCTATGATGGTGCTTAAGAGGTGGAAGATGGCTCAACGTACTAACCGAACAGAAAAGCTCGATTTGCGGCTCAGCCGGGCGGCAAAGCAAACCTTGCAGGCGGCAGCTACCGCCGAACGCAGGTCAGTCAGCGAGTTCGTGCTCAATTCCGCGCTCAGCGTTGCCGAGGAGCGGCTTGCTGATCGGCGTGTCTTCACGCTTGGCACCAAGAGCTGGGATGCGTTTATCGCCGCGCTCGATGCGCCTCCCCGCCGACATGCTCGCCTCGAACGTCTCTTTCGCGAACCGTCTGTCTTCGATGTCAAAAGTGAATCGTGACAGGTTCGCTTCGCATCGAAAAGCTGGATCGTTTCCACGCGGTTGAGCCGTTTACCTGCGGCCAACCTGAACTCGATCGCTTTCTGATCCAGCACGCCCTTCGTGCCCAACAATCGAATTCGTCACAGACTTGCGTTGCCCTCAATGATAAGGAAGTCATCGGCTTCTACACCATTGTAGCCGGAGAAGTGCATCACGCGAACGCACCGGAACGCGTCATCAAGGGGATGCCGCGCCATCCGATCCCACTTCTAGTCCTGGCACGGCTCGCCGTTCATACTTCAATGCAAGGGCGCCGCATTGGATCGGGGCTATTGCTCGATGCGCTTGGGCGAACGCTGCAAGTGGCCGATGTTGTCGGCATACGTGCGCTTGCCGTTCATGCGAAGGACGACGAAGCCGCCGCGTTCTATCGGCATTTCGGGTTTGTGCCGTCACCAGCTGATCCGCGTCATCTCTTCATGATTATCAAAGATATTCGTCTGGCGGCGGGCCAGGAGCCTTAGCTGTTCTTTGACTGCTGCACGCATTGCTGTCGAATTTAGCGGTCGTGGAGCGAATAGAGCCCGACCGGCGTAGCCGGGCGCGCCATTTCTTGACGGAATAAGTCGCCCGGCCTAGCGTCCACCAATCTTCAACACAACGGCCGTGCGTCATGAACTACCGCTATCAATGGCAGATCATTGCCAGCCGCGTGCGCGGTTTGATGCAGGCCGCCGAGCTTCACGCGCGGTTCCTGTCCGTTCGGTCTAGTGACTCGTACGGCAGAACAGGGCGTCTTCGCGAAGAAGGTGAGCGTATCATTGCGGAAGTTTCGGATTTCGGCGATCGCTTTCAGAAGTCGCTGCCTCGAGAGGTCGCTGATCGCATTGAGGAGTTTAAGAAAAAAGCGACCCCGCTATTCCAAAAAACGGACGGCACGCCTGACAGTCGCGAGGAGTTGGTTTGGGCGGGACTGGTCACGCTCAGCGCGTTCGAACCGGAAATCTCTTTCCTGCTCGCCGATGTGCAGCAGGCCATCCGGTCGCGATCAGAATTGGCATTTGCGCATTTGCAGAGGTCGATTGTTGTCGACGAAGAATTTCGAAAAAAATGGCAGGCCGCATTCTCTTCCGGCGAAGTGCAGTGCGAAGCGCTCGGCGCCGTCCATCTGCTCTCGCATGGGATTTGGGCCTTCAAGGTTAGTGCCGAAGGGGAACGAACCGATCTTGTCTATCAGGAATCGGCAGCGCGATTTGAGCGTGAGCAGAGCAATGCCGAGGGTCTCGTCCTGACGGAGTGGAAGAAGGCTGCATCGAAAGGGCAAGCCGAGGCCAAGTTCAAAGAGGCCCGCGATCAAGCACGTCGGTACGGACGCGGCGTTCTCGCGGGCAATGAGCTGACCAGCTATCGCTTCGCTATCGTCGTTTCCGAAGAACACATTCCGGTGCCGGACGACATCAGTCACGAAGGTATTGTATATCGTCACATCAACATCGCCGTGAAACCCAAGCCGCCCTCCAAGAGCTAAGCTTCGTGGATGGTGAGCCATAGCGTCACTCAATTTCTGCTATGGTTGTCGCCCGCCTTGGCTATCGTCGCACTCTTCGTCGCTTATTGGATGCTGCGCAGGAAGAATATGTATCGGCGTGAACTTCCCCGTGTCTTCGAACTGCATGACTTGGTCATGCCGTCATCGTCGCCGGATTCATATTTTCGTAACTTTGAGCAATCGCTGTCCGAAATTCGTCAAAAGCTGAGGCAGTTCCGTGACATCGAAGCAGATTTGCAGGGGCCGGACGCGGAAGCGTGGGCGTTCTTGAAGAGTGAGGTAGCGCCATTGCTTAAAGCAAGACATCTGACGCGCGGATGGCAGTTTCTGTTCGACAAGCTCAATCAGGCGAAAGCGTACAATTATCTGAAGAGCGCGGGATATCCAAATGTACGTTTCATTCCGCCGTCTGCCGTCCCCGGCCAGCAAACGCCGGACCTGGAGGCCGATGGCGTGCTCTGCGAGGTCAAGACAATCAATGTTTCAGATGCTGAGGCCAACCGCAGGCAAAGCGGTGGCGTCGGGAGCGTCGCCGACCAGTTGGACGAAGGCTTCTTCAGAAAACTGTCGTCCGATCTGAAAAAGGCCAAAGCGCAGATGGTGTCGTACGACAACGGCAGCAAGCACGTCGTCTACATCATTGCCAATTTTGACGACAGCCTGCATGAATATGCCGACCGTTATCAGCGTCAGATCGACCGCTATGTCGCGGTCGATCCAGTGCCGGAGCTTCAACTGGTGGTATTCGACGTCAAGCCGCCATTCTACACGGCGATGGCCTGACGCGTCGCAATGCGGTTAGGGGCCGTCGCGGCTCTGGCGCATCTCGCGCAAGGTCTCTTCCGCGACCTTCGAGGCCTTGCCGTCTGGATCGGCAAGCCATTCTGGATCATTCAGCACGGTCTTGAGTGAATCGAAATTCGATCCGGCGATTCCCGGGCTTTGTCCGGTCAACTGGCGCCAGCCGGAAGCTCGCTGCCATTCGTATGCGCCTGTATTAGCGAGCACGATGACTCGGGAAAATGCGGAGCCGTCCAAACTCGGCACCGAAGTAAAATCGCTGACCCCTGTGAGGTCGAGCACCATTTCATCAAATATTCAAAAATGATCCTGTTGGACTTGTAACACACGTCTTAGTCAGTCGCAACTACTGCGAGTACCGCGCTCGTGTGACCGCTTGACAAATGGGCGTTGGTGCACCGCCTCGCCTTCGAAGGCCTACTGCTTCGCGAAATGGTGCTCCCAATATCACCCAAGCTTCTGATCTCAATCAAAAGTGGCTGCATCTCTCGATCATATCGTTTCGTGAAAGTTGACCTGCCCCTAAGAAATTCCTCCGGATCGAGTTAGAGTCCGTCCTGACGTGAAGTGCTCCCCGAAACTAGGCCAGCCGATGCTGGAATTTTCCGGGGTTAGGCTCGTGCCGGCGGGGGCGCCGGTGAGCCAGTCAACAGCGAAA
>BFBZ01000028.1_pt35 | contig 20033 bp, 17 predicted proteins | sample 1888401 | NCBI WGS metagenome assembly BFBZ01 (sample SAMD00112614, study PRJDB3348) | symbiont metagenome | host: Chara braunii | reverse complement strand
CAATCGTTGCGCGAGGAGGCCGAGCGCCTGATCCGCGAAACCATGGAAAAGCGGAACCTCGTCATCAAGCAGGGCACGACCCGGATCGAGGCCGTCTGCGGCAAATGCGGTGCGCCGAACCGGGTGCAGGCGGAGAAGGGGCAGTCCCGCGTCAAGTTCACCTGCAAGAACTGCGACCACAAGCAGGAAACGCTGTAGGCGTGGCTGTTGCGCGATCTTAAACCGTCATCCTGAGGAGCGCGCCCTTGCGCGCGTCTCGAAGGATGAATCGGCCACCAGCTGGGCCGTACATCCTTCGAGACGCGCTACGCGCTCCTCAGGATGACGGTGATAGTGCGTAGGATGGGTGGAGCGCAGCGATACCCATCATCGCCGCGCGGGGACATTTGATGGGTATCGCTGCGCTCCACCCATCCTACGAAGTCCTCTACTTGAACGCCTCGCACACCGTGATGTGATCCGGCGCGATCCGGGCCGCGGTTCGCAGCGAGACGTTGCGCCACCAGGCATCCAGCGCGTGGCGGTCGCAGGCGAGCTTCACGCTCATCCCGCCGGCGAACTTGATCCAGTCCGCGAAGCTTAAGCGTGACACCGCGATCACGACCGGAATGTCGGCATCGAGCGCCCGTTCGATCAGAAAGCCGAGGCCCTTGCCGTCGCGCTCCCGCTTGCCGAAGCGGTTGATGATGACGAGATCGGCGCCTTCGGCCAGCGCGTCGGCGACGCGGACCCCGGCGTCCTGCAATCGCGACAGATCGAGCTTGCAGCCGGAGGCACCTGCGCTTGGCGGCTGCGCCAGCAGCACGGTCTCGCCGCTATGCACCAGCACCGCCGACAGGCTGGAATCGGCGCATTGGCCTGACTGCACCATGCCGACGACGCGGGAGCCATGCGCGTTCAGATCACCGGCGAAGTCGCGCAGGACTGCATCGGGATCGTCGTTGTCGTCATAGACCAGGGCGGCGAGGTCGCATTGGGCGTCGAACATGGTGGGCTCTCGTTGTGGACGAGGGAGGCGGCCGCGGCGCCAAAAGCGTCGCGGCCGCAGGTCGAGAGATCAGGCGGCCGGCGGGCCGTTGATGATCTGCAACTGGGTGAACTCGGCGAGGCCTTCCTCGGCGAATTCGGTACCGATGCCCGACTGCTTGGCGCCGCCGAACGGGATGTTCGGGGCCATGTCGAGGTGCTTGTTGATCCACACCGTGCCGGCCTCGATCTTTGTCGCGACCTCATGGGCGCGCTTGATGTCGGACGACCACACCGAGGCGCCGAGGCCGTAGGTGGTGGCGTTGGCGCGGCGGATCACGTCATCCTTGTCGGAGTACTTGATCACCGGCAGCACCGGGCCGAACTGCTCCTCGTCAACCAGCTTGGAGCCTTCCTTGATGTCGCGCACGATGGTCGGCTCGATGAAGTAGCCGGGACGGTCCATCGCCGAGCCGCCGGCGATCACGTTGCCGTTCTTGCGGGCGTCGTCGAGGAATGCCTTGACCTTCTCGTACTGCATCTTGTTCTGCAGCGGCCCGAGCTTCGTGCCTTGCTTGGAGCCGTCGTCGACCACGGTGTTCTTGGCGATCGCGACCAGCTCGTTGCAGATCTCGTCATAGACCGACTCGTGCACATAGAGCCGCTTGATGGCGAGGCAGACCTGGCCGGAGTTCTGGAACGCGCCTTCGAAGATGCCGGGTGCGACCTTCTTCGGGTCGACGTCGTCGAGCACGATGCCGGCGTCGTTGCCGCCGAGCTCGAGCGTGATCCGCTTCAGGGTCTGCGAGGCGCTCGCCATCACCTTCTGGCCGGTCGCGGTCGAGCCGGTGAAGGAGATCTTGCGGATGTCGGGGTGCTTGGTCATGTGGTCGCCGAGATCGTTGGCGTCAGCGATGAAGTTCAGCACGCCCTTCGGCAGGATGTCCTTGACCAGCTCGGCGAAGCGCAGCGAGGCCAGCGGCGTCGTCGGGGCCGGCTTCACCACCAGCGTGTTGCCGGCGAGCAGCGCCGACGGCAGCTTGAACGCCAGGATCAGCAGCGGATAGTTCCAGGGAATGATCGCACCGACCACGCCGAGCGGGCGCCGGTAGGCTTCGACCTTGCGGTCGCCGGAATCCTCGACCACGCGCATCGGCAGATCGAGCGAGCCGAGATAGCGGAAGAAACCGGCCATGCCCATGACCTCGCCGGTGGCGTCGGCGAGCGGCTTGCCCTGTTCGCTGGTCAGGATGCGGGCGAGTTCGTTGGTGTTGGCCTCGATCGCCTCGGCCATCTTGATGATGAGCTTGCGGCGCTCTTCCATCGGGGTGGCGGCCCAGGCCGGGAAGGCGGCCTTGGCGGCGGCGACAGCCTTGTCGAGCTGGTCCTTGGAGGCACGCGGACATTGCGCCACGACCTCTTCGGTCGCGGGATTGAGGACCGGCATCGTGCTGTCGCCGGGTACCATCTTGCCGTCGATGAGAAGACTGTAATCACTCATAGGCTTCGCTCTCCCTGGTCAAACGGGCCCTTCGCGGGCCTCGCTATATTCACATATATATCACGGCTGCGGCGAGGAAGCCACGGCCATCCAAGGCCCTGCCCGGCGGGGCAGAACCGGGCGATTTCTCCGGAAATTGGCAAAGAAAAATGCGGCTGACGTCCGCGGTCATTTATTCGCGGTTGCCGCCCCAGCGTCAACGGCACGGCCGTGAGCTTCAATACATTCTAACGCCGCGTACAGCCGCACCGGATCGGGCGCCGCTATATTTCAGGGCTGGACGCTGCGTGCCGCAGCGATATATTGGTTGGAATATAACGATGATCCGGAGTGCCGGTATGCAGATCGAAACCCAGGAGCTCACCACCTGCGAAGTCGCACCCGACGGATGCGCGATTTCGCTGGGCTTCGTGGACGGCAAGGGCGAACCCGCCACCATCCGGCTGTCGATCAACCAGGTCGGCGCGCTGGTCATGACCTTGCCCGGCCTGATCAGCAAGGCGTTGCAGACCCGTTTCGGCGACCGGACCTTGCGCTATGCCTATCCGCTGGATTCATGGGTGATCGAGCAGTCGACCGATCCGGCCCAGGGCATGGTGACGCTGAAGACGTCAGATGGCTTCAGCGTGTGCTTCTCGATCCCGCGCGCCCAGCAGAACGAACTCGGCGAGGCGCTGGTGGCGCAACCGGAGACGCCGGTCAGGGTGCGGGCGAATTAGGAAGTACGTGACGCGTAGGATGGGTAGGGCGAAGCGAAACCCATCAGATCGTGCGCCGCGGGAGAGATGATGGGTATCGCTTCGCTCCACCCATCCTACGATTCTGCCGTTTTGGATGCGGCTCTCCCTCTCCCGTCATTCCGGGGCGCGCGCAGCGCGAGCCCGGAATCCATCAGGCCGCAAGCTTTTTGGCGCAATGGATTCCGGGCTCAGCCCTTCGGGCTGCCCCGGAATGACGGGAGCATTAGCGATGCGGATGGGTTTCGCTTCGCTCTACCCATCCGACGATTCCCTGATCCAATCGGCGTCACGCCCATGGTCTGCGAGCAACATGGATCTCCCTCTCACTGATCCACTGTGAAAATGACCGCACGCCCACGCTCCGCGGCCTTGGCGTAGAGCTCCTGCACGCCCTTGAACCAGGCCCAGGTATAATCCAGGTCTTGTTCGCCATACTCGGGCGCATAGTCCTTTGGAACGATCGTATGATATTGCTGCCGGAACCAGGCCTCGGTGATGTCCTTGAGCGCGCCGGCCACCTCCCGAACCTTTTCGACTGATACCAGCGAAACGATGTAGGAGTCGCCTCGATGCAGTTGTCGCGGTCCGAGAACGCAATGATTAAGCGGATCGGGGCCGTTGCCATGGTCGAGCCGGCCATCCGTGAGGCAGCGATGCATCGCATCCCAGGCCTTGTCGCATTCGGCCAGATTGTCCTCGTCCCACGTTCCCTCGATCGCCTCGACGAGCGCCATGACGCTGTCGTCGTCAGCGGCAGCAAGCAGCGCATTGGCCTGCGCAGGCGTGATTGCAAAGAACACTCCGCGGCATGCCATGCCGTTCCTCCCGTCACAAATGTCAAAACATTGCCGACAGCCGCATCGCTCGGCAAGGGTGCCGTTGACGTCCCCGTCACGAACGCATCGCCGAAATCCGGATGCCAGCGCGACAATCGCATCGTCATTCCCCGGTGCGCAGTCGCGCACCTGAAGGCGCGCGCAGCGCGAGCCCGGAATCCATCAGGCCGCAGGCGTCGCGGCGCGATGGATTCCGGGCTCAGCCCTTCGGGCTGCCCCAGAATGACGGAGCATCGGGATTTCACGTCCCCTTCACGAACGCCGCGAACGCATCGCCGTAATCCTTGTGCCAGCGCGACAGCGGCGGGCGGTTCTCGACGATGTCGCCTGCCGCCCACAGGATGCGGCGCTCGTCGAGTGCGCGCGGCACGTCGTTGTCGGGGCAGAGGATGTAGAAATCGCCGGCGTCGAGGCGCTGGATCATGAAGTCGACGGTCTGCTCCGCGGTCCAGGCGCCGGCCGGCTTTTCGGTACGGCCGCGTGCGGTGAGCCCGGTGAAGACGAAGCCCGGGATCAACAGATGCGCCGTCAGCTTGCAGCCGTCGGTGTTGCGCAGCTCGTGCTGCAGCGCCTCGGTGAATGCCTTCACGCCGGCCTTGGAGACATTGTAGGCGGGATCGCCCGGCGGCGTGGTGATGCCCTGCTTGGAGCCGGTGTTGATGATCAGTCCCGGCCGGCCGCGCTTGATCATGTTGGGTGCAAAAGCCTGCGTGCCGTTGATCACGCCCCACAGATTGACGCCAAGGATGCGCTGCCAATTATCCAGGGGACCGAACATCGCACTGCCGGGCTGGATGCCGGCATTGTTCATCAGGATGTCTGCGCCGCCGAACCGTTTCGCGACGCTGACCTCGAGCTCCGCAACCGCGTCCGCGCGGCTGACGTCGACCGCGGCCGTCATGATGTCATCAGCGCCGCCCGGCGCCACAGATGACAGTCTTGTCGCAGCCGCCTGCAGCCTGTCGTCGCCGAGATCGGCGATGGCGACCTTCATGCCGGCTTGCGCAAACCGCAGCGCTGCGGCAAGCCCGATGCCGGATGCGCCTCCGGTGATCACGGCAACATGATTGGCTGATATCACGGGGTGCGGCATCGTCGGTCTCCGGACACATATGTGGCTGACGTTCAAACGTTAGCATACTGCACGTACCATGCACGCAGGCGCATGGGAGGTTTTCATGCGCGCCACCCTCGCGAGCGCCAGCTCCGCTTTACGGTGTCGCGGCCGCGCTGTAGAATCCGGGATATAACGCTTCCAAAACACCTCAGCCGAAAATTTGACAGGGAGTGCAAACATGGCTGTTTCGCAGGCTGTTCCGATCACGCGCCATCCTTATGCCGACGGCTCCTACAAGAAGATGCTGATCGACGGCAAATGGCTCGACGCCGCCTCCGGCAAAAAATTCGAGACCCACAACCCCGCCACCGGCGAGTTGCTCGCGACCGTCGCCGAGGGCGACGCCGAGGACATCAACCGCGCGGTTGCCGCGGCACGCCGCGCCTTCGAAGGCCCGTGGAGCAAGGTGAAGCCGTTCGAGCGGCAGAACATGCTGCTCAAGCTCGCCGAGCTGGTCGAAGCCAATTTCGAGGAACTGTCCCAGCTCGACACGCTCGACATGGGCGCGCCGATCAGCCGCACCCGCGGCAACAAGCTGCGCGCGCTCGGCATGCTGCGTTATTACGCAGGACAAGCCACCGCGATCCATGGCGAGACCATCGAGAACTCGCTGCCTGGTGAGATATTCTCCTACACGCTGAAGGAGCCGATCGGCGTGGTCGGCGCCATCATCCCGTGGAACGGGCCGCTGACCGCCTCGATCTGGAAGATCGGCCCGGCGATCGCGACCGGCTGCACCGTGGTGCTGAAGCCGGCCGAGGAATCGCCGCTGACCTCGCTGCGCATCGGCGAGCTCTGCATGGAGGCCGGCATTCCGCCCGGTGTCGTCAACGTCGTGGCCGGCTATGGCGAGACCGCGGGCGCAGCACTTGCCTCGCATCCCGATGTCGACAAGGTCGCCTTCACGGGCTCGCACATCACCGGACAATCGATCATCCGTGCCTCGGCCGGCAACCTCAAGCGGGTCTCGCTCGAGCTTGGCGGCAAGTCGCCGGACATCGTGTTCGCCGACGCCGATCTCGACGCGGCGGTGCCGGGAGCTGCGATGGCGGTGTTCGCCAATTCCGGCCAGATCTGCAGCGCAGGCACCCGGCTGTTCGTCGAGCAGAAGGTCTATGACGAATTCGTCGGCCGCGTCGCCGAGTTCGGCAAGAAGCTGCAGGTCGGCAACGGCCTCGATCCCAACACCCAGATCGGGCCGCTGGTGTCGCAGCAGCAGATGGAGCGTGTGTCCGGCTATCTCGACATCGGCCAGAAGGAAGGCGCCAAGGCGCTTGCCGGCGGCGGCCGTCTTACCGAGGGCGCGCTGTCGAAAGGCTATTTCGTGCAGCCGACGGTGTTCGCCAATGTACAGGACAACATGCGCATCGCGCAGGAGGAGATCTTCGGCCCGGTGATCTCGGCGATCTCGTTCAAGGATCCGGACGAGCTGATCAAGCGCGCCAATGCCACCACCTTCGGCCTCGGCTCCGGCGTCTGGACCACCAATGTCAGCAAGGCGCACCAGGTCGCGAAGGCGCTGCGCGCCGGTTCGGTCTGGGTCAATTGCTATCAGGCGATGGACCCGGCAGTGCCGTTCGGCGGCTACAAGATGAGCGGCTACGGCCGCGAGTCCGGCAAGCAGCACGTCGAGGAGTATCTCAACGTCAAGGCGGTCTGGATCAAGACCGGCTAGCTGCTGCTTCTCTTCACCTCTCCCCGCTTGCGGGGAGGGCTATCGCATAAGCGATCGATTCTCCACAAACTCCGTCATGCCCGGCCCTGTGCCGGGCATCCACGTCTTGGTTTCGGCATGAGAAGGACGTGGATGGCCGGGACAAGCCTGGCCATGACGAACGCGCGATTTCGGAATATTAGAAATATATCGCTGATTTGCCCGACGAGTCAAGTGTCGTCGTCAAACGTCGGCAGCGCCCGGCATGCTTTGCATGGGGTTGTTTTCGATATTTCGCGACGCGTCCTCGCGACGGTCGCCGGTTCTTGCTTTTACCGCCCCGCGGCCTTCTTCGGCTTGCCGATGTCGCTGCGGAGCGCCTCGAGATCCTTGCGCACGGCGATCGCCGCGTCGCGCTCGATCTTGCGGTAGCGTGCCACGAGGGACTGGCCGAACGGGGTCAGCACCGCGCCGCCGCCGTTCTTGCCGCCGGTCTGCCGCTCCACCGCCGCCTGCCGGCAGATGCGGTTGATCTCGTCGACCAGGTCCCAGGCGCGCTTGTAGCTCATGTCCATGGCGCGGCCGGCGGCTGAGATCGAGCCGCATTCGTTGATCCGTTCCAGCAGCAGGATCTTGCCCGGCCCGATCCGGTCCTCGGCATCGAGGTCGATGCGGACGCTCAGGGATGGGAGCGATGAGGCGCTCGATTTCGACATGGGAGACCTTCTCTCGGCACCAGATTGCCACTACCTGCTTTTATGAACAAGATGAACCCGTTACATAACGGGAAATCACAAAGGATTAATTGGGGTAGGCATGACTTCTCCGTCGCTCTTCTCGCCGCTCAAGGTCGGTCCCTATGAGCTCAAGCATCGTGTCGTGATGGCACCGCTCACCCGGATGCGGGCGGCTAGGCCGAGCCTCGCGCCGCGGCCGATGAACGCGGAATATTACGCGCAACGCGCCACGCCGGGCGGCCTGCTGATCGCGGAAGCCTCGCCCGTGGTCGCCACCGGCTTCGGCAATCCCGGCGTCCCCGGCATCTACAGCGAGACCCAGATCGCGGGCTGGCGCGAGGTGGTGAATGCCGTGCACGCCAAGGGCGGCCTGATCTTCCTGCAGCTCTGGCACGTCGGCCGTGTCTCGCATTCCTCGTTCCAGCCGGATGGCGCGCTGCCGGTGGCGCCGTCTGCCGTCGCGATTCCTTCCGAATTCAAGTGCATGACGGCGGATGGCAAGGTGGTCGACTACGAGACGCCGCGCGCGCTCGAGACCCACGAAGTCGCGCTGATGGTCGAGGCCTACCGGCAGGGCGCGAAGAATGCGCTCGCCGCCGGCTTCGACGGCGTCGAGATCCACGGCGCCAATGGCTATCTGATCGAGCAGTTCCTGCAATCGAAGAGTAATCTGCGCACCGACCAATATGGCGGATCGATCGAGAATCGCGTCCGCTTCCTGCTGGAGGTGACGCAGGCCGCGACCGATGTCTGGGGCGCCAACCGCGTCGGCGTGCGGCTGTCGCCCTATGGCATTGCCAATGGCAGCGGTGAGGCCGACCCGATGCCGCTCTACAGCCACGCCATCAAGGCGCTGGACAAGTTCGGGCTGGCCTATCTGCATTTCATCGAGCCGCGCGCCTCCGGCACCGGCCGTGCCGATGTCGACTGGAAGGACGTGCCGTCGGCGATGGTGCTGTACCGGCCGATGTGGAGCGGCGTGCTGATATCAGCCGGCAATTTTGTTGGCGACAGCGCGGAGCGTGCGCTCGCCGAGGGCCATGCCGACGCGATCGCATTCGGCCGCTATTTCATCTCCAACCCGGACCTGCCGCGCCGCCTGCAACGCGGCTACCCGCTGACCAAGTACAACCGCGCCACGTTCTATGCCGGCGAGGAGAAGGGTTACACGGATTATCCCGTGCATGACGAACTGGCGCAGGCGTAGACGACGCGCCGTCATTGCGAGGAGCGAAGCGACGAAGCAATCCATCGCTCCGCGCATGCGGATGAATGGATTGCTTCGCGGAGCTTGTCATCGGGCGCGCGTTCGCGCGACCCGTTGGCCCGCAATGACGGTGATATCAGATGTTTCCGGACGACGAATTCGAGCCGACCAAGAAGCCAAGACCGGTGGCACTGGCGAAGCCGGCGGCCGGCCAATGCCTGTGCGGCAAGGTGCGGTTCGAGATCGACGTGCCGGCGCGCTGGGCCTGGCACGATCACACGGCCGCCAGCCGCCGCGCCCATGGCGCGGTTTATGCGACCTATGTCGGCAGCTGGCGCAAGCGCTTCCGCATCACGCAAGGCGAGAGCGAGCTGTCGCGTTACGAGGATGCGAAGAGCAAGACCGTGCGCAGCTTCTGCGCCAATTGCGGCACGCCGATTTGCTACGAGCGCGCCCGCTCGCCGCATATGGTCAACATCCCGCGCGCACTGTTTTCGGGACGCACCGGCCGGCAGCCGCTCTATCACATCGCGATCGAGGAATTGCAGGAATGGGCCTACACCGGCGAGCCGCTGGTGCCGCTGAAGGGCTATCCCGGCGTGGTCTGGCAACGCTCGAAAAAGAAGAAGCGCAGCGAGCGCGAGGGGATGTTCTAGCACGCTGAAGAGGAAGGGGCCGAAGCCCCTTCCTCAGCACTCAATGGCGGTACCAGCGATGCCAATGGTGCCAGCGATGCCAGTGGCGCCAATGACGCCAGTGGTAGCCGTGACGCCAGTGCCGGTGCCAGCCCCAGCCGCCATAGCCGTAACCACCCCAATATTGCGGATGGTAATAGGACTGCGGATGGTAGTAGCCGCCGCCGTAATAATGGCGGTGCCAGCAGTGGCCCCATTCGTTGCAGACGTAGCCGGCGGGGACGACGGCTCCCGCTGCGGGGACTTCGATCGGCATCGCCGATGCGGGCGCGCTGGACAGAGCAACGCCGCCGAGGGCGGCGATGCCAACACATGCAGAAACGAGTTTCATGAATATCACCTCCTTCAACATCCGTTGGAGGCGATGAGCGGACGGTCGGTTCGTCGGGTTACAGAGGTTTAATGCCGATCAAGATGTCGCTGATCGCAAGCGCGAACGACGCTTTCCGTGAGGCGCGCGCCTGCGGAATGCAGCCATGACCGCCCGATCGATTGCCCGCACCGCGCAAGTTTGGTCATCTCCCTCGATCCCGTCGGCCAACGCGCCGACAGGCCAGGAGGGAACATGAAGAATCGCATTACCGGCCGCTCGGCATTTCTGGCACTGCTGAAGGATGAGGGCGTCACCCATCTGTTCGGCAATCCCGGCACCACCGAATTGCCGATCATGCACGCGCTGAAGGATCATCCCGATCTCACCTATGTGATGGCGATGCAGGAGAGCCTGGTCGTCGCGATGGCCGATGGTTTCAGCCGTGCCTCCGGCAAGCTCGTTGCCTGCAACGTCCATGTCGCGCCCGGCCTCGGCAATGCGATGGGTTCGCTCTACAACGCGAGCTTCACCGGCACGCCGCTGATCCTCACCGCCGGGCAGCAGGAGCAGGGTCATGGCCTCACCGAGCCGGTGCTGTTCGGCCCGCTGGTGCAGATGGCTACGCCCTTGGTGAAATGGGCGGTCGAGGTGACGCGGCTCGAAGACCTGCCGCGTATCGTGCGTCGCGCCGCCAAGATCGCAACCACGCCACCGACCGGGCCGGTGTTCATCTCGCTGCCGGGCGACATCCTCAACGCGGAGGCCGGCATCGAGCTCGGCCGCTCCACCCGGATCGACACCAGGGTCCGTCCGTCGCAGGAGTCGCTCGACGCGCTGGCCGCGCGCATCCTGAAGGCCGAGCGTCCGGTGATCGTCGTCGGCGACGAGATCGTGAAAAGCGACGCGCTGCGCGAGGCCGCCGATCTCGCCGAGACGCTGGGCTGCCCGGCCTGGCAATCGCCGACGCCCTATGGTTCGCATTTCCTGTCCGAGAGTCCGAGCTTCATGGGCGCGATCGCGCGGTTGCAGAAGATCGCCCGCGACGTGCTGGCGCCGCATGATCTGCTGATCGCGCTCGGCGGCGATCCGTTGCGGATGTCGGTGTACAGCGAAGTCGATCCGCTGCCGGACGGGCTCTCGATCGTGCAGGTCGGCCTGGTCGACAGCGATCTCGCCAGGAACTACGGCGCCGAGATCGCTGTGAAGGCCGACGTCAAGGAAACGCTGCGTGCGCTGGTGCCGGCGTTGAAACAGCTGGGCGGCAGCGCGCTGGAGACGCGCGCCAGACAAGGGCTTGCGGCACTGTCGACCAAGAACTGGGCGGCGAAACGCAAGGCGCTGGTCGAGCAGATCTCGAAGGCAAGCCAGACCTCGCCGATCGATCCGGACTGGCTCGCGCTGCAGGTCGTGGAAGCGATGCCGGATAACGCGATCCTGGTCGATGAAGGCCTGACCTCGTCGCGGCAGATCATCGGCTTGCGGCCGCATCGTGACCGTTACGGCTATCACGCGCTGGCGTCGGGCGGCATCGGCTGGGGCCTGCCGGCCTCGGTCGGCGTCAGCCTCGCCAATCCGGAACGGCCGGTGGTGTGCTATTCCGGCGACGGCTCGTCGATGTATTCGATCCAGTCGCTGTGGACCGCGGCCAACCACAAGCTGCCGCTCAACTTCGTCATCGTCAACAATGGCGGCTATCGCATCATCAAGCAGCGCCTGCTCGCCTTCCATGGCGACGACAATTATGTCGGCATGGACTTCATCGATCCGCCGGTCGATTTCACGGCGCTTGCGCGTTCACTCGGGCTCGAGGCGATCAAGATCACCGACCCGCAGGAGCTGAAGGGCGTGATGAAATCGGCGTTCAGCCGGCCCGGCGCGAAGCTGATCGAGGTCGTGGTGAGCAATTCGGTGAATTGAGTTTGGCCGCGCTCCTCAGGATGACGGGTTGGAAATCGTAGGGTGGGTTAGCCGAAGGCGTAACCCACCGTCGGTCTCTCATCCGCACGTGCGACTTGGACGAAGATGGTGGGTTACGCTTCCCTAACCGACCCTACACACCTACTGCGCGACGCTCCGCTTCACCCGATAACGGCTCGCCGGGTGCGTGTCGTTGAGCTTCGTGCGTCCCGCCCCGAACAGCTTCTCCCGCAACGTGCCCTTCGCATACTCCCGCTTGTAGCGGCCGCGCTTGACGAGCTCCGGCACCAGCATGTCGGCGATGTCCTCGAAATCTCCGGGCGAGATCGCAAACGCGACGTTGAGGCCGTCGACGTCGGTGTCCTCGAACCATTGCTCGATCTTGTCGGCGACCTGCTCCGGCGAGCCGACCACCACCGGGCCGGCGCCGCCGACGCCGACATGCTCGGCGACTTCGCGCACGGTCCAGACCCGGTCGGGATCGGCGCGGGTGACGTTGTCCATCGCGGAGCGGCCGGCATCGTTCTGCACGTGGCGGACTTCCTGGTCGAGCGAATAGCTCGAGAAGTCGACGCCGGTCCAGCCCGACATCAGCGCCAGCGCGCCCTCATGGCTGATATGGCTGCGGTACTCGGCGTATTTCGCCTTCGCTTCGGCCTCGGTCGGCGCCACCACGATGCACATCATCGAGAACATCAGGATCTCGGCCGCGTTGCGGCCCTTCTCGACGGCGAGCTCGCGGATCGCCGACACCCGCGGGCCGATCACCTTCGCCGACGGGCCCGACATGAACACGCACTCGGCATGCTCGGCGGCGAATTGCCGGCCGCGCGGCGAGGTGCCGGCCTGGTAGAGTACCGGCGTACGCTGCGGCGACGGCTCCGACAGATGGATCGCGTTGAGCCGGTAGTTGGCGCCCTCGTGCTGCACCCGATGCACCTTCGCAGGATCGGTGAAGATGCTGCGCGCGACGTCGCGGACCGCGGCGTCGTCCTCCCAGCTGCCTTCCCAGAGCTTGTAGACCAGCTCCATATATTCGTCGGCGAGCTCGTAGCGATCGTCATGCGCGGTCTGCTTGTCCTTGCCGGCGCCGCGGGCCGCCGAATCGAGATAGCCGGTCACCACGTTCCAGCCGACCCGGCCGTTGGTCAGATGGTCGAGCGTCGACATCCGCCGCGCGAACGGGTAGGGCGGCTCGAACGACAGATTGCTGGTGACCCCGAAGCCGAGATTTTCGGTGACCGCGGCCATCGCCGGGATCAGCATCAACGGCTCGTTGGCCGGGGTCTGCGCCGCGTTGCGCAGCGCCGCATCCGGATTGCCCGCGTAGACGTCGTAGACGCCGAGCACATCGGCGAGGAACAGGCCGTCGAACCGTCCACGCTCGAGGGTTTTCGCCAGATCGATCCAGTAGGACAGCTTGTTGTAGTCCTTGGTGCGGTCGCGCGGATGGGTCCACAGCCCCGGTGACTGATGCGTCACGCAGTTCATGGCAAAGGCGTTGAGCCGGATCTGCTTTGTCATTGTCGAAACCTTGGTCGAAACCTTGGTCGCCGCGCTGCCCGGTCGGATGCCGGGCGTCCCGCTTCAACTTGTTGCGACTTCCCACGTTTTGGCAAGGCCCATTCGCATTTCACGCCCTTTCGGTGGCGCGCCGATCCCGATAGGTTGCCGGCCTCGAATAGCATGATCCGGATGCGCGACGCCGCGCTCCCGTGAGTTCATGCCAAGACGCGACCGGACGAAGGAACAATCATGGCGACACGGGCCGAGGCAATCGCAAATGCACGAGAGCATTTTCAATCGGGACAGTTCTTGAAGGAGCTGGACCGCAGGGTCGGCTACCAGACCGAGAGCCTCAATGCCGACAAGGGCGACGCGCTGCGCGCCTATCTGGTGGAGAATCTCCAGCCGGCCTTCGCCGAGCTCGATTTCAAGACCCGGCTGATCGAATCGCCGACCGGCCGCGGGCCGTATCTGATCGCCGACTACCAGGAAGATGCGTCCCGGCCGACCGTGCTGACCTATGGCCACGGCGACGTCGTCGACGGCATGGTCGGCGAATGGCGCGACGGGCTCAATCCCTGGCAGATCACGGTCAAGGGTGATCGCGCCTATGGCCGCGGCACGGCCGACAACAAGGGCCAGCACTCGATCAACATGGCCGCGCTCCGCGCGGTGAAGCAGGTGCGCGGCGGCAAGCTCGGCTTCAATGCCAAATTCATCATCGAGACCGGCGAGGAGATCGGCTCGCCCGATCTGCGCGAGGTCTGCGAGGCGCATCGCGAGGAGCTGAAGGCCGATCTGTTCATTGCTTCGGACGGGCCACGGCTGTCGGTGGAACGTCCCACTATCTTCCTCGGCTGCCGCGGCGGCAACCGCATCCATCTCGACGTCAACTTGCGCGAGGGCGGCAATCATTCCGGCAATTGGGGTGGCGTGCTGGCCAACCCCGCGACGATCCTGGTCAACGCGATCGCGAGCCTGGTCGACGGCAAGGGCCGCATGAAGCTCGAAATCCTGAAGCCGCCGCCGATCTCCAACCGCGTCCGCGCGGCGCTCGCCGACGTCGAGATCAAGCCGACGGCGGACGAACCTCAGCTGGCGGAGGATTGGGGCGAGGAGGGCCTGACCGCGGCCGAGCGGCTCTATGCCTGGAACACGCTGGAAGTGCTGGCGATGTCGGCGGGCAATATCGACAAGCCCGCCAATGCGATCCCCGGCAAGGCCAACGCGGTGCTGCAACTCCGCTTCGTGGTCGGCACCAAATATCTCGAAGTGATCGATGGGGTGCGCGACTATCTGCACAAGAACGGCTTTCCGATGGTCGAGGTGTCGGGTGCGCAGCGCTTCGGCGCCTCGCGCACCGACATGGACAGCCCGTGGATCGACTGGGCCGCGAACTCGATCCGCGCCACCACCGGCAAGGCGCCGGCGGTGCTGCCGAACTTCGGCGGCTCGTTGCCGAACGACGTGTTCTCCGAAGGCCTCGGCCTGCCGACGATCTGGGTGCCGCATTCCTACCCGGGCTGCTCGCAGCACGCCCCCGACGAGCACATCCTGCTGCCCGTGACCGAGGAGGCGCTGACCATCATGGCCGGCCTGTTCTGGGACCTCGGCGAGACGCCGCGCAAGGGGTGAGGGACCGCGCCGTATTTTCCCCGTCATCCTGAGGAGCGGCGATAGCCGCGTCTCGAAGGATCGACGGCCACCAGCCGGGCCGTCGACCCTTCGAGACGCCGCTACGCGGCTCCTCAAGGTGACGGGGAAGACGTGGAAGACCGGAGCAAGCCCGGCCATGACTCGCTGAGAGAGTAGTGCCTGACACGGCCAAGGAATCTAGATGACCCTATCGACGCCGATCACCTCCCAAGCCGACGCGACGACCAAGAAAAACATCACCCGCCTGATTGTCGCCACCTCGGTCGGCAACGCGCTCGAATGGTACGACATCTCGGTCTACGCCTATTTCGCGGTCTACCTCTCCAAGGCGTTCTTTCCCACCAACGACCCGACCATCTCGCTGCTGCTCACCTTCGGCAGCTTCGGCCTGTCGTTCCTGATCCGTCCGATTGGCGGCGTCGTGCTCGGCGCCTATGCCGACCGTCACGGCCGCAAGGCTTCGCTGATGCTGTCGATCGTGCTGATGACATTCGGCACGCTGGTGCTGGCGCTGATGCCGACCTATCAGACCATCGGCATCCTGGCGCCGATCGCCGTGATGGCGGCGCGGCTGGTGCAGGGTTTTTCCGCCGGCGGCGAGTTCGGCTCCTCGACCGCGTTCCTGGTCGAGCACATGCCGGAGCGGCGCGGCTTCGTGGCGAGCTGGCAGTTCGCCAGCCAGGGCGTCAGCGGCTTGCTCGGTGCGGGCTTCGGTGCGCTCCTGACCTCGCTGATGAGCCCTGAGGATTTGCAATCCTGGGGCTGGCGGCTGCCGTTCCTGTTCGGCGTGTTGATCGGCCCGGTCGGCATCTACATCCGCAACCATGTCGATGATGCGACCCCGCCGCCGGCCGCGGAGCAGGGATCGCCGGTCAAGGAGGTGTTCGCGAAGCAGATGCTCCCGACCATCCTGGCGATCGGCGCGCTCGCGGTGTCGACCGCCGTGAACTACCTGATCATCTACATGCCGACCTATGTGGTGAAGACGCTTAACCTTGCGCCATCGGTCGGGTTCACCGCCGCGTTCGCCGCGCAGACCGCGGTCGCGCTGCTGGCGCCGATCGCCGGCTTCGTCTCCGACAAGATCGGACGTACCACGCACATGATCCTGTTTGCGCTGCTGTTGCTGGTGTCGATCTTTCCGGCCTTCCTGATGCTCACCGGCAGGCCGACACCCACCATCATCCTGCTCGGCGTGCTCTGGCTCGGCGTACTCAAGTCGCTGTATTACGGGCCGCTGGCCGCGCTGATGTCCGAGCTGTTTCCGCCGGCGACACGTGCGACCGGGCTCGGGCTCAGCTACAATATCGGCGTCACGGTGTTCGGCGGCATGGGGCCGGCCATCATGACCTGGATGGGCGGCTTTGCGCTGATCGGCGAACTCGCACCGGGCTATTATCTGACCGCGGTCTGCATCCTCAGCCTGTGGTCGCTGTTCACGATCCGCAGGATGCGGCTGGCTTGATTTCGTGAAACGAAATTCAGACAGCGCGGTTGTTGCAGAGCAGCGTAGATAGTTGAAATCAAAGTTTCATCTGACGAAAGTATACGGTGTCCGGCGAACGTCATCCGTCCTAGGATGATTGCCGCCGGGCGCGTTCTTCATCGTGCCTGGTTCAATATTTGGAATTGAGGGCAAGGAAGGCCAGGCATGAATGCCTCCACGACTGTGACCGCACGGACCAGCCGCAAGAGGCCATCACCGGAGCCGGGTCAACCCGACAAGTTCAACGCGATCCAGAAGGTCTGCGCGATCCTGCGCGTGCTGGCACAGCGCTCGCCTTTGCGGCTCACCGACATCGCCGACACCACCTCGCTGAACAAGGCGACCGCGTTGCGCATCCTCAACTCGCTGATCGAGGAAGGTTTTGTGAGCCGGGTCGCAGGCGCCAAGACCTATGAGCTCGGCCAGGAGGCGCGGGTGATGGCGGTCGGCGCGCGCCGCTCGGTCGACATCGCGGAGCTGGCGCAGCCGAGCCTGTTGCGGCTGTCAGAGCGCTCGGCCGATACGGCGCTGCTGTCGGTACGATCAGGCGTCGAGGCGTTGTATCTGGCGCGCTCGGTCGGCAGCCATCCGCTGCAACCGAATTATCTACAGATTGGCAGCCGCCGTCCGCTCGGCGTTGGTGCCGGCGCGCTGGCACTTCTGGTCTGGCTGCCGGACGCCGAGATCGAGGCCGTGATCGAGGTGATCGTGCCGCGGCTGGCGAAATCGCCACGCATCACGCCAAAGTTCCTGCGCGAGAGGATCGCACTGGCGCGCAAGGCCGGGCACACCGTGTTGCTCGACGCCGCGTTTCCCGGCATGGGCGGGGTCGGCGTGCCCGTCCGCGACGATGCTGGCGAGGTGGTCGCTGCGCTGTCGATCGGCGCCGCGACCGACCGCATCCGCCGCCGGGAGAGCGAGCTCGCGGACATGCTGAAGAAGGAAGCCCAGGTGCTGGCGCGTGCGATGGCGCAGGCGCCGAAGAACGGGCGTGCGGTCAAGGCGGGTTAGACAGCTGCCGCGCTGGTTCGCCAGATGCGTGGCGGGTGAGGGGAGTCTCCGCAGATGCCACTGTCAGCAAATACGCGGAAGCAGCTCCTCACCCCAACGCTCTCCCCGTAAGAACGGGGAGAGCCGAGCGCTGTGTCGACTCGGCGATAGCCCGACCTCCGCTAAGCCCCCTCGTCCAGCGCCACCAGCTCGCGCTTCTTGCGCAGCGAGGGCAGCAGCGGGCCGACCAGCAGCACCAATGCGAAGGCGAGGCAGATCGCCGAGATCGGCCGCTCCACGAAGGTCATCAGGTCGCCCTGCGAGAGGATCAGCGACTTGCGCAGATTGTTCTCCAGCATCGGCCCGAGCACGAAGGCGAGCACCAGCGGCGCCGGCTCGTAGCCGAGCTTGCGCATGAAATAGCCGATCACGCCGAACGCGATCATGACATGGACGTCGAACACGTTGTTGCTGGAGCAGTAGACGCCGATGATCGTGAACAGGATGATCAGCGGGAACAACACATTGTAAGGCAGCCGCAGCAGCTGCACCCACATGCCGATCATCGGCAAATTGAGCACCAGCAGCATCAGATTGCCGATATACATGCTGGCAATGATGCCCCAGAACAGCGTCGGGTTCTGCTGGATCATCAGCGGGCCGGGCTGCAGGCCGTGGATCACGAAGGCGCCGAGCAGCAGCGCCATCACCACGTTCGGCGGGATGCCGAGCGTCATCAGCGGAATGAAGGCGCCCCCGGCCGCGGAATTGTTGGCGGATTCCGGTCCCGCGACGCCCTCGATCGCGCCGTGGCCGAAGCGCTCCGGATGTTTCGACAGCCGCTTCTCCAGCGCGTAGGACGCAAACGACGCCACCACAGCGCCGCCGCCGGGCAGGATGCCGAGGAAGAAGCCGAGCACGGTGCCGCGGCCGACCGGCCCGGCGCTGGCCTTCCAGTCCTCCTTGCTCGGCAGCAGCTGGGTGATCTTGGTCTTGATGATGTCGCGCTTGATCGCCTGCTCGGTGTTGAGCAGCACCTCGGCGACGCCGAACAGGCCCATCACGACMGGCACGAGACCGATGCCGTCGATCAATTCGATGCGGCCGAAGGTCAGCCGCGGCTGCGCGGTGATGCTGTCGAGCCCGACCAGGCCGAGCACGACGCCGATGCAGGCCATCAGCAGCGCTTTGGCCATCGAGCCCTGGGTGAGGAAGGTCAGCACCACGAGGCCGAGCACCATCAGACTGAAATATTCGGCCGGCCCGAAGGCGATCGCGACGCTGGCGAGCGAGGGCGCCACCAGCATCAGCGCGACCAGCGAGAAGGTGCCGGCGATGAACGAGCCGAACGCGGAGATGCCGAGCGCGGGGCCGGCGCGGCCCTGCTTCGCCATCTGGTGGCCGTCGATACAGGTGACGACGGAGGCGGCTTCGCCAGGAATATTGACCAGGATCGAGGTGGTCGAGCCGCCATACATCGAGCCGTAATAGATGCCGGCCATCATGATGATGCCGGACTCCGGTGTGCCCGACAGCGTGACAGGCAACAGCAGCGACATCGCCGAGATCGGGCCGATGCCGGGCAGCACGCCGACCAGGGTGCCGATGAAGACGCCGATGAAGCAATAGATCAAATTGACCGGCTGCAGCGCGACGCCGAGGCCGTGGGCGACGTTGACGAGAGTATCCATGGGATTTGCTCAACCGATCTCGAACATGCCGCTCGGCAACTGGATCGCGAGCAGGTGTTTCAGCACCCACCACATCCCGAGCGGGGCAAGGATGGACAGCGGGATCGCCAGCGACCAGCGCACCGGATCGATCACGCGCAACAGCAACAGCATCAGCGGGATCGCCGACAGCAGGAAGCCAAGCGGCTCCAGCGCGAAGGCGAATGCGACGAGGCAGGCGATCACCAGCACCGGCTTGCCCCAGCGCGCATCCTGCCAGCGTGAGGCGAAGGTCGGGCCGCCCTCGGTGACCGCCGCGATGATGATCGAGGTCGCGAACACGCACATCAGGATGCCGGCATAGAACAGCACATAGCCGGAGCCGGGATCGTTGATGGTGCCGAGCTTGAGCTTCAGGCCCGACCAGAGCACGAAGATGCCGAGCGCAAGCCCGATCAGGCCGCCCCACAGCTCGGAGTTGTTGAGGCGGAGTTTGACGTTGGTTTGGTCTGTCATATGAAGCGGCCCTTAGATCACCGTCGTCCTGAGGTGGCGGCGCGGATGATCTCCCCACCCGTTGTCCCGGCGAAAGCCGGGACTCATAACCACAGGGTCACGTTGTTGGAACGAGCCGGTGCCCCAGCGTTGCGCAACAAATAGCCTTTGGTGGTTATGGGTCCCGGCTTTCGCCGGGACGACACCGGGGGTGGTTCTCGCGCATCCCGTTGTGAGTCCCGTCGTAGCGGACTGAACTCTACTTCTTCGCCAGACCGAGCGTGTCGATCACCTTGCGCTCGGACTCGGTGACCTCGACCACGAACTTCTTGTAGTCCTCGGTGTTCTTGTAGTTCGGCACCATGTCGTATTTGGCGAGCGTCGCGATCACCGCCGGGTCCTCGATCGCCTTCTTGAAGGCGTCGTGCAGCTTGGCGACGATCTTGGGGTCCATGCCCTTGGGGCCGGCGATGCCGAACGGCGAGTCGTAGATCATGGGATAGCCGAGCTCCTTCAGCGTCGGCACGTCGGGATAGTTCGGCGAGCG
>BFBZ01001055.1_pt1 | contig 20038 bp, 21 predicted proteins | sample 1888401 | NCBI WGS metagenome assembly BFBZ01 (sample SAMD00112614, study PRJDB3348) | symbiont metagenome | host: Chara braunii | reverse complement strand
GCGCGTACCGCGGGCACGCCAGGAGCCGGCGTCACCGTCGGTGCCGATTGAGGTGCAGGGGCTGGAGCCGATGTCTGGGCATGAGCACTCACGGTCAGAGCCAGTGCCGTGGCCGTCGTCATCAGCACTCTGGTCAACATCGTTGCCTCCGGACTTTCAGGGCGCCGGCACTGCCGCCGGCCTCCCCACGCCATGACATGTCCGGAACGCGCAAGGCGATCCGCGGTTCCCGCTGCGGCCAGGTCCGTGCGGCGGAAACATCTCAGCGAAACGGGGCGGTCCGGCTTTCATTAGCCGGCTTTTTTCACTTTGTTTCGCGGCGTGGCCGACTTGGCTTTGGGCTTGGGCTTGGGTTTGGGCTTTGTCGCCCCGGCTTTCCGCGCGCTGCGCGATGTGCCTCCGGCGCTGGCGCGAAGCGCGTCCATCAGGTCGACCACTGTCGTGGCGACAGGCGCCGGGCGGCGTTTGAGCGGCCGGCCTTCCATCTTCGCCTTCACCAGCTCCGCGACCGCCGCTTCGTAGCGGTCGTCGAAGCCGGCGGGATCGAAACGGCCCTGCTTGGTCTTGATGATGTGTTTGGCGAGATCGAGCATTTCGGCCTTGATCTTCAATGCCGGGATCTCGTCGAAGGCCTCCTTGGCCGGGCGGATCTCGTAGTCGAATTTCAGGGTATGGGCGATCAGGCCCGCGCCATTGGCGTCGTCAGGGCGGATCAACAGGGCGCGGACGCGCCGGAACAGGATGGCCCGGGCGAGGGCGGCGACCTTGCCGGCGGCCATGCCCTCGCGCAACACGGCGAAGGTGTCCTGCGACAATGCGTCGGCAGGCGCAAGGTAATAGGGCTTGTCGAAATAGATGGTGTCGACCTGGCTGCAGGGAATGAAGCTCTCGATCGCCAATGTCTTGTCGCTGTCCGGCACAAGCTTGGCGATCTCGTCGGGCTCGAGAACGACATAGCTACCGGCCGAAACCTCGTAGCCCTTGACCTGGTCGTCGCGATCGACCGTCTTGCCGCTGGCCGGATCGATGAATTCGCGACGGACACGATTGCCGGTCTGTCGGTTGAGGATATGGAAGGCAATCCGTTCGGTGGTTGAGGCGCCGGAGAACAGTGCGACGGCGCAATTCAGCTCGCCGACCGTCAGATGGCCTTTCCAGTTGGCTCTGGGCAAGGGCATGACGCTTGTCTCCGAGGGAGCCCGCAAGTCCTAACGCTTCCATCGGCGGCATGTTCCCGAAGCGGGCTGGCGCCCGGAACTGCCGAGGGCCGTCATGCGTTGAAAAGTCATCGCGACGGCGCTCGCAGCCGTCGATGCCGAGGCTGGCCAATGGCAACCCGATCGTATTGGAAAGGCTATCTCAAGCTGTCCCTGGTCACCTGCCCGGTGGCGATGGTGCCGGCGACGACGGAGGGCGAAAAGGTGCGCTTCCACACGCTCGACCGGGCAACCGGCCACCGGGTCGAGAGCCGCTATGTCGACAGCGTCACCGGCAAGGCGGTCGACGAAGATGACGAGGTCAAGGGTTACCAGACCGGCGCCGACGACTACGTCATGCTCGAAGACGACGAGTTGGACGATGTCGCCTTGGAAAGCACCCGTACGATCGACATCGATCGTTTCGTCAAACGGGCCTCGATCGCCTGGATTTATCAGGATCAGCCGCATTACCTGGTGCCCGATGGGCGGGTTGGCGAGGAGGCTTTTTCGGTGATCCGCGACGCCATGCAGGCGACCGGAATGGTCGGCATTTCCCGGCTGGTCCTGTCACGGCGCGAGCGCGCGGTGATGCTCGAGCCCCGCGATGCGGGCATCGTGTTGTGGACGCTGCGCTACGGCGACGAGGTGCGTGACATCAAGGATTATGTCGGCGGGGTCGAGGTTGACAGGCCGGCGCCCGAGCTGATGACCATGATCAAGACGCTGATTGCCAGACGGACCGCGGATTGGGATCCGGCAATGGTGGAGGACCCGGTCCAGAAGGAGTTGCTCCGGCTGATCCGGTCGAAGAAGAAACAAAAGCTGCCGAAGGCTAAAAGCCCGGCTGGTGACGCGGCGTCCAGGAACGTCGGCAACGTGGTCAATCTTTTCGACGCATTGAAGAAGAGCCTCCGGTCGGAGCCGGCGACCGGCGGCAAGACCCGGCCGAAACGCCGCTGACGCCTTGTGGTTTTGCCGGATTGCGCTGGTACGAATCGTGGGCCGTCGAGCGTTTCAGCGTGGCGCGCGCAAGACCTTGCCCGTGCTGTCGGCGAAAGCTGGACGCTTCGTCGCATAGACGCGACAGAAAAGCTCGCCGCGTTCGGTCAGACGGATGTGCCGGCTCCGCACCTCGATCAGCCCGAAACTCTTCATGCGCGCGATCATCGTGGCATCGACCACCCGGACGACCCCGCTGGATATGTCGAGAAGAAAGCGCTTCTCGAGCTCGCCGAGGTCTTCGGACTGGACTTCAAGGGGTTGGAAAAGAGGGGGTTCAGCCATCCGGTCTCCCATCGCGCTGGTGTGGTGGATTGTCAGACCAAACCGATGGAATGACCGGCCGTTCCGCGACAGGGGCTTTTTTGTTCTCCACTTTGCTTCCGGACTGAATAGGGCTTCGGGCGGAACCGCTTGTTCCGGCGGGGCGTTTCCTCGGCAACGATCCCAAGCAAGGAGAAAGTCGATGTCCCGGAAAATTCTGACGGCCATTGCGCTATCGATCGCCATGGTCGGCGGCGCGCTCGCCCAGGCTGCGACGCCGGGCTCCACAGGGGCGACGGCGCCCAGCGCGCCCCCCGCCGTGAATGCGGCGCCGCTGGAGAATGGCGCGAACAGCTTCACCGAGGCCCAGGCGCGCGCCCGCCTCGAACAGGCCGGCCTGTCCGGCGTCGGTGAACTGAAGAAGGACGACCAGGGCATCTGGCGCGGCCGCGCCATGCGCAACGGTGCGTCGGTCGCGGTCGGCGTCGATTTCCACGGCAATATCAGTGCCCAGTGACCGCTTCACCAACAATTCAGTGCTCCAGGAGACGATGATGACCACGGTAGTTTCGGCGATCTACGACAGCTATGACGATGCGGCGGCCGCGGTCGAGCGGGTGAAGGCGGCCGGCATCCCGGCCGAAGACATCAGCCTGGTGTCCAACGACACCAGCGCGGACCGTTCGCGTTACGGTGAATACCGCTATCCTGGCACGAACGAAGCGGCCGATGGCGCCGGAACCGGAGCGGGCCTCGGCGCGGCGGTCGGCGCTGCCGGCGGTCTCCTGGCCGGCCTCGGCATCATCGCCATTCCCGGCGTCGGACCCGTTGTCGCCGCCGGCTGGCTCGCGTCGACGCTGGTCGGCGCGGCAACCGTCGGCGTTGCCGGCGGCATGGTCGGCGCCCTGGTCGGCGCCGGTGTGGATGAAAGTCATGCTCACGGTTATGCCGAGGGCGTCCGGCGGGGCGGCACCCTGGTCAACGCCCGGGTGCCCGACGCCGATCGCGGCCGCATCAAGCTGATTCTCGAAACCGGCTCCTACGATCTGGCCGGCCGTGACCAGGCTTGGCGCGCCGATGGCTGGACCGGCCGTTCGCCACCCGACCCGCGGTAACCGCGACGTGTCGCGACGGCATGGAAAAGCGGGCCGCCATCAAGGCGGCCCGTAACGTTTCGAGAGCGCCGGCGATCAGATCGCCCGCTCAAACCAGGTCTCGCCAGATTGGTTCCCCGGCTGGCGAAAAAGATCGGCGCCGGCCGGCGCCGAAAAAGAGGAACCAAAGCCGGCACCCGGCGGTTCTTTCGGCAGCGGCGCAGAGCCGTTCCCGATCAGAAGGATGACTGATGATGAGCAGCACCACCGACAAGATCAAAGGTCTCGCCAACGAAGCCGCCGGCAATGTGAAGCAGGCGGCCGGCAAGGCGATCGGCAACAAGGAAATGCAGATCAAGGGTGCCATCCAAGAGCGCAAGGGCGAGGCCCAGCAGGCCGTCGGCAAGGCCAAGGATGCGGTCAAGAAGGTGGTCGACGGCGCCTGACGCCGCTGACGCCATGAGGGTGTCCGGGCCTCGCGGGGCTCGTTCGACAACGCTCGCGCCGGTGTGACCGAAAGGGCGCGCCGGCGCCGCCATTTCCGGCGGAAGGGGATCGCGTGGACCTGGCGATCGATCAACCGCCGGACCTCTGGAGCCCCGTTACACATGTCGGGTTTCGGCTCGGAGCCGATGGAGTGTCTCATGACGCGTTCAACCGAAAAAGCCTATCGCCGTCTCGCCGAGGCGACCGCCGAAACGCATCGCACTATCCAGCGGATCGTCGATGCGCCGAAACCGGCAAAGTTCAAGCGGGTCMCCCCGGCGCCGACGGCCGAGCGCGAATMCCCCTATCCGCCGCTGCCGCGTCAGCATCTGTCGAAGCCGGGCCTCGAATCCGAGGTCGAGCCACGGCCGCAATATGAGGCGCCGCATTACAAGGGCTCGGAAAAACTGCTGGATAAGACGGCGCTGATCACCGGCGGCGATTCCGGCATCGGCCGGGCGACCGCCGTGCTGTTCGCGCGTGAAGGCGCCGATGTCGCCATCGTCTATTTGAATGAGCATGAAGACGCCGGCGAGACGCAAAGGGCGGTCGAGGCCGAGGGGCGTGCCTGTCTGCTCATTCCCGGTGATGTCACCGACGCGCAATTTTGCCAGCATGCGGTGGAGACGGCGATCGATCGTTTCGGCAAGCTGGACATCCTGGTCAACAACGCGGCCTTTCAGGAGCATGCGGACCGGTTCGAGGACCTGACCGACGCCCATTTCGACAAGACGCTGAAGACCAATCTCTACGGCTATTTTTATATGGCCAAAGCGGCGACGCCGCACCTGCCGGCAGGCGGAGCCATCATCAATACCGGCTCGGTGACCGGCTTTCAGGGCAGCAAGGACCTGATCGACTATTCGATGACCAAAGGCGGCATCCATGCCTTCACGCGCTCGCTCGCGGCGCATCTGGTCGAGCGCGGCATCCGGGTCAACGCGGTGGCGCCGGGGCCGGTCTGGACACCCCTCAATCCGGCCGACAAGGCCGCCGCCGATGTCGCGCAATTCGGCGCGAAAACGCCGATGAAACGGCCCGCTCAACCGGAGGAGATCGCGCCGGCCTTCGTGTTTCTCGCCGCTTCCGCCTGCTCGAGCTACATCACCGGCGAAATTCTGCCTGTCATCGGCGGTTATGGCCACGGTTGAAGGGCCCCCGCTTCAATTCCGCCGATGAGGTGCCGTTATGGCCGACGAGCAAAGCCGCGCCCGGGCCCCTGTGGCCGGTTCGACTGGAAAGCTGACCACCGCGGGGTCGCAGGATCTGACGATCCGCCGGATCCGCTCCGGGCGTGGCTTCCTTTATCGGGACGCCGCGGACAAGCCGGTGACCAAGGCGAGCGTGCTGGCGCGCATTCGCGCGCTCGCCGTGCCGCCGGCCTATACCGATGTGCGGATCGCTGCGGATCCGAATTCGCATCTTCAGGCGGTGGGCCGCGACGAGGCCGGCCGGCTGCAATATCGTTATCACCCTGAGTGGGAGGCGGTACGCGAGGCGCGCAAGGCGAAGCGGTTGGCGCGCCTCGCCGATGCGCTGCCGCGGGTCCGGTCCGCCGTGAAACGCGACCTGGCCATGGACGCGGGCGGGCGCCGCCAGGCGCTGGCTCTCGCGGTGGCGCTGATCGATCGCGCTTATATCCGGGTCGGCGGCGATGCCTATGCCCGCGCCGATGGCGGACGCGGCGCGGCGACCTTGCTGAAGCGGGATGTCCGTGTCGACGGCACCAGCGTCCAACTCAGTTTTCGCGGCAAGGGAGGCAAGGTCATCGCCTGCGAGCTCGACGATGCGGCGATAGCCACGGCCCTGTCGGCTCTGGCGAAACTGCCCGGACGGCGGATCCTGCAATACCGGGCCAAGGACGGCGCCGTCCGCAAGGTCGGCTCGGCCGAGATCAATTCCTACCTGCGCGAGACGGCCGGGGTCGCGATCAGCGCCAAGGATCTCAGGATGCTCGCCGGCAGCGCGCTCGCCGCCGAGATCCTGATCAAGGTCGAGCCCGCGCCCCAGGAGCGCGCCAAACGGCGCCAACTGGCGGCGGTCATGCGCGCCGTCTCGGAGCAACTGGGCAACACGCCGGCGGTGGCGCGGAAAAGCTACGTGCATTCCATCCTGGTCGACGCCTTCATGGCGGGAGCTCTCAAGCGGATCTATCGCGCGACCGAACCGCGTCGCAACGTCCGGCGGGTCGAGCAAATGTTGCGGCGGCTTGCCGGGCGCGCCAGAAGCCGCCGCCGCTCGCGCGCAGAGGCGCCTGCGGCGCGGCTGCCGGAGGTCTCCGTCGGTCACCATGGCTCCTGATCCGCCGCAAGCCGAAAGCGCGCGTTCGACGCATGACGACCTGCGCGAGGGCAGGGCTCCGTGGACCCATGCCTGCGTTCCGCGCTTCGGCGTTCCGCGCGAAAGCCTGAGATGCGACGTTGCCATTGTCGGTGCCGGCATCACCGGCTCACTGGTCGCCGAGCATCTCTCGGCGCGTGGCATGGATGTCGTCCTGATCGATCGCGAACAGGCATCGCATGGCAGTACCGCGGCCAGTACCGCGATGCTGCAATGGGAGATCGATCGTTCGCTCGTCGAACTCACCGGGCTTTATGGCTTCGAGCGGGCGGCGCGGGCTTATCGACTGAGCCTCGCGGCGGTCGGCGGGCTTGGCGAGCTGATCTGCGGATTGGGGCTTGCCTGCGCGCTCCAGCCGCGATCGACGCTCTATCTCGCCGCGGGCGAGGCGGGGGCGAGTGAAATTGCGCGTGAATTCGCCTTGCGCCGTCGAGCCGGGCTTGCGGGCCACCACCTCGACTTCGATCGCCTGCGCCATGGCTTCGAGATCGACCGGCCGGCGGCGATCCTGTCGGCGGGATCGGCCGAGGCCGATCCCATGGCGCTCTCGACCGGCCTTGCCGAGGTCGCGGGCAGGCGAGGGGCCCGGCTCGTCGCTGGCGATGCGCGAGATTTCGACCATACCGATCGGGCTGTCCATATCGGCCTCGCCGACGGTCATGAGATCGAGGCGAAACACATGGTCCTGGCAACCGGCTATGTCATGCCGGATTTTGTCGTCAGCGCCCTGCACAAGGTGACCTCGACATGGGCGATCGCAACGAGGCCGCAGGACCCGTCGAGGCTCTGGCGTGACCGCGTGCTGATCTGGGAAGCTTCGAAGGTCTATCACTATCTCCGGACGACGGCTGACGACCGGATCATCATCGGAGGAGGCGACGAGGCCTACAGCGACCAGGGCCAGCGTCTCGGCGAGGCCGCGCGCAAGCACGCCGCCTTGCGCGCCATGCTTCAGACGTTCTGGCCACGGGCCCGCGGCGACATTGCCTTCGCTTGGTCCGGCGCATTCGGCCAGACCGAGGATGGCCTGCCCCTGATCGGCCCAGTGCCCGGCCGGCGCCGCATGTTCGCCGCCTATGGCTATGGCGGAAACGGCATCACCTTCAGCTTCCTGGCGTCCCGCATGATCGGAGCGATGATCGCCGGCGACACGGCGCCATGGCATGCGGATTTCGCTCTGGATCGCGACAAGCCGGGCTGACAATGCGGCCGTCGGTGCCGAAGCGCGGAACGCGAGGCGGCATGGCGCGTTGACCGCCTACACCGTCCGCATCCCCCCGACGGCAAGAGGCAAGTGACCGACATGGCCAACAGCGAAGTGAAGACCCGTACGCGTGACGCCCAAACCGGCGGAACCAAAAGCGGTCCTGCCGAGCTGACGATTGGCCACGGCGCGCTGGAATTGTCCTCGGTGACGATCGACAGCTACAATCTCGAACTGCGCGACAAGGATGGCTTCATCGGCGACCGGGCGAGCAAGCGGGCCTTCGCGGACAAGCTCGACGATTTGCGTTCGCGCCTGCAGAAGGTCGATGCCGATCCGATGGGCGATGTCGCCACCGAGGATATCAGCAAGAAGCAGCTCGACCAGCATGTCACCGGAAATGACGCGCCCGCCGCGGCGCTGATCCATGGCGCGATCGAGGAGTTTGCCGGGGAACTGGCCGAGGTGATCAGGCGCTTCATGCGCACCAAGGGGTGGGGCGGCGTCGCGCGGATCGCCGCGGGCGGTGGTTTCAAGGAGAGCCGGGTCGGCGAACTGGCGATCGCCAGGGCGGGCGTCATGCTGAACGCGGCCGGCAGCAAGGTCGATGTCCGGCCGATCCATCATCATCCCGATGAGGCCGGCCTGATCGGCGCCATCCATCTCGTGCCCGCCTGGATGTTCGCCGGGCATGACGCGATCCTGGCGGTCGATATCGGCGGCAGCAATATCCGGGGCGGTGTCGTCAGGCTGAACCAGAAGCAGGCCCCGGATCTGTCCGAGGCGGAGGTCTGGAAGTCGGAGCTCTGGCGCCATGCCGACGACAGCCCGTCGCGCACCGACGCGGTCGACAGGCTCATCAAGATGTTGAAGGACCTGATCGGCAAGGCCGGGAAGGCGGAGTTGCAGCTGGCGCCCTTTGTCGGCATCGGCTGTCCCGGGCTGATCGAGCCGGATGGCCGGATCGACCGGGGTGGCCAGAACCTGCCCGGCGGCAATTGGGAGAGCGAGAGCTTCAACCTGGCCACCACGCTGGCCAAGGCGATCCCGGTCATCGGCGATCACGAAACCTTCGTGGTGATCCACAATGACGCGGTGGTGCAGGGGCTCGCCGAAGTCCCTTTCATGCAGGACGTCAAGAAGTGGGGCGTGGTGACCATCGGCACCGGCCTCGGCAATGCGAGCTTCACCAACAAAGCCGGCAAATGAGGGGGGATCGGGCCATGCCGAGCGGGTGGAACGCCGGTGCGCGGGCCGGAGCGTCACCCATCCGGCTTACATCCTGTCCGGCGGATTGGTCGGGTCGGCCGGTGGAATCGGCTCGATCGGCGGCTCCGGCTGTTCCGGTTGCGGCGGGATCGGCGGCGGGACCGGAGCCGGAAAGGGTTCCGGCGTCGGCTGCGGATCGCCGGCCAGCAGGACATCGGTATGATCAGCGTCTTCGACCGAGATGGCCATCATGGTCTCCTTTGGCTCGTGGAATCAACGGCGCAAGGTGGCGGTTCGTTCCGGTTTCCGGCCAAGTTTCGGGCGCCGGCGGGTCTTGCCGGCCGGCGACAGCGGATGTCACCGCCCGGCGAGATCACCGGGACGAGGCGAGATGAACGCGCGGCCTCCAGGACGTTGCGAGGAGCGGACACGCGACATCGCCGTCACCGGAGGCTGCGCCTCGCGCGTTTGCGCGGCGTGGCCATTTGCGGGACAAAATCCGGGCTGAGCCTGGCGATGCGGGACGATTGGACAGAGCGACATGGATCTTTCGATCAGGCACGTCACGACCTATCACTATGGCTCACCTGTCGAATTCGGCCCGCATCGGCTGATCCTCAGGCCGCGCGACAGTTTCGACCTGCGCATCCTCGACACGCGGCTCGACATCCGGCCCATGGCCCAGGTCGAGTGGCTCCATGACGTCTATGGCAATCCGGTCGCGGTCGCGACGTTCCAGGAGCCGGGCGACAAGCTCGAGATCGTCAGCGAGCTGACGCTCCGGCGCTACGGTTCGACCTTTCCACGCAATCACGTGACCGCGCGCAGCGCCCAGTTCGCGCCACGCTATTCCGATGGCGAACGCATCGTGCTGCAACCCTTCCTGGCGCCGGCGTCCAGCGATGACGGATCGCAGCTGGCCGACTGGATCCATGAGGTTCTGGCCGAGGATCCCCTTGGAACCGATCCGATCTCGCAGCTGCTCAATGCGATTCATGCCGGCTTCGCCTATGCGGTGCGCTACGAGGAGGGCGTGCAGGCGCCGGCCCTGACGCTGACGCTGCGCTCCGGCTCCTGCCGGGATCTCGCCTGGCTGTTCATCGAGGCGGTCCGGCGGCTCGGTTATGCCGCGCGTTTCGTCACCGGCTATCTGCATGGCGACCTGTCGAACCAGGATGCCATGCGCGCGCCGGTCAGCCTGACCCATGCCTGGGCCGAGATCTTCATTCCCGAGGACGGCTGGGTGGAGTTCGACCCGACCAACGCGCTTGTCGCGGATCCGCATCTCATCCGCGTCGCCATGGCGCGAGTGCCTTGGGAGGCTTCGCCGGTGTCGGGAAGCTTTGTTGGTCCGGCAGGCGCGCTGGGCGGGCTGTTCGTCGGCGTCGACATCGTCGGATTGCCCGACGAGGGAACGCCAGAGCATCCGCGCGCCGGGTGAACCGACGGCTGGGCGAATTGCTGGCGCGCCGTCGCCCGGCATCGATCGCGCTTCCAAGCAATTCGACATGATCCAGGCGCGCGACTCGTGTCTAACGTCTCCATTCGCCCTGTGGAGATCGCCGCCCTGGAAACGTCACTCTACCTGCCGGTCAAGCGCTTCCTGGAAACCCTCGGCTTCGTCGTGAAGGGCGAGGTGGCCGGTTGCGACCTGGTGGCGATCAAGGACGGCGAGCCGCCTGTCGTGGTGGTCGGCGAATTGAAACTGTCATTCAATCTCGAACTGGTGCTGCAAGGCGTCGATCGCGCCGCGGTCTGCGACGAGGTCTGGCTCGCGGCGCGCATGTCGGTCCGCGGCAAGGGCCGCGAAAGCGACGCGCGCTTCCGCAATCTCTGCCGCCGGCTCGGCTTCGGGCTGCTCGGGGTAACGGAAGCCGGCGACGTGCATTTGCTGGCCAATCCGGAGGCGCCGGGCCTGCGCAAGAACGCCAAGCGGCGATCGCGCATCGTCGAGGAACATCGCAAGCGCCAGGGCGACCCGGCCGCGGGGGGCAGCACGCGCCAGCCGATCATGACGGCCTATCGCCAGCAGGCGCTCGGCTGCGCCGCCGCGCTGCGCGAGGGGCCGCTTCGGCCGCGCGACGTCAAGCTCCTGGTCCCGGATGCGCCGAAGATCCTGCAGGGCAACGTCTATGGCTGGTTTTCCCGGCCCGAGCGCGGCCTCTACGGGCTGACCGAAGCCGGCCGCGAGGCGCTGGTTCGCTGGCCGCAGCCGCAGGCCGCCGGCACGATTCGCGTGCCGGCAGAGGCGGCGCAAGCGGCCTCCTGACCGCCGGGCGGCCGATGGCGCGCCGGTGACGGACCTGGCCGCAGGCCGGGATGGAGGAACAAACGGGCTTTCGGACGGTTGCTTGGTCGAGCAACGCGCAATCCATGTGCCGGAGGTTTCCATGGCCCATTTCCCGTCCGTCCTTCGCAATCAGATGCAAAATGCCCGCGGCATGGCGGATGATGCCATGGAGCGCGCGGGCGAGGCCGCGGCGCGGCTGCAGCGGGATGTCGACTATCTCAGGCGCTACCTGACGACCAATGCCTCCGGGATGGCATTGGCGGCCAATGACCAGTTGCAGCAGTTCGGCGTGGGGCCGGAGGTCGTCGCCCGCGCCGCCGGGACGCAGGCGACCAAGCTGCAGCGTCTTTTGTTCAAGCACGCGAGCCGCCATCCGCTCGGCGCCCTTGGCGTGGCGGCGGCCGCCGGCGTGCTCATCGGCCTCTATTATGCGCGGCAGGCTCGCGAGGAGGCTCTCCAGGCGCCTGCCGTCCATCGGCGCAGGAACGAGGATTGAAGCTCTGATATCGTCGATTGAGGCATTGCAGGCGCCGAACTCGCTCTACTTCGCGCGGCCCGGCATCATGCCGCCGAGCAGGTCCATCGGCAGCGGGAAGACCACGGTCGACGACCGCTCTCCGGCGATGTCGTGCAGCGCCGAGAAATAGCGCAGCTGCATCGCCTGCGGCTCGCCGGCGAGGATCCGGCCGGCCTCGACCAGTTTCTCTGCGGCCTGCTGCTCGCCTTCCGCATTGATGATCTTGGCCCGCCGCAACCGTTCGGCCTCGGCCTGTTTGGCAATGGCACGGATCATCGATTCATTGAGGTCGATATGCTTGATCTCGACATTGGTCACCTTGATGCCCCAGGCATCGGTCTGCTGGTCGAGGATCTCCTGAATGTCGGCATTGAGCCGGTCGCGTTCCGCCAGCATCTCGTCGAGCTCGTGCTTGCCGAGCACCGAGCGCAGGGTGGTTTGCGCCAACTGGCTGGTGGCCGCCATGAAATCGGCGACCTTGATGATCGCCCGCTCCGGATCGATGATGCGGAAATAGAGCACCGCATTGACCTTGACCGAGACGTTGTCGCGCGAGATCACGTCCTGCGGCGGCACGTCCTGCACGATCAGCCGGAGATCGACCTTCACCATCTGCTGGACGAAGGGAATGAGGATGAACAGCCCCGGGCCCTTCACGCCGCTGAACCGGCCGAGGGTGAAGACGATGCCGCGCTCATATTCGCGCAGGATGCGGATCGCCGCCGTGAAGAACATGACGACGACGATCGCAAGCAGAAGATAGGCCAGATAGTCGAGCATCACGGCATGCCTCCTTGATGGACGCCCGGTGACGGCCGGCGCCGCACCAGGAGCGTCAGATCCCTGATATCGGTGACCTCGACGGTTTCGCCCGAGGTCAGGGCCTCCTTGGCCTGTGCCTGCCAGCGCTCGCCATGGGCGAAGACATGGCCTTGGCCGCCGGACCAGTCGAGGACCTCGGCCGGCAAGCCGCGCATGGCTTGAAGCCCGGTGCGAACCGGGTTCCGGCGGGCGCGCAACAGGGCGCGGGAGACGATCGCCAAGAGCCCGACCAGCACGGCCGTCGCAGCGCCGACCAGTGTCCATGACAGCCGGTAGCCGTGGGCTTCGACCTTGAACAGCAGCGCCGCGCCGAGCAGGAACGAAACGATGCCGCCGAACCCGATCACCACGGTCGGATTGACCGTTTCGACGACCAGAAAGGCGACCCCCAGGAGCATCAGTGCCAAGCCCGCATAGTTGATCGGCAGCATGTTGAGGCCAAAAAGGCCGAGCAACAGGCAGATTGTTCCGACCACGCCCGGCGCGACCACGCCGGGCGAGGAGAATTCGATCACCAGCCCATAAATGCCGGCCAAGATCAGAATGAAGGCGATGTTGGGATTGCTGATCACCGACAGGAGCTGGATCAGCCAGCCCGGCTGGATCGTCTCGATCGGCAATCCCTTGGTCGCCAGCCGAACCTGGCCGCGGCCCGTGACCTCGACCGTCCGGCCATCGGCGGCTTCGAGCAGTTCCGTGGTGCTGCGGGCCAGAAAGTCGATGACGCCGGCCTGCAAGGCGCCGGCCGCGGACAGGCTGGCGGCCTCGCGGACCGCTTTTTCCGCCCAATCGGCATTCCGTCCGCGCAGCTCCGCCAGGCTACGGATCAAGGCGACCGCATCATTGGTGACCTTGGCGGTCATGGCATCCTGCAGCGCGGGCGGCGGCGTACCGTCCTTCTTGTCGTCGCGCGCGCCTGGCAGGCCCGGCAAAGGACTGCCGATCGACACCGGCGTGGCGGCGCCGAGATTGGTGCCCGGCGCCATGGCCGCGACATGGGCGGCGTAGAGGATATAGGTGCCGGCGCTGGCGGCGTGGGCGCCCGGCGGCGCGACGTAGCCGAGCACCGGGACGGTGGAGCCGACCACGTCGACGATGATCTCGCGCATGCTGGTGGCAAGCCCGCCCGGCGTGTTCAGGCGCAGGATGACAACCGTCGCGCGGCGCTCGGCGGCGGCTGCCAGGGCCTCCTTGACATAACGGGCGGTCGCGGGGCCGATCGGCCCTTCCACATCGATGGTCACGGCCAGCCCGCGCCCGCCGGTTTCCTCCGCCGACGCCGGCGAGGGCGAGTAGGCCAAGGCAAGGCCGAGGATCGCTGCAAGAAAGGTCTTCAGCGCCACTTTCATGGCAGGGACCTCCTGATGCGATTCTATATGGGGTTGTTTTTTTCAAGCTCCAAATGGCCGGTACCCGCCACGGGCCGATGACGCGGGCAGGATCGGTCGCCGATCGTCGAATGCCGCGGCGTTGGCCTATTGCTGGCCCGGTGTCTGAACCACATCGAACGAATGGGTATCCGGACCGAGCCGGAGCGTGACCCGGTAGGCTGCGGTCTGGTCGGCCGGGATATCGCTCGGCGCCTGGACGTGAAGCTGGCCGCCGAACCATTCGCCGGGCATGACCGTGTGATCCTTCATCACGACCTCTTCGAAGCGCGCGATGGCCTCGTCGCCGCGCTCCGCGCTTCCAATCATCGTGCCGACGCCGACCCCGGTCAAAGAACCCGCCAAAACGGCGTTGCCGTAGCTCGGGCTGCCCGATGCCGCGGCGGCGCCCGCGCCGATCAGGACCGCGCCCAGAATCAGCCCGGCAATCTGCGCGTTGCGTGCTTCCTGGACCAATTGCTCATAGCTGACGACCTGCAACGGCTGGACGCCACCGGCACGGGTCAGCTCGACAGTGGTGCTCGCCAGCATGAAGTTGACCGGCTGGGATCCGCCATTCTGGATTGCCACGACGAAGACCGGTCGCTGATTGCGCTGCTGCTGGCGCAATTTTGGCGCGACCACGACCCGCGTCATCGATCCGGTCGAGGCGATGGCCGCGCGGCCGTCGCGATAGATCGGCAATTGCCCCGGGCCGGTCGGCCGGAAGCTGACCCGGTCGGTCGTGACGCAACCAGCCATCATCGCCGCGGCCAGCGCGACGCAACAAACCCTACGCATGGATTCCCTCCTGGCGTGCGTCTTCAGCGCATCGCTACCGCGACGTTAGCAGGGGGGCGGCAGGAGTCCAGGCGCGCAGATGCAGGTGCGCGCGGCAAGGAGCGGTCAGCGATCGGTCAGGGGGCCGCCGGCACGGCCTGTTCCATGGCCTGGTTGAACAGGCCCGAGCCCTGCAGGCCGATGCCGCCGTCGACGACGATCTGGGCGCCGGTGATATAGGCGCCAAGCGGCGAGGCGAGCACCACCGCCATGCCGCCGATATCGTCGACCGTGCCATAGCGCCCGAGCGGCACCATGCGTTTCCAGGTGTCTTCGCCTGTCGCGCCGCCAAGCCGCTTCATGCCCTCGGTGCCCTCGATCGGGCCGGGCACGATGGAATTGGAGCGGATGCCGTGACGGCCCCATTCGAGCGCGAGGTTGCGCATGAGATTGTCGATGCCGGCCTTGGCGGCACCGACATGGGCCTGGAAGGCGAAGGGCAGGTAGGCCTGCCCCGCCGAGACGAAGATCAGGTTGCCACGGGTTTCCTTCAACTGCGCGAAGGCGGCATGGGCGCCATGAAAGGCGCCCAAGAGGTCGATCTCGACCACCGTCCTGAAGCCCTTGGCGCTGATCGCCTCCGCGCGCGCGACGAAATTGCCGGCGGCGCCGCAGACCATGGTGCTGATGGGGCCCAGTTCCTCGCGGCTCTTGGCGAGCGCCGCCTCGACCGCCGCATAGTCACGGACGTCGGCGACCGAGGTCGAGACATGGGCGCCCATGTGGCGCAGTTCGGCGGCGGCGGCCTCGAGGCGCTCGGCGGTCCGGCCGCAGATCGCCACATTGGCGCCGACGGAAGCGAAACTCTTGGCGATGCCGAGATTGATGCCGCTGCCGCCGCCGGTGACGAACACCGTCTGGCCCTTGAGCAATGTGATCGGCAGATATTTGCTGGCGTTCATGGTCACCTCCCACGATCGAGCCCATCAGGCGACGTCGCTGAGGCGTGATGCTACTTCATCGCGGCCGCCGCGACAGGCGGCCGGACGTCCGTCATTCGGGCGATCCGTCAGGTTCCGGCACCGGGCGCGCCGCGGGACCGTCATAGGTCCAGATCGTCTGGCGCGGGATCGGGCCCTTGTTGCGATAGTCGGACTGGCTTTCTTCCCAAGCGTGGGCGAGCACGCCGACCGAGCGCGACAGGACGAACAGGCCGCGGCAAAGCGGCGGTGGGAAGCCGAGCTCGGCGAAGATGACGGCGGTGGCGCCGTCGATATTCATCGGCACGCGCCGGCCGCCGCGCCGCTCGGCGAGCACGTCCTCGACCGCCCGTGCGATCGCCGCGAACAGGCCGCCGACGGCACCGGCGCGGGCGCAGTCGTCGACCAGTTCGAGCAGGCGGGGCGCCCGCGGGTCGAGCGGATGGAAGCGGTGGCCGAAGCCCGGTACGTGCCTAATACCCTTGGCCTTCAGCGCATCGATTTCATCGGCTGCGGCCTGTTTGATCGCCTCGGCCCCGCGTTCACTTTCGGCAAGCCTGCCCGATATCGCCTGATAGAGTTCGACGCATTGCTCGCCGGCGCCGCCATGGACGTCGCCGAGCGTGTTGATCGCCGAGGCCATGGCATTGTTGATGCCGATGCCGCAGGTGATCGCCATGCGCGCCACCGCGATCGAGGGCGCCTGGGGGCCGTGATCGACCGCCGAGACCAGGGCCGCCTCGAGCAGCCGCGCGGCCGGCCGCGAGGGCAATTCGCCGCGGGTCATCAGGTAGATCATGTCGACGAAACCGACCCGGCCGATCAGATCCTCGATCGGATAGCCGCGATAGCGGATCATGCCGGGCTGCATTTCGATGATCGATGTCCGCCACCAGTCCTGCGGCGTGGTTTCCGTCCTGGCTTCGGTCATGGCGTGGCTCCTTCAGATCGCGCCATCGGCGCGCAGCCGATCGATGTCATCGGGCGCGTAGCCGAGTTCGGCGAAAATGGTGTCGCTGTCGGCGCCGAGCCGCGGCGGCGCGGTGCGCGGCTCGGGATCGCCGCTGGCGAGGCGAAAGCCGGAGCGCACGACGGAAACCTCGCGGTCGACGCCGGGAACCTCCTGGAAATGCTTGATCAGCTCGCGCGCCTTGACCTGCGGGTGCTCCAGCACATCGGGCACGCTCAAAACCTCGCCGGCCGGCACGCCTTGCCGGTTCATCAGGCCGGCCCATTCGATGGCCGGTTTCGTCGCCAGGGCCGCTTCGATTTCGGCGGTCAGGGCGGCACGGTGCCGCTTGCGGTCCTCGCGCTGGTTGAAGCGCGGATCCTCGACCAGGTCCGGCCGGCCGATGAGCCGGCAAAGCGCGACGAATTGTTCCTGCTTGTTGGCGGCGATATTGAGCAGGCCGTCGCCGGTCCGGAACGTGCCGGACGGACTGGCGGTCATGTTCTCATTGCCCATCGGCTCGGGCCGGACACCGGCGATCAGCCAGTTGGATACCGCCCAGCCCATCGAGACGAGGGTTGCCTCCAGCATGGAGACATCGATCTTCTCGCCCGAGCCGTCGCGCTCGCGGCGGAACAGCGCGGCGGCGACAGCGAAGGCGGCGGTGATGCCGCCGAACGTGTCGGCGACCGGATAACCGACGCGCAGCGGGGCGGACGCCTTGTCGCCGGTGACGCTCATCACGCCGGACAGGCCCTGGACGATCTGGTCGTAGGCCGGGTTGTCCTTCAGCGGTCCGTCCTGGCCGAAACCCGAGATGGCGCAATAGACGAGGTCCGGCCTGACCGCCTTCAGCGCTTCGTAGCCGAGCCCCAGGCGGTCCATCACGCCCGGCCGGAAGTTCTCGATGACGGCATCGGCGCTCGCGACCAGGCGCAGGAAGACGGCCTTGCCGGCCGGGCTCTTCAGGTTGATCGTCACCGAACGCTTGCCGGCATTCTGGGCCAGGAACGAAGCGCCCATCAGCCGTTTGTTCAACTCCGGATCGGCGCCGAGCTGGCGCGCCAGGTCGCCGGCGCCGGGGGTTTCGACCTTGATGACGTCGGCGCCGAGCTGGGCGAGCTGATAGCAGCAGAACGGGCCGGCCAGCACATTGGTCATGTCGAGGATGCGGATGTCTGCTAGCGGCAGCGTCATTGGCCAGGCTCCTGGAGGGGCAAGGCGGCGCCGGCGGCCCGGCGCAGCGGATAGCGGGAGATCATCGGGCGAAAAACCCGAGCATTTGCCAATAGGTCGAGGCGCAGAGCGCGTAAACGAGGCACGCGACCGCGCAGAGAACCACGCCGACGCGCGGGAAGTCCTCGATCCTCAGCCGCCCGGTGCCCTGGACCAGGATATTGGGCAGCGTGTTGTAGAACATCAGCAGCGGGTAGCCGCCGATGATCATGCCGGCCGGCAAAGCCAGCATGGCCGGCGGCAGGTTTGAATGGCCGGCCATGGCGATGATGATCGGCAGCAGGGCGGTGGCCATGGCGGTGGTGCCGACAAAGATGAAATGCATGTATTGCACCACCAGCATCACCACGATGATCAGCATGAGCGTGCCGAGGGCGTCCAGCCCGAGCGCGCCGAAAATGGCGATCGCCAGCCATTTGGCCGCGCCGGTCTTCATCAGGATGTCGCCGAGCGCTATGCCGCCGCCGGCCACCAGAACGACCTGCCAGGACACGCCCTTGTTGGCGTCGGCCCAGTCGAGCACGCCGAATTTCGGCAGGAACAGCAGCACGACGCCGGCAAGGCAGGCGACCGTGGTGTCGATGCGGGTCCAGCCGCCGCTCACCCAGAGCGTCACGACCATGACGAAGACCGACAGCGCGCGCCATTCCTCCGCGCGCATCGGCCCGAGCTCGGCCAGCCGGTTCTCGACATAGGTGTTGCCGCCGGGCAGTTCGTCGCATTCCGGGCGGAAGGTGCGCTGCACGTACCACCAGGTGATCAGGGTCATCGCAAGCGCCGGCGGAAAACCCAGGATCAGCCAATCGAGATAGGTGATCTGCTGGCCACCGGCCTTGACGATGAAGTCGACGGTCACCGGGTTCGGCACGTTGCCGGTCATGATGCCGGCGCTGATCGTCGAATTGGTGAAGGTCAGGATCAGCAGCAGCCCGACCGCGAAGCGCGTGCGCCCCTCGGTCTTGAAGACATTGATGATGCTGAGGCAGACCGGCAGCAGCAAGGCGGTGCGGGCGGTCGCCGAGGGCACCAGGAAGGCCAGGCCGATATTGGCCAGCATGATGCCGAAGCCGATGCGCCAGGTGCTGCTGCCGAGGCGCGCCAGGATGGAAAAGGTGATGCGGTCGGCGAGCCGGGTCTTGACCATGGCGGTGGCCAGGATGAAGGCGCCGACGATCAGGTAGACCGATGACGAGGCAAAACCCGCAAGCGCTTCGTTGAGCCTGACGGTGCCGGTCAGGGCGGCGGCCGGCACCACGGCCAGACTGGTGACCGGCAGGGGAATGGCCTCGGTCAGGTAGAGAACGAACACGCCGGCGAACAGCACCAGCGCCTTCTTGGCCTCGATCGTCAGATCGGCCGGAGTGGGGGCGAACCAGACCGCCAGCATGGCGAGAACGGCGATCGGCACGCCGAACTGCAATCTCCATTGATCGATGCGATGGCCCAGCCCATTCGCGGGGACTGCGCTTGGGGCGCTCATCATGACGGTCCTCCCCGGACCTTGTCGGAGTGTTCGGGCTTTTTTGATGTTGTTCTATCTTATAGAATCACATTCTATTTTAATTTGTACAGCAATTTCCGGGGACCGGCAAGCGCGGCGGGGAGCGGGGCCGCCGTGACCCCGGCGCCGCGGATGTGCGTGATCGGCGTGTCGGGCGGGTGCGGCCACGGGCCCGCGGTTCTGCCGGCCGCGTCATGCCGCGCGAAACGCCCCCAATGGATCGGCACTGAAGACGATTTTCGATCGGCTGCGGCCGGCGGTGATCGTGGCGGCGCAACAAAGCGCGGGTCTCGGGGCGGCGATGATCGCGGCGCCGAAAAGGCCCTGGTCCTGCCGCCGTTCCAGCCGAAGGGCGCGCTCGCGACGGCCGTTGGACACCGCCGGTACCGCGGGCGGCGCGTTGCGATCAGCGGGGCAGGCCGCCCTACCCGGGGGAGGCGGCGTTCATTCCGCAGCGTCCTGGCGGACCGGACGCGGATGGCCGAGCAGCGTCGCCGCCGGTGCACGCCCGACCGAATGCCGGAAATGCAGGATCGCTTCGTTCAGCAGGGTTGCCGCATCGTGTTCCAGCACCAGCCCCGCGTCGCCGCGCTGCATCTGGCCGGCCGTGACGAAGGTGCTCTGGACGATATGGCGCGCGCCCATGGATTGCAGGACAGGGCGCAGGGCGTAGTCGAGCGCCAGCACATGGGCGAGGCTGCCGCCGGTCGCCAGTTGCAGGATGGTCTTGCCGGCGAAGCCGAACTGCGGCAGCGCGTCGAGGAAAGCCTTCAACAGGCCGGAATAGGCGGCCTTGTAGAT
>BFBZ01001054.1_pt1 | contig 20039 bp, 18 predicted proteins | sample 1888401 | NCBI WGS metagenome assembly BFBZ01 (sample SAMD00112614, study PRJDB3348) | symbiont metagenome | host: Chara braunii | reverse complement strand
GACGCAAATCCTGCGCTCGGCGTGGAGAAGCCGCTGCTGCAGCTTCTTCAGGACCTGCAAGGTCAGTTTCTCGTCAACGTCCGACATGGACTTCCTCCCACCCTGTTCGCGCAACACGCCCCCGCCGTTTCCTCTGTGCCGGCAATTTTTTCCGGCTGGCATTTTTTGCCTTGTGGATCGAAAACGAACTGCCGTCAGCGCTGCTCGTCCGAATGTGTCACTCGAAGCACGCAATACGGCAGAGACGCGGCAACGCGCAGCCAAGCAACCAGAACTTGCAATTATCGTAAAGACGCTCGCCCTGTGGACAAGGCGCATCTCGCGCGAGAGTGATCGCGGCAGACGCCGAGCGCGCATGCTCGGCCTTCGCGTCTCCGTCCCGCCCGGCCCAAACAAACGCGTATCGCCGGATCGCGGTTCCTTATGCCGAGCGAGCGACATATGCGGCGGATTAACAGAGGTTACTTGCGCCGACAGACCGCGAATGTGATCAGGCTGTGACGGAGCCGTCGCGCCGGATCGGCTGCGGCCGGCCATCGTCGTCGATCGACACGTAGGTGAAGTTGCCGTCGGTGACGAGGATCGGCTGCTCCTCCTTCCGGCGCAGCACCCAGGCTTCGAGACGCACCGTCATCGAGGTGCGGCCGACGCGGACGAGATGCGCATAGACCGAAACGAGATCGCCGACATACACCGCCTTGCGGAAGTTCATCGCCTCGATCGCGACCGTCACCGTGCGCGACTTCGCGACCTTGGCGGCGTACACGCCGCCGCCGACGTCCATCTGGCTGAGCAGCCAGCCGCCGAAGATGTCGCCATTGGCATTGGTGTCGGCCGGCATCGCCAGGGTGCGGATGCAGAGATCGCCGCGGGGCTCGGTCGGCGCGGACAGCGCGGCATGGACGGTCGCTTCGGTCACGTCGGGTGGTCTCCAATTGCAGCAGCGTTCAAGAGGCGCAAGTCCGTCAGTCCGGCCTCGCCATTTCGAACATCGCCTCCTGCATGATCTCGAAATAGTCGCCGCGACGCCCGGCACGGACGATCGGATGCGCCAGCGCCGTCTGGTAGACGCCATCCTTGATCAGCGTCTTGTCGATATGCACGCCGACCACCTCGCCGAGCGTCAGCCAGGCCTGCGCCTTGGCACCGTCGGCGCCCTGCAGCTGGATGATCTGCGTCACCTTGCACTCGAACGCGACAGGGCTTTCGCCGACGCGCGGCACGTTGACGAACTTGCAAGCTACCGGCGTCACGCCCGCAAGCTTGAACTCGTCGACCTCGCGCGCGACATGCGCGGCGGTCGCATTCATCTGCGTCGCCAGGCCGCGCGTCACCAGGTTCCAGACGAACTCGCCGGTGTCCTGGATGTTGGCGACCGAGTCCTTCCACTGCGTCGAGGAGAAGCCGATGATCGGCGGCGTGTAGTTGAAGGCGTTGAAAAAGCTGTACGGCGCAAGGTTGACGTGACCGTCCGGATCACGCGACGAGATCCAGCCGATCGGACGCGGCGCGACGATGGCGTTGAAGGGATCGTGGCGCAGGCCGTGGCCGTTCTTCGGTTCGTAGAAATGCAGATCCCGTTCGGTCACGCCGTCGTCCCTTCCGTCATTGCGGGGAGCGCAAGCGACGAAGCTTCGCTCGAATGACGGCGAACTTAGCTTGCAGCGCGCCTGGAACCAAGGCCTGACAGCACGAAATCGATCATCTCGTCGATCGTCGGGCCCGGCTTGGTCGCGCATTGCGCGATCATCTGCGGATGGAAGAAGCGCATCATCGCGGTCGTCGCACATTTTGCCGCCAGCGGCAGATCGGTGACCGCGAATTCGCCGGACGCCGCGCCCTGCCCGATCACCCGGCCGATGATTTCGGTGATCAGCAGCATGTGCGCCTCGCAGACGTCCCAGCTCTCCTCCATCGCCACCGCGACCATCTCGTGCAGCTTGCTGTCGCCGACATAGCGCTCGGTGTTCATGCGATGGATCGTGCCGAGCAGCTCGCGCAGCCGCGGCGCCGCCGGGCCGGGCCGCTCCGCGATCATGATGGCGGCCGCCTCGACCTGGGCCATCAGCGTGTGGGCGACCCCCCGGTGGATCGCCTTCTTGGAGTCGAAGAACCGGTAGACATTCGCCGGGCTCATACGGAGCTCCTTGGCGATGTCGGCGACGGTCGTCTTCTGGTAGCCGATCTGTCGAAACAGGCGCTCAGCAACGACGAGAATGCGCTCGTGCGTATCGGATTCGATATGGTCGGAAACCAGGGTCATCATGCCTGCGATCTTGTTGGTCCTTCATTCGGCGGCCTCGGCCAGAGGAAGCGCGGGCCTCGGCACGTCAGTGTGCTGCGCTGCGGAATGATCCGCGTCTTTCGCTCCGCGCTCGTCGAGACTCTTGCGGAACCATAGGGCATACAATCCAGGCAAGTACAGCAGCGTCAGGAAGGTTGCAACGAACAACCCGCCCATGATGGTGATCGCCATCGGGCCCCAGAACGCCGAGCGCGACAGCGGGATCATGGCGAGGATCGCGGCGAGCGCGGTCAGCACCACAGGGCGGGCACGGCGCACCGTGGCCTCGATGATCGCCTCCTTGCGGGTCAGGCCATGGGCAACGTCGGTCTCGATCTGATCGACCAGGATCACCGCGTTGCGCATGATCATGCCGGCGAGCGCGATCAGGCCGAGCAGCGCCACGAAGCCGAACGGCGCGTTGGCGACATTGAGCCCGAGCGAGGCGCCGACGATGCCGAGCGGCGCGGTCAGGAACACCAGGATCAGCCGTGAGAAGCTCTGCAGCTGGATCATCAGCAGGGTCAGCATCACGATGACCATCAGCGGAAACAGCACGAAGATCGAGGCATTGCCCTTGGCGGATTCCTCGAACGCACCGCCGGCCTCGATCCGGTAGGCGGGCGCGAGGTGGTTGCGGATATCCTGCAGCTTCGGCGAGATCTGGTTGGTGACATCCGGCGCCTGGACGCCATCCGCCACGTCGGCGCGCACCGTGATCGCCATGTCGCGGTTGCGACGCCACAGGATCGGCTCCTCGTGGGAATACTCGATCTTGGCGATCTGCTGCAGCGGCACGGCCACGCCGTTCTTCGAGGTGATGGTGAGGTCGCCGACATGGGCGAGATCCAGCCGTTCGGACGGCGCCGCACGGGCGACGACGCCGACCTTCTCGATGCCGTCACGGATGGTCGTGACCTGCACGCCGGAGATCAGCATCGCCAGCGACTGCGACACGTCCTGCGGGGTCAGGCCGAGCGCGCGGGCACGATCCTGGTCGACGACCAGCTTGAGGTAGGGCGACTGCTCGTTCCAGTCGAGCTGCGGATCCCTGACATTCGGGTTCTGGCGCATGACGTCGCGCACCTGATGGGCGATCTCGCGTACCTTCGCCGCATCCGGGCCAATGACGCGGAACTGGACCGGGAAGCCGACCGGCGGACCGAAATTGAAGCGATCGACGCGGACGCGCGCTTCGTTCAGCTCGCCATTCGCAGCCGCGGTCTCGATCTTGGCCTTGATGCGCTCGCGCGCGGCGACGTCCTTGGCGACGATCACGATCTCGGCGAAGGCCTCGTTCGGAAGTTGCGGGTTGAGGCCGAGCCAGAACCGCGGCGAGCCCTGCCCGACATAGGCGGTGTAGGTCTCGATGTCCTTGTCGTCCTTGAGCAGCTTCTCTGCTGATTTGGCAGCCTTCTCGGTGACACCGAATGCGGTGCCCTCCGGCAGCCGCAACTGCAGGAACAGCTCGGGGCGTTCCGACAGCGGGAAGAACTGCTGCTGGACGTGGCCGAAGGCCACGATCGATGCCGCGAACACGCCGACCGTCGCAGCGACTGTGGTGATGCGGTGATCGACGCACCAGCGGATCACGCGGCGCAGGCCGCGATACATGCGCGTATCGTAGATCGCGTGCTCATCATGGTCGTGATGAACCTTGATGTCGGGCAGCAGCTTGACGCCGATATAGGGCGTGAAGATCACCGCGACGAACCACGACGCGACCAGCGCGATGGCGACGATCCAGAAGATGCTGCCGGCATATTCGCCGACCGCCGAATTGGCAAAGCCGATCGGCAGGAAGCCGGCGGCCGTGACCAGGGTGCCGGTCAGCATCGGGAACGCGGTGGATTCCCAGGCAAACGACGCGGCGCGCATCCGGTCCCAGCCCTGCTCCATCTTCACCACCATCATCTCGACCGCGATGATGGCATCGTCGACCAGCAGGCCGAGCGCGATGATGAGGGCGCCGAGCGAGATGCGGTGCAGGTTGAGCCCCATGATGTTCATGACGATGAAGACGAGTCCGAGCACCAGCGGCACCGACAGCGCCACCACGATGCCGGTGCGCCATCCCAGCGCCAGGAACGACACGAACAGCACGATCACCAGCGCCTCGACGAACGAGTGCACGAACTCGCTGACGGCGTGCTCGACCACCTTGGGCTGGTCTGCGATCTGCTCGATCTCGATGCCCTGCGGCACCGCCTTCATGAAATCGTCGGCGGCGGCGTGCACCTCCTTGCCGAGCTCCAGGATGTTGGCCTCCTTGGCCGTGACCACGCCGATGCCGAGCGCGGGCTTGCCCTCCTGCCGCACCTTGAAGCTCGGCGGATCGACGTAGCCGTGGGTGACGGTCGCGATGTCGCCGAGCCGGAACACGCGTCCGTTGCTTTCGACCGGCGTCTCCGCCACCGCCTTGGCGCCGTCGAGCGCGCCGGTGACGCGCAGCGGCACGCGCTGCGACGAGGTCTCGACCGTGCCGGCCGGGGTCACATTGTTCTGCTTGGCCAACGAATCGAACAGGGCCTGCGGTGTGATGCCGAGCGTGGCGAGCTTGGCATGGCTGAACTCGACATAGATGCGCTCGTCCTGGGTGCCGTAGAGATTGACCTTGGTGACGCCGGTGACCTTGAGCAGGCGCTGGCGCAGGCCTTCGGCGGTCTTCTTCAATTGCGCATAATCGGCGCCGTCGCCGGTCATCATGAACAAGATGGAATCGACGTCGGAGAACTCGTCATTGACGAACGGCCCGACGATGCCCGACGGCAGCGACGACTGCACGTCGTCGAGCTTCTTGCGGATCAGGTAGAACAGATGCGGCACCTCTGCCGGCGGCGTCGAATCGCGGAAGGTCACCTGCATCGCGGTGAAGGCCGGCTTCGAATAGGTCTGCACCTTCTCGAAGTAAGGCAGCTCCTGCAGCTTCTTCTCGATGGGGTCGGCGACCTGGCTCTGCATCTCGGCCGCCGTCGCGCCCGGCCACATCACCGAGACGTTGACGACCTTGACGGTGAAGAACGGATCTTCGGCACGGCCGAGCTTCTGATAGGAGAAGAAGCCGGCGACGCCGAGCGCGATGATCAGGAACAGCACCAGCGGCGGATGATTGACCGCCCAGGCCGACAGGTTGAACCGCTTCATGGGTGCTCTCCGATGATCCGATATCGCTATTCCAGGCCATTCTCAGTGATCGTCATTGCGAGCGAAGCGACTTGTCCGCCATAGCCCGAAGGGCGACGGTGGAAGCAATCCAGGAATCCTTCCGTGGAAACAGTCTGGATTGCTTCGTCGCTTCGCTCCTCGCAATGACAACCATTACTTTCGTCATTCCGGGGCGATGCGAAGCATCGAACCCGGAATCTCGAGGTTCCGGGTTCGCACTGCGTGCGCCCGGAACGACAGGAGAACTAGAACGTCAGCGCTGACACGACCCGCACCTTCTGGGCGGGATCGATCTTCTGCACGCCGAGCGCCACGACCTTGTCGCCCTCGTCGACGCCTGACGTGACGAGCACATCCTTGCTGTCATAGGCCTTCACCTTCACCGGCTTCAGCGTCACCTCGCCCTTGTCGTTGACGACATAGAGCGACGGATCGCGGCCCTCGCTGAACAGCGCCGACAGCGGCAGCCGCGCGACGCGCGTGGTGGCGGGATCGGCGAGCGTCAAGGTCGCGGTCATACCGAGCGAGACGGCTTCGCCGGCGTCCGGCAGCGAGAACTTGGCGAGATAGGTGCGCGTCGCGGAATCGGCGGTGGGCGCGATCTCGCGCAGCTTCGCCGCATATTTCTTGTCGGCTTCCGACCACAGCGTGACGTAGGCGCTACCGGTCTTGGCGCGTTCGAGCAGGGTCTCCGGGATCGCGACCACCGCCTCCTTCTCTGCGAAACGCGCGACACGGATCGCCGCCTGGCCGGCGGCAACGACCACGCCTGGCTCGATCATGCTCGCGGTGACGACACCGCGCGCGTCCGCAACCAGCGTCGCGTAGGACAGCGAGTTGCGGGTCAGTTCGACCGAGCGTTCGGCACGGTTGAGCCGTGCCCTCGCCTCGTCGGCGGACGCCCTGGCCTGGTCCATCTGAGCATCGGTGGTCCAGCCCTTGGCCCGCAGCTCCTTGGCTCGGGTCTCGGCGGCGGACGCCTGCGCAAGCACGCCGGTGGCGGCGCGGAATTCGGCTTCGGCCTGCTCGGCCTGGAGCTTCAGGTCGACCTCGTCGAGCGTGGCGAGCGGCTGGCCGACATCGACGGTCTGGCCGACCTCGACCAGGCGCTTGGCGACCTTGCCGGCGACGCGGAAGCCGATATCGGCCTCGATGCGCGGCCTGATGGTGCCGACGAAGCTGCGTTCAGGCGTCTCGGCCTCGTAATGCACGGGGGCGACCAGCACCGGCCGGATCGGCTCGGCTTTCTGGGCGACGGTTTCATTGCACCCGGCCAGGGCGACGGCCATGGTGGCCAGCGCAAGACCAGTCAACAGCTTGGTATAGCTCGCGAAAATCAGGCGGATCAACATGGGGCACCCTCGCTGCAGTTGCGAGGAAGTGTCGAATGTTGAGTGACGATTGTCAATATTCGTCAGTGATCATGACTTCGTGAACATCTGGACATGTTGCCGCAGGTGCTCATTGGCGCGGCAGGCAGGCTCTGAACTGCGTCAATGCCCATCCCCGCCGTCCTTTCGGGGCCGTGCCGGACAACGGTCGAAAGCCGAATGCCGATCACAGCATGCACGTGGGACTCACTCCGCCGGCGCCTGGTCCGCGAATTCGACCCTGCTCTCATGGCCGCCGAAGAACACGAGCAGCCCGGCGATCAGCGGCAACACCGACAGCGCGAGCAGGCCGTGGGTGGTGGAGCCGGTGGTGTCCTTGATCCAGCCGACCAGATAGGGACCGCCGAAGCCGGCGAGATTGCCGATCGAGTTGATCAGCGCGATGGCGCCGGCCGCGGCCGTGCCCGACAGCCACGCCGTGGGCAAGGTCCAGAACACGCCGAAGACGCAGAACACGCCGATCGCGGCGACCGTCAGCGCGACCATGGTGAGCGTGGGATCGCCGATCACGCTCGAGGCGGCCAGCGCGACAGCGATCAGGATCAGCGGCGCGCCGACATGGATCACGCGCTCGCGCGTCGCATCGGAATGCCGCGCCCACAGGATCATCGCGACGGTGCCGAACGCATAGGGGATCGCGGTGACGAAGCCGGTCTGCACATTGCTCAGTCCGAACGCCTTGACGATCTGCGGCAGCCAGAACTGCATGCCGTAGAGCGCGCCGACGAAGCCGAAATAGATCAGGCTGAGCACGATCACCTTGGGCGACGACAGCGCCTCACCGAGCGTCATGTGTCCGGCGGCCTGCTTCGCCGCCGTTTCGGCCTCGAGCCTTGCCGCGAGCCAGGCCTTCTGCTCCGCCGACAGCCAGGCCGCGTGCTCCGGCCGGTCGGTCAAATAGAACCAGGTGACGACGCCGAGGATGATGGACGGAATTCCCTCGATGATGAACAGCCACTGCCAGCCCTGCAGCCCCATCAGGCCGTGCATGCCGAGCAGCAGGCCGGAGACGGGCGCGCCGATCACGGTCGAAATCGGCACGGCAACCGCGAAGGCGGCGAGGAAGCGCGCACGATACTGCGCGGGATACCAGTAAGTGAGATAGAGGATGATGCCGGGAAAGAATCCGGCCTCGGCGACGCCGAGCAGGAAGCGCAGCGTGTAGAAGCTCCAGGGGCCCGAGACCACGGCCATCAGCGCCGAGATGATCCCCCAGGTCACCATGATGCGGGCGATCCAGCGGCTGGCGCCGAACTTCTCCAGCGCGAGATTGCTCGGCACCTCGAAGATGAAATAGCCGATGAAGAAGATGCCCGCGCCCCAGGCGAACACCAGCGGCGAGAATTTCAGCTCCGCGTTCATGGTCAGCGCGGCGAAGCCGAGATTGACGCGATCCAGATAGGAGAAGAAATAGGCCAGCACCAGAAAGGGAATCAGCCGCCAGGAGATCGCGCGGATGGTCGCGGCCTCGATGTCGGAGCGGCCAGGTGCGGCCGGAGTGGTGGCGGACGGACTCATCGATCTCCTCCCGGGAGCTTTCTGGACATTGATAGTTGAAGGCGGTGTTGAGCATCGGTCGTGGCAAGTCAATCGGAAAACCTGACATCCCACAGCCCGTCGGCGCATCGCGGGGGCGCGGCGCGCGCATGACGCCGCTATCCTCCTGGTGGCCGCCGCGCGCCGGCAAGCGCCGCCGCGCCGCGATGGCGTTTGCGACGGCACTGATCATGATCGCGCTCGGGCTCGCACTGCGCTTCGCCGGTCTCGGCCTCGGAGCGCCCGCCTTCATCGTCAAGTATGGCGGCTCCCTCCTCTGGGCGACGATGGTTTACATGCTGCTCGTCGCGCTGCTGCCGCGGATGTCACCGTGGCAGATCGGCGGGCTGGCGCTCGCCGTCACCGTGATCGTCGAGGCCAGCCGTCTGGTCCACACGCCGTGGCTCGACGGCTTCCGCCTGACGCTTGCAGGTGCGCTGCTGCTCGGCCGCATCTTCTCGCTCTGGAACATCGTCGTCTATGCCGCCGGCATACTGCTCGGCATCGCCGTCGATCGCGCGGCGATGCGCCGCGCATTGCCGTAGGTGCGCCGGCAGGAAAGGACGATGCGCATCACTTGAACGGCAGGTCGACCCGCAGCGTCGAGACGCTCAATTCGGCCCGGCCGCAACGCGGCTGAAGAAGGCGTCGAGCTCCTCGGCCAGAACGGCCGGCTGTTCTTCCGGAATGTAGTGGCCGCAGCAGGCGATGGTGATGCCTTCGACATGGTGGGCAAACTCCCTGAGCGGCGCCGCCATGTCCACGATCGAGCCCTGGTCGGAGCCGATGGCCAGCAGCGGCGGCTTCAGCCTGCCCCTGGCATTCAGCTCCCGGTTCTGGCGCGCCGACAGCGCAGCAGAACGATAATAGGCCAGCCCGGCGCGCAGGCCGCCGGCCTTGGTCAGCACGCGGCCATACTCATCGAGGTCGCTCTCCAGGAACGTCTGGGGATTGGCCGCCTTTCGACGCAGGAACCAACTGAGATAGTCGCGTTCGCGCCCTTGGATCAGAAACTCCGGAAGCTCAGCGAGACCATGAAACGCAAAGTGCCAAGTCCGCCACGCGCGTTCCGGCGCGAATGGCAGTGCGTCGGGCAAGGTAACGCCGGGAATGCCGGCATCGAGCAGGGCCAGGCTGCGCAGTTCAGCCTCGAACAGCAGCGCATAGGGATAGGCCACCCATGCGCCGATGTCGTGGGCCGCGAGATGATAGCGCGTGGCGCCGAGCCGTTGCAGCAGTCGATGCACCGCCGTGGCCAGGGTCTGCGTATCATAGCCGTCCGCCGGCCGGTCCGAGTCGCCCTGCCCCGGGAGGTCCACCGCGATCACCCGATAGCGCGGCGCGAGCAGCGGCATGACCCTGCGCCAGGCGAACCAGCTCTCGGGAAAGCCGGCGAGCAGCACGACGATCTCGCCATCAGGCCGGCCACCGCTGACATAGTGCAGCCGGGTGCCGTCGATGGTCTCGAACCGATGCTCGAAGCCGGGCAGCGACGCTTCCGCCCGAGACAGCGGCTCCGCCGCGACGACCCGCGAGGCGTCGGCTTCGGCTGTCACGTTCGACTGATGACGCATGATGTTTCTCCTTTATAGAACGATTGTTTCCTATTTAAACGAAAGCTCAACCGAGCAGGGCATCGGCCTGGCTCGCGACAGCCATCATCTCGCTCTTGCCGCGCCCGGTCTTGCCGACCACGCGCAAGCCCTGGATCATGCAGAACAGAGCGCCGGCGACGACGTCGGCATCGAGCCCCGGCCGGATGGATCCATCGGCTTGCCCGAGCCTGATCAAGTCGCGCAACAGCGCCTCGACGCGGCGCAGTGCGCCCCGGACCTTCGCCACGGACTCGGCGTCGAGGCTGGCGAGCTCCGCCGCGCTGGTGACGACCATGCAACCGCGCCGGCCCTCGCCGTCACTGGCGGACTCGGCATAGAACTGCAGCAAGGCCCGCAGCTTGTCGCGGCCGCTGTGCTGCGCATCGAGACGTTCGCGCACCTGTCGGTCACGCCGCGCGATGTAGTAATCGAGTGTCGCGAGGAAGATCGCGCGCTTGTCCTGGAACGCCTTGTAGAGACTTCCCGTCGCGAGCTTCATCGCGACGCGTAGCTCGGCCAGCGATGCCGCGTGGTAGCCGCGCTCGCTGAAGACCACCAGCGCCCTGCTCAAGGCGGTATCCATGTCAAACTCGCGCGGCCGGCCAGGCCCACGGCGCTCGACGGCATCCTTCGGAGACTTCATCATGGCCGGATAATAGGAAACAATCATTCCCAATTCAAGCGAAAACGGACCCGTTGCTCCCGGCCTCAATCTCCAAGCTGAAACTTCTGGAACCGGTGCAGCTCATCCTCGATCACCCGCTTCAGCGCCTTGCGCCGCTCGCCACGCGCGGCCTTGCCCTGGCCGACCCAGCTCCATTTCTGCATCAGGAGCTTGCCGTTCTGGCGGTCGGTCTTGAGGTCGAGCGCGGCGACGATCTCGTCGCCGACCAGGACGGGCAGCGCGAAATAGCCGAACAGGCGCTTGTCCTTCGGGACATAGGCCTCGAAGCGATGATCGTAGTCGAAGATCGCCTGCGTCCGCTTGCGCTGGATGATCAGCGGATCGAACGGCGACAGAATGTGCACGCGCGCCGGATCGATCTCGATCGGCGCTGCCAATGCAGCAGGCGTGATCCAGTGCTCCTGCTTGCCGGCGCCCTCCGCCGTCACCGGCAGCAGCTCGCCGCGCCGGACCCTGGCATCGATGACCCGCCGTACCGCGGCCTTGCTTGGCGCATTGAGATGGCAGAGCGAATCGAGGCTGACGACGCCTTGGGCGCGCAAGCCGCGGTCGAGCAGATAGGTTGCGATCTCGCGATCATTGGCGCCCTTCGGCAGCCGTTCCCAGCCGAAATGCCGGGTGGTGAGGTCGTAGGTCTTGAGCATGCCGTCGCGGCCCGACACCGTCAGCACGCCCTCGTAGAAGCCGAGCTGCAGCGCGCGCTTCGACGGCTTGCGGCTGGCCCAGGCGTGGTCCTTCTCGCGCAGAACGTCGTCGTCGATGTCGCGGATCGTCAGCGCGCCGCCTTGGCGGATCAGCCGCATGACCTTGCGCGTATCCTCAGGCTTCACGGTCGTGAGCCAGCGATGGCCCTCGCGGCGGTGGCGGCGCATCGCCGGAACGAAGTAGCGGAAGTCCTGCACAGGAATATAGGACAGCGCGTGGGTCCAATATTCGAAGACGGTCTTGTCGGTGCTCTGCGCCTGCCTGAGATCGGCGCGGCGATAGGCGGGAATGCGGCTGAACAGGATGTGGTGATGGCAGCGCTCGATGACGTTGATGGTGTCGATCTGCACATAGCCGAGATGGGCAATGGCGGCGGCGACCGCCTCGGGGCCCGCGCCGAACGGCGCCTCGGCATCGAGCCGCTGCGCGCGCAGCCAGATGCGGCGCGCCTGCGGCTTGGGGAGCGGGATGGGCGTGGAAACGGCGGGCATGCCGCGCAATGGTGCGAGATTCGCCCCCGCTCCCGCAACGGCAAATCAGGCCGGCGAGATCCCCTAGCGGAACCTCAAGGCTTGGACTTGTCCGGAATGCTGCCGGTGGCGATCTCGGCCTTGCAGCTGGCGCGGCCGGGATCCGGCGCACGGCACTTGTAGATGCGGCCGGTCAGGCGGTCGACCAGCCAGGCCGTATCCTCGGAGGGACTTTCCAGGCCGACATAGCGGTTGCCGACCGCAGTGATCAGCGTCGACAGCAGGATCGATGCCGCTATGATGCCAGCTCCGATCAGCGTCGACATGGAACCCACTGATCCCGTCTGATCCTGACTGCTTGCCCGATGGGACTGATAGTCGCGCCTGTGCGATGGGTTGAACACGGCTTTGCTTTTCTGTTCGCGTTTCTTTGACTACGAATCCACTCGCCGTTCGCGTCCCTCAGGTTTGCGATTTTTTCCCGGCGAGCGCTATCCGGTAGAACCGCATCTGGCCGATTTGTTGTTCGCGGACCGGCCACCTGCCGATCGCTTTGCGGCAGCGCGCGGCGCATCCCGCAGACCACTCGCTTCGCCCCTCAAGGGCCGCCCGGTCCGGCAACGTGACGTCGATCACATTTGATGCTTTGAACCCGTTCTATCGTTCACGCATCCAATGGCCATAGGGCATGACGACCCGAGGATAACGACGATGACCCCATATTTTGGACGCTTTGCAGTTCAGGCGGCGGCGTTCTCCGCCATGCTGGCGATCGGCGCAGGCACCGCGCTCGCCGGCGAGGCCGTGTCGGCCGACAAGATCCTCAACGCGCTGAAGCCGAAGGCCGTGACGCGCGGCATTTCGGTCGGACCGCAGGCGACCCCGCAGGCCGACGCGGCAGCGCAGGCGAAGCAAGCGGCCTTCATCGACAGCATGCGCAACCGCAAGACCCGCTCGCTGTCGCTCGGCGAGCGCGAGCAGATTGCCGAGATCGCGGCCACCAAGCCCAAGATCGATCTCGAGATCCAGTTCGACTACAACTCGGCCGAGATCAGCAAGGCCTCGATGCCGGCCGTGCAGGAGCTCGGCAAGGCGCTGTCCGATCCGAACCTGAAGGGCTCGACCTTCGTGGTCGCCGGCCATACCGACGGCATCGGCAGCGACGGCTTCAACCAGGATCTCTCCGAGCGCCGTGCCGACACCATCAAACGCTATCTGGTCGAGAAGTTCGCCCTCCCCGGCCAGGACCTCGTCACGGTCGGCTATGGCAAGACCAAGCTCAAGGACGCGGCCAACCCGGCCGATCCGCTCAACCGGCGGGTCCAGGTCGTCAACATGGACACCAAAACCGCGGCGAAGTGAGCGCTCCGCCGCGCATCGCCCCGCCTGCCCACGGTCCCTGGCGGGCGGGGCGCTTTTTGTCCGGTTTCAGATCCAGCTCTGGAACAGCATCAACCGGGTGAAGGTCTGCATCGTCGTGCCGATGAAGGCGGCGCTGACCGGCAGCATCGCGACGAAGCCCAGGATCGCGACGGCGACATAGCTCAACAGCACCCAGCGCGGCCAGCGGGTCAGCACATGGACGAGCGCGAGGCTCGCCAGCGTCGCCGACGGCAGGTAGTAGTAGATGAAGCTCAGCGCGCGCGGCAGCAGCGCCCAGGGCAGATAGCAGCCGAGATAGAACGCCAGGATCAGGAACGCCGTCGCGCTGCGCGTCGCGATGAAATCCCGGACGCAGATCGCGATCGCCGCAAGCGCCGGCCACAGCACCAGCGGATTGCCGAGCAGCACCACCGCGGCGATGTCGGTGTCGCTCGTCTTGTCGAACAGGAACCAGACCGGACGGACCAGCAGCGGCCAGGTCGGCCACGCGCTCATATAGGTGTGGCCGGCGATCGCCGTGGTGACGCTGTCGTCAAAGATGCGCCGCTGCGCCTCGAAGATGCCCACGACGGACAGGCCGTGCAGCGGGACGAAGGTCGCGAGATAGCAGACGGTGGGCATCGCGACGAGGCACAGCACGATCTGCAGCCAGCTCAGTTGCGGCCATTGCTCGGGCCGATACCAGTCGGTCGGCTCGCCATCGCCAAACGAGGTCTGCCAATGCTGCAACAGCTTGATGAGACCGACGATGAGAAGCGCCGTCAGCAGCGGAAACAGCCCGCTCCATTTGCAGGCGATCGCAAGGCCGAACAGCGCGCCCGCCAGCGCGAACACGACCTGCGGCCGGCGCTGCCGGAACGAAAACAGAAAGGCCGCGATCCCGAGCAGGCTGAAGGCGAGCGCGCCGATGTCGAGCATCGCGATGCGCGCCTGCACGAACAGCATCTGGTTGAAGGCCGCGAGCAGCGCCGCCGCAATGGCGGGCCATTGCGCCGCGAACAGCGCCAGGCCGCACAGATAGATCGCGGCCACGGCGAGCCCGCCGAGCACGGTACCGGGATAGCGCCATGCGAAGGCGTTATCGCCGAACGTCCTGATCGACAGCGCAATCAGCTCCTTGGCGAGCGGCGGATGCATCGGGTTGAGCTGCGGCGTCGCCGGCGCCAGTCCCAGCATCTGCCGCGCCGCCGGCACGTAATGCACCTCGTCGAAGACGAATTTCGGCGGCGAGGCGAGCCCGATCATCAGCACGACGTGCGCGATCGCGAAGATCAGCAATGTCGTCATCACACAGCGGCGGACCGACAGAGCGCCATCCTGCGCAACCTCGCCGTCCTCTTCGTCGTCATCGCGGCGAGCAGCAGATACCTTCATGGGCCTCCGCGTTGAACTGATCTCACGGTGGCGGCAACTAACCACCGAACGGTCATAGAGGCAAACTTGTGCCTATTTTACAACAACCCCGCGCGCCGTCTTCGGCTAGATTGGGCAAGGAACAATCTTCGGTGTGGATATGAATCAGCGTCGCCGAGCCTGTGTCGCTGCAATCTCGGCCGCCGCCCTGCTGGGCTTGGCGGGCGGGGCAAGCGCCGACGGCCGCATCGGCGAGGCCGTGCTGGTGCAGAAGGACGTGCTGCGCGTGGCAGGCGCGTCGAGCAGTCCGATCAATGTCGGCGACGGCGTCGTGCGCAACGAGACGGTGCGCACCGGCAATGACAGCGCCGCGCGGCTCGTCATGATCGACAGCACCAATCTCTCGCTCGGCGCCAACGCCACCCTGACGCTTGACCGCACCGTCTTCAACGACGAGACCAGCTATCGCGACATGGCGATCCGGCTCGGCACTGGCGCGTTCCGCTTCGTCACCGGCCATTCCGAGAAAACCGCCTACAAGATCAACACGCCGCTCGCGACCATCGGCGTGCGCGGCACCATCCTCGACATCCGCTCGCAGCGCGGCCAGACCATGGTCGTGCTGCAGGAAGGCGCTTCGCGGGTCTGCACCCTCACCTTCCAATGCCTCGAGCTGACGCAGCCGGGCGACACTGCGATCATCACCGCGACCGGCAACGGCCGAAGCGCAATCAAGAAGACCAGCAATCCGTCCTGGAGCTTTGCAGCAACCTGCGCGTCGACATCGGGCCTTTGCACGGTCACCGATCTCGCCAGCAATGCGCCGCCGCAGGACTTCACCGGCATCCTGTGCGGGCGATGACGATGAGAACGCACCGCGGTCAGCTTGCTCTCCTGATGACCGCCATCGCCGGCGGGCTGCTCGCGCTTGCGCTGCAAGCTGCGCCGGCCGCCGCGCAGAGCAGTTGCGGGGTGGACAATTTCGCGGCGGCGCCGTGCCCCACCCCGTCGCCGTCGCCGACCTCCTCGCCCACCGCGACGCCGACGCCGTCGGCCACGCCGACATCGACCTCAAGTCCGACACCGACGCCCTCTCCCTCGATCTCGCCGACCCCGTCGCCGTCGCCCACCGGCGCGGGAAACAGCGCGAACGCGATCAACGGCCTCGCCGACCAGCGCTTCAACCAGATGATCACCAACCGCGTGCTCGGGCTGGTGCTGCTCGGCGTCAACGAGCAGGTCAACTGCAACGACTGCATCAGCGCATTCGGCTCGGCCGGCTCGTTCTCGGCCGGCATCCATGGCCGCAAGCAGCTCACCAACAATCTGGCGCTGCTCGCGGGCCTCGCCTACACGCACTACGACGAGAACGGCTACCACGTGACGTCGGCGCCGATCGGCGCCTTCGCACTGCGCTACGACTTCGTCGACTGGGGCTCGTCGCGGCCGTTCTTCGACGTCGGCACGATCCTGACGCCCTATGAGCGCGTGCGCTACGGCCGGAGCTATGCAACGAGCCTCGGTAACGTCACGGTGGACGGCACCACCACGGCATCGAACTACGCGGTCTACGGCCGCGCCGGCTGGATCAGCCGGCTCTCGCCGCGCGACGAGCTCGCGGCGTCGGTCGAGCTGTGGCAGTTGTGGCAGCACGTCGCCGGCTATCGCGATCCCACGGTGGCCTTCAACCCGTTCGATGCGACGATCGCCGGCGGCACCGACCGCACCAGCCTGGTCAAGGTCGGTGGCCAGTGGACCCACCTGTTCGGCACGAGCATCGAGGCCAACATCAATGGCGGCTACGTCCAGTCGTTCGCGACCAGCTCCGGCATCGTCGCCACCGTCACCGGCAACGGCACGGTGACGCCGACCATGGGCAACCAGGGCTGGTTCGAATATGGCGGCCGGCTCGGCTTCCGCCTGCCGCAGGGCTGGATCGCCGATCTGTTCGTCAACGGCACGCTCGGCCCGCAGCCGGTCGGCAACACCATCCACGGCGGCATCGGCCTGCGCGTCCATTATTAGCGGCTGGCGCTGGCCCCTGGCGGGTGCACCAGGGCCGGCTGTTCGCCGACATCCTGCGAGTCGGGCTGCCGAGCGCGCTCAACGCGGTCATGGTCAATCTCACCGTCATCCTGGTGACCGCGCTCTACGCATTGGTGTGCAGCCGCGTTCTCTCGCCCCGGATCTGGCGCTCGCCTCGTTAGCGCGACATCCACCGGCGGGCGCAATCCGACCGCTTGCAACTCACAAGCCGTCACCGCCAAATACAGGCAATTCGCGCGACTGCTACCAATGAGTGGTGCGAACGGGCACCTGTCGATGATCCGGCAAACGGGCTGCTAACCCTCCGCTTCCGCTACTCCGCTGCCGGTTTCCTTTACGGAACCGGATTCAGCATGCGGTAACGTCTGACCGCCACTTCCTTTGCAGCAGGGGCTCGCATCCGCCGGCATCGAGCCTCGGACAGCCATCAGCAGGAAGCGTCGCACATGACCGCATCGATTTCGTCGAAGACTCTTCGCGATCTGGCATGGAGATTTGGCCGCGCGAAGGACGGCCAGATCAGCATGATCTTCGCCATCACCATCATCCCGATCCTGGTGTCGGTCGGCGCCGCGGTCGATTTCGCCAAGTCGAGCGACACCAGGGCGCAGTTGCAGAAGTCGGTCGACGCCGCGGTCCTCGCCGGCGTGACCCAGGCGAGCGCGCAGCAGGTGTCGACCGCGAGCGCGGTGTTCTCGGGCAGCTTCAAAGGCCGGTTCGGCACCGGCACAACGGCGACCTTCACGCCCAACAGCGACGGCTCGCTGTCGGGCACTGCGACGACCTCGGTGAAGACCTCGTTCCTCAACGTGATGGGCACGACATCGCTCGGCGTGACGGCGTCCGCAACGGCCAAGGCCGGCGCGCAGACCACGTCGCCCGTCTGCATCCTGCTGGTCAGCACCATCAACGCGCAATCATTGCTGGTGAATTCCGGGGCCCAGCTCAATGCGCCGAGCTGCGAGATCCACGTGCTGTCGACGCAGAGCCCGGCCGCGATGTTCAACGCCACGCTCAACGTCAAGCGCATCTGCATCAAGGGCACCAACATCACCAAGAACGGCGGCGTCACTCCGCCGGCCGAGACCGGCTGCGCGGCGATCTCCGACCCATTTGCCGGCAAGCTGCCCGCCGTCACGGTGGGCGCGTGCACCACCAACAACAAAGTCTATGATCCCGGCTCGGTCACGCTCAATCCCGGCGTCTATTGCGGCGCGACCAATTTCAACGGCTCCGGCACGCTGACGCTCAATCCGGGCCTCTACATCATCAAGGGCGGCGCGATGACCTTCAACTCGGGATGGACGGTCACCGGCAGCGGCGTCACCTTCTACCTCGTCGACCAGAACGCGACGCTCACCTTCAACGGCAACGTCAATGCGACGCTGTCGGCGCCGACCAGCGGCACCTACGCCAATATCCTGATGTACGAGCCGAGCGGCCTGTCGACGACGAACCTGCCGATCAATGGCACCAGCAGCTCGTCCTACACCGGCCTGATGTATCTGCCGAGCCGCAACGTCACCATCAACTCGGTCTCGACCATGAGCAGCAACAGCGTCACGATGGTGTTCAACACGCTGATCCTGAACCAGACCAACTGGGCGATCGCGCCCGGCGCACTGTCGATGTCGGCGGCCAGTGGTCCGGCCGGCACGGCGTTCCTGTCGAGGTAGGTGAAACGGAGCTGCATCCCGCCACCGATACTGCTTCCCTCTCCGCGTTCTTCACGGCAGAGGGAACGCGGTGTCGCTGGCGGCTGCAGCGTCGTTTCAGCACTGCAAGGGCTTCACCAGCTCACCAGAGCCGCTCGCGCCCTGCGTCTCGGCCGCCGCCTCTGCCGACTCCCCAAGCCGCCGCGAGCCCGCCCACTCACGCCTTCGTCGCCACTCTCTCCCCTTGACACCCTCTCCCGTTTCAGATGATGTTACGTTATAACATTGCCTAAAGAGACCGCATGCTCGCCCGCCGGCACCGACCCCTCCCCCTCAAGAGGCTGTTCGATCTCGACGCGCAAACTCCCCGTCACGGTCTTGTCCGGCTTCCTCGGAGCTGGGAAGACCACTTTGGTCAGCCACATCCTGAACAACCGCCAGGCTCGGAAGCTGGCGCCGCGCCAACGAGGCGGCCTGATCAGCATTCATCCGAACAACGGCTCGGGTGCAACGACCAGCGAGACACACGCGCGACAGTCGCCCCTGCTTCGCGTGTGAGAGGGAAGGCGGTATAGCCGCTCCCTGCCCGGCGGAGCCGTCGCGAGACGGCTCCGCCATTTCCTTGATGGCTACGACTTCGATTCGGCAGGATCGCGGTGCACCGGGTCGATCCACAGCACCGTCTCGGGCTTCTCGACCGGCTCGATGTCGATGTTGATCGCGACCGCCTCGCCGTCGCTGCGCACCAGCACGCATTCGAGCACTTCGTCCGGGCTCGCATTGATCTCCTGGTGCGGCACATAGGGCGGCACGAAGATGAAATCGCCGGGACCGGCCTCCGCGGTGAACTGCAGCCGATCGCCCCAGCGCATCCGCGCCTTGCCTTTCACGACGTAGATCACGCTCTCGAGATGGCCGTGATGATGCGCCCCGGTCTTGGCGTCAGGCCTGATCGTGACCGTGCCCGCCCACAATTTCTGCGCTCCGACGCGCGCGAAGTTGATCGCCGCCTTGCGGTCCATGCCCGGCGTCGACGGCACGTTGGAATCGAGCTGATTGCCCGGAATGACGCGGACGCCGTCGTGCTTCCAGCGCTCGTCGCCGTGATCGTGGGAATGGCCGTGCGCGTGATCGTGAGAGCCTGACATGATTTCTTCTCGGGATTTCGTCGGTTCGAGGGAACCAACCGTTCTTAGCCGAAATGCCGCAGCGAAGCTATTCGCAGTTCCGCGCGAACCTTTCTGCATTGCGTGCGTTGGATCGGTGGAGTTCACACGAACAACGGAGGACGAAATCATGGGTGCCACCACCGACAAGATCAAGGGCGTCGCCAACGAGACCATGGGCAAGGCCAAGCAGGGCATCGGCGAAGCCACTGGCTCCGAGCGCCTGCAGGGCGAGGGTGCCGTGCAGGAAATCAAGGGCAAGGGCCAGAAGGCGCTGGGCGATGCCAAGCAGGCGACCAAGGACGCGGTGAACACTGCCGCCGGCGCCGCCAACAAGAACCTCTGAGCAGGATCGGCGCGACCGCTGAGGTAGCGCGATGAAGCTCAATAGAAACTAAAAGGACCGGCTCCTCGGGGGCCGGTCCTTTCGTTTTATATCGCGTCCGAGAAATAGCTCATGCTTACGTCCGTCATCGCGAGCGAAGCGACGCGATCCAGAGTCCCGACCGGACACTGGATTGCTTCGTCGCCTGCGGCTCCTCGCAATGACGGCGGTGAGAGCCTTTGCATCAACTCGGCTCGTGATGAGAGCGGCGAAGGCAGGG
>BFBZ01000031.1_pt177 | contig 20057 bp, 17 predicted proteins | sample 1888401 | NCBI WGS metagenome assembly BFBZ01 (sample SAMD00112614, study PRJDB3348) | symbiont metagenome | host: Chara braunii | reverse complement strand
CGATCACGAACGCCGTCGCCCAAGCGGGAACCGGCGCCGGTCGCGTAGAAGAGGCATAGTATCGCCGCGAAGTCGGTGCGCCCCGCTCTCCCCACGCGCGCCCCGGGCCTGCCCGGGTCGCGTCTTCATATGTGCGCAAGTCTGATAAACCCGATTTGCGTGGAGGTCCTTCGATAGTCCGATCACCCCCGACCTCTCCCCTAACGGGGACGGTTGCGCCGCTCTACGCTCATTCGATCGAGATACGCGATAGCCTAGTTCCGCGGCTGCCCTTCGTGCACAAACTGTTCCAGAATTGCCGTCAATTGATCGTAACCTTCCGGTGCGAGGTGCAACAATCCGGGGGTAAACAAGCGGCATGGACTTTTCCGCTCGCATAGAAAGGCATCGTGAGCGTCAAAGAATAGATATTTGTGCTCTTTTGCGTGGCTGCGCAGCAGCGTGTTGATGCCGCGGATTCTCTCATCGTATTCGCTGAGGTTCGTCCCGCGCGGGAGGACGCTCGTTACAATGACGGTCGCTTGCGGAAAAATCTGGTGGATCTTCTGCACCACCGCCATCTCACCGGCATAAACGTCACAAGGCTGCCAGCCGAGATTGTTCGTCCCAACCAGGAGAAGCACATATTTTGTGGCCTGCCCGTCCCAGTGCAGGTTGTCGAGCCTCCACAAGGTGTGCTGCGTGCGATCCATGCCGAAGCCGGCGTTGACGACGGGCACTCCGAGCGCCTTTTCGAGCAGGCTTGGAGGCCAGCCCTGCATGATCGAATCGCCCAGGGTTACGGCCGCTTGTGGCGCGGCGCTGAGCAGGCGCTGAACCTTGCCCATCCGGTCGTCATTGACGGCTGGCGGTGTGGCGGGAACTGTCGTCTCGCTCGTTGATGTGGCCGGGCAGGTCTGCGCAATTGCGGGCTGCGCAATTGCGGACGTTGCAAGGGCGACTGAAGCGGCGCAATGGAGGGCGACCGAGCATAGCAGGCTTCGCATAACACCTCTCTCGCTTGGGATGAGATAGCGACTGCTCGACGAGCCATATCACGCGATATTAACATTTTCGAGGCTGCAGCAATGTCCGATCCGCGTTGGATCGCGGAACCGTTCGTGATAGTGTCATATCGAAGTTAGCAAGCTTCGATAGGCTTGCCTGGGTTTGTGGTCCCATCGGCGGTAGTTCATGACGCGAATAGTGGGTTTGGGCGCGAGCCATCTCGGCGCGGTGATTCAGGCGGCGAAGAATCAAGCTTTGTTGCACAGGCTCGATGTCGAGCTGTCGTTGCTGTCATTCCTCGACTACACGCCGATCGTGAATGTGTCGGCTGGCAAGTTCGACGTGAATGCCGATTTCGCGGCGGCGTTCCGTGCAAGCGTGAGCGCGGATCCGACGCCGGCGCTGGTACTCTGCTCCATTGGCGGTGGCGACCATATCGTTCTGGGGCTGGCACAGCACGAGCGGCCCTTTGATTTCGTGATCCCGCCGCAGGCCATCGAAGCGTCGCCCATCGCTGGATCGGACTACCTATCGGCGCTGAGAGACTGCGAGATCCTTCCGTACGATCTCTTCGCGGGCATCATGCGGACGCGCGTGTCCGCCGTTCGCTCCTTCGTCAAATGGATCCGTTCGATCACGGACCTTCCGATCTGCGTCATGTGCCTTCCGCCTCCGATCAAGGACGAGGAATTCATCAAGAAGCATCCCGGCCGCGTCTTGAACGAGCAACTTGAAAAGTACGGGATCAGCCCCATCGCGTTGCGATACAAGTTGTGGTGGCTCCAAGCCACCGCTCAAAGGGAAGTCTGTGACGAGACGGGGGTGACATTTCTGCCGGTCCCGGACGGCGCGACGGACGAGACCGGATGCCTGCGCAAGGAGTTCTATGCGGGCGATCCCGTTCACGCGAACGGCAGCTATGGCGAGATGGTGATCGAGCAGTTCTGCGCGATCGACGCCGTCGACGTTGGAGACCGAAGCAAGATCAAGGACGACCAACATGCATCCGTATAAATCGCTGCCCCCGCACTGCTTTTGGCGCAACGCGGTCGCCGGTGTCGCGCCCGGGGAGGTGGATCCGGTTGTCCGTCCAAAATTCCAGATCACCAAGAAGGACAAGGTCGCGACCGCCGGAAGCTGCTTTGCGCAGCATATCGCGAGGCACTTGCACGGCTCCGGCTTCAATTACTTCGTCACCGAAACCGCCCACCCGGTGCTGCATGGGTCTGCCGTCGAACAGTTCGGGTACGGCCTGTTCCTGTCTCTTATACACATCTAGATGTGTATAAGAGACAGGCATATCGCGAGGCACTTGCACGGCTCCGGCTTCAATTACTTCGTCACCGAAACCGCCCACCCGGTGCTGCATGGGTCTGCCGTCGAACAGTTCGGGTACGGCCTGTTCACGGCCCGGTACGGCAACATCTACACGGCGCGTCAGTTGCGGCAGCTGCTGAGCCGGGCGTACGGCGAGTTTGTGCCGGCGGATGATGCATGGCCGGGGGAGGACGGGCGGGTGATCGATCCGTTTCGTCCGCAGATTCAGCCGGACGGCTTCGCGTCAAGACAAGAATACGAGGCGGACCGATCGCAGCATTTCGCCGCCATCCGTCGCGCCATCGAGGAGCTCGACGTATTCGTATTCACGCTGGGGCTCACCGAGGCGTGGATGTCGAAACTGGACGGCGCAATCTATCCGCTTTGCCCGGGCGTTGCAGGCGGCACATACGACCCGGACCAGCATATCTTTGTGAATTTCTCGGCTGACGATGTGATCGGGGACATGAGCGCGGCGATCGCGTACATCCTCAGGCGAAATCCGGAGGCCCGCTTCATCCTCACCGTATCGCCGGTGCCGCTGGTCGCGACCTTCGAGGACAGAAGCGCCTTGGTGTCGACGACTTATTCCAAGTCCGTGTTGCGCGTCGCGTGCGAGGAGCTGTCACGTCACGAGCGCGTCGCCTATTTTCCGTCGTATGAGATCATTACCGGGAACTTCAACCGCGGTGCATATTTCGCAAAGGATTTGCGATCCGTGAACGAAACCGGTGTGAATCACGTGATGCGTCTCTTTATGAAACATTATGCCTCGGATGCCCCGCAGGAAGAGCCTGTGGTAATATCGACACAATCCTCATTCATTGAACAGATGGAAGACGCTGTGGCAGTGGTCTGCGACGAAGAGGCTCTCGCGCGATAGCGTGATTGTTTCGGAGCCGGCTCACCGACGCCGCTGCCTGGGCCACGCCATGCCATTGCGCCATCCGAGGTTATCCGCGCGGGCATGGAGAAGCAGATGTCGGATGCGAATTCGTGGCTCTTTCACCTCGTTCCCGTCATCATGATGGTGGCAATCGTCCTGACGACTAACATTGTCAACCATCGTGTCGCCGGCCGAAAGCAGAACCTCGAGGCCTCTCGGCTGCGGGCCGGTCTGAAGGCAGAGCTGCACGCGCTGCTTGATCTCTATGAGAGCAATCTCGTGCTTCTCCGTCGCAAGGCCAATTATCTGCTCTGCAGCCGCCCTTTGGTGGCGATCTACAAGGGAAATCTCGGCAGGGTCACCGCCCTGCTCGATCATGAGCTTGTGGGGAAGGTCGTCACGAGCTTCGCTCAGAATGAAAAGATCGAAGCGGTCCTGACGGCGCGTGCCCAGCCCAAAGGCGGGTCGAGCTACAAGATCGATCCGGCTGATTTCGATTTTGAGGAACTGGTGCAGATGTACGAGGATGGCAAGCGCGCCCTTCTCGCCGCTAGCCAAGCCCTGGACGCTCCCGAGCATTGGCCTGCCGCGGCCGATGGCGCAGTCACTCTTCTCGGACCGCTGCCGGGCGGACGGCGGGCGCACTTGCCCGACCTCCGTCGCGACAAGAGCAGGACGGATCAGGTCGTTCCCAACGGTACTTAGAGCATGATCCCGAAAAGCGGGAGCCGGTTTCGGAAAAGATCATGCTCAAACAAGAAGCTAGATTCCTGATCCGCTTCAATCGAAGTGGATCAGGGTCTAGCCGGTTGGCTTGTTCGCGTGGTCCCGCCGGTCAGCCGGCATGCTGCGCCAGGCCGATGCGCTCCGCCTTGTAGCCGCGGGCCAGAATCGGCTGCCACCAGTCACGGTTTTCGCAGTACCACTTCACAGTTTTCGCCAAGCCGGTCTCGAACGTCTCTCGCGCGCGCCAGCCCAGCTCGCTTTCGATCTTCGATGCATCGATCGCGTAGCGACGATCATGTCCCGGACGATCCTTGACGAAGGTCATGAGCTGGCGTCGCGGCCCGTTGGCCGCCGGCACCAGCTGATCGAGGTGGTCGCAAATGGCGGAGACGACCTCCTTGTTGGTTCGCTCGTTGCGCCCTCCGACGTTGTACGTCTCGCCGCTTGCGCCGTTTTCCAGCACCAGCGCCAGCGCGCGTGCGTGGTCCTCGACATAGAGCCAGTCGCGGACATTCAGACCGTCGCCATAGACCGGCATCGCCTCACCTGCCAGCCCTTTGATGACCATGTGCGGAATGAGCTTCTCGGGGAAATGATATGGCCCGTAGTTATTGGAGCAGTTCGTCACCATGGTCGGCAGTCCGTAAGTCTCCCGCCAGGCGCGAACCAGGTGGTCCGAAGAGGCTTTGCTGGCCGAGTACGGCGAGTTAGGTGCGTAGGACGTCGTTTCCGTGAACAAGCCCTCGGCGCCGAGCGAGCCGTACACCTCGTCGGTCGAGATGTGGAGAAGCCGGAAATTGGCCTGCTGTTGCGCGTCGATGCCTCGCCAGAAGCGCAGGGCCTCCTGCAGCAGGGTGAAGGTGCCGACCACGTTGGTGTGGATGAACTCGCCCGGGCCGTCGATCGAGCGATCAACATGACTCTCGGCCGCCAGGTTCATCACAGCGCCGGGAGAATATTGATCGAACAGCTGGCGCAGCGCCTCGCCGTCGCAGATATCCACCTTGCGGAAGGCATAGCGTGGATGTCCCGTTGCCTGCGGAATCGAGGCGAGGTTGGCGGCGTAGGTGAGCTTGTCGATGTTGACGACAAAAGCCGCGGTATCGTCGAGCAGGTGTCGGACGACCGCCGAGCCTATGAAGCCCGCGCCGCCGGTCACGAAGATGGTCTTGCTCTTGAAACGCATCGGTTGCCTGTTGTCGGCGAGGATCATGCCGGAAGATGGACGGAATCGACGAAGGATCGATGGAGCGCCATGAGATACTCTCCATAGCCGCTTTTCCCGGTCCGCTGCGCCAGCTTGTAGAAGGCGTCGAGCGAAATGTATCCGAGCCGGAATGCGATCTCTTCCGGGCATGCCAGGCGCGTGCCCTGCCGCTGCTCGAGGATCTCGACGTATTGGCTGGCCTGCAGCAGCGAGGAATGGGTTCCTGTGTCGAGCCAAGCGAAGCCGCGGCCCATGACCTCGACGAAAAGCTCTCCCTTCTCCATGTAGACGCGGTTCACGTCGGTGATCTCGAGCTCGCCCCGCGCCGAAGGCTTGATCGAAGCCGCAATGTCGGTGACTTGATTGTCATAGAAATACAGCCCAGTGACCGCGTAGCTGGATTTCGGCTTGGCAGGTTTCTCCTCGATCGAGAGCGCGCGACCGTTGCGGTCGAGTTCCACCACGCCGTAGCGTTCGGGGTCATTCACAGAATATCCAAACACCGTCGCGCCAGTCCGCCGATTGGCAGCGCGCGCGAGCAGCTCGGGCAGGCCGTGACCGTGGAAGATGTTATCACCCAGCACCAACGCCACCGGATCGCGGCCGACGAACTCGCGGCCCACGATGAAGGCGTCGGCGAGGCCGCGCGGTTTGTCCTGGCTCGCATAGGAAAAGCGCAGTCCGAGGTCGGTGCCATCGCCCAGCAACCGCTGGAACAGCGGCTTGTCTTCGGGCGTCGAGATGATCAGGATGTCGCGAATACCGGCGAACATCAGCGTCGACAGGGGATAGTAGATCATCGGCTTGTCGAACACCGGCAAGAGCTGCTTCGAAACCACCAAGGTTGCCGGGTAAAGCCGGGTGCCGCTGCCTCCGGCCAAGACGATACCTTTCATCAACAACTTCCCCTTGCCGAAGGCCTGATCCGCGCCACCTCGTACCACCGGGTGGCGACGCCGGGTATAACTCGCGAAATACTACGCTTTCATGTCTTTCGCCAAGCCAAGGTAACATCCTCGAACGGCCATTTCACGCCCGTTTTCTCCGCGCCCGCTGGTTCGTCCGAGGGCAGTCTTTACACCACTTGAGAATCTCCTAGCTACGAGCGCCTCGAAACTTGAAGATGTCACACAAGGTCTCTAGCAACGTCCCCGAAGCCGCACCCGAAAGGTACGACCGCGTCATGAAGCCACCGCATGGACATCGCCGATGGCATGAGAAATGCCTTCCGAGCTTCGATGTCGTAAAGCTCTCGCTTTCGGATTCTTGCCCATGAACGTTATCGAGACGGCGCTTCCCGGGGTGCTCATCATCGAGCCCAAACTGTTCGGGGACGCCCGCGGCTTCTTTCTCGAGACCTTTCAGGCCGAGCGCTACATGGCTGCCGGCGTAGCCGGTCCCTTCGTTCAGGACAACCTCTCGCGCTCGGCCCATGGCGTGCTGCGTGGGCTCCACCTGCAGAACCCGAACCCGCAGGGCAAGCTGGTTAGTGTGCTCAGGGGACGCGTCCTGGACGTGGCAGTTGACGTGCGACGCGGCAGCCCGACTTTCGGGCGTCATGTGGCGGTCGAGCTCAGCGAGGAAAATCGTCGCCAGTTCTGGGTGCCCCGTGGTTTTGCCCATGGCTTCGCCGTACTCTCGGAGAGCGCAGACTTTTTCTACAAGTGCGATGCCCTCTACAGCCCGAAGGACGAGCTCGTGGTGCGTTGGAACGATCCGGCACTCGGGATAGACTGGGGACTCGAGAGCCCGAGCCTTGCCGCGAAGGATGCGGCGGGGCGGTTGCTGGCAGAGATTCCCAACCTTCCCGTTTATGCAGGATAGGCGATGCGCATCCTCGTCACCGGCGTGACCGGCCAGGTCGGCGGTGCGCTCGTTCCCCGATTGAAACAGGTCGGGACGGTGGTGGCCGCGACGCGCGAGGCGGTCGACCTGACCCGGCCCGACGACATATCAGGCGCGCTCGATCGGCTTGCTCCCGACGTGATCATCAATCCGGCGGCCTATACAGCCGTTGATCAAGCGGAGGACGAGCGCGACCTTGCCTTCACTGTCAACGGAGAGAGTCCGGGCGCGCTCGCCCGCTGGGCCGCTGCGCACGCCGTTCCGTTGATTCACCTCTCCACCGATTACGTCTTCGACGGCAGCGGCGAGCGGCCCTGGCGGGAGGATGATGCGACCCGGCCTCTCTCGACCTATGGCGCCAGCAAGCTTGCCGGTGAGGTGGCGGTGCGGGCGGCCGGCGGTCCACACCTCGTGGTGCGGACGTCGTGGGTCTATGCGGCGAGTGGGAAGAACTTCTTGCGCACCATCGCGCGGCTTGCTGCCGAGCGGGCGGAGCTCAAGATCGTCTCCGATCAAATCGGTGCGCCTACATCCGCCGCAGTCATTGCCGATGCGCTGGCGCGTATTGTCGCTGACAATGCCGGCGACCTGGCGGCAAGATTCGCAGCGGCCGACGGGCTGGTGCATCTCGCCGCCGCCGATACGACCAGTTGGCATGGCTTCGCCGACGCGATCGTCGCAGGGTTGAAGGCGCGCAACCTGCCGGTGAAAACGGAGCGTGTGGTCGCCATCCGCACCGAGGACTATCCGACCAAAGCCACGCGGCCGCGGAATTCACGACTGGCGCTCGGGCGCCTCGCGGATGTCTTCGGCATTGCCACCCCTTCGTGGCCCACGGCGCTCGAGGACGAGCTCGACCAACTTCCCAAATCGTAGCAATGGATCGCGCACATATCATCGCGTCTCACGATATGGTCGCGCCGACCTGGAATCTCGTGGCGAAAGCAACTCGTGGCGAAAGCAACATGGGCGGTGGCTGAATGACTGATTCGGTAGGCGAAGCTGAGGGGAAGAAGACTTCGAAGCTTGCAAAGCTCCGTAAGATGACCGTCGTCGTCGCGGATACGGGTGACATCGAGGCGGTACGGCGACTGCAGCCGCAGGACTGCACCACGAACCCGACCTTGCTGCTCAAGTCGGTCGAAAACCCGGTCTATGCTCACCTCGTGGACGAGGCGGTCGCGTGGGGACGCAGTCAATCCGGCAATGCGGAGGCAACGGTCGCGGCGGTTTGCGACCGTCTCGCCGTCTCGTTCGGGAGCGAGCTTGCCAGGATCGTTCCGGGACGCGTCTCGACGGAAGTCGATGCCGACCTCTCGTTCGATACGGCCGCAACGATCGCGAAGGCCCGCGCGATCATCGCCGCCTATGCCGCGCGTGGCATCGGACGCGAGCATATCTTGATCAAGATCGCTTCCACCTGGGAGGGTATCCAAGCCGCCAAGGTGCTTCAGCGAGAGGGCATCGACTGCAATCTGACTCTGATGTTTTCGCTTGGCCAGGCGGCGGCTTGTGCCGACGCCGGCGTCTTTCTCATTTCCCCGTTTGTCGGACGCATCCTCGATTGGCACATCAAGGCGGGTGGCGGCCCTTACACAGCCGACACTGATCCGGGTGTGGAGTCGGTCCGCAAGATCTACACCTACTACAGGGCGCACGGTATCAAGACCGCCGTGATGGGGGCCTCGTTTCGCAACATTGGTGAGATCGAGGCCTTGGCCGGCTGCGATCGGCTTACGATATCGCCCGCCCTGCTCGAGGACCTGGGCAAGGACAACGGCGAATTGCCGCGAAAACTCAGCCCGGAAGCCATCGATGGCGCGCCAGAGAAGATGGCTCTTGACGAGCCGCATTTCAGGTTCTTGCTGAATCAGGAAGCCGTGGCCACTGAGAAGCTCAGCGAGGGCATCCGTCTATTTGTGAAGGACTTGCAATCGTTGCGCCAATTGGTGCGACGCATGATCTAGCTCGGAGCATGGTTCTGCCGAAGGCTGTTCGATCAAAGCCCCGGCGGAATCTCACGCGCGATCGGCAGCGTTGCGATCCGCGGTTCCATGCGCCGCGGCGGCCAGGCGAGCGCCGAATAGGGAATGGGATCGAGCGAGAGCATCGGATTGTAATACGGATCGTCCCCTAACGCCTCTGCCCAACGCGCGCGTAGCGCCTGCAGCTCGCGCTGGAAGCGGGCCGCGCGGTCGGGGCGGTCATCGTCGCCCCGGCTCGCCGATTCCAGATGTAGCAGTTGCGCATGCGGTGTGAGCACGATGCGTTTGCCGATGGCGCGCAGCTTCAAGCACAAATCGACGTCGTTGAAGTTCACCGCGAAGCGTAACTCGTCCATGCCGCCCACCGCGAGATAGTCGCTGCGCCGTAGCAGCAGGCAGGCCGCGGTAACTGCGCTGCACTCGTGCGCCACGCACAAGAGATCGCCGTAGCCGGGATCGTTCTCGATCCGGTCGTTGAACGCGTGTGCAGCGGCAAAGCTCGGGCCCAGAACAACGCCGCCGTGCTGCACGACGCCGCTCGGCCACAACAGCATCGCTCCGACGGCGCCGACGTCGGGTTCCGCGATGCGTCCGACCAATTCGGCGAGCCAGTCGTCGTCGAGAGCCTCGATGTCATTGTTGAGCAGGCACAGATACTCACCGGCGGCGTGCTCCACTGCGATGTTGTTCATGCGCGCGAAGTTGAACGTGCCGGGCACGCTGACGATCTTGGTGCCGTTCCCCCGAAGCTCGTCAAGGTATGCGAGCATTTCAGGCTCGCTCGAATCATTGTCGGCGATGATGAGCTCGACCCGCTGCCTGGCAGCGGCGGGCGTGATCGAGTTCATGCAACTGCGCAAGAGGTCGCAGCGGTCGCGAGCCGGGATGATGATCGATGTGAGCGCGGCGGCCGGCGCCCTGGAAACGTGCGCGGCCGGAAGCAGCGCGCCAAACGAAGGCACGACCGAAGCCGCGACCCCGCGCGCCTGCAGATGAGCGGCGGTCGCGTCCGCCAGCGTCCGGCTCGCTGAGGCGACGTCGAGCGGGGCAAGCGCGGCGAGGGCGCCCGGCACATGGACGATGTGCAATGCGGCCGAGCGGTCGTCCAGCACGACATTGAACAGGCGATAAAGATCGTCGATGTCGCGTTCGAGCGCATGCTCGGCGATCCGGCGCGGTAGCGCAAAGAGATGTGCGCAGTATCCCTGCTCCAGCATGCGCTCGTAGTCGAAGGCCGGCCAGGCGATCGGCCAGCTCTTGCCGTCCGCGACAATGACGTCGACGTCGCAATAGGCCGCGATGGCGTGCGGGAAGGCGGCGAACGCCGAAGCCAACCTCTGCAGGGCAGTGCTCGCAAACCGTGTCCCCGACAGCCCGAACACGACGATGTCGCACGAGGCCGCCTCGTCGTCGAGAAACGCCCGCGCCTCGCCTGGGTCGAATCCGACCGGGCTTGTCAGAGCGGGCAGTGACGCAGCGGACCATTCCGAATCGGATTGGCCGTCCAGGCTGCTGAGCGAGGCGTCGACATCGCCGTGCCCGACCAGGATGACCGCCACCGAGGCGGTCGCAGTGGGCACAACTGCCACCGGGAAGCGATCTCGCCAGCGCTCGTACATCGAGAACGGCAACGACATGGGGAAGAGCTGATCGAAGCTCTCGGCGCGCAGGCGCTCCGAGTCCACGCTGTCGATCCGCGCCAGTGCTCGCCTGAGGCCGTCTGCAAATGCGATGAACGCAGTCGGACTGCCTGGGAGATCGAGGGACGCCTCGTCGGTGATGCGCACGCGGTGCACGCGCCCGTCCGCGAATTTCTCCGGCAGGTAGAGGTCGAAGGCCCGCACCGCGATCGGATCTTCCAGTGCCGCGCCGATATGCGACCATCCGGTGGCATGCGTTTGCGCCACCAAGTCGCCTTCGATGAAGGCGTTGACGACAGCGCCGTCGCGCTGGTCGCGCAGCCAGCCGTTGAATCTCAGCCCGCCGAGCCACTGGATCCGGCCGTGCCCGGACGGCTCCGGGCCGCACGCGGCCGCGCCTTGAATTGCGATGGGGGTGCCCACGCTCGTTCCGATATTGGCCAGCCGCGCCTCGACGATCGTGCTCTCGCTGATCGCGGGGGCGCTCAGTGTGAACGAAAAGCCGTAGCACCCATCTCCCAACCGCTGTTCGGCAAGCTCGTGCACATAGGCGTCCGCGCGAATGACCTTGATCGCTTCGCCATCGACCCAGAGTTCCACGACCCACCTGCGGCTGAGATCACGCGGGTCTACGACGAAGCCGGTGAATGTGCGCTCGCCGGATTGATGAAACGCGCTGCGCAACGCGCTCGGGCCTGCGCCGGTTTGCCGAGGTCGTTTGCCCACGTCTCAGCTCGCCATTCGATCGAGCCAGGATGCCAGCGCCGTGGTCGTCGCGTCGTCGCTCAGGGTCGGGTCGAGCGGCAAGTCGTCGTCGCCCGCGTCGAGCTTCTGGAACGACCAGTCGAAGTAGGCAACCGGGAGCCGGCTCGCGCGTGCCGCGTCGGTGACCGGATGGCCGAATAGCGGCCGACGGAACGGCAGCCAAATGGCTCGCACACCGTATCGGCGAAGGAGCAGCACATACTCCGACCACCCCACTGGACCGGAAACGAAGATATTCCCAAGTCGCAGCACGCTCAGGTCGTCCAGTGTTTCTCCAATCACAACCGCCGAAGCGTTCGGGCGAAGGCTCCGCAGCATGCGGCTGACGCTGCGTATGGCCCGCAATTCCTGCGCCGAACCGGTCACCGGCAGGACGCCCAACAGAGTGTCGCGTCCGCGCGTACCCCGGGCAGACGGCCGTGTTTGCCGCGTCCCCTGCAGGCACGTGATGGTCCGCTCGGTCACGAAGCGCCGCGCGAAGGCCTCGGCGCTTCGCGAGGGAGCGAGGATCGAATCGGCCGAGCGGGTGATCGACTGCCATCGCTCGCGCCGTTGCCGGAGGTCCCCACCGTCAGAACGGCTGTCGGTCGCCGCAAGCTGGTCCAGGCAATGGCCGGCCCCATCGCTGACGCAGGCACCTCTGTCGTTCCGCGAAGCGCAGCCGCAAGGGCAGACGAGGCCGCCGTCCGCGACGAAAAGATCGATCGCCTTGTTCGATCGCGCGACGATATCGAGGAGTTCTGAGGGGGTCCCGGCCGGATCGACCAATTCGACGCGCGATGGCTCCATGCGATTGAGATATTCCGCCAGCGCTCGACAGTCGAGGATGTTGGTCAGATCGAAGTTCAGCGATTGCGGCATCGCGCCGTTCGGTCTGCGAAAGGTGATGCGCGCGCCGCCACGATCGTTGTTGACCTGCATGACGAGCGGAGCCGGACCTCCGGCCGCGAGCTGCCGCGCGCGCTCCCATGCGACGGCGGCAACCGGTCCCCGGCCAGTCACGAGGATGCGCGCCCCCGCGACCCCCGGAAGTGCGGCGCGCTCGACCGCCTGTCGACAGGCGCGCAGCGGATCGCCCTCGAGAAAAGCCGCGCATTCCGCCCGGTAGCGTGGGAACCGGCTCTCGATCACCTTGAGATCTGTCTCTTATACACATCTAGATGTGTATAAGAGACAGGTCCCGATGTCCGGTGAGGATCGGGCTGCTGCCGCGAGCCGCTGCGCAAATCGCGGCGGCACGATCGTGTCGGAGTTCAGCAGAATGACGTCACCGCCGCTGATTTCGCCCAGCGCGCGGTTGACCGATCCCACGAAACCGAGATTGCCCGGATTCGTCAGCACTCTGAGACCCGACTGCCCTGCAAGGCGTGCGACAAGAGCCTTGATGCGCCCGTCCGGGCTAGCATCGTCGACGACGACAATATGGCGATCGGGTCCGGTCGGGAATTGCGCCATCAGGCTGTCGAGGCAGGCCTTGGTCGCGCGGAAGTCGCCGTAGACCGGCACGACGACAGTGAGCAGGTCGCCTTCTGCGCCGTCGACCATAGTCGAGGTGGTGGCGACGGTGGCAGGCACAAGCGCGCTGGGCTCGTTTGCGGATATCTCGAACACACGGAACTCGGTGCCGCCGACCGACAGGCGCACCCGCTGTGGGGCCTGCGACCGCGGTCTCTCGATTGTAAAGGCGGCGGCGTTACCGAGGACCTCGGCGAGCGCATGTTTCGGGTCCGAATCGACCGATGTCTTCGATAGTGCCGTGCCGGACGAGATCTCGACCTCCAAAGTGGAGGGTGCCGGCCACGCGGCCCATCCGCGGATGCGGTCGTCCAAGACGGTGATCGCGCAAAATGGTCCGGGGTCGTCGCTGCTGAGGTGCTTGATCGGCTGTGCCAGACGCTGAACGTCGTGCTCGTGGACGAGCAGGGCACGCGCGGCATCCGTCTTCGATGCGCCATTGGCCCAGGCGAACATCCTGCGGTTGGCGCCGAGATCGGCGGGCGCAATCTCGAGTGCGCGCCGCACCTCGGCCACCGCGCCACGTTGGTCTCCCATCCTGGACAGGGCTTCCGCCCGCAGCGTGTAGTGGTGTGCGTCCGCCAGCGGAGGAATTCGACATCTGCGATCGGCGTACCTGAATGCCGCCTTGATGTCTCCGCGCGATAGCGCATTGACGGCGAGCAGCTCGAGCGCGTTGTGGTGGGTCTCGCCTTCGAGCAACGCCGGGTCGCTGATCATGTGTGCAATTCGTATCGGCTAGGCGCGTGCCCGCTTTCGCTTCGGCACCATTTTCGAGACGGGGGCGATTTGCAGGAGCTTCAACATTTCGGGAAGGCACTTGCGACGCATGTCGAACTTCTCTTCCACAATGCGCCGGGCGTTCTCCCGCAAGTGCTCGAACCGTTGCGGATGCGCCAGAACCTCGACCACGCGGTCAGCCAACGTGTGCGGTTCGAAGAATGGGACGGGAATGCCGTTTTCCGGATCTATGACCTCGCGCACCGGCGCGGTATCGGATGCGATCACCGTGCAACCGACACTCATTGCTTCGACCAGCGACCAAGACAGCACGAACGGATACGTGAGATAGATGTGCGCCGACGACACCTGTAACGCCCGCAGAAAATCGGCATGTTTGAGGTGCCCGACAAAATGGACGCGCTGGGTATCCAGTTTCGCGGCGACCTCGTTGAGGAACAGTGCCTTCCACGTCTTCCCCTCGGGGGGAAGCATGCCGTAGGAGGTGCCGTCGCTGCCGATGATCAAGACCTGCGCCCGCGGTCGCTTGGCCAGGATTTGAGGGAGCGCCCGCATGAAGATGTGGTATCCCCGTAGCGGCTCAAGATTGCGGGCGACGAAGGTGACGACCTCGTCCGACCGCCTCAATATGCGCCCTGAGGGGAGCCGGAACGCGGCATCGGGATCCGCCTTGGCGACATCGATGTCGACGCCTTCGTGCACGATCTCGATCTTGTTCTGATACTCCTCGGGGAAGGTCGATCGCTGCCACGCCGTCGGCGCGATTCCGAGATTGCAGTCGGCCAAGGTCAGCATGGTCGCTGCATTCTTGAGATGCAGCCCGACGTGCCCATCGATGCCCGTCTCGGGAAATTCCGGATCGAAACCTACGTCGCGGCCGCTGAGACCATAGAAGAACTCGCAGTAGGCGAGAAATCTCGCGCGCGGAAAGACCGAGCGCAGAGGCAATGTCTCCCCCCAACCGGGGTGGGCCATGATGACATCCGGAGCGAGTTCCGACGGCAGCGAGGCGGCCGCATAGAGTACCTGCTCCGCCCGCCGGCACTCGAGATCGAAACGCCGTGCAAAAGGGTGGGTGGCCGCGACGTCACTGTCCTGTAGTGAATATTTCAATAATTTGACATTCGGCATTGCGCGGGCCGTTCGCGAACCGATCGCGACGACCTTCACCCGCTCGTCCGTCGACAGGGCGCGCGCCAGGTGCGTGAACTGGCCCGGGAAGTTGTTATGAACGAACAGAACATTCATGGATGGGACTGCAGCATCGAACCCGCTACGCACTGTCTCAGGAACATTGCATTAGTGCGCACCGGTCGCGCTATGAGAAATTTCGAAGCGTGATAACATCAGAATCTTATTGACCAAATCGAAGCCACAAGCGAACACTACGGCTTGGTGCAAGGCCTGTGGGGGCGGCTCGATCGCGGCATTCCCCTCAATCATGCGGTTCGGTCGGTCCTTGCGTCGCTAAGCAGGAAAATGTTACACAATCAACACTTTATCACCAGGGCGCGCAGGGCGTATAGCAGACGCAAGCGGTGTGATGCAAAAGAGCATTGTTGTTAACAGAGGCCTATTCCTGGTTCGTTACGAATCGGCCCACGATGTGTTCTTCCCGCCCCAGGCGAGAGTGTTTGTCGAGCCCGGCAGCGAACGACATGTCAGCGTCATACTTCATCCCGACCGGAACGAGCCGTTGCTGTCTGGTCCCGGCACATGCCTGGTGGTGCGCGCGGTCGAAACCGGCAAGCTGTGCGTCGAGCTGACCGCCGGTCAGGCCAATGGCTCCTTGGCCGCAATCATCAAGCTCGTTCCGCTTTCGGAGGTGAATTCAGCCCCCAATCCTCAGCCGCACTTCGAAGCAGCGGAATTGGACCTCGCGGCGATGCGGATCCTCGGACACGTGGCCGGGATCGGCGATGTCACTGTCGGACCGAACGAGTGGATCGGCGGCCCGGCGAAGCCTTCACGGATCGAGGGCTTCGCGATCGAGTGGCCGGGGCTGCCGGGCCATGTCAATTTGCGGTATGCCGCAAAGATCGGCGGACGCGGCACGACGGCTGGGGATGTCGTATCGGTTGGCATGTTCGCGGGAACGCGAGGTCGGGCACTTCCGCTCACTGGCGCTACCCTTGAGCTCTCCGGCGCTGTGGCGGCGCGCTATCAGTTTGCGGTCGAGGCAGTCTTTCTGGGCTCCCCCAAGATGCGGCTCACTGGTGAGCGCGTGGTGCTCTCCGGGCCCACGGGCCGCGAGCCGTTGGTCGGGCTTCGGATTGGCCTCGAGCCGATCAATGCGGCAGTTCAAGGTGCGGCCTATCACGCGGCGCAGTCTCAACCGGCCACGGCTCCAACGCCTCAGCAGCCGGCCATGCCTCAAGCGGCGATGCCTCAAGCTGCCGCGATGCCTCAAGCGGCCCGACCGCAAGCTGCCGTGCCACAGCCGGCCGCTCCGCTGACATCCGGCCCGGCTGGGCTACCGGTCAAACCGACTGGCAGGGTTCGCGTCTTCCGAAGCGCCGCAAAGCGCAGCGTCGGTTAGCCGACAGGGATGCGGGGTCGGTCTCTGGCCCCCGCATCGTCAGGGTTAGCAGTGCATTGCTTTGCATATTCTGACGTTGGATTTGGATTATTGGCGAGAATTCCAAGTTGGAACCGCGTTCGGTGCAAGGTTAGCCCGCCGCGAGGCCTGACGATCGGTTCAAATCCCAGCAAATGAATATTCTCGGGATCAATGCATTCCACGCCGATGCTGCGGCGTGTCTCGTCCAGGACGGGCGTCTGGTCGCGGCCGCCGAAGAGGAGCGCTTTCGTCGCGTCAAGCATTGGGCCGGCTTTCCGAGCATGGCCATCGCGTATTGCCTCAGGGAGGGCGGCCTCCAGCTCTCGGACGTATCCCACGTTGCTATCAACCGCAGTAACCGAGCCAACTTCGGCCGCAAGCTTGCATATGTCGCCAGAAGCCGGCCCGGCATCAAGCTGATCGTCGACCGGCTGCGCAATCGTGCGAAGTGGAAAGGTGTCGCGGAACAGCTGGCGGAGGCTTTTCCCGGTGAGGGATTTGCCGGGACGGTCGAGCACGTCGAGCACCACGTCGCGCATTTGGCATCCGCCTTCTTTGCCTCGTCGTACCGAGAAGCCGTCAGCGTCTCGGTCGACGGCTTCGGCGACTTCGCGAGCGCTGCCTGGGGCCGCGGGGCCGATCGTGAGGTCACGCTCGACGGGCGCGTGCTGTTTCCGCATTCGCTCGGAATATTCTACCAGGCGATGACCCAGTATCTCGGGTTCCCCAATTATGGCGACGAATACAAGGTGATGGGATTGGCCGCCTATGGCCGCCCTGAACTGGTGCCGCAGGTTCGCCGCCTCGTCTCGTTAGACCGCGATGGCGCGTTCCAACTCTCGCTCGAGTTCTTCCGTCATCACCGTGAGGACATTGCCTACGAGTGGGATGGCGGATCACCGACCTGCGGTCCGCTGTTCTCGCAGACGCTCGAGGACCTCCTCGGGCCGAAGCGAACGGCGGACGCGCCATTGACCCAGCATCATCGCGACCTGGCCTATGCGACACAGGCCGTTTTCGAGGACGCGTTCTTTCATCTGTTGAACGTCCTGCATTCCAGGTACCGGATCGATGCGGTCGCTCTTGCGGGCGGGTGCGCCTACAATTCCGTGGCGAACGGAAAGATCCGCGATCGAACGCCATTCAAGCATGTGTACATCCAGTCTGCGGCAGGCGATGCCGGCGGGGCGATCGGCGCGGCCTTCACCATCTCGCATCGGTTGGGCGGCACGCGTGCGAACAGCATGACCCACGCCTATTGGGGGCCTGACTTCGACGACGCGGACATCGGTAAGCTTCTGCGAGACCGCAGGTTCGACCTCGAGAAAGCCGGTGCGCCGGCCATTCATTACGCCGATGAAGCCGCGTTGCTGCGGGAAGTGGCGCAGGCGGTCGCGGACGGCAAGGTCGTCGGGTGGTTTCAGGGACGCATGGAGTGGGGCCCCCGCGCACTCGGCAACCGATCGATCCTCGGCGATCCTCGCCGGGCCGACATGAAGGACATTCTCAATCTGAAGATCAAGCGGCGGGAATCGTTCAGGCCCTTCGCGCCGTCGGTTCTGCGCGAAGCGGTATCGACCTGGTTCGAGCGCGACGATGATGTGCCGTTCATGCTCCAAGTGTTTCCCGTGCGTCAGGAACGGCGCGACCAGATCCCGGCAGTCRCGCATGTGGATGGGACCGGGCGCTTGCAGACGGTCCGACGGGAGGACAATGCGCGCTACTACGCCTTGATAATGTCATTCGAGGCGTTGACCGGCGTGCCCATGATTCTGAACACGTCATTCAACGAGAATGAGCCGGTGGTCTGCACGCCGGAGCAGGCGCTCGAATGCTTCTTGCGCACCGGCATGGACATGATCGTTCTCGGCGATCACGTCGTCACTCGGCAGTGTTGAGCACATCTCCCGCAATCATGCGGCCGCGCTTCTGGAGATCAAGCAGGCCCGTGATGCGTCTGGCTTGGAGAGCGGGACCTTAAGGCCGGATGCCAAACGCCAGCATATGTCTCATGGTCGGTCCGTTCCCGCCCCCGGTGCACGGCTTCTCCGTCGCGAATGCCGCCGTGCGCGAAGCGTTCGAAGGAAGTGGCCACGCCGTCCGGTCGTTCGACACCGCCTCCACCAAGGATGGAACAATCTATCGGTTCCTGCACCTTCTTGGCTGCCATCTGCGCTTCCTCGTTGCCGCAGCGACGTATCGCCGGCGTGCCTGTTTGTACCTTGCCGTCTCGGGCGGTCGCGGTCAGTACAGCGATCTTCTGTTTGTGGCGGGCGCTCGCCTCTTCGGCTTGAACATTGTCTTCCATCACCACAGCTTCTCCTACCTGAGCTGCTTTTTTCGTTCGATGTTGTATCTCGCAACGGTCGGCGGCGGGCGTGCCATTCACGTGACGCTGTGTGAGGACATGCGGCGGCGGCTCTGCAAACGCTATTCCGCCGTGCGGCGTACGATGATTCTGTCCAACGCCGCCCTGCTTTCCATGCCGCGCGACGATACCTCTGGCAGCGACAGTTCCAACGAGCGGCGACTGCAGACGTTGGGATACTTTGGCAACATCACCTTCGAAAAAGGGATTGACCGGTTCCTTGCGCTGATAACGACGCTGCGCGCATCGGGTGTGCCGATCCAAGGGCAAGTTGCGGGGCCGATCGTCGATCCCGCGTGTCGGAAGATCGTCGACGCCGCGGTTGCCGATCGTGCCGTCACGTATCACGGCCCGCTCTACGGCGAAGAGAAGGCCGGTTTCTTCGATCGAATCGATGTTCTGGTGTTTCCCAGCCGCTATCCGAATGAAGCCGAGCCATTCGTCGTCCTCGAGGCGATGTCCGCGGGCGTTCCGGTGATAGCCACCGCCCGCGGCTGCATTCCGGCCCTGGTCGATGACGGTGTCGGTTTGCTCCTGGACGATGAGGGACGAGACCTGTCGCCGGCGATCCGCCAGATCATCCGATGGGTGGCCGGGACGGATCCATTTATGGCCGTCTGCCGCGCGGCGAGGGACCGAGCGGTGAAGCTGCGCGAAGGCGGCATCAAGGCCCGGTCGGAACTGATATTCACGATCTTCGGCGGCTAATGGCCCGTCCCACCGGGTGGTAACAAGATGACGGGTTTCCACGCGGCAAGCTCTCGAGCAGGCGCGCCCTTGGGCAAGATTGCGCCATCATTGGCGATTTGTGTTATTGTGTTAATGTCGATCGCACTATTATCGCAGACCTTCAGGGTGGACCGCACAAGCTGACTCCCGGATCGGCCGGTCAGACGCGATCGCGCGTGAGTTGTGCGTGATCTGAAGTATTGCCCGCGTGAGACGAGTGAAATGCGCACGGTTATCGTATCGGTTCAGCGTAAAGGCGGGGTTGGCAAGACAACCGTGGCAGTCTCCGTCGCGGGTGAATTGCGCCAGCGGGGGCACCGCGTTGCGGTTGTAGATGCCGATTCCCAGAGGTCCGCCGCTATGTGGGGTGACCTGCAACAGCTTCAATTTCCCATCCACGAACTCCCACTCGAGGCCGGCCGCGCAAGCGATTGGGTTCGGCGTCTGGAAGGGCTGGCTTACGATTTCGTGGTCGTGGACACGCCACCGAACGAGTACGCGGTGGGGGCGGCGGTCGCAGTCGCGACGATCGCACTGGTGCCGTGCACCCCTTCCGGCCTCGACCTCGATGCCACCGACCAGGCGCTCAATGTCGTGAATGCGGTCCGCGCCAGACGGCGCGATCCGCTGCCGGTTTTGCTGGTGCCCAATCGCGTGGATGGGCGGAGCCTGGAGGGGCGGCAGCTTTCCGAGGAACTCAGTGCTCTCGGCGAGATGGTGGCGCCGTCGCTTGGCGACCGCCGTGCATTTGTCAGGGCGTTTTCAACCGGACAGACGGTCAATACG
>BFBZ01000028.1_pt3 | contig 20092 bp, 18 predicted proteins | sample 1888401 | NCBI WGS metagenome assembly BFBZ01 (sample SAMD00112614, study PRJDB3348) | symbiont metagenome | host: Chara braunii | reverse complement strand
GCGATCGTGGTGGGCATCGCGTTCTTCTCGATGCGGTCGTTCTCCCGCCTCGTACTCGGATCGCCACGCCGCGAGCGGGAGCTCGCGGTGTTCGTGCCGGCCAGCAGCAAGTTGATGCGAGCGGCTTGATCCGGCGCGGTAGGGTCTACCGCTCGGCAACCTCGCTGCGCGAGCCGGCGCCGACTGGTCCAGGCGCCTGGGGCAGCGTCAGTTCGCCCATGTGAACCGGATACGAGTGCGAGGTCTTGTCCCAGACCAGCGGCGTGCCGGATATCCGGTGGCCGAGATAGACGCGCACGGCGCGCCAGGTCGCGAAGAAGTTGACGAAATTCCCCACCACGAGGCGAGGCGCGGACATCAGGGCATGGCTGAAATTGTAGATCATGCCGGTAAAGATCATCCGGTTGCCCAGACGCCAGATCAGGAAGATGAAGTTCACGAAGAACAGCCAGATGGCCCAGTCCGTCGATAGCAGCTGGTAGGTGAACTGCTGCTCCGGATTGAAGAACAGCCGGTAAAGCTCGAAGGCCGTCAGGTTGGCCAGCGCAAAATAGCCGAGCATCACCGCCGGGCTGGTGATGACGCCCTTTCGATCCCGCACCAGGAAGTATTTGGTGCCGAGCGAGCCGCGCCAGCCGTGCTCGTGCGCACCCTGGAACACGATGCCGAGCAGCCATCGCGCGCGCTGGCGATAGGCCGCTTCCAGGCCGGACGGGAAGAATTCGCGTGTCGCCACCGGCAGCGAGCGGTAGAGGATGCCGGGCGCGCCGCTGGTGATGTTGATGTCGATGGCGTAGTTCGCCGGATAGGCGATAAACGCCGACTTGAACCCGAGCTCCGACACGCGGAATGCGATGTCGTAGTCTTCCGTGAACGACGAGGTGCGAAAGGCCTCGCCCTGGTTCTTGTCCATCAGGTGCTGGATCGCCTCTCGGCTGAAACAGGCCGACACACCCGCGCACGGAATGACACCGCTGAGGCGCTGGCGGACCTCCAGATCCTTGGTGTGCATCTCCGCAAACTCGTCCATGTACAGGCCGGAGATCAGCGAGGTGAGCGGACGGGAAAACGAATAGACCGGAAGCTGGATGAATTCGTACAGGTCGACCAGCTTGTTGAAGAGCTTCAGTTCGAGCGGATGAATCAGGTCTTCCGAATCGTGCATCACGATCCCGGCGAACTGCAGCTTTTGCTCGGCTTCGAACAGGAAGATTTCCGACAGTGTCTGATTGAGGCAATCCGCCTTGCTGGTCGGTCCGTCATGCGGGACAAGGACCATGTGGATGTTCTTGTAGAGCGCCTGCGCCTTGCGGACCTCGTCCTGGGTCAGCGGATCGTTCAGGTAGACGCCGACGAAATAGTGGGCCTGTTCGTAGCGCAACAGCCTGGAGTTCGACGACAGCATCGAGAAGATCACCTCGTGCTCTTTCCAGCACGGGACCATGATCGCCATCGGGCGCTCCGGCAGCTGCTCCAGGACGTCGACGGCCGGCAATTCCTTCGACTTGCTGTCTGCCGTTCCGAGCAGGCGGCTGGTCCAATAGGCCAGGTCGACGAAGAGATCATCGAAGCTGGAGATCGCGATGATGACCGCCGCGATCAGCATCACGATTTCCACGAAGTAGATGTAATTGCTGAGAAACGACTGGGCCTCGGTCATGGGCTATGACGCAAAATGAAGTTGGATGATCTCAGCCGAGTGCGACCTGCCACGCACCACGAAGTGGCGATGAAGCGCCTCGACGATCCTCTTACTGGCATGCCCGTCGCCGTAGGGAAATACGGGACGCGCCATCCGGGTATATTTCGCTGTATTGCTGTAGAGTTCGTGCAACGCGCCGAATACCCGCTGCCGGGACGTTCCGACCAGATCGACGACGCCTGAGGCCACCGCTTCCGGCCGTTCGGTCACGTCCCGAAGCACGAGCACGGGCTTGCCGAGGGCCGGCGCCTCTTCCTGCAGGCCGCCACTGTCAGTCACCACGCACCAGGCATTCTGGATGGCGGCGACGATGTCGCGGTAGCCGAGTGGGTCGACCAGCTTGATACGCGGATGGCTGGAGAGCACCTCCATGGCCGCCTCGCGCGCGCTCGGATTTGGATGAACCGGAAAATAGACCGCAACGTCCGGCGTCAGGTCGACGAAAGCCCTGATCGCGGTAAACGCATCCCGCAGCGGGCTGCCGAAATTCTCGCGCCGATGGGCCGTCAGCAGAATGGTCTTCAGCTTGGGATAATCGGCGGGTGGGGCCGGCCTGCTGGCCGCGGTCTCGAGCAGGGAATCGATGACGGTATTGCCGGAGACGATGATCTTGTCCTTGTCGATGTTTTCCCGGGCAAGGTTCGCGGCGGCGGCCGACGTGGGCGCACAGTGCAGCGTCGTCGACACCGCGATGGACCGGCGATGAAATTCCTCGGGAAACGGCGCATCGAGGCTCGCGGTCCTCAGTCCCGCTTCGATGTGGACGAAGGCAATCTTGCGATAGAATGCCGCGATCGAGGCAACATAGGCGGTCGTGGTGTCGCCCTGGGCAAGAACACAGTCCGGGCTCGCCAGCTCCAGAAATCTGTCGAGCCGGGGCAGGAGATGGCTCACGAGGCCCGCAGGCGTGTGGCAGCTGCGCCGATGGCGGATCGCAAGGTCGGCCCGCAGGCCAAACTCGCTCAGCGTCTGTTCCAGCAGGTCGCTTTGCTGGCCGGTGGTGACAATGCGCACGCTCGCCCAGTTGGTTTCGGACAACCGGCGAATAATCGGCGCAACCTTGATAACCTCGGGACGGGTTCCAATAACGAATACAAAGCTACGCACGGCAACGGCGTGTGCAAAATGCCTTTTACCCTGGTGATGCATTCAATGCTCCAAAGCGCATCACTTGCGGCGATGCGGACGCCCCTGTCGGCGTAGTATTCGATTTGAACTCGATGATAATTTTTCGATATAATAGGATTTCAAGCGAAAATAGACAATTGAATGTCCTTGATTTTCCCGGATATCGGCGGGGAAATCATCCGATTTTGCCTTAATGGTAAATCAGTTGAATTGGCGTCCGGCCCGTATTTTTTCGGGTTATCCAGTCCGGTCAGCTATTTGATGAGCACGAAATGGCTCAGAACTCATCAAAGCCCGCCGCTATCGGTCACCAACAGCTGGTTGGAAAATACCCGAACCGACGGGGCGAAACCTGGTCCGCCGGCCTACCCGGAAAGATTGACCCTGCGCTCCGGGCTTTGTCTCGAGGTTGCGTCCAGGCCATGTCGTGCCCGCCGGTACTGAAATGTGCCGTAAGGCTTCGCCCGTTTCCATTGCCATCGGAGCGAGGCCGTTCCGGTACCTCCACTCGAGGCCGTGTGATCTAGTTCGGTCTGATCTTCGGCAGGGAGGTGTTCCATGCATCGGCCAGCGCGGCGCGGGTTGCCAGCAAGGTTTGCCGATCTCGTGTCGTGGGCTGCCACGGGGCAATCTCGTGTGATGTGCGCATGCACTCGCGTTCGGCATCGCGAACCAGTTGACGAAGGCGCTTTACCTCAAAGTAGCTCTTAGCAATGTCGAGGGGCATGGCAATCTCGCGATTGAATTTTTGAAAAAGGATCGGCCGATCAGATTACGCTACTAATGTCTGTGAGCACGTCACGATGGAACCAAGATCTCACCTGACATTCTGAATGAATTATCGCCCGTCTCTCTGCCACCCGTGAACGAGATTTGGCTGCCGAGGCGTGTTGGTATGATCCTAATCTAAACCGCATGCCCGTCCCAACCAAATCAACAATTAAAGGCTAATGCGTAGGTCCTAAACGGCCTGAAGCGGTTTCGTCAAGTGAGCTACGATCAACCTTTTTTGCGCCGATTATTTTGCGCGTTTCGATCATCGGCTGAATCAAATGAAGCGGAGATGAACGCGTCGCTGCCAGCGCGGTGATGAACAGCAATGCATCGACTTGCGATCGTGCACGGATCGCGAATTTCTCGCCGCGCGACGAATCCGGATCGCGCTTTATTCATGAGAGAAGCGAGTGGCTTGTTTTAAATGCCTGCATTAATTCCAGGCGCGGACGAATTGTCTCGATCGTTCATTCGTCACCTGAATGACTGTCACGGAACGAGAGCGTCAAGCCGGAAGCGCACGCGCGAATCTGAACAAGAAGCGGGCTTGAGAAGCTGGTTCGAGAGCTGCGACCAACTGTCTCGCCGTTCCCGGCGCTGCAATCTCTCAGGCAGTCTCTTTCCAGACGCTGGCCTCGTAGCCGTCGATCACGCGCGAGGTGTGCGTAAATTCTTCCAGCTGGCGTAGCGGCTCGATGATCTTGCGCGCGACGAGGACGGTATTTGGATCAGCGTGCTTCTGCATGTGTCCGGCAACGTCAATGACCCGGTCCGAGATCGTTTCAAGCGGAGTGGCGTCGTCGAAATAGACGAGGCCAGCGTTGACGCCGCAACGTACCGCAAAGTCCATCTTCGAGACCTTTACGTCCCGGTTGAAAACCCTGAGGCTCTTGATGACATCCTTTCCGGCCTGACAGGCGTCTTCGACATGCGCAAAGCACGCCATCACGCCATCCGGAGTCCATGCGGTCTTGAGCACGCCTCTCGCGCGGAAGATGCGTTCGACCAGCTTCCGATACTCTTCGAAGTCGTACTGGACGGTCGCGTGATCTTCACCCGCTTTCATCTTGGCTGATTCAACCACATCGACTGCGAGGAAGGCGACTTCCTTGCCGAAAGTATCGAGCTTCTTCTTTGTCTCGGCGAAGACCCGTAGCAGCTCCTGTCGATTGACCGACTTGCTGCTTTCGGCCATCCGCAACGTCGCTTCCAGATCGGTATCGAGTTTGGAACCTGGCTGGACGCCCTGTCTCTTGCGCCAGGCCATCGCGGCCCGTCTCAACGCGCGCCTGTTTTCCGCGGTCTGCACGCGCTGCGCGAGGGATCCGGAGAGGATAGTGATGACTATGGCGAGCGCGATGAGGATGAAGTCGGAGCGGTCGCTGCCAGCGATATTGGTCGGGAGATAATGGCCTAGAAGCGGCGAGGCCTTCTTCAGGATGTACTCTCTCCCGTCGGAGAGCAGGGTGGGAAGCGTCGCCTGCTTGGGGTGGTCGAAGAGAACGAACGCCTTCGAGCCCAGCAGCAGGACGATCAGGGCGAGGGTGCCAAGACCGAGAAGTCTCCGGATCGCGAAAAGGATGCGCACAAGCGCTGAAGACGGAGCTTCCCGATGAACCACGTGATCGTCCCCACTCGAATCGGACAGGAAATGAACAAAAAAAGGCGGCGCCGCGCCGACGACTTATAGCCTGCCGGCCCGTCCACGCAACGTCCGGGCACGATCAGGAGGGCCGACTATTGTCGATATTGGTCGGGCTAAGGGGCTGGATTGAGGTGCACTTTTCAAAATATCGTGCCATCGCAGGTCGGCTCGTCGCCGGCCGGGGCCGGTTTGGGTGCCAGGTCGCTCAAGCCTGCTTGGACAGTCCGACCTTCAGGCGGGCGACGAGATTTGCGTATGGTTCGCGTGCGGTCAGGCCAAGGAAATATCCGACCTGAACAGCGAGCAGCGGTAGGATGACCAGGCCGATGCTCTCCAGTATCGGTTGACCGGCCGACCACGAGGAGACGATCAGCGCGCCCGCGCCAAACACCGAGAACGGCAGCAGGGCCAGGATATTGAAATGCAACCCCACATAAAGGCCGGCAGCGCAGGCAAGTAAGGTTAACATCGAGGCTCCGGCTGAGGTGGTCGACGTGCACCGCAATTAATGTTGCGCCGCGCCGTAGAGCAGCATATCGTCCGGCCGTTAAAAATGAGTTATTTTAATCCAGATGAATTGGCACGATCCGTGTTTCTACCGGGATATCAGATAATTAGCTGATGCATCCGCGAAGCGGGATGGATTGAATGTCGATCGGATCGGATATTCGCGGAAAACTGGGTGAACTCGACACGTCGCCCGTCGGACAACGGGCGCGCTTCTCAAGCAATGTCGTGCCCTACGTGCTGTCGACCAGCGATGCCTTTGTCATCATGCTCGCCAGCGTCGTGGCCGGGATCGTCTATCAGAGCGTGGTCGGCAATCCCTCGCCGAAACTGATTCCGCACTGCGCGGTCGGGCTCCTCGCGAGCTTTATCCACATCCTGCGGATGAGCGGCGGCGGGTATTACGATTTTCCCGCCAGCGCCAAGCCGAATGTTGAGTTCAGCGAGATCCTGATCTGCTGGTTCTCCACCGGCCTGATGCTCGCCTTCTTCGCCTTCCTGCTCAAGATCGGCGTCGACTATTCGCGCGGCGCGTTCGTGCTGTTCTACTTCGTTACCCCGGTAGGCCTGCTCAGCGTTCGCAAGGTGACGAAGGTCGTGCTGGCCAGGGCCGTCTCGCGCGGCGCCGTCGGCCGCAATGACATCGTGCTGGTCGGCGATGTCGATGAGATCGAGGCGCTGGAGACGCGGGACCTCGTCGCGTTCTTCGGTGCCACCGAGATCAAGTGTTTTCCGCTGAGCAGCGAGCGCGATATGCCGGCCCGTGCGGTTTCCGACGCCGGCGTATTCAATTCGATCACCAGCTTTGTCCGCCGCAATGATTGCAGGGAAGTCGTGCTGGCGGTGCCGTGGACGGACACGGCCCGGCTCGACTTCCTGCGAGACCAGATCAAGACACTGCCCGTCGCCGCGCGGTTGCTGCCCGATGCAAGGGTCCGCTCGTTGACCAACTATACCTCGTCCGGGCGGCAACGGGTCCTTGCGATCGAAATCCAGCGAGCGCCGTTGAGCGGTCTTGAACGCTTCATCAAGCGCGCGATGGATATCGCGTTCGCGTCGCTCTCGTTGATCTTCTTCGCCTCGATCATGTTGCTGACGGCGATCGCGATCAAGCTCGACAGCCCGGGGCCGATCATTTTCAAGCAGAAGCGAAAGGGCTTCAACGGCAAGCAGTTTGTGATGTTCAAGTTCAGGACCATGACGGTCCAGGAGAACGGCGACACGGTCGTTCAGGCGACGCGCGACGATCCGCGGGTGACCTCGATCGGAAGCCTGCTGCGAGCGGCCAGCATCGACGAACTGCCGCAGCTGGTGAACGTGCTGATGGGGGACATGTCCCTGATCGGACCGCGCCCTCACGCGTTGGCCCACGACAACTACTTCGAGAAGGTGCTGGGCGACTACGCGTATCGCCACCATGTGAAACCCGGAATGACCGGATGGGCTCAGATCAACGGCGCGCGCGGAGCCACGCCGACGGTCGAACATATCGCCGAGCGCGTGAAGCTTGACCTCTGGTACATCAACAATTGGAGCCTTTGGTTGGACGTTCAGATCTTGATCAAGACGTTCTTCGAGGTTTTGCGGAAGCGCAACGCGTATTGATTATGTGGCGTCGGTGAGGGGATCACGATCGGCGCTTTTCGCGCTGACTCCGTCCCGGTCGGTCGGTCGGTCGGTCGCTACACTCCATGTCGGTTGTGGCAGGCTGTGCACGCTAGCGGGCGTATGGTTCGGGCGGCATTCGTCTAACGAATGAGTGACCTTGCGGAGGCTATTCGCCGCAATCGACTTCTCTTGTAGCGCACCATCAAAATGTCGGATTGTTGAAGTGGAAGCGATCCGGGGACGTTGGGCGGAGTAACGGATCAATACTGCTATCTGAGCGTGTATTGGTGTCTTCTTTCAATGACTTATGGGGCGCGTCTCGCTGGTCAGTGCAATGGGCGAGCACACGCTACGCAATCCAAAATTGCTAAATTTGCGCTGGTAGCTTCGTGTTACGATTATATAATCGACGCGAATCGTCGAGGATGGGTAATGGTGGGGACCAACCGAACGTTTGACTTTGACGCGATGAGCGTCGACGACCTTTGGCAGCTTTACGAGAAGCTCAGTCAGGTTCTGTCGATCCGCCTGACGTCGGAGAAACGTGAACTGGAAAAGCGGTTGGCGCAGTTGCGCCGTGAAAAGGAATTGCGGGTTTCGGAAAGCGCCGACATTAATTCGGCGCCGCGCGAGCGCCGCAAGTATCCTCGTGTCTTTCCGAAGTATCAGAATCCGAACGAGCCGTCGGAAACCTGGTCGGGTCGCGGCAAGCAGCCACGCTGGCTGACGGCGGCGCTGAAGACCGGACACACGATCGATGAGTTCGTCATTCGCAATGTCGAAGCCGATCGCACGCCGTCCCACCGGCGCCGGGCTTGAGAGCCCAGACGAATAACCGATTTTCAGAGGCTACGATGAAACAGACGTTCGGTATCGTTCTGCTCGTCTCGATGGCCTTTGCTCCTGCCCTGGCCAGCGAGAATTTCAGCCGTGCCAGGCTGCGGGTCGCGGATGCCACCTCGGATGCTTGCCTCGCCAATTGCGCCACCCAAGACGCATCCTGCCAGCGCATCTGCCCAACGACGCTCCGGAGCCCTTGCGTCAGCGCTTGTGAAAGCCAGGCACAGACTTGCAGGCAAAGTTGCCAAAGCCAGAGTAGATAGCGACGCTGTTTGGAGCGACGTGTGGGCGTCTCTCGCGCCGCACATTTATCCCGGACCATTTTAGGCGGCGACGTTCCGTAGGAATGAGTTCGCAGGGTTGGGTGTTGGCCGCCTGTCGGAGCGACCTCGAAGATATTTGAATTGCGGACAGGCGATCCCAGCCGGCGATACCGCGGTGCTATCCGGTCGCCCGGGGAAATGCCGGCCCGTGGCCGCTGTGGCTGTGAGACGGCAGGACGACGCGGTCATTCCGTCCACGATCCATCCAAGCCGTTCAGCGGAACATTTATGTCCATTTAATTCCAGGCCCGGCCGGGGAACTTATTTACGGTCGATTAACCATATGGTTTTACCAAATGTTTACGCGCGGGGATGTGGCGCGCGTTGTCGTTGGGGGCCCGGCCTTGTTGCYTTTTCGAAGCTTTGCAATGAGGKTYTCAGCCTGCGGGCTGGTCCTTGTCGCCGTTTCGGGATGCAGCACTCCGCTCGCCGTTGCGCCGACGCCMAACGTGCAGCCGAAGCTGGCKAGCGGRCAGCCTGCATCGTTGGACGCATAYGCCTACGAGGGCGGMGCCTCYTCCGCGCTGCCCCTGCCGTCGCCTTCGTCGCGCGCGGTGGCGGTSGTCGATGGCGGCAGCGGCAGCATGATTGGYGGCRCRGCTCCCAAGGGCAAGTCYGGCGACGGCAAYGGCAACGTCGTTCTCAATCTCGTCAAYGTCCCGTTGCAGCAGGCCGCCAAGACCGTCCTCGCCGACATGATCGGGGTCAACTATGTGGTCGATCCCCGCGTTGACGGGGTGATTTCRGTGCAGACCACCCAGCCGGTCGGCAAGGCCSAGGCYCTCGARCTCTTCCAGTCGGCAYTGGCSCCSATCGGCGCCGTCCTGGTCCAGAACCGCGGCATYTACCGGATCGCRCCGGCCGACCAGGCCGCRACCGGCGCCATCACGACCGGYACCAATTCGGTGGAGAGCGCCACCACGGGCAACGGCGTYCGCGTGGTGTCGCTGAAATAYGTTTCCGCCAGCGAGCTTGCGCGCGTGCTCGAACCGATGGTGCCGAAGGGTGCGATCGTGCAGTCCGACGAYWCYCGCAAYATYGTYGCRCTCAAGGGCACGCCGTCCGAGATCGACTCGATGCTCGACACCATCTCGGTGTTCGACGTCGATGTGATGCGCGGSATGTCGTTCGCSGTSGTCCCSGTCAAGACGGCGCAGCCSGACAAGATGGTSGACGAGCTGAAAGCCGTSTTCTCGTCCGACAAGGAAGGYCCGATGAAGGGGCGGGTCAGGTTCATCGCCAACAGCCGCCTTGGCGCCATCCTYGTCGTSACGTCGCAGCCGAGCTAYYTGCCYCGYGCCCAGACCTGGATCCGCCGTCTCGATGCCCGAGCSGCCGGCACCGAGCCRCAGCTCCACGTCTATCAGGTGCAGAACCGGCCGGTCGGCGARCTCGCCAGCGTCYTGCAGTCGATGTTCGCGAACGAGATGAAGGTSATCCGYCCGCCGACCMGRARCGTCTCGCCGAAGGCGAARGAAACCAGCTTCAGCAACACCACGCCTGCGGCGCCGGGACCGGGCGGTGCATCGGCYGATCCGAACCAGAAYCCGCCGGCCGGCGCAATTCGCGGCGCCGACGCGGGCRRCGATCTCAAYAGTCTSGCGCGCGCGCTGAACAACGARCCRGACACSCCGACGCTCGARTCCTCCTCGAATGCGTCRTCGRGCAAYGGATCGTCGTCGGGCGAACCGCAGTTGAAGATCGTCGCCGACGAGACCAAGAACTCGCTTCTCATCATGGCCAATGASCRCGACTACCAGCGCGTGGTCCGGGTCATYCAGGGMCTGGACGTGGTSSCRAGCCAGGTSYTGATCGAGGCKGTCATCGCCGAGGTCACGTTGAACGATCAGCTTCAGTACGGCGTGCARTGGCAGCTGKCGAAGGGCGGCACTCCGACCGCGACGTTCTCCAACGCCGTCACCGGTGGCGTKGCGGCGGCCTTCCCSGGSTTCAAYTACGCGGTCAACGCCGCSAATATCGCGGCGACGYTGAGYGCCCTGAACTCCCTGACGCATGTCAACGTGATATCGACGCCRTCCTTGATGGTTCTGGACAACAAGACCGCTCGSCTGCAGATCGGCGACCAGGTGCCGATCACCACGCAGACGGCGACCAGCACGGTGACGGCGAAYACCGCCATCGTCAACTCGATCACGATGCAGGACACCGGCGTCATYCTGTCGGTGACCCCGCGCATCAACGAAAGCGGGCGCGTCCARCTCCAGATCGAGCAGGAGGTCAGCGCCGTCACCAAGACGACYACGTCGAACATCGATTCACCGACCATCCAGCAGCGCAGGGTCAAGACSACMGTGGTCGTGAACGACGGCGAGGTGCTGGCGCTCGGYGGCATGATCCAGGAGCAGCGCAACAAGACSAGCGGTCAGATYCCGCTRCTCGGCGACATCCCCGGCATCGGCGCSGCGTTCGCCAACCGGAGCGACACCGTCCAGAAGACRGAGCTGGTYATCCTGATCACGCCTCGYGTYGTYCGCGAYGGTGCCGARAGCCGTCTCGTGACGGARGAATATCGCCGCAAGATGAACATCTACATGCCTCAYGCGACGACGCGTGAGCGYACGACGGCCAACACCGTGCAGCGGATSATCTCMCAGTGAGAAGGYRCACRGCCGAACTSCAGAARTTGTTGCTGCTGGCGAGCCTGGCGGGYCCGCTGGCYGGCTGCGTGACCGAYACCTATCCGCTCGSCGATCCKCCGCCCTATCCRATCCTGCCGGTCGAYGAATCGATGACRTGCAGCGGGATCGCCGCGTCATTCCGCTACTCGGCCCGCCGSGCSGCSCGYCTYGAATACTGGCTGGCGCGMGGGYCGCTGGAAGGYTACGGCAACGAGCGMTTYCCGCTGGATGGTCCGAAGCAACTGGTCGACGAGCGTCGACGGCTKGATGCGTTGAGCGATTTGCAGCGYTTCAAGGGCTGCACCGTGATGGAGCCGGGCCCTGCCGTWGTGGAAGAACGYCTGCGGCTCGAAGGTTCGGTTCACCCCGCCGCSCCACCGGTCGTGCTGMACTCGCGCGGTTGACGAYCGCCGGMKCCGTCAGCTGCCCAGGTGCYKGACGGMYTGYAGRCAGTYCCTGGAARCAAGCWYCCGATCGTCAACTTGCTCCGKCYSRYCYGGCKCRATATCCCCGTGYCGCCATTCGCGGATCACGWATGAACGGCCGTTGTCCGGGCCGATCGASACCAGCGCCTCACGGATGAAGCGCGTTCCGTTCGGGGCGCTGACATCGGCGCGGATCGTCACGCTGCYGCCGAGCAGAACGCCCCGGCCGGCCGGYGATTGCGGYGGCTGGGCGCCGAGCAGGCGGAGCATCGCCGGCGTGGCGGCCTCGGGATCCGGCTCCGGGCGTCCGGAACGAACCGTGACGAAGCGGATTGCGCGCCGAAACACCGAAGGCGAAACGCCTTCGATTGTGTCCAGTTGCATGATCGTGGTGAAAGCCGGTGTGTTCGGGGCCGCTGTTGCAGCGTTTGTGATTTTTGCGCGCGCCTGGTCGCGGAATTCGACCACCCGCGCGGAGATGCGGGCGCCGAGCGACTGATCGCCGGTCAGCGCGGTAAACAGGCGCGCGAGGACGGCAAGCGACGCGGTATTGAGGTCGACCTTCCCGGTCTCCTCTTCCATGGCAATGGTCGCGCGTTCGCCGCCCGGCATCCGGCAGGTCAGTGGAAATTCGGCTTTCGACACTCCCGGCGCGAGCAGCGTCAGGACGGCGACATGGACGGCGCTCTCGGCGGCAAGCTCGGCCGCCGCGACCGACGTATCGTTCGACGAGATCCGCGCGCGATAGCGTGCGCCAACGATCAGCGCGAGGCTGAGCAGGGTGATCAGGCCGAGGCTCCAGATCACCGCAATCAGCGCAAAGCCCGCGCGCGAACGGGCACGCGGCGTGGCGGCGGAGGCCGGCTCCCGGGGCAAGCGCAGGGATTGGGGATGCGGCCCGCCCGCCATGCCGAAAAGTCCTGCTGAATGTTTTAAATCGCCGTTCTCCGAAACCTTTAAGCGAGAATGGCAAACAAACCGTCAAACAGCTTGTGTTAATCAACCTGCCCTAGAATCGCGCGGAAACCGGTCCTCGAGCCTGTCCGAGCGCTTATGTCCATCGAATTTCAGCAACTTGTGCAGCCGGTCGCCTGCGCCGGCCGTGCCGGATTTCTGGGCCCCAAGGATGCCGGTTTTACCGAAGCGTTCTCCAGTCTGCTCGACGCTGAGGGGTATCTCGACGGTGCTGCGATCGCCCGGGCGCGGCGAGCTGCCGAGCTCGCTGGCGAGCGCTTCGACCTCGTTCTCGTCAAGCTCGGTCTGATCTCCGAAGCCGATCTTTGCCAGGTCTACGCGGCATATTGCGGCCTCCGCGTGATGGGCGAGGCGGAGATTCCCGCGCGCCCTGTCCTTGCCGACCGCCTGCGTTACGCTTTCCTCCGGACCAATCGTATCCTGCCGATCTCCCACGGCAACGGCCGGATCCTGATCGCGAGCGCGGATCCGTTCATCGACGATGTCGTCCGCGCGGTCAGCTACATGCTGGACCTCGAGGTCGAGGTCGCGTTGATCGTGCCCGCGGAGATCGAGCGCGCCTTGCGCACGCTCTACAACGATCCCGCTGCCGAGGGGAATCTCGAGGAGGCCGCGGTCGCCGTACAGGCGGCGGGCGACGGCTCCGAATACGATATCGAGCGGCTGCGCGACATCGCCAACGAGGCGCCGATCATTCGGTTGGTCAATCAGGTCATCGCGCGTGCGGTCGAGCGCGGCGCCTCCGACGTGCATATCGAGCCCGGACGCGACGCGGTCGCGATCCGCTATCGTGTCGATGGGTTCCTCCAGCAGGAGCGGACCGTCCCCACCACGTCGCGGGCGGCGTTGACGACCCGCGTCAAGATCATGGCCAAGCTCGACATCGCGGAACGGCGTCTGCCCCAGGACGGCCGGATCAAGACCGTCGTGCGCGGCGTCGAGATCGATATCCGTGTCTCCACGATACCGACCGCGTTCGGCGAAAGTGTCGTGCTGAGAATCCTCGACCGTACCCGGGTCGAACTCGATTTTGCCAAGCTSGGCCTGGGCGGGACGACGGAGGCGGGCCTTCGCCGGCTGATGTCGCTGCCCAACGGAATTGTGCTGGTCACCGGGCCGACCGGCAGCGGCAAGACCACGACGCTCTACACGGCGCTGAAGAACCTGAACCAGCCGGAGCTCAAGCTCTTCACGGTCGAGGACCCGATCGAATATCAGCTTCCCGGCATCAACCAGGTCCAGGTCCAGCCGCAGATCGGCTTCGACTTTCCGGTCGCCCTGCGGTCGATCCTGCGGCAGGATCCGGACATCGTGATGATAGGCGAAATCCGCGACCTGGAGACGGCACGGATCGCGATTCAGGCCGCGCTGACCGGGCACCTGGTGTTCTCCACCCTGCACACCAACAGCGCGATCGCGGCGATCACCCGGCTGATCGACATCGGGCTCGAGCGCTATCTTCTCGCTTCGACCATCGCAGGGGTGATGGCGCAACGGCTCGTGCGCAAGCTGTGTCCGTCCTGCTCGCGGCCGTTCGACGACTCCCACCGGGCACAGCATCCGCGCGAACTGGCTGTACCATCGGAGCGCTCGCGACCGGCACTTTCAAACAGGCGCGTCGCCGTCGGCTGCTCGGCCTGCGGCAATGTCGGCTATCTCGGCCGGACGACGATTTCCGAGCTTCTGATCATCGACGATGAATTGCGCCATGTGGTCGGCCGTCGCAGTGACGACCAACGCATGATGGAGCAGCTGGCGCGGAACGCCGGCTTCCGCTCGCTCTACGAGGATGGCCTTCTCAAGGTCGAGGCCGGCGAGACCTCGCTCGAGGAAGTCCTGCGCGTCACGCGCGCGGCTTGAGGAGCATGACCTTGGCGAATTTCCAGTACAAGGCCTACACGACGGGCGGGGCGGTCAGCAGCGGAACCATTGCGGCCGACGACGTCAATGCAGCCATCGACGCCCTCTATGGCGTGGGCCTGACGCCGTTCGAGACGCAGCGGGTCGCCGGCGACGGCGGTGCGCTCTCGCCGGCTGCGGCCACCGGCTCCAAGCCGAAGAAATCGATATGGCAGCGCGAGCTGGGCCAATCCGATCGCCTTGGCTTGAAGGAGCTTGCCGCGTTCACGACGGAGCTTGGTTCGCTGGTCAATTCAGGCTTGACCCTCGATGCGGCGTTCCGAATTCTTGGCGGACCCGGGGCCAGCTCGCGAACCGCGCGGCTCGCGAACCGGCTGCTCAAGGACGTGATGGCGGGTCTGCAACTGTCGGAAGCGATGGCGCGGCACCCGGATATCTTTCCATCGGATTATCGCGCGATCCTCGCGGCCGGCGAGACCGGCGGGGCGACCGGGCAAGTCCTCACCCAAATCGCCGAGCTCCTGGCGCGGCGGCTCGAAATCCGCAACCGGATTTTGACCGCGCTGATCTATCCGGCGGTGCTGGTGTTGATGTCGATGGTCTCCGTCGTCGTCATCGTGTTCGTCCTGATCCCGAGCATCGCACCGATCTTTGTCGATGCCGATCTGCCGCTTCCCGGCATTCTCGGCCGTCTGTCGGATCTGCAGGACAATTGGCTCGTCGTGCTCTTGACGTTGGCGGTCGGCTCGCTGGCGGGCGTGCTGATCTGGAGCCGTGTCAAGCGAAGCTCCGAACTGATGCTCGGTCTCGATCGTGTCAAGCGGATGATCCCGGTGGTCGGCAAGCTCGTCGAAGCCCGCGAGGCCGGCCGTTTCTCGCGTGCTCTCGGCACATTGCTGGTCGCGAAGGTGCCGTTGATGTCGGCGATGCGCACGGCGAGCGCGCTCGTCACCAACCGGCATCTCCACGCGCTCTATCAGAAGGCGATCGAGCGGGTTCCGGAAGGCACGCCGTTGCACCGGGCGTTTGAGAATGTCGGGCTGCTGCCGCCTGCATCGCTGCGGATGATCGCGGTGGGCGAGGAAACCGGCCGTCTCGGTCCGATGCTGCTCCAGGTCGCGGGCGTGATCGAGGCGGAGCTGCAGCGAAACATCGAGCGCATGGTGGGCCTGCTGACACCGCTGCTGACGCTTGCGATCGGCGGCAGCATCGGCGCGCTGATCATGCAGGTCATGAGCGCCGTGCTCTCGATCAACGATATCGCGTTCCGATGAAGCGGCCCACAAAATCATCGGCCGGCTTTTCCCTGGCCGAGATGCTGGTCGTGATCGGCATCATCGGGCTTGTCCTTGCGGCTGTGATCGCCGCGCGGCCGAAGGCCGTTGCAACGCGGGTAGCGGTCGCCGCGCGCTCGGTCGCCGCCAGCCTGAACATGGCCCGGGCCGACGCGATGGCGACCAATCGGGAAACCGTGGTTCAGATCGATACGGAGTCGGGCCGGTTCGGTCGGGCAAGGTCGATGCATTCGCTGCCGCATGGGATGAAGATCGCGCTGACGATCGCCGAGACAGAGCGTTCCGGGGACACCGGCGGCATCCGCTTCTATCCGGATGGGCAATCGTCGGGCGGCGTAATCGCGCTGACGCTCGACGGCAGTTCGGCGGACGTTGCCGTCAACTGGCTCACCGGCGAACCGCGGATCGTCAAATGAACCGCAATTGGTCCAGGCGCCGTGGCGCAGTCGGGAAATCCCGAGAGCAGGGCTTCTCCCTGCTTGAGGTGCTGGTTGCATTCGTCGTCTTGGCGATCGCGCTTGGGACGATGACGACGGGCGTCGCCCTGGCGATGCGATCCGACGCACGGACGCGCGCCACCCAGGGCGCGTTGCGCGTGGCCCAGTCGCAGCTCGAAGCAGCCGGCCTGTCAGCGACGCTTGAACCGGGACAGCGCACAGGGGTGATCGGCCAGAGATATCGATGGCGGCAGACCACGGTCGAGGTCTTGCCCTCAACGCTGCAGCCGCAACAATCGGACGCCAAGCAAAGCGCCAAGCCCGATGCCAAGCCGTTGCAATCGGCCACACCGCTGCGGGCGTTCTGGGTCACCATGGTCGTGGATACGGACGATGGCACGAGGGTCGAGCTTGCCGCATTGAAGATGATGCCGGAGCGGAAGTCGTGAGCCGCCCAGGCGCCCTTGCCCGCCGTTCCGCCCGGCTGCGGCGTCGCCGGACGGAGCGGGGCCTCACCCTCATTGAACTGCTGATATCGATCGCCTTGCTGGCGCTCTTGACCGGCTTTCTAGCCGGTGGCCTGTCAATGGCAAGGCGGGCCTTTGCCGCCGACCGGACCAGCGCCGCCGACGGCGAGGCTCAAGCCGCGATCCAGACGCTGTCGGACGTCATTGCTTCGGCACTGGCGGTGCGCGGCAACACAGCCAGCCAGAGTGACTTCACGATGTTCGAAGGACGACGGGATGCGATGGCGTTCGTCGGGCTGAGCGAAGGGCGCGGCTTGCCGGGTGGCCTCTACCGGATCGGCCTGCGCCAGGAGGGAGACGACCTCGTCGTTGACTTTCTGTCTTGGGCTTCAGCACTGACGGACCAGCCGGACCGCGATGTCCGGCCAAATAAGGTCGCTCTAGTCAGGGGTGTTCGGGCGATCCGCCTCGGCTATTTCGGCAGCCCCGCGCTCACCGGGGTGTCCCAGTGGCACGACAACTGGGCCAAGGCGGAGCAGCTGCCGAAGCTGGTGTCGATCAAGATCGAGTTCGAGGACGAGCGGCGAAACGAGCCGCCGATGATCATCGCGCTCCGACAGGGCGGCGGGACCTGACCCGGCGCATTTCGTTACCTTTCGTAAAGATTTAGTAAATTACGCTACCGCCCGATTCGCTTTTCTCCTCGCGCAAGGGGCGCCATGTCTGTAGCCGACCTATCGGTCTCCCGAACCGGTGGCCTTGCGGCCGCCGCGAATTGGGGCAGGCGCTTTGGGCAGTGGTGGCTTTCGGGGCTGCGTCAGTCCACACCTGCGCATTGGCTCAGCTGGGCGGAGCGTGAGGCTCTGCGCCATGTCAATGTCCAGCGGGATGGTGAGACGATCGTGTGCCGCTTGGCCGGGCCTGAGCCGGTCGAAGCGCGATTTCCGTCCGCAAGCTTCAACATCGCGGTGCTGGAAGCCTGGCTCGCGGATCAGGGCGTGACGCGCGAGCAGGTCGTCGTCCAGGCGGTCGTTTCGCATGATCTGTTCTTCGTCCGCGACATGAATGTCCCGAAGGCGGCGCTGCCGGCCTTGCCGAGCATCCTGGACCAGGAGCTGCTGCATCGGACGCCGTTTCTGCCTTCTGATGTTTGGCATGCGGCGACTGTCGCCGGCATCGACGCGGGCGAGGTCGCTTCGATCAGGCACTGGATCATTCGCAGGGACCGCGCCACGTCGGCTCTCGCGCAACTCGGACTGACATCGGACAACGTTGACGGGCTGTCAGCCGCAAGTTCCGTTGACGCGGATGTGGCCATCCCGGTGATCGAGCTCCAGGCGAAACAGATCGACGATCCGGCTTGGGCGGTCAGAACGATCCGGTTGCTGGCAGTCGCCTCGGTACTTGCCGTCGGACTCGCGCTGATGGCCTTCGAGTGGAGCCAGGCCAGCGTTGCGGCCTCGGTTGAAGCCGCACTTGCCGAAGCGCGCGATGGTGTTCAAAGCGGGCAGAATATCGACACCGCGGCCAGGCTTTATGCAATGCGGTCCGAGATCGGTGTCCTCGAGACTCTCGACGAACTGTCGCGGATCTTGCCTAATCAGACCTTTCTCAGCGAAGTGCGCATTGAGAATGGGAAGACCATCATAACGGGCTTCTCGGCCGATGCGGCCCGGCTGGTCCGGATCATCGACAAGTCGCCGAGATTCTCCGGCGCCGCCCTCACGGCAGCGATCACGCCGGACGCCAATGAGCACAAGGATCGCTTTACGATCAGCTTCCAGGCGCGGGGAGCTCGGGTATCGAAATCGCCGGCAAGAGCTCGGAGCCCGTCATGATTGCCGGCTTGACGCGCAACAGGATTCCGGACGTCGCACTGTTCGTGGCCTTCAATATCGCGGCGGTCATGCTTGTCGTCGTGCTCGTGATCGCGCCGGTGTTGACGCATTTCTCCGAGCGGAGCGAAGACATAGCGGAGAGTTCAGCCCAGCTTCGGCGTCTCGAGACCATCCTGCATCAAGCGAAGGCCGACTCCGGAAGGAGTTCCGGGACTGGTGACCCGTACTATCCGGCCGGTGAGGAGCGCGTCGTCAGCGCCGACATCCAGGCTAGCTTGAAATCGCTTGCGCAGAATGCGGGGGTCAATCTGCTTGCGATACGCGGTCTCCCCGCCGGTCGGGTACAGCAGATGCATCTGGTTGCAGTCGGTATCGAGGTGGAAGGGCCGCTGGCGTCGATTCGCGACATGATGCGGGCCATCGAGAGCCAGACGCCAATGTTGCTGCTCAGTTCGGCGACGCTGAGAAGCGTGACTGACGGCGACGACGGCGCTATCCGGGCCCAACTCACCGTGCAGGGCGCGATGCGCGACGGGCCGAGAGCGGGCGAAGAGGCCAACTCTCAATGACGGCGCAACAGAAGTCCCGCGGCGGCATTGCGACGGAGGGAGTAAGGTGACCGTCCTGACGCAAGATATTCGGTTTCGTTTGAACTCGATCACCGCGGGGCCGCGGCGGGTGGCGGTCACGAAGGTCGCGGCGCTGCTTGGCCGGGCTGATCTGCCCGCGCAGGCGGACATCCTTGCGCTGCGGCCGGCGACGCGTGTGTTGATGACCGGTCTCGCCGCCTGGATCGGGCTCGTGCTGGCTGTCGGCGCGGTTGCGGCCTGCGGGGTGCAACTCTCGCGGTTCGGCACGCCGGCATGGTTCGACATGCGAGGGACCGCGGCCGGGAAGACGCAAACCGCGGCAATCGCGCGCTACGACAACATCGTGCAGCGGCCGCTGTTCTCGCGTAGCCGACAAGCGCCGAGCGTTGCGGTCCCCGTCGTTGCCGCCGCTCCCGCACCGGTGGCGGTCGATCCCGGCTTCGTCCTCAAGGGCGTATTCATGAGCGATGGCGTCGCCAAGGCGTTCCTTCTCACCGCGCAGAATCCGGTCGGGACGTGGGTTGAGGCCGATGGTGAGATCGCAGGCTGGCGCGTCGTCGGCATCCAGCCCGATCAGGTGGTGTTGGACAGCTCAAACCAACGGCTCGCGGTACCATTGAATATGACGGCCGGAAGATGATCCAGGCGTTGCGGAAGACCGCCCGCCGTACCGGGCGCTTTCTCGAAGCAGCCCTGACCTGGAAGGAGGGGGACCGCGAGTATGCGCTGGTCGCCTGGGGGCTCGTTGCCGGCAGTATCTGGATTGCCGTTGGCCTCTGGTCAGCAGGCGGCCCGGTCGCGGCGATCCTGGTTGCGAGCCTCTATCTGGTCGGCCTGCTTGCCGCCATCTGCGCGATCGACGCGCGCTACGGGATCATCCCGGACAGTATGGTCATCGCGCTGCTCGCTGGGGGTGTTGTTCAGACCATGGCGATCGAGCCGCTCGAACTGCTTTGGCAACGCGGGGCTGGCGCGGCGTTGGTCCTGTTGACCGTCTACCTGCTGCAAGCCGGATATCGGTGGCTCCGCGGCTATGATG
>BFBZ01001051.1_pt1 | contig 20110 bp, 19 predicted proteins | sample 1888401 | NCBI WGS metagenome assembly BFBZ01 (sample SAMD00112614, study PRJDB3348) | symbiont metagenome | host: Chara braunii | reverse complement strand
GCGGCCCGGTCTTCTTCGTACCAGCGCGGGAAGAACGTGGTCAGCGCCAGTTCGGGATAGACGATGAAGGTCGCCCCCTTGGCATGGGCTTCGTTCATCAGCGCGATCATCCGGCCGACGACATCGGCGCGGCTCTCGGCCTTCTGGATGGGGCCGAGCTGGGCGGCGGCGACGGTGACGATGCGAGGCATGCGAAACGTTCCTGGTGAAAAAAGCGGGTCAGATGGTTCCCGGAGCGGCGAGCCTCTGGTCGAGCAGGCGCACGGTCTCCGCGAGCACGCGGGTGCCGGCTTCGGCCTGCGCCGGTTCGGTCCACTCTTCCGGGGTGTGGCTGCGGCCGTCGCGGCAGGGGATGAAGATCATGCCGATCGGCCCGGTCAAGGCGACGAAGACGCCGTCATGGCCGGCACCGCTGGCGATCGGCTGGCTGGAATAGCCGGCGAGCCCGGTCGCTTCGGCCATAGCATCCTGGATCGGGCGCGCGCAGGCGGTCGGCACGACGTGGGAGATGAGTTCGCTGCGCGCGGTCAGGCCGAGCGCCGTGATGGCCGGCTGGGCGGCGTCCAGCAGCTCCTCGCCGAAACGGACGATGGCGGCCTCATCGGCCGAACGAACCTCCAGCGACAGCATCACTTCGCCGGGCACCGCATTGGCGGCGTTCGGCACGACGACCATATGGCCGATGGTGGCGACCAGCGGCTGGCGAGCGTCCTGCAGCGCCAGCGCCTTGGCGTGCACCGCCTGGATGATCCCGGCCGCGCCGACCAGCGCGTCGGCCCGATAGGCCATCGGGGTCGTGCCCGAATGATCGGCCCGGCCGGTGACGGTGATCCGCTCGCGGCGGATGCCGACGATGTCGGTGACGACGCCGATATCTCGGCCGGCGGCTTCGAGGACGCGGCCTTGCTCGATGTGAAGCTCGACATAAGCGGCGGTTCGCGCCGCCACGGCACGGGTGCCGAGTTCGTCCGGACGGCCACCGACGGTGGCGATGGCATCGCGCAGGCTCAGCCCATCGGCGCGCTTCAGCGCCAGCATGTCGGGCGTCAGCTTGCCGGCATAGGCACGGCTGCCGATGCAGGAAAGGCCGAACTCGCTCGGCTCCTCGGCCAGGAAGTCGTAGACTTTCAGCGTGTGACGCAACCGCTCGCCGCGTTCGGCGAGGCTCTGGGCGACCTCGAGCGCGGCGACCACGCCGAGAATGCCGTCGAAGCGGCCGCCCGCCGGCACCGTGTCGGAATGCGAGCCGATCATGATCGGGGCCAGCGCCGGATCAGTGCCGGCCCATTCACCGACCAGGTTGCCGCCGGCATCGATCGAGGTGGCAAGGCCGGCCGCCTCGAACTCCGCCTTGAGCCAGGCGCGTCCTTCCAGGAAGCGCTGGCTGAACGAGCGCCGCGTCCAGGGCTTGTCGGGATCGGTGATGCCGGCGAGCGTCTCGATGCGCCGCCACAGCCTGCTGCCGTCAATGGGCATGGCGGTTTGGTCCTGCGGAGGTGGGCGGCACGAAGCGGCCGTCGCCGGCCTGGTTGCGGATCTGGGCGCCGTCCCATGCCAGCGCACCGCGGAGATAGGTGGCGGCGACCCGCACCGAGAAGACCCGGCCTTCGAACGAACTCCACTGCACCGCCGACAGGCTTTTCGACGGGTCGAACGGGAAGGCGCCGGGTTCCAGCACGACGATGTCGGCGTCCGCGCCGGGGCTGAGCCGTCCCTTGTCGGCGAGCTGGAAGGCGCGCGCCGGCCCTTCGCACAGAAGCTTCACCGCCATGGTCGGCGCGATGCCGCGCTCGGCGCAGCCGGTCCACAAGGCCGGCACCAGGGTCTCCAGTCCCGGTCCACCCGAGTTATTGGCGAAGACATTGGGATTGCCCTTCTTTTCCAGGCCCCAGGAGACATGGTCCGAGGAAACGAAATCGCATTCGCCCCGCGCGACATGGGTCCACAGCCGATCCATTTCGGCCTTCGGGCGGATCGGCGGATAGTGCTTCGCCCGCGCGCCGAAGCGGCGGACATGGTCTTCCTCGTTGAGCATCAGATATTGCACGCAGGTTTCGATCGTCGCGTGATGACCGGCCTGTCGGTACATGTTGCAGATCTCGAAGCCGCGCGAGGTCGAGACATGCACGGCATGGGCGCGCGCGCCGGTTTCCGCGCCGAGTTCATAGATGCGGGCGGTCGCCAGGTTCTCGATCAGCGGCGTATGGGCGCGCCCGAAGGCATCCCAGCCGGTATCGCCTGAGGCTATGGCGCGGGCGATGTTGGCCTGCGTCATCGCCTGGTCCTGATTGTGCACGCCGCACAGCAGGCCGCTCGGCGCGATCAGGCGGAACGCCTCGAACAGGGTGTCGTCGGCGATGCGTGGGAAGCGCGTCGGATTGGCTTCGAACATCGAGAACTTGAACGCGCATGCACCCGCTTCGATCAGGCCCGGGATGGCGCCGAGGCCGTTCTCGATGGCGATGGTGGCGTAGAGCGCGACATCGACCTGGGCCTCGCTCTCGACCAGCGCGCGCTTGGCCTCGAACTGGCCGCGGCCGATGACCGGCTCGGGTTCGTCATAGGGCATGTCGACCATCACGGTGATGCCGCCGGCGGCGGCCGCCCGCGAGGCCATGCCGATGCCTTCCTGGCCGGCCTGGCTGCCCGAATGAACCTGTCCGTCGATGGCGCCGGGGATGATCCACTGGCCGCGGAAGTCCTCGGTCTGGCGCGCCTCGGGCGGCGCACCGCCGCCGACGAGCGCCACCTTGCCGTCACGAACAGCCACATGGCCGTTTTCGATGACGCGATCCGAAAGCACGATATTGCCCCGGAGAACGAGGTCGAAATCACTCATGGTCGTCTGCTCGCTGCCGCCCGGACCGGTCGACGGTTCGGTTCCCACCGGGACCATAGCGGGTGGGCATCGAGATCATGACATGCTAATTTTCCGGCCATCTATAATGTAAGGTTATGCAGTTGCGATGAGACTGCACCGGCCGTGCCCATGCAGGTCGTCGCAACCCAGAGCCGGCAAAAATGCAAGTCTTCCGTGCAGTTCCTTCCGTTCCGGTCCTCTTGTCCCATAACAGCCCATTATGGATGAGCGACATTAAATTCATCGTTCGTCGCTTCCGCTGCTGATAGGAGTCGCGCCACGCTGGAGTTCATCGCGCGACAAGACGCGGCCGCTGAACGAATGATCGGGAGAATAATGATGTCACGCATTCTGAAAGCAGCGGTGGGACTAGGCCTGGCCGTCTCGCTGACATTCGCAGCCCTGGCTCAGAATGCCGACCATCCGCAGAATGCGCCGCTGCGGGTGGCGGCGGATGTCGGTTTCGCCCCCTTCGCCTTCAAGAAGCCCACTGGCGAGACCACCGGCTTTTCCTATGAGTTCGCCCAGGAGATCGCCCGGCGCATGGGCCGTCCGGGCGTCGAGATGGTCGACGCCAATTTCTCCGCTATCTTCGCCGGGCTGTTCTCCAAGCGTTTCGAACTGATCGTGGCGCCGACCAATGTCACGACCGAGCGCGCCGCCCAGATGCTGTTCACCGAGCCCTATATGCCGACCGGCCTGGGCTTCCTGACGAAGAAGGGCGTGGCGATCGGTTCGCTCGAGGACCTGAGGGGCAAGGCGGTCGCGGTCAATAGTGGCTCGGKCGCCGACAAAWGGGCGACCGAGAACGAACAGCGCTATGGCTTCACCTTGCAGCGCTACAACAAGAATGCCGACGCGGTGCAGGCGGTGATGATCGGTCGTGCCTTCGTCAATGTCGCCGATGCCCCGGTGTCCCGTTACATCGCCACCCAGACGCCGATGGCCGAAGTGCCCTTCACGCTGGATCTCGGCCGGAACTTCGCGCTCGCGGCGCGCAAGGACGATGTCGCCTTTCGCAACGAGGTGGAGATGGCGATCGAATGCATGAAGCGCGACGGCACGCTGTCGCAGCTTCACGCCAAATGGTTCGGCGTCGCGCCGGCGGCGGATTCGAGCACCGCCACTGTCTTCCCCGGCTTCGGCGCTCCCGGCTTCGAGGGACATGACACGGCCGAGCACCAGCCGGCTTGCCGTTGATGCCGGCCCCGCGCGCCTGAGGCAGGGCGTGCAGGGCCGTCCTTCCGTGCCTCAGGGAACCACGTCAGCCATGACCGACGCCGTCAGGATCGAAGGCCTCCACAAGAGCTTTGGAGCGGTTGCCGTGCTCGACGGCATCGACCTCAGCATCAACAGGGGCGAGGCCGTCGTGCTCGTCGGCTCGTCGGGCTCGGGCAAGAGCACGTGCCTGCGCTGCATCAACCGGCTCGAGGAGCCGTCCTCCGGACGGATCTTTGTCGGCTCGCAGGAGGTGACCGGCAAGAAGGTCGACCTGAACGCGGTCAGGCGCAGGATCGGCATGGTGTTCCAGGGGATCCATCTCTACCCGCACAAGACGGCGGTGGAGAATGTCGCCCTGGCGCTGCGCAAGGTGCTGAAGATGAGCCGCGCCGCCGCGCGCGAAAAGGCCTTGCACCACCTCGCGGCGGTCGGGCTGGCGGAGCGCGCGACCTTCTATCCCTCCCAGCTTTCGGGTGGCCAGCAGCAGCGCGTCGGCATCGCCCGCGCCCTGGCGCTGGAGCCCGAGGTCATGCTGTTCGACGAGCCGACCTCGGCGCTCGATCCCGAACTGGTCAGCGAGGTCCTCAATGTCATGGCCGGCACCAAGGCGGCCGGCATGACCATGGTCGTCGTCACCCACGAGATGCAGTTTGCGCGCGACGTCGCCGACCGGGTCCTGTTTCTCGACAAAGGGCGGATCCTCGACCAGGGCCCGCCGGGCGACGTCCTGGTCAATCCACGGCATCCCCGCATTCGCGATTTCCTCGGCCGCATGTCGAAGCACTGAACGGAAGGCCGCGGCGCGATGGATCAGATCGCCTATTATTTCTTCAATTTTTCGCTGATGAGCGGCCACTGGCCGGCGATCGGCGCCAGTTTCCTCATCACCGTCGAGATGGCGGCGCTGACCATCCTGATCGGCATTCCGCTCGGCCTGTTCCTGGCGGTGCTCCGCCTTTACGGGATCCGGCCGCTCAACTGGCTGATCATCTTCTATATCGATTTCTTCCGGTCGATCCCGCAGCTGGTCATCATCGTTCTCGTCTTCTTCGCGCTGCCCTATCTCGACCTGGTCGTCTCGGCCTTCTGGGCAACCGTGCTGGCGCTGTCATTCGTCCTTTCAGCCTTCGCCGAGGAGGTCTTCTGGGCGTCCATCACCGCGGTTCCCGCCGGCCAGTGGGAGGCCGGACGTTCTTCGGGGCTCGGGTTCAACCAGACGCTCGGGCATATCATCCTGCCCCAGGCCGTGCGGATGAGCATTCCGCCGCTCACCAACCGCGCCATCGGCATCACCAAGGGAACCGCGCTCGGCTCGGTCATCGCCGTCCCCGAGCTCCTCAACGTCACCCAGAGCATCCAGTCGAATGTCGCCAATCCGACCGCTCTGACGGTCGCGACCATGCTGTTCCTGGTGCTGTTCCTGCCGCTGGTTCTGTTCACGCGCTGGATCGAGTCTCGCTACCGCCATGCGGGTCGTTGAGCGATGACCTTCACCGAGACCTTCTTCAACCTGGACATCTTGATCAGCATCTGGCCGCTCCTGCTGGAGGGGCTCTGGATGACCGTCAAGCTGTCGCTGTTCATCGTGCCGCTGTCGGTTGCCATCGGCCTCGGCCTGGCGGTCCTTCAGGATCTGCCGAGCCGCACCTTGCGGGTGGCGCTGGCGGCCTATGTCGACGTGATGCGGGCGACGCCGCCGGTCATGCTGCTCATCTTCATTTTCTACGGCCTGCCGTTCATCGGCTTGCCGCTGGGCGAATTCTCCGCCGCGGTGCTGGCGCTCACCCTCAACGGCTCCAGCTATTTTTCCGAGATCTTCCGTGCCGGGCTGGAATCGGTCCCGCCGGGCCAGCGCGAGGCAGGGCGCTCGACCGGCTTGAGCTGGTTCCAGACGATGATGTCGGTTGTCGTCCCGCAGGGCTCCCGCAATGTCATGCCGGACCTCGTCAGCAACACCATCGAACTGGTCAAGCAGACGTCGATCGCGTCCGTCGTGGCGCTCCAGGAACTCCTGCGTTCGGCGCAGATCGCCCAGGGGCTCAACTACAATCCGACCCCGCTGGTGGCCGCCGCGATCATTTATTTCCTGCTGTTCTGGCCCTTCGTGCGCCTGGTCTCGACCATGCAGAAGAACCCGCAGCCGGGCGCGCGCTGATCGCCGGGCGAGGGCACGGGTCGGAAGTCCATTGGGGGCCTTGCGCGGCGTCCGGTCCGCGCGAAACGGCCGATGATCGGGGCTTGGTCCATCGCGGTCTGGGTATCAAGACCATGGCGTGCTAACTCTCGGCCAATCCATAATCCGGGGTTATGCCGATGACGATGAATCTGCGGCAGATCGAAATGTTTCGCGCGGTCATGGTGACCGGCTCGGTCAGCGGCGCCGCGCGGCTTCTGTCGGTGTCGCAGCCGGCCATCAGCCGCCTGCTCGCCTATACCGAGGATCGCCTCGGCCTGACGCTGTTCGAACGGGTCAAGGGCCGGGTCCAGCCGACGCCGGAAGCGCGCCGGTTGTTCGCCGAGGTCGACCAGGTTCATCAGGGGGTGGCGCGGGTCAACGAACTCGCCGACGAATTGCGCCGCGGCGGCACCGGCTCGGTGCGCATGGTAGCGAGCCCGAGCGTCGGGCACGTCCTGGTGCCCAAGGCCATCGCGCGTTTCCGCGCCCGCTTTCCCGACGTGCGCATCGAGCTGGAAATCCTGACGCTGTCCGAACTGATCGCCAAAGTGGCGAGCAACCGCGTCGACCTCGCCGTCACATCCATTGCCGTCGACGAGCCGACGGTGACCTCGGTCTCGCTCGGTGAAGGTCGGCTGCAGGTGATTTTCCCGACCAACCATCCGCTCGGGGAGAAGCGGGTGGTCAAACCGGCGGATCTCGCGCCCTATCCGATCATCAGCTACGGCCCACAGACGCCCTATGGCATGATCGTCAATCGCGTGCTGACCTCGACCAACAAGCCGATCCGCATCAACACCCAGGTGCGCTTCACCCCCAATGCCTGCAGCCTGGTGCAGGCCGGGGCCGGTATCGCCATTGTCGACGATTTCGTGCTGATGGACGGCGCCTGGCCGAATATCCAGTCGCGGCCGCTGGTGCCGAAGACGACCACCCGGGTGCATCTGCTGACCGCCCGGGTCGAGCCGCTGTCGCGCATCGCGCGCAGCTTCGTCGCCCATCTCGAGGATGTCCTGGCCGAGCCGCCGGGCAGGGGATGATCCAGGACATGGCCGGCGCTTGACCCACCGCGGCCGGCCGGCATTCGCACAGGGATTTCAGGGGCAAGGGGGAGGCCTCATAACGGGCCGTTATAGAGACGACTGATCTTGGTATTTGATTTTACATCTCTCCTTGCCCCAGCGTTCGGGCAGAAAACGCAAAGGGAGAGAAACATGCTTGGTATCAAGACAGCCATCCTTGCCGTCGCCGGCCTGGCGCTGGCGGCTATCGCGCCGGCCAAGGCCGCCGAACGCGTCACGCTGATGCTCGACTGGATCCCGACCGGCGATTACGCGCCCTACTATGCCGGCATCGCCTCGGGCATCTACCAGCGCAACGGCATCGAGCTCCGGATCGTCAAGGGCAATGGCTCGGGCGACACCTTGAGCAAGCTTGCCGGTGGCGCCGCCGATATCGGCATGGCCGATATCTCGGCGCTGTTCACCGCGCGCCAGCGTGGCAACATGCCGGTCAAGATGATCGCCTCGGTCTATGCCCATTCGCCGCACTCGCTGTTCGTGCGCAAGGATTCCGGCATCACCAGCTTCGCCGGGCTCGAGGGGCGGCGGATCGGCATCACGCCCGGCAACAGCCATCGGCTCTATTTCCCGGCGGTGGCCGCGGCCGCCCATACCGATCCGAACAAGATCGAATGGGTGACGGTCGACGGCTCGTCCATGGCCGCGCTGCTGATCAGCGGCCGCATCGACGCGGCGCCGTTCTACTCGACCAATTTCTATTACCAGAACAAGCAGGCGCAGCGCGCCGGGCGGGAACTGGCTTTCCTGCCCTTCGTCGAGGCCGGCTTCTCGATCTACTCGCTGTCGTTTCACGCGACCGAGGCGACCATCCAGAACCGCGCGGACATGCTGCGCAACTTCCTGAAAGCCACCCGTGAAGCCTGGGTGGCGGCGCGCGCCAACCCGCAGGCGACCTGCGAGGCCCATGTCAGACTGGTGCCGGAGGTCGCGCTCGACGATTGCCTCGGCAGCCTCAACGCGACGCTCGGTTTCATCTTCACCGACCATTCCGCCGCGGTCGGTCTCGGCGGCATCAATGACGAGCGCCTGGGCAAGACCTATGAGGTCGTCGCGGCGGCCCAGAGCCTGGATGCCCGCCTCAATCCGCGCACCGCCGTCGACATGAGCCTGTTGCCGACCACTCCCTGAACCAGCGGCCGATGCCCGTGGCAAGGCGCCGAGGCGCAGGCAAGGATATTCCATGATCGAAATCAGCAATGCGGGCCAGGTTTTCGGACCCGCCGCCGAGGGCGGCGTGCGCGCGCTCGACGGAATAAACCTGACCATCCGCGACCGCGAGATCGTCACCCTCGTCGGCCCCTCCGGTTGCGGCAAGTCCACGCTCCTGCGGCTGGTGTCGGGGTTGATCCCGCCGTCCGAAGGCACCATCCGGATCAATGGCGACAAGGTCACCGCGCCGCGCCAGGACACCGGCATCGTGTTCCAGGCGCCGACCCTGCTGCCATGGGCGACGATCTTCGAGAACGTCATGTTCCCGTCGAGCATCATGAAGCGCGACGACGAGGCGGCGCGCCAGCGCGCCCGCGACTTGTTGCGCGTGGCCGGCATCGCCGATTTCGCCGATCGGCGGCCGAAGCAATTGTCGGGCGGCATGCAGCAGCGCGCGGCGATCTGCCGGGCGCTGGTGCACAATCCCTCGATCTTGCTGATGGACGAGCCTTTCGGCGCGCTCGACGCGCTGACCCGTGAGGTGATGACCATCGAGCTGCTGCGGATCTGGACGGCGACGCCCAAGACCATCCTGTTCGTCACCCATTCGATCCCCGAAGCGGTGATCCTGGCCGACCGGGTGGTGGTCATGTCGCCGCGCCCCGGCCGGATCGCCGAGATCATCGATGTCGACCTGCCGCGCCCGCGCAATTTCGCGCTGGCCGGCCATCCGGAATTCCAGCGCTGCGCCGAGCGCATCCGCAGTCTCATTTTCGGCGACCAGGGGGCCCAGTTCGATGTCCAGCACTGAATTGCGCCGCCTGTTCAATTCCAGCCGGGAATTTGTCGTTCCCTTGGTCGCGCTGCTCATCCTGATGGTCATCTGGGAGGCAAGCGTGCGTTTCTTCGCCGTCCCGGAATATCTGCTGCCGGCGCCGAGCCGGATCTTCGAGGACACCTATGCGATGGGCTGGGTGGTCGGCGACCACACCATGGCGACGCTCAGGACCATCCTGTTCGGCTTCTTCCTGTCGATCGCGGTCAGTTTGCCGCTGGCGGTGCTGATTTCCTCCTCCCGGTTGTTCGCCGACGCGATCTATCCCTTGCTGGTGCTCACCCAGTCCGTGCCGAAAGTGGCGATCGCGCCGATCCTGGTGGTGATGCTCGGCCCCAATGAATTGCCGCGCGTCATCGTGACCTTCCTGGTCGCTTTCTTCCCGCTGGTCATTTCGATCACCGCCGGCCTGATGGCGGTGCCCTCGGAACTGGTCGAGCTGTCGCGTTCGTGCCGGGCGAGCAAGCTGCAGGAGCTCATGCGCATCCGCCTGCCTTATTCGATTCCGTTCCTGTTCTCGGGTCTCAAGGTCGCCATCGCGCTTTCGGTGGTCGGCGCGGTCGTTGGCGAATTCGTCGCCGCCGAGAAGGGGCTCGGCTATCTCATCACCTCGGCCACCGCCTTCTTCAAGGTGCCCGTCGCTTTCGGCGCCATGCTGATCCTGGCGCTTCTCGGCATCGTCCTGTTCCAGGCCATCGTGGTGCTGGAACGGGTCTTCTTCCCCTGGGCCGCGGCCGAGGAACCGCGGACCTGACCGGTCCGCGCCAGTGCAATCGACGGGGATATCAGTCATGAGCGAAAATCGACGCTACCAGGTGATCCGCAATGCGCTGGTGCTGCGCCCGGGCCAGCTTCAGGCCGAACCTCTCGATATCCTGATCGAGGGCGACACCATCCGCGAAATCGGCCCGCGCGGCCTCGCGGCGCCCGACGACGCCCTCGTCATCGACGGCGCGCGGCGGCTGATCCATCCGGGCCTCGTCAATGCCCATACCCATGGCCACGGCGCGCTCGCCAAGGCCATGGGCGACCGCTGGTCGCTGGAACTGCTGCTCGCCGCCGGTCCCTGGATCAGCGGCAATCGCAGCCTCGAGGACAAATATCTCAGCGCCTCGCTGAATGCCGCCGAGATGGTGCTGAAGGGCAGCACCGCCTGCTACGACCTGTTCTTCGAGGTTCCGGCGCCGAGCCTCGACGGCATGGCGGCGGTGGCGCGCGCCTATGGCGATGTCGGCATGCGCGCGACCATCGCGCCGATGGTCGCGGACATGTCGCTCTACCAGGCGATCCCAGGGCTCTACGACGCCTTGCCCGAGGCGCTCAAGGGCGAAGTCGACAAGATGCGCATGCAGCCCTACGAGGCGACGCTGCGCGACGTCGAGGCCTTCATGAAGGGCGAGCGTTTCGACGGCGACCGGTTGAAGCTGGCGCTCGCGCCGACCATTCCGCTGCACTGTTCCGACGCCTTTCTCGGCGCCTGCCGCGATTGCGCACGCCAGTTTGGCATCGGTCTGCACAGCCATGTGGCGGAATCGAAGATCCAGGCCCTATCCGGCGTGAAGCGCTACAAGCGCACCCTGACCGCGCATCTCGACGAGCTCGGCTTGCTCGGGCCGCAGTTCACCGTGGCGCACGGCATCTGGCTCGACGACGACGACATGAAGCGGCTTTCCGGGCACGGCGCCTCGGTGGCGCATAATCCGGGCAGCAACATGCGGCTCGGCAATGGCATCGCCGACATGCGCGCGATGCTCAAGGCCGGCGTCAATGTCGCGATCGGGACCGACGGTTCCAACAGCGCCGACAACCAGAACATGTACGAGGCGGTGAGGCTTGCCTCCTTCGCCTCGAAGGTGCGTGGCCCCGATTACACCGAATGGGTGACGACGCCGGAGGCGCTGCACGCGGCGACCGAGGGCGGCGCCCGGGCGCTCGGCTTCGCCGGCAAGATCGGCCGTATCGAGGCCGGCTACAAGGCCGACCTGGTGTTCGTCGATCTCGATCACATCAACTGGCTGCCGCATAACCGGACGGTCAACCAGATCGTTCACGTCGAGGACGGCACGGCCGTCCATAGCGTCATGATCGGTGGCCGTTTCGTGGTCGAGGACCGCAAACTTTTGACGGTCGATATCCGCGCCCTGGCGCAGAAGGCCGAAGCGGCGCGCGAGCGCCTGGCCGCCGCCAACGAGCCCATGCGGCTCCTGGCGGAGAAACTGCAGGACGCGGTCGGCACCTTTTGCGTGGGCCTGGCGCGGCAGCCCTATCACGTCGATCGCTATGCCAGCCGGACGAGCGCGGGCGGCTGACCTGGCGAACCCCGGTCCGTCCGAACGGCCGGGGGTCCGCCATGCGATGACCGGCCGGCGGACATCCTGATGGGCGATCGCTTCAAATCCGGGCGATCATGCTATGCCCTTGTCGCCGCGGGCCATTACGACAGGGCATCGCGCTCGGCCTTCAGCAACCGGATGAGCTGTTCCGCGAGCCTGCCGGGCGGCCTGCCGGCTGGCCATAACAGCATCGTCTCGATGGGCAGCGCTGGCTGAAACGGCCGGAGCGTGATCGGCAGCCCCGAGAGTTCGCCCGCCGCCACCGGGTCGACGATCGCCAGGCCCAGTCCCTCGGCGACCAAACCACAGCGGGCTGCCGTGTACTGGGCCATGAAGACGAAGCGCGGCGCGATGCCGGCACGCGTGAAGGCATCCTCGATCGCCGTCTGGAAGGCGCCGGCGGCGCCTGCGATCAGCGGTTCAGCGGCGAGATCCGACACTGAAATGCTGCGCTTGCGGGCCAGTGGATGCCGCCGCGGCATCGCGCAGATGGCGTCGACCGTCAGGAACGGCTCGACCTCGACGCCGGTATAGCCGGGCCTCGGGCGTGTCAGGCCGATGTCGCACTGCCCGGACGCGGCCCAGGACCAGATCGTATCGGGACTGGGCACGTGAACCGAGACGCGCGCCTCCGGGCTCTCCGCATTCAGGCGCCGGATCGCGCGGGGCAGCAGACGCGCTGCCAGCGACGGCTGACAGGCGACGCGCAGCGCACCAGTGCCCCGTTCCCGGATCTGGCGGGCCGCGTGGCTGAGGTGTTCGAGACCGGCATAGGTCCGCTCGACCTCTTGTGCGAAGGCCTCGCCCTCCTGGGTCGGCAGCGCGCTTCCATGGCCGCGCACGAACAGGGGGAAGCCGAGTTCCGCTTCGAGTTGGGCCATGGCACGGCTGATATGGGGCTGTCCGACGCCAAGCACCGCCGCGGCTCGCGTCATCCCGCCATGCCGCATGACGGCCCGGAACAGGTCGAGATGGGCCGGATTCATCATGCCTCATTTGCATGGAAATGCCGAGATACGGCATTTGACAGCATGGGATCGCGATGGTTGTCAAGTCGCGGTGCCGGGCGCTCGACGACTGTCGCGCCCGCGATGAGCGACGGAGCCGCCGGCTGATGCCATATACCCTCATGTCCCTGGCGCTGGCCGTCCTGGCCGGGGTCAGCATCGTGATCCAGCAGGTCTTGAACGCGAACCTGCGCGTCGCCCTGAACTCGGCGGCGTGGTCGGGTTTCGTCAGCTATCTCGTCGGCCTCGTCTGCATGGCGCTTCTGGCGGTGGTCTTGCGCGACCCTGCGCCGCCCGTGAGCGTCGCGGCGCGTATCCCCTGGTGGGCCTGGAGCGGTGGCGTGTTCGGCGCGATCTTTGTCGGCCTCGCCATTCTGCTCACGCCGCGATTGGGAGCCGCCACCTTCATCGCCCTGCTGGTGGCGGGCCAGATGCTCGCTTCGGTGGCCGTCGATCACTTCGGCCTGCTCGGCCTGGCGCAACGCAGCGTCGATCTGCCGCGTCTGCTCGGCGTCGTGCTCCTCATCGGCGGGGTCGTGCTGATCCGCCGATAGGGAGCGCTGTTCGGGTGAGTGGGCGGGCTGGTCGGCGCGGCCGGATCAGTCGATGTCGAACTTGACGCCCTGGGCGAGCGGCATGGCGCGGCCATAATTCACCGCGCTGGTCATGCGCCGCATATAGGCCTTCCAGGCGTCGGAGCCGGATTCGCGGCCGCCGCCGGTTTCCTTCTCGCCGCCGAAGGCACCACCGATCTCGGCGCCGGACGAGCCCATGTTGATATTGGCGATGCCGCAATCCGAGCCGGTGGCCGACAGGAAACGGTCGGCTTCGCGCATGTCGGTGGTGAAGATCGACGAGGACAGGCCCTGCGGCACGCCGTTCTGCAAGGCGATGGCCTCCTCGAACGTCGAATATTTCAGCACGTAGAGGATCGGCGCGAAGGTCTCCTCGACCACCGGGCCTTTCTGCGCGGGCGCCTCGACCAGGGCAGGGCGCACGTAATAGGCGGCCGGGTACTGGCTGGCTGCGTGGCGTTCGCCGCCATGGACGGTGGCGCCGATGCCGCGGGCGGCGTCGAGCGCCCGGGTCATGCCGTTGAAGGCGGCCTCGTCGATCAGCGGCCCGACCAGGGCGTCGCTGTCGATCGGGTTGCCGACCGAGACATTGGCATAGACCTGCCTGAGGCGAGGCACGAGCTTGTCATAGACGCTTTCGTGCACGATGAGGCGGCGCAGCGTCGTGCAGCGCTGGCCGGCGGTGCCCATGGCGCCGAAGGCGATGGCGCGCAAGGCGAGGTCGAGATCGGCGGAAGGGCAGACGATGGAGGCATTGTTGCCGCCGAGCTCGAGGATCGCCCGGCCGAAGCGTTTGGCGACGCGCTCGCCGACGATGCGGCCCATGGCGGTGGAGCCGGTGGCCGAGACGACGGGCACGCGCGGGTCGTCGACCAGGATCTCGCCGACATCGCGGCCGCCGATCAGCAGGGTGGCGAGGCCTTTCGGCGCGCCTTCGAACTTGGCTGCGACGCGCTCGAACAGCGCGGTGACCGCGATCGCGGTCAGCGGCGTCTTTTCCGAGGGCTTCCAGATCACGCTGTCGCCGCAGACCAGCGCCAGCGCGGCGTTCCACGACCAGACCGCGACCGGGAAATTGAACGCCGAGATGACGCCGACCGGACCGACCGGGTGCCACTGCTCCATCAGCCGGTGGTCCGGCCGCTCGCTGCCCATGGTCAGGCCGTAGAGCTGGCGCGACAGCCCGACGGCGAAATCGCAGATGTCGATCATCTCCTGGACCTCGCCGAGGCCCTCGGAGACGATCTTGCCGACTTCGATGGTGACGAGGCGGCCGAGTGCTTCCTTCTCCTGGCGCAAGGCGTCGCCGAGCTGGCGCACCAGTTCGCCGCGGCGCGGCGCCGGCACGGCCCGCCACGCCAGGAACGCCTCATGGGCCTGGCCGATGGCCGCGCGGGCCTCGGCCGCCGTCGCGTCCTTGACCCGGCCGATGGTTTCTCCCGTCAGCGGCGAACGGATGACGCGCTCGCCGGACGAATAGACCGACGGCTGAACGCCAAGCGATGAAAGGATCTGGGCGACCTCTTGCGCGAGGCCGTCGCCGGCCTGATCGAGTGCTGCTTGCTGGGTCATGAGACGTTCCTGCTTCGCCTGAGTTTCGCCGTTCCGACCCGTCGACGGGATCGGAGCCAGGATTTGATCCTAGCGCTTATCGGTGCGCCGCGACCACGGGAAGCGATGTTCCGTCATGCCGCCATGCCAAATCGGAATGGCGCGCCGAGCCGGCGGGCAGAGGCTGTCCGCCGGCTGTTTCGCTGTAGCGACGCGTGTCGCCGCCGATCCGCCGTCAGGCGACCAGGAAGCCTGCGCCGACCGGGTCGTTGCGATCGATCACCCAGCGGGCGGTGCCGAGCAGGCCGGCCGTGCCCTTGACGGTCGGGCGAACCGCGCGGGTGCCGTTGAGGCTGGTCTCACCGATCAGGCAGCCTTCGAAGGTGCCGCTGCCGAGCAGTCCTTCCGAGCGGATCGGCTGGTGCAGGGTCATCAGTCCGCGCGCTTCATACATCGCCATCATGGCGCTGGTGCCGGTGCCGCCGGGCGAGCGGTCGAGCTGGCCGGCCGAGAACACATGGACATTCTTGTAGAAGGCGCCCTCGATGGTCGGCTCGTGCCAGAAGGTGACGAAGTTGAAGTTGTTGATATGGGCGGAGGCGGGGTGCTGGATCGCCACCTTCTGGCGCAGCTGCTCGCGGGCCATGATGCCGAGGCGCGACAGCTCCGAGCCGTTTTCCGGCGCGATGCGCAGCGACGTGCCGCGCAGGTCGATGATGCCGAAATAATTGCCGCCCCAAACGATGTCGGCCTTGAGCGCGCCGACGCCGGGTAGCTCGAGCGGCACGTCTTGCGCTGCGACATAGGCCGGCACGTTCTCGAAGCGGGTCCACTGCACCTGCGGCCCGTCGCTGGCGACCTCGGCGGTGACCGGGCCGGCGGTGGTCTCGAAGCGGATGGTGGTCAGGCCGTTGTCGCCGCGGCGCACCAGGCCGAGCGCAACCATGGCCATGCCGACGGCGATCGTGCCGTGGCCGCACATGTGGGAATATTGCGTGCCGTCGATATAGATCAGGCCGGCGTCGAATTCGGGGCCGGACGGCGGCGTCAGGAAAACGCCGAACATGTCCTTGTGGCCGCGCGGCTCGCGCATCAGCGCCTGGCGCAGCCAGTCGTAATTCTCTTCCAGGAAGCGGCGCTTCTCCAGGATGCTGGATCCGGCGGGATAGGGGATGCCGCTATGGATGATGCAGAGGGGCTCGCCCTCGGTATGGGTATAGACGACGTCGAAGACATCCTGCTGGCGCATGACTATGGGCTCCTTGGTTCGACAGGTCTCAGCGGCGCTCGGACAGAACGTCGAGGCCAATGGTGAGATCGAGGATGATGATGGTGACGGCCGCGACGAGGATCGTGATCGACGACACCGCGGCAATGGTCGGGTCGATCGTGTACTGCACGTAATTGAACAGCTTGACCGGGATCGTGGTGAGCTCGGCGGTCGTGTTGAAGATGCTCAGCTCGACATTGATCCAGGACGAGATGAACGCGAAGATCGCGCCGCTGGCGATGCCGCTGCGGATCTGTGGCAGCGTCACCAGGAAGAAGGTCGCGAGCGGGCCGGCCCCGAGATCGGCCGAGGCCTCTTCGAGGCTCCTTTGATCGTCGGTGAGTTGCGGCAGAACGGCGCGCAGCACGAAGGGCATGATGATCACGACATGGCCGACCAGTAGGGCGTTGAAGCTGCGGGTCAGGCCGATCGCGGTGCCGTATTGCAGCAGGGCCGCGCCGAGCACGACATGCGGCAGGATCAATGGCGACATCAGCGTGGCGGAGAGCAGGCGCCGGCCGGGAAAGGCGTAGCGGGCGATCGCCAGCGCCGCCGGCACCGCCAGCAGGACAGCGATCAGGGTGGCCGCGGTCGCCAGCACCGTGCTGGTCGCGAAAGCCGCGACATAGCTGGGCTCGCCGAGCATCTTGCCATACCAGGCGAGCGTCACGCCTTGCGGCGGGAAGGCGAGGAAGCTCGACGTGGTCAGCGACGAGCCGACGATGACGGCCAGCGGCAGCACCAGATAGACAAGCGCGGCATAGGAGACGAGACGGATCGCGACGGTGATCATTTCGCGCCGCCTTTTGGTTCGCCGATGCGGCCGGCCAGCGTGACCAGGATCAGCGTCAGGGCCAGCATGGTGATGCTGAGCGCGCCGCCATAGTTGAAATCGAAGACCGAGCTGTATTGCTGGAAGATCAGCATCGAGAAGACGGTGATGCGTCCGCCGCTGAGCAGAGCCGGCGTGACATAGGCGCTGACCGCCAGCATGAAGACCATGACGCCGCCGGCCATCAGCCCGGGCAGGCTGAGCGGAAAGGTAATCGTCCAGAAGGTGCCGGCGGGCGTCGCGCCGAGATCGGCGGAGGCCTGTTCCAGGGACGGGTCGACCTTGGCCAGCGCATTGCCGACCGCCAGCACGACGAAGGGCAAGAGGATGTAGACGAGCCCGATGAGAATACCCAGTTCGGTGCCGATGAAGCGCATCGGCCGCTCGATCAGGCCGCTGGCGACCAGGCCGTCATTGACCAGCCCGTTGCGCCCGAGCAGCACCATCCAGCCGAAGGACCTAACGATATTGCTGGTGAACAACGGCACGACCAGCAGGATGACGCAGGCGCGGCGCCAGAGCGGCCACTTGACGATCCGCACGAGATACCAGGCGAGCGGATAGCCGATCAGCACGCAGGCGATGGTGGTCAGCGCGCCGATCCGGAAGGTGACCCACAGCACGTCCCAGTGATAGCGGTCGAGCAGGATGCGGACATAGTTCACCACGGTGAACTCGCCGCCCGCATTGGTGAAGCTCGCGATGGCGACGACGGTCATCGGCGCGAGGAAGAAGGCGACGAAGAAGAGGGCCGGCAGACCAGTGAGCAGGGCGATGGTGCGCCAGGGAGTGCTCATCGCGGTCACTCCGCGATCAGGTGCAGGTCGCTGGGCCGAAAGCCCAGGAAGACGCTGGCGCCTTCGACGACATGGGGGGGAAGGGCCCCGCTCAGGCGGCAGGTCAGCGGCAGGCCGCCGCTGCGCAGGGTGACGACGACATGGCTGCCGACATGGATCACGTCCTCGACGACGGCGGGCACCGTCGAAAGCCCGTCCGCCAAGGCGTCTTTCAGGATCGCGATGGCTTCGGGGCGCAGCACCGCGACCGGCTCCGCGCCGGCCGAGGCATTCGGAGCCGCAAGCGTGATCGCGCCGAGCGCGAGTTCGACGCGCCCGTCGGCACGCAGTTTGCCCGGTAGAAGATTGGCGTCGCCGATGAAGTCGGCGACGAAACGCGTCTCGGGTGCGCGATAGATGTCCTGGCCCCGGCCGATCTGCTCGATCCGCCCGCGATTCATCACCACGACGCGGTCGGCCATGGTCAGAGCCTCCTCCTGGTCGTGGGTCACGAAGACGAAGGCGATGCCGAGTTTTTCCTGGAGATGCTTGAGCTCGATCTGCACGCGCTTGCGCAGTTTCAGGTCGAGCGCGCTCAGCGGCTCGTCGAGCAGCAGGAGCTTGGGTTTGTTGACGATGGCGCGGGCAAGGGCGACGCGCTGCTGCTGGCCGCCTGAAAGCTGGCGAGGAAAGCGGTCTCCGAACCCGGAGAGGCCGACCAGTTCAAGGGCTTCCGCTGCCCGGTTGCTCGCTTCGGCTCGCGACGTGCCCTTGCGGCGCGGGCCATAGGCGACGTTCTCGGTCACGCTCATATGCGGAAACAGCGCATAGTTCTGGAACACGGTGTTGAGCGGGCGCCGGTAGGGCGGCAGGGCAGTGACCTCGTCGCCGGCGATGCGGATCGCGCCGGCTTCGGGTGTCAGGAAGCCGGCGATGCAGCGCAGCAGCGTGGTCTTGCCGCAGCCTGAAGGACCGAGCAGGGCAATGAATTCGCCCTGCGCGACGTCGAGCGCGATGTCCGTCAAGGCCGGCTGTCCTGCAAAACTCTTGGACAGACCGCTGATCTGGAGCAAGGGCGCGTTCATGGCAGGKCCAATTCGACGAAGAAGCAATTACCGGCGCGCGATTTCGCGGTTCCACAGGTCGACGATCCTGGCGCGCTCGGCGTTGATCATCGTCCCGTCGAACAGCTGAAGGTCTTTCACCGACCCTCGCTCGCCCCATGGCAGCTTGCGCGCCGTCTCGGCTTTGACCGCGACATCGCGCACCGAGGGGCCGAGATAGAGCTTGTCGGCAAGGCCGGCGGAGGCCTGCACCGTCAGGGCATGGTCGATGAATTTCTGCGCCGCGTCCTTCTTCTGGGTGCCCTTGACCAGGTGCAGCCGGGCATCGGTCGCCCAGACGCCTTCCTTCGGTACGACGAAGCCGATCGGCAGGCCCTTGTCTGCGAGATCCCAGGCACCGACATTGAAATGCGCGCCGATGATCGCTTCGCCGCTCTGATAAGCATTGGTGGCGGCGCCCGAGGAGTCGAAAAACAGCGCGGCCTTGAGCTCCCTGATCTTCTTGAACGTGGCCGTCAGGTCGCCGGCCGGCGCCCCCCAGATCTTCGACAGGAACATCAGGAAGGGCACGCCGGACGAATTCGACGGCGACGGGATGGTCACCGCGTCCTCGAACTCCTTTTTCCAGAGGTCGTTCCAGGAGGTCGGCGTCTCCCGCACCTTCTGGGTGTTGTAGGTGAGGCCGAGCGAATAATAGCCGGTGCCGACGGCATAGGTGTTGGCGCCGGACTTGTAGATCGCCTCCGGCGCGACATTGGCGAGGTTGCGGATGGCGCCGGGATCGAGACTGTCGGTGACATCGGCGGCCAGCGCCAGTTCGCTGATGCCGCCATCCATCCAGGCGACGTCGATGGTCGGCGCGGCCTTCTGCTGCTGCAGCTTGGCGAGCGTCACGGTCGACGTGCCGATCTCGGCATGGACCGCGATGCCGGTCGCCTTGGTGAAGGGCTCCGCGACGCAGGTGCGGAAGGCATCGCCCCAATTCCCGCCATACCAGGCAACGGTGATTGAAGCCGGCTGCTGGGCGAGCGCCGGGGCCGCGAGAGCGCTGGCGGCCAGGCCCTGCAAGACCAGACGTCTGGATGGGTTCATGATGGTTCTCCTCTGTCGGCCCTTCAGCCTTGTTCCCGTCACCATCACCCCCGGCGTCGATTTCCACTAGAATGAACGAGCCCGAAAGTAGAATAATCCCGACATGGTGGAGATGATCGGCACAGAGCTCAGACCCGCGGGCGACACGGAGGCGGCATCGGCCGGCGCCATGCGGCCGCTGCTGCGTATCGGCTTCCTCGTGCTCGACCAGTTCACGCTTGCCGCCTTCTCCGGCCTCATCGACGCGCTCAGGCTGGCGGCCGATCATGGCGGTCGCTCCCGGCAGG
>BFBZ01001050.1_pt1 | contig 20112 bp, 13 predicted proteins | sample 1888401 | NCBI WGS metagenome assembly BFBZ01 (sample SAMD00112614, study PRJDB3348) | symbiont metagenome | host: Chara braunii | reverse complement strand
GAGGCTGTTCTACCTGGATGAGAGCGGGTTCAGCCCGTCGCTGCCGACCGGGTACTCCTGGTGCTTGCCGAAGCAACGCAAGCGGGTCAAGTACGAGTACCCGCAAGGGCGGCGGGTGAACGCCCTGGCCACTTACGAGCCACAGGCCCGGTGTCTGGACGCGGTGCCGTTCGAGCGGACGCTGACGTCGGACGACCTGCTGGCGTACCTGCGGAACCGTTTGCCGACGGCCGACGTGCCGCGCGTGGTGGTTCTGGACAACGCCGGCATCCACACGAGTAAGGTGGTCAAAGCCGCTCGGCCCGGGTTGGCGAAGCTCGGCATCTACCTGTACTACCGGCCAGCCTACAGCCCGGAGCTGAACCGCATCGAGCCGGTATTCAAGCAGGTCAAGCACCACGAGATGCCGACCCGCAGCTTCACCACGAGAGCCGACCTCCGAAAGGCCGTCGAGGACGGCTTCGACGCCTACCAAAGACGGCTCCAGGCCAAAGGTGACAACGAACTACGGCTTGCTGCTTAGCCACTTTCGATTCCTCACTGTCCCGTCTCGTGACAGACCTCGGCTAACGGGCGCAGTTATAGGCAACGAGCCACATGAACCGGCACCGCCGCGCGGGCCACATCGCGGGTTCGAGCCGTCGCATGCGGGCGACCGGATGCTGGATCAATCGAAGCGGCTTGAACGAGGGAAGGCAGAAACGATCCTATCGCGAATAAAGTCGAAGGGGTTAACGAGGATACGCCGTTCGAGGGGCTCCGCGGTCGTGTTCAGCCCGGTTACCTCACGTCCCGTGGCCGTGTGTCGCTGAGCGATGGGGGCGAGTTCGGAGGGTCTGCGGGGCGGACCGGATGACCACTTCGGTTGTGGCTCAGATCACGAAGTCTGCCGACGCTACGCACGTCGGTGACATCGATTATCGACGCAAAGAGCGGTACTGCGCACTCTATTCTCCTCACGGGACTGCTCCCGCCTGGGAACGTGTCGCTTCCCTCGATAGGACTGGGTTAACGTGTGCGTACGAACAGCATCTCAGGGCGGTGTTACTCCGCACCGTCACACCGCGTTCTGGTGTGCGCTTGCACTATGGATGCTAAAGGCGGTGTCACTGCGTGCGATAAGTAACCGATTAGTAACCGCCGATGCCTCCACCCCAATTGCGGCGGGGCATCGGCGAATCCCTTGAGGTGACCGGTGTGGCAAGGCAGGACAATTCAAAGTGCCGCAGCCCAAGAGAATGGGTTGATCTGTAATTCTCTTGGAATAGCATCGACAAAATGCTTGAAAAACAAGGCGTTTGAGTTACCCGGCTAGGATTCGAACCTAGACAAAGAGAACCAAAATCTCTTGTGCTACCGTTACACTACCGGGTAGGAAATCAGATGGTTTTGCGCAAGCATCTTTTATAGCCTCTTCGGCTTCATTCTTCACTGTTGCAAATATTTGCCTCGGTCATCAAACCTGCACGGCATTTCACTTTTCTGGACAGAGCCACAGTGAATCTGGTTCACTGAACGCCCTGAGAGCCATCCCAACCTGGCATCGATCCGCGATCCGCGTGTTCGACGTGGGTATTCTGCTAACGGAAAACGATTCGGTCAACCCCACACGCACGGGTTCTTGTCCGCAATCGCCGCGCGGTGAGTTCGGAGCGACTGAATGCGGAAAGAAACACACGGGTGGTAATAGTCTGTAGCAAAGTCGAACGCGCCGGCTTCGCGCCCGCGTGCCGGCGCGCGAAGCCGCGAACGGGCTACCGGAACCGCCACACGCCCCAACGGTCCGGGTACAAGCGGGCCTCACTGGGCAGGTCGCTGACCAGGACCGTGTTCTTGTTGCTCCAGTACGTGCGCTGCACCGTTCGGCCCTCCAGACCGCGGAGGACACCCACGTCCGCCAGGATCTCCGTACCGGCGGCCGGCTGGAACCCGAGAACCTTCAGTGGAACCGAGAACTCGAAATGGCCCTTCGACTGGGCCAGCTGGACCTGTTCACGGATCGATCGGACCTGATCGAACGCCACTTTACCGATCGGTGATTCGAACACCACGCTGTCGGCCTTCGGGGCACCGGGGGCCACCGCTCGGTACAGCGTCGCGGCGGGCTTGCCGTCCGTTCGCGCCACGATCAACCGCACGTCCCCGGCTACTGGCCTCGAACGGTCCCGCGGCGCCTTGGGGTCCGTGCCCAGCATCAGGTCGAGAGCGCCGCCGCTCTTGAACAAATACCGGTAGTCTTTGCCGGCGTTGTCCAGTGCGGCCGCGTCGTCGCCCCGCAGGGCCACGTACAGGTTCTCCCCGTCCGTCGCGATCGCGACCGCGACCCGCGTGTCAACGGGGAGCCAGCGGGTCTCGGCGGGCCAATCGGACAGGTCACCATCGACCTTCGGCCCTTGCCGGAGGACGGCGATATCGTCCTTGGGCCGCCCGTTCTTCCGTGTGGCCTGAACCGTAGTGGCCGGAATTCCCGCGAGGTCGCTCGCGGCAACGGTCACCGTGCCGAAATCGCGCCGTTTAACGCGGTCCCATCCGTCCAGCTTGAGCAGTGTGGACTGCTGGAACCCGGCCACAAGGTAGATGCCGCCGTCCGCGGTCTGGTTGATCGTCGGGTGGAAGTGCTCCTGCTGGAAGGTGACGTTTTTTACTTCCCATCCGCGTTTCGGATTCCGCTCCGCGAGCGGGGGCAATTGGCGCGCGTCCCCGCCGAGGGTTTGGACGAACAAACCGTCCGCCGTGAGCAGGAAGACCGCGCCCATCTCCCCGTTTATCGCCACGACGGGGCCGGCGGCGCCGTCTGCCGGCGTCACGGGCGGACCGAGGAGCCGAGTGGGAGCGACCATCGCTCCGGGAACCGCAACCTCCTCCTCGGGCGTGGCCGGATAGCGCCAGCGGCGCTCGCCCTTCAGGTCGAAGCCCATCCGCCACCCGTCGGAATCTGTATAGGTCATTGCGCGCTGACCCGCGATCAGCGGCGCCCGTACCTGCTTGGGATCACCGACCGTGGTGCGTTTTTCGAGGTCGTAAATGGGAACGCCGCGTGCGTCGAACGTGGGCGCCGGAACGTGGATACCGAACGCAGTGGTAAAGGACAGGTCCGGGTGAACCAGAGGCATCAAGCCGACGCTTCCAATGGTGACTTGCGGTGAGGTCGAATGGTCTTCCGCCACCCAGCGGATTTCGTCTGGCTGCGCGATGCCGTCGCCGTTGGTGTCCGACCACACGAAGAGCACGTCGCGCGGGTTGTGCTTGGCCCAGAGCTTGGCGATCGTCTCCCGGTTCTTCATCCGCCAGCCCCAGACGTTGTTGACCAGATCGGCCCCGTTGCCGATCAGTGCCACCGGTCGGGCGGTGCGGTTGTCGTCCATGCGCCAGATGCCGGCGCCGCGGTCGTTGCTGTAGCGGAGGTCGCCGTTGTAGCAGTTGACCATGTACTGCCGCCCGGCAACGTGAAAGGCGCGCTCGGGGGCGGGGCCGGGCATGGTTTCGAGATCGGCCATCAGCTCCGGGCGGTAGTAGACGCTCTTAACGGCAGACGCACCCGTTTTCCAATCCAGTGCGAACTCGATCCCGCGGCCGCCTTCGTTGTAGTAGAACCGCGTCCGGTCCTTCGGATCGAGGGCGCCGCCGCCGCCGTACTTGGTCGGGCCGTACAGCGCCCGGAGAAACTGTCCATCGGACTTCCACACGCTGACGCGTTTGGGGGTCAGATCCCCCTCCGCGACCCACACTTGCTCGCGATCATCGACCGTCAGCCCGCACGGGTGGCTCATGCGGGATTCGTCGTACAGCCCGATTTGTGGTCCTCCGGCCTTGCCGATGGTGCGGAGCAATCGGCCCTGGGGATCGAACACCTTGACCTGATGAGACCGGCCCCAGTCCGACACGTACACGTTCCCCGTCTCATCCAGGGCCACGCGGGTCGGCGCCTCCAACCCCTTCTCGACGAGCGTCCGCTCGTTGTCCAGGCCGGCACGGTTATCAGAGACATTGAACCGCTTCAGCTTGCCCGCGGAGAGGATGTGCAGGCGCCCCTGGCGATCGAAGACCGGCGCCTTCGGGGTTGCGAGCCGGAACTCGCCCAGTACCTTCTTCTTTCGGGCGTCGGCGAACACCAACTTATCGAGTGAGGTGACGGCAAACACCAGGAGGCCGTTGTGAACGGCTAGCCCGTCCGAACTGTATTGTTCGTTGCCTTTGAAGGTGGGCTGGCGCCGCAGGCGCGGGTACTTGATCACGCTCTCGAGCTGACCGCCGTCGGTTTTGAAGCCCCGGACCTCGATGTCGAAGTTGTCCGGGTCGCGCTGACCCGACTGAAACACGTAAGCGAAGTACCCCGGTGCGGGATCGGAACCCGTGTCCTGCGTCAGGTGCGTGCCGCCCCAGAACCCGTCGTTGGTGCCGTACAGTCGGCGCCCCTCGCCGTCGAGCCACACGAACTCGTCGCCCGCCTCCGCGGAGGTGGCACACACCAGAAACCGCGCACCGTCCGTGCCGTTGGGTGCCCGAACCGCTTTCGTCAGGTGGAGGATGTCCGCCGGTGGCGAGTGGTCGGCCAACCAGCCGCCCGCTCGGTCCTTGGTGGCCCAGGGCGGCGCTCCCGGGTTGTAAACGGTCGTTTCGTAGATCGTCCGGATGCCGTCGTGGGTCAGACCGCGAACGGCGTAGGTGCCCGGGGTCACGCGGCGCCGGGTCAGTTCGCCCTTCTCGCCCCGTTCCCCGTCGTCGTAGCCGTCCCAGTAGATCGTGTTGTCACCCGCCGGAAAGGTCGTTTCCGCCACGAGATTGCGGACGCGATTGCCGCGCTCGTCCTCGATGACCAGAGTGACGCGAGCAGGTTGCTCCAGACGGAAGCGGATCGGCACTCCGGGGGAGGGGGCGGAACGGGCGCGGGGCTCGTCCCCCGGCGCGGTCACGCACGCGACCGCGATGAGACACGCACCGACTGCGAGCCGGGACCACATCTCGGGTGTTGGACCGGACATCTCGAATTCCCTCCGGGTAACGTTGCCAGTGCCGGGCGAACCCGATTGATCCCGTCACGGTACGGTACGCGGTGCCCGTTGGCCGCCCGGTCTGCTAGCGAGAGGTCGGGGCCGGTTCGCTCCGCCCGGGGCGGGTACTTCATGGCCACATCGTCGAGTACCAGCGCCCTACACAAGGTACTCTCATGAGGCGCGCGGCCTCGTCGCGGCGCCCGTCAAGAATTGCCGTCACGAGMCCCGCCGAACTATGCGTATCCCGCTTACGCCGATCCGCGTATCGCATCCGCTATCGCGCCTCGCGTACCGTCCACGCTCGACCGAGACCGACAACCCGACCGAACCAACGGGTTCGATTATCAATGAAGCAATGGCCCCGATACATGAACCCATCCGTAGTACCTCTATTCCTTGGGCAGATGGGGCTCTGGCCGAGTCGGTGCGACACGGCTCGGCCGCTGCGTTCGCAGGGGGGAGACGGTCGGGTCGAGATTGTGAGGGTGTTACCCCGTAACACCCGCCTCAGATCGCAACGGCCGGACCTCGTCCACCCAGAAGATGGGACACGGCCGATGGGGTCATGTGTCAAGAGCGGCGTCGTGGTCCGTTTGCGAGAAGCCGCTTGGCCGATGCACGGAACCGACCCTTGCATATGGGAATAATCTGCGGATAAAATCTTAATAGCGTCAGGTTGTGTACTGCGCGCTAAACGCCTGTGGGGTCTTGCGCGCCCCCTGTTCCACGCACCGGACCCGCACCGGCTCGTGAGAGGTGGGGCACTTACGAATCCGTCGTGCTCATCCGCGTTTGATACGTTCGATTTTCGCGGCCCGCTTTGATTTGAGAGGAACGAACCCATGTCTTCGGAATCGCCCCAAGAACACCGACGCCAACCGGAACTGGGAACCTACTTGCTCGCGTTCCTGATGATCACGGTCCTCGTGGGAGGCGGGATTTGGCTCTGGCGCCGGTACGATCCCTTCGTCGTGAATCGGCCCGAGGTGCGTGAAGCGAATGTCGTTCTCGACGCCGCACGAAAGCGGCCGCTGACCGAAGCGGAGTTCGATAAGACCCTCGAACTCCTCGGCTCCGATACGCCCATCGCCCAACTGTCCGCCATCGCGACGATTGAAGTCGAAGTGGGCCGTGCTCCCGCCCGGCGCGACCGCGCGATTAGTGCCCTCCAGCAGTGTCAGAAGAGCGCCGAACCGAACGTCGCCAATGCAGCGAGCCAGGCAGTCMCCCGCTTGCAMCCCCCGCCAAAGGGACCGTGAACCGCTTCGCACCCGAGCCGGTCACGAACGTCGGGCATCACTCCGCCTTTGCTCTCATTGCCACAATCGCACGGTGGCAGTCAACGTGAGCGCGCGGGGTACAATTCGCGTGTGGCGATCGCGAATTCGTTCCGGCAGGAGACCCCACCGTGCGTCCGTTCCTTTTCGCACCGCTCGCGTTTGTCGTGCTCGTCGCTCCTGTACGGGCCGATGAGCCGCCCGCGTGGGTCGCGCCGATGACCGCGGTTCACGAGAAGTTCACCGGCAAGCCGGGCACGCTCGCTCTCTTCGGTGATTCCATCACCGACACCAAAGCGTTCTGGGCGCCGCTCGCTTTTGCTCCGGGCGACGTCCCACCGGACATCGCGAAGCCGCTCGCGGCAGTGAAGAAGCACATGCTCGACGACTGCTGGGGCAAGTGGCGCGGCGGTGAATACGGCAACGAGAGCGGACAGACCGCGCAGTGGGCCGCCAACAACGTCGATAAGTGGCTGAAGAAGCTCAACCCCGAATGTGCCGTTATCCTGTTCGGCACCAACGACATCACCCGTTCCGACGAAAAGAGTTACGACAAGCAGATGCGGCAGGTGGTGGAGAAGTGCCTGAAGAACGGCACCGTGGTGATCCTCACAACGGCCCCACCGCGGGCCGGGCAGGAGGAAAAGGCAAAAGCGCTTGCGGAAGTGGTTCGCAAGATCGCGGCCGATCTCAAGGTACCGCTGATCGATTTCCACGCCGAAATTTTGAAGCGCCGCCCCGACGACTGGAACGGGGCACTGCCGAAGTTCAAGGAGTTCGCCAAAGACGGATATCAGGTGCCGACACTCATCGCCGGCGACGGCGTTCACCCGAGCTTCCCGTCGAAACTGGCCGACTACTCCGCCGAAGCCCTCCGGAGCAACGGCTACCAGTTGCGCAGCGTCCTGACCCTACAGACCTATGCCGACGTGATCGCACGGGTTCTGGCCGTGAAGTCGAAGTGAACGGCCTGCGGTACGGGGGCATTGCGCCCATCACCGTGGCGCCCCGCGCCCACAAAAAGGCGGGGGCTTCCACGTGCGAGTCGCGATGGGCGGCCCGCCCCGTCACTTGGCCTTCTTCTTTTTCTTCTTCGGTTCTTTTTCGACGTGTTCAGCCGGAGCAGGTCCCGCTGCGTCGTGCGCGACCGCCAACCCGTTGCTCGCCGCATGGGAATCGCCGGCAGCGGCACCGACGAGCGCCGCGAGGAGCTTCTTCTTTTTCTTCTTCCCCTTCTTGCCCTTCCCGGGGAAGAAGCCATCCGGCGGCGGCGTCAGGTCCTCGATCACCTGACCCGGCCGAACCCCCAACGCTTCGGCCAGCGCCAGAATCGTACTCGCCCGCGGATCGGCTTTGCGCCCCTGTTCCATTTTGGCGATCAGCGACAAACTCAGGTCGGCACGCTCGGCCACTTGCTGCTGCGACAACCCGGACGTCTCACGCAGCGTCCGCAACCGGTAAGCAATGTTTTTGGATAACCCCATGAGTCCGCCTTAGAAATGTGTAGATTTTGTGTGGGCATAGAGATGATACCAGCGAAATAGTGGCACTCAAGTCCTATTCGGCGCTTTTCCCGACATCCCGCCGCGGGTACTTTCCCGGGCTCGCCTTACGTGGGCGTTTCGCACTCGGGGCCATGAAACGAGCACCGGCTCTCCAATCGGCACTCGCTTCCGCCTTTGTCCTCGATTCTCAAGGGCGCCCCGACACCCGGGCGCCCAGGGCCGTTCACACTTCCCCTTTTCCTTCCGTGACGTTCTTGCTACAAGCACCGACCAAACCGGTTCCGGCGTGCGCGCACCGTAGGGGAAAGATTCCCGTGTACAAGCTGCTCCTCTGCGTCCGCTACTTGCAGACCCGCTACCTCGCGTTCATTTGCATCGTCAGCGTCATGCTCGGCGTGGCGACGCTGATCGTCGTGAACGCGGTCATGAGCGGGTTCAGCACCAAGCTCAAGGACCGGTTGCACGGCGTCCTGTCGGACGTGGTCATTGATACCGATCGCACCGACGGGATTTACATCCCGGACGCACGGGGCTACCCGCTCACCCCGGACCAGATCGTCGCGAAGATCAAGGCCAGCCCGGTCGGCGACAGGATCGAGTCGATCACCCCGACGATCGAAACGTTCGCCATCCTTCAGTTCCGCTACCGCGGTACCGTCGTCGCCAAGCCCGTGCGGCTCATCGGCATCGATCCGGAGGGGCGGGCGGCCGTCGGCGGGTTCGCCGAATACCTCGTCCGCCAGAAGGACTCGCCCCACCCCAGCTTCGATCTGACCCCGGAAGCCCTCCACCGGCGCGAGCAGAACATCAAGCAGTTCGAACTCCTGAACGGGATGAACGTGCCCCCACCCGCGCAGATGGCGCCCCTCGTGCCGATGCCGGGTGCGGTTCCCGAACCGAAAATGGACGTCAACGTCGGCATCCCGGCGCCGAAACTGCACGGCATCGTCGTCGGCTACACGATCGCCCACTTCCGGTACCGCGACGAGAGCGGAAAGTTGGTCGAGGAGACCGCCCTCAGGGAGGGCGACGACGTGATCGTGACGACGGCCGGCGGGGACGAACTGAAGCCGGTGTGGGGCAGCTTCTACGTCACGGACTACCTGCGGACGGAGATGAGCGAGTACGACCAGAGCTTCGTGTACGTGCCGCTCGACCAGTTGCAGCGCATCCGCGGGATGGTGGGGCGGGCCACCTCGTTCCAGATCAAACTGAAGAACTACGAACGGAACAAAACGAACATCGACCGCGACCTGCGGGCGGTGTTCAACAACTCCCCCGAGGTGCGCATCGCCACCTGGGAGGAACACCAGGGGCCGCTCCTGGCCGCCATCGACGTGGAGCGCGGCATCCTCAACCTGTTGCTGTTCATGATCGTCGGCGTGGCCGGGTTCAGCATCCTCGCCATCTTCTCGATGATCGTGAGCGAGAAGTACCGCGACATCGGCATCATGAAGTCGCTCGGCGCCAGCAGCTGGGGCGTGATGAGCATCTTCCTCGGGTACGGGCTGTTGCTCGGCATCGTGGGGTGCGCTCTGGGCACGTGCCTGGGGCTCTGGATCACGGACCACATCAACGAAATTGAAGCGGTGCTGACCAGTCTCACCGGCCGGGCCGTGTTCCCGAAGGACGTGTACTACTTCAAAGAAATCCCGACCAACGTGGACCCGCTGACGGTGATCGCGATCGACATCGGCGCGGTCGCCATCGCGGTCGCCTTCAGCCTGCTGCCGGCGTGGCGGGCCGCCCAACTGCAACCGGTTCGGGCGCTGCGGTTCGAATAACTTCCTTTTTTGAAGTCGAAAGTCATAAAGTCGCAGGTCGTAAAGTCGAAGATTGTGCCGGCTCCCCGACTTTATGACCCTGCGAGACCCTGCGACGACGTGAGGAAACGATGCTGATCGCGCAGAACCTCTGTAAGACGTATCGCCGGCACGCCGTCCAGGTGCCGGTGCTGACCGGTCTGAACCTCGAGGTGCGGACGGGCGAGTTCCTGAGCATCGTCGGCGCGTCGGGCTCGGGAAAGAGCACGCTGCTGCACCTGCTCGGGACGCTCGACGCGCCGGACACCGGGTCCGTGCTGCTCGACGGCAAGCGGATCGACAACCTGCCGGCCCGCCAGCGGGCCGACCTGCGCAACCGCACCTTCGGCTACATCTTCCAGTTCTACCACCTGCTGCCCGAACTCACGATGCTCGACAACGTGCTGATGCCGGCGTACATCCGGCAGTCGCTGTTCAACTGGTGGGCGACGCGGGGCCAGTGGCGCCAGCGCGCCGAGGACCTGCTGAAGCGGGTCGGGCTGGGCCACCGGATGACGCACCGGCCTCGTGAACTGTCCGGCGGCGAGATGCAGCGCACCGCCATCGCCCGCGCGCTCCTGATGAACCCGCGCGTGCTGCTGGCCGACGAGCCGACCGGGAACCTCGACGCCGAATCCGGCGGCGAGATCGTTCGCCTCCTCCGCGACATTAACCGCGAAGAGGGCGTGACCATCGTCATGGTCACGCACAACCTGGACATCGTTTCCGCCACCGACCGCGTGGTGCGGATGGTCGGCGGGGTGGTGACTGCGGACACGCCGTCCCCGCGCCCCTCGTTTCCGCAACCGCGGCTCGCCGCCGTCTGAAGACCCACCCCCCAGCCCCCTCCCTGAAGGGAGGGGGTGAACACGCGCGACACAGCCTCCGACTCTCCAAATGCTTCGCGCGTCTGTAGGTCCTGCTCCCCTCCCTTCAGGGAGGGGTTGGGGGTGGGTTCTTCGCGACACAACGGAAACTACCAGAACCCTTCGATATAGCTCCCTCATCACTCAGCACTTCCGCTATGTCTCTCCTCTGGCTCAACGGGACACTCATCGACAAGGCCGACGCCCGCGTCAGCCCGTTCGACCACGGGTTCCTGTACGGCGATGGCGTGTGGGAACCCCTCCGCCTCTTTGGTGGAAAGCCGTTTCGGGCCGACCACCATCTCAAGACGCTGTTCGCCGCGGCCGATGCGATCGGGATCGACATTCCGCTGACCCGGGACGAACTGCTCCGGGCCATTGACGCCACGGCGATAGCGAACGGTCGCACCGAAGGTTACGTGCGGGTGATCGTCGCACGCGGACCCGGCACGATCGGACCGGACCCGCGGAAGATCGAGCCACAGGTCATCATCACCGCGGAAGAGTACCAGCCGTTCCCGCACGAACTCACCGGCCACGGGTTGCACGCGGTCGTTTCGCCCCTGAAGCTCGACCCCGAGAACCCCGCCCACCGGTTCCGCACGCTCAACCAGCTCCACATTGTTCGGGCGAAGCAGCACGCGCTCGGGAACGGGTGCCTCGAATCGCTCCTGCAAACGCGCGACGACCGTCTCGTCGGCACCACGGAAGGGTTCTTGTTCGCGGTGAAGGACGGCGCAGTGGTGGTGGCGGGCGGGCAACCCGAGGACGCCACCGGCTTCGCCGTTGCAGCGCTGGCCGGCGAAGTCGGAGCGGTCGTCGCGGAGTATAGCCTGAAGCTCCCCGACCTGTTGGGTGCCGAAGAAGTGTTCATCGCCGGAACGGCGTGCGGGGTGATCGGCATCGTTCGCGTCGACAGTGCGAACATCGGGAGCGGCACGGAGGGGCTGGTCACGCGCGGTCTGCGTGATGGCTACCGACAACTCACGCAAAGCGAATCGAGGTAGAATACCGGTATCGTCTCTTCATGGAGCCGAACCGATGATTACCATTCGTCGCATTCTCGTCCCGATCGATTTCAGCGATTTCGCCCGACCCGCCGTGCGATACGCGGCCGAACTGGCGGAGAAGTTCGCGGCCGAACTCGTGTTACTGCACGTGATTCCCGATGCGGTTCTCGCGCTCCCGGACGCGGTCATGCCGACGCTCGTCCCGGCAACCGATTTGGCCGAACTCACCGAGGCCGGTAAAGAAGGGCTGGCCCACGTGATTGCTGCGGAGAAGCTGGAAAGGCTGAACCCACGAGCCGAGGTGCGGATCGGGTCGGCGGCGGAAGAGATCATCGCCGCGGCGCGCGATCTTCACGCCGACTTGGTGTGTATCAGTACGCACGGCCGCAGCGGCCTCGCTCGCGTGCTACTCGGCAGTGTCGCGGAACACGTCGTTCGGCAGGCGCCGTGCCCCGTACTGACCGTGCGACCGAAAGCGAGTTGAGAGGAGACAACCGCTGAATCGGGTGGCCGACTGTCTCCGACAGTCGGAGGTCGCACCCGAAGTGTTGCTACGCAGTTCTTGATGAGGTCCTTGCGCACCATCGCCATCGCTGTCGGAGACAGCGACCCACTCGAGAAAACCGCGAGACGTTTACTTCACCGGCGGCAGCCCCAGCACCTCTACCGCCTGCTTGCCCGTCGGCGTTTCGGCCTCCATTCGCGTACCAGGCTCCTGATGCTTCCACTTCAGATACGCGAGCGCGACCGGCGCACCGAGCCGCGGAGAGTCGCAACTTGAGGTCACCAGGCCCACCTCCTGCCCGTCGCGAAACAGTTTCGTGCCGGGCGGGAGCGGACCGCCGTCGAGAACCTTCAGGCCGAGGAACGCGCGGTTGACGTGTCCGGCCCGGTCGCGGGCCATGACGATCGGCTCTTGACCGAGGAAACATCCCTTCGCGTAACTCACGGCACGCGGCGCGTAGCCCACCTCCATCACGAACCGGTTGTCGTCGATGTCCTTGCCGAACACCGGCGCTCCGGCCTCGATCCGGAGCGTCTCGAAGGTCTCAGCGCTACCGGGCACCGCACCGGCCGCAGTGAGCATCCGCTTTACACCGTCGGCCACATCAGCGCGACAGACGATGTCGAAGCCGGGCCGCCCGAGTTGGTCGCGGCGGCGAATGGAGCAAGTCCCATCTTTACCGAAGGTCCGCTCCATGTGCGCGAATTCGGGCAGCTCAGGGATCGTATCTCCGAGTGCGATGGCGAGTACCTCGGACGCTTTCGGGCCGGCGAGGTGCAACTGCGCGAAGTCCGTTGTGCGGTCAGCGATCTCGACCTGTTCGGAAATGAGGTACCGGTCGAGGTACTGCACCAACTCTGTGTTTCGAGCGGGCGTCGTTTCGACCCACAGCGCGTGGCGATCGTCGCTCAGGCGCACGTGGTAGATCCACGCCTGGAACTTGACCTTCGCGCGCGGATCGCAGAAGTACGCTTCGCACCCGCCGCCGAGCGGGAGGTTCTTGATGTCGTTGGTGCTGAGGTTGCCGAGGAACATCGGCGCGTCCGGGCCGGTCAGCAGCAACTTCGCTGCAGCGGACCGATCGAACAGCGCCGCGGAAGTGGTCGCGGCGGCGTAGTCGGGGGTCATGGGTGCTTCACGCTGGTGTGTTCGTAGTGACCCGCTTCAGCGGGTCGGGGCGTTCAGCGACGCTCTCGTCTCTGGCCGTGCGGAGCCGCGTCGTGAGGCGCGGTCACTACGAACCAAAGTTACGAGACGGTCACTGCTGTCTTATGGGCGTCGGGGATCAGCAGCACGGTCCCGCCGGTGTCGATGAGCCGCTGCACTTCCGACGGTGTGTGAATCGGCGTTGCGAACAGTTCTTCCGCTACGTCGTCGGGGTAACCGCTCGCGAGGAAGAGGCTGGCGCGCTTGGCGGCAGCGGCCCAGAGGGCGGCGGCGGCCCAGTCGTCGGGCTTCTCGTGGGCGAGTCGTTTTCTCGCGTCTGCGGGTCCGTCGAGTGAGCGGAGCATCTCGGCCCCCTGGCCGAGATCCGGCGCGGCGGTCGTCAGGAGCCCGATCCGGCCGCCCTTCTTGACCACGCGAGCGGCCGTGACGAGCGCTTTCGCCAGATCGAGAAAGCTCACGTTCGCCGGGCTCCCACTGATGGCCGTGATGACCGTATCGGCCTCGGATGCCACCGCGGCCCGCCAGCGGGCGTCCTGCCGGCGGACGCCTTCGGCCGCAGTATCGAGCAGGCCCGCGACGACCTCCTGAACGGTATCGCCCGCGCCTTCGATCACCTGCACGAGGAACGGCGTGCCGAGCAGCCACACCGCTTCCGAAGCTTCACCTTCGGTGAATTGAGGCGCGCGGACCGTGAACTCGCCCGCGAGTGCGGCCCGGGCTTCTTCATTCGAGAGCGCCGGGAAGACGGCCGCCTCCGCTCCGTCGTAGCCGGAGTGCGGATCGAACCGCCGACCGGTGAGCATCACAACAACATCCGCATCCACCAGCGAGCGGTTGAGATACAGCCGCCGTCCGCCCTTGGTGGTCGCGAGATACGCCAGTTTCTTCGGATCGGCCGGGTCGTGCGTCTCGGCAGTCACGTCCGCGAACTCGTCGGGCAGTTCGTCGATCCACGTTTGCGGTTCGTTCGGCGGGCTGAGCACTGTGACCGCGGCCGGCCCCACCCCGGCCGATTCGAGATGCCGCAGCACCTCCGCGAGCATCTCCGCGAGGTGCGGCAGGCGCGGGTCGATGACGATCGTGACGCGGTCGTCGGGCGTGAGCGCGCGGCGCAAGCCCCGTCCGTCGAAGGGCTTTTCCAGCGCGTCGTGAACGAGTTGCCGCGGGGAGGCAGTCTGCGCGGCAACGGGCGCGCGCGCGAGGGCCAGCGCGCGATCCGGCGGCAGGGTGAACCGCCACACTTCGGAACCAACGATCATTTCGGTCGTTTCGGCCATATTCGACATTATACGCGGTGTGTTCACCGATCATCGTCGGTACACAGAAGCGCACAGGGCTTCCGCCCTGTGCCTTCTGTGCCTCCTGTGTACCGATTTCCGACGCACGGGAGGTTCGCCCCGCGTAGAATGCAGCAACGCCATTTCTTCGGAGAACCCGATGCACCAGCCCCCTCTCCCGGTTACCGGTCGGCTGTTCGTTGCGGGCGAGTGGTCGAAGCCGCGCGACGATTTTGCCGACCGCAACCCGGCGAACCTCGACGAGGTCGTCGGTACATTCCCGCAGGCCACGCCCGACGAAGTGGCCGCTGCGGTCAAGGCGGCGCGAGCCGCGTTCCCGGCGTGGCGGCGCACGTCACGGATCTTGCGTGCGGAGTGCTTCGATCGGCTCGCGCAACTCATCAAGCGTGATACCGATGCCCTTGCAACGCTGATGGCACGCGAGTGCGGCAAGAACCTCACCGAGTGCCGGGCGGAGGTGGTCGAGGGGCTGCACATGGTGCAGTACGTCTTCGGCGCCGGCCGACAGGGCGATTACGGCTCGGTAATTGCTAGTGAAATTGCCGAAAAGGACGCGTTTACTCGACGGAAGCCCTGGGGCGTTGTGGCCGTGGTCACGCCCTGGAACTTTCCCTTCGCGGTGCCGCTGTGGATGCTCGGGCCGTCGCTGCTCGAAGGCAACACCTGCGTCTTCAAGCCGAGCGAGGAGACACCAGCGATCGCGCAGCGGTTGGTGGAATTGTTCGTAGAAGCCGGGTTCCCGGCCGGCTCCCTCAACCTTGTGCAGGGTAGCGGTCCGGTTGGTGAATCACTGGTGAAGAACCCCGACGTGAACGTCGTGTGCTTCACTGGCAGTTACGCGGTGGGCAAACGGATTCAGGAGATTTCGGCGGCGCTGCCCGAGCGCACCGTCGCGGCCGAAATGGGCGGCAAGAACGCGGTCATCGTGTGCGACGACGCCCGCTTCGATCTGGCCGTGAGCGCCGGCATCCTCAGCGCGTTCAAGACGACGGGCCAGCGGTGCGTGTCCGCGAGCCGCATCATCGTTCACGAATCGCTGATGGACCGCTATGCCGCGGCGTTTGCGGAAACAGCGAAGCGGCTCCGGTTCGGCGATCCGCTCGACGCGTCGAATTTCGCCGGCCCGATGGTGAACCGCAAGGGCGTCGAGAAAGTCCTTGAGTACAACGCGCTCGCGCAAAAAGAGGGCGCGACCGTGCTACTGGACGCGAGCGAACTCCGCACCGGCACCCGGGGCTGCTTCCTGGGGCCGTTCGCTTACCGGATGGAGGCCCGACCGACTGCCCGCGTGCTGCACGAGGAGGTCTTCGGTCCGCATGTGGCGCTGATCCCGTTCCGCACAGATGAAGAAGCGGCGCGGATTTACAACGACACGGAATACGGTCTGTCGATGGCCGTCATCACGGAGAGCTACCGCCGGATGCGGTTCTTCCGCGACGAGTGCGAGTACGGTATGGGCTACGTGAACCTGCCGTCGATCGGCGCCGAGGTCCACTTGCCGTTCGGTGGCGTGAAAAAGAGCGGTAACGGCCACCCGTCGGCCGCGGCGCTCGTGGACGCCGTCACACACAAGACCGCGTGGACCGTGAACCACGGCACCGACATCAAGATGGCTCAAGGGCTAACTAGCGCAATCGACGGAGGACCGGCGTGAAGTCACAAGGCAAAACAGAGCCACAGATAAACGCAGATGAACGCAGATCAAGACAGAAAACGGGGAAAGTTCGAACAGAGAGGCAAGATCGAGTCTCTCAACTGCGTTCATCCGTCGAGTTTTTTCGGCTTTAATCTGCGTCTTCTGCGTTTATCCGCGGCTGGATTTATTCTTCTCCGAGCCCTTGACGGCTCCCCATGCGTCTGGCATACCTCCGCAGTTTATCCTGGGGGACCATGCCGGACCGTGGGGACGTGGCCATGATGCGGGCAATGTGGGCTGGACTGGCGGTGTGCGCAGTTGGCGTCGGCTGTACCGGACCGCAGTATTACGCGCCGCCGCCCGAGCAGGTGCCGTCGCCCGCGAACGTCGGCGGTACGAGCGTGCAGATCATCGACCAGCGGCCGGAGTGGGAGAAGAAGCCGTTCCTCGGCGTCGTGTGCCTGTACCACCTGGGTAAAGCGCACCCGGACGCGTGGGCTCAGCTGGCCCAGGAGACCGCGGCCGTTGTGAACGCGATGCCACAAAAGCCGGTGCGCGTCGATGTCGTGGTGTCGTCGTTCCGGCTCGTGCGGTCCACGGACAGCATCAAGAAGTTCCACGATTACGGATCGGGGCCGAACCCCAACCCGAACGCCCAAACGACGACCATGAGCCAGACCAACGCCGACGAGCGCAAGGAGCGGCTCGCCGCGGTGAACGGGAGCGCACAACAGGGCCAGCCCACCGACGGCCCGCCGAACAAGCTCGAAATGATGTTCGCCTCGAAGGACGACCCCCGGCGGATGCTCAAGGACCACCCGGGCGGGGCCAGTTGCGCGATCCAGGCGCAGATCCGGCTCGTCTTCGCCAACGGGCAGGAGCAAACGGTGGACGTGAAAACGCTCAACCGCGGCGAGAACACGACCCACAGCGGGTACATGGGCGAAGCGATGGACTCCGCCGCCCGCGCCGCGGTGTTCCAGTTCGGCCGCCAGTTCCGAAAAGAGGTCGGGCTGAATCCTGACCAGTAATCTTCTCACCCTCTCCGGGGAGGTGTCATCGTGACGACGTTCTCCTTCGACCACCTTCCCGTACCCGACATCCGCACCCCGCTGCCCGGCCCGAACGGCGCGGAGATGCTCGCCCGCGACAAACTGTACGTGTCGCCGTCATACMCCCCCGTGTACCCGCTGTTCGTCGAACGCGGGAGCGGGGCCGTCATCCAGGACGTGGACGGCAACCTGTTCCTCGATTTCACCGCCGGCATCGCGGTGACCAACACCGGCCATTGCCACCCCGAGGTGGTCGCGGCGATTCAGGACCAGGCCGCGAAGCTGCTCCACATGAGTGGCACCGACTTCTACTACCGCCCCCAAATCGACCTCGCAGAACGACTAGCGCAGGTCGCCCCCGGCCCGACCCCGAAGAAGGTGTTCTTCGCGAACAGCGGCGCGGAGGCGATCGAGGGCGCGCTGAAGCTCGCCCGCTGGCACACGAAGCGGAGCCGCGTGATCGCGTTCTTCGGCGCGTTCCACGGCCGCACGTATGGCGCAATGTCGCTCAGCGGCTCGAAACTCGTCCACCGCCGCGGGTTCTCGCCACTCGTGCCGGACGTTCACCACGTCAACTTCCCAAGGGAGTGCGGAACGCAGCGTGCGGAACGCGGCGTGAAAGAGTCAGACGACCGGGTGCCGCGCGGTTCGGACCTCTGCGCCCCGCACTCCGCGCTCCACGCTTGTGACCTGATCGCTGAGATCGAAGACACGATCTTCAGGCGGACCTGTCCGCCCGAAGAGGTGGCGGCGATCTTCGTTGAGCCGGTGCAGGGTGAGGGCGGCTACCACCCACTCCCGCCGGGGTGCCTGCACGCGCTCCGTGCGCTGTGCGACCGGCACGGTATTCTGCTCGTCGTCGATGAAGTGCAGTCGGGCATGGGCCGCACCGGGAAGATGTTCGCGGTGGAACACTACGGCGTCGAACCGGACGTCATCTGTTCCGCCAAGGGGATCGCCAGTGGGATGCCGCTCGGGGCGATCATCGCGCGGGCACACGTGATGGACTGGCCGCCCGGCAGCCACGCCAGCACGTTCGGCGGCAACCCGGTGAGCTGTCGGGCGGCGCTCGCGACCATCGACTTGCTCGAACGCGAATACATGGCCAACGCGACCGCCCGCGGCGAGCAACTCCGCGCGGGGCTCCGCGAACTGTCGAAGAAGTACCCGAGTTTGACCGGCGTGCGCGGGCTGGGGCTGATGACCGCGGTCGATTTGCCCTCCGCGGCGACGCGGGAGCGGGTGATTCAAACCGCCTTCCAGCGCGGGCTGCTCTTGCTCGGCTGCGGCGATACGGCCATCCGCTTCTGCCCGCCGCTGTGCGTGTCCGCCGCACAGGTGGATACGGCGCTCGCGCTGCTCGCCGGCGTGTTGGGCACGGTGGAACCGGCTAAAGCGCCGGCCACGCCTGTCGGAGATCCGACCGAGAGGGCGCCGACGGGCGCATAGGAGTTCCCCGTGTCAGTAAGTGAGCCACCGATCGGGCTCTGCTGCGAAGACCGAAGATTTCACCACAAAGACACAAAGAGCAACACAAAGGGTCACAAAGAAAGCAGCAGGTCGAGACCCGAAGACCAAAGTCCGAGACACGAATGGAACAAAGAACAGCGCGGGCCGGGCGTTCGGCTCATTGGTCCCGTTATGTTCTTCTCTTCGATCACCTCTGGATTTTCTTCTTTGTGGCCCTTTGTGTTGCTCTTTGTGTCTTTGTGGTGAAATCTTCGGTCCTGCGTTACGCCCAAATGCAATGCGGGGCAGCCTCTGGTGTCCTGGTGTGTCGTCGCGCACAATGGGGGTTGGCCTTTCCTACCCGCTGCCGAACGGAAGTGCCATGTACCGTCTCGGACTCGTACTCGTGTTCGCGTGCCTGTGCGGCACCCAGGATGTGAGAGCGGCGTCGCCGAACCCGGACGATTTGGACGCACCTGCGGAAATTCAAGTCAGAGCCCGGGCGCTGGTCCGGCAGTTGGGGAGCGAGGACTATCAGGCCCGCGAGGACGCGCAAACGCAACTTGCGGAACTGGGGCGCCACGCCCGCCGGGCACTGTTCGAGGGCGCAACCACGAGTCCCGAACCGGAGGTTAGGTCCCGGTGCGGGCAGCTTCTGCCCGCCGCCACGGCTCAGGACATCGCGGCCCGCATCGACACCTTCCTCACCGATACGAAGGGCGAGTACGAGCACCACCTACCCGCGTGGAAAGCGTTTCGCGCGACCGCTCAGAGCGAGTGGGCACTACTCGGACGGGTCGTCTGGTCGGACCGGGCGCTCGACACAGCCGCACGGCAGGTGTTCGCGGACATGATCGCGACCTCCGCCAACCGGCGGTTGCTGGTAGCTGTGGACGGCTCGCGCGTCGAACTCGCAGACCTCGTCACCGCCCGCCGGCAGGAGTTTACGAGTTCGCGGAGCGTGCGGAGCGATTCCCCCGCTGCCACGCCGACGCTCGCGGACGTGACCGCACTGCTCTTCGCCGAGAGCCGGGGCGGGTCACAGTACCTCCCGCGCCGCAGCCCCATTACTTACCTCCTGAGCGAGTCGGGGTTCACACGTGCGGCCGTGGGCACGGACGAGAAGGCGCGGGTGTACCGGGCGGTCGCGGTCGCGTGGCTGGACTCGCGGGACGACCCGCGTGAAATGTCCCAGGCGCTGAACGTGGCGGAACAGCTCAACCTGACCGAGTCGGCGTGCGGGCTCGCCGCCCGGTTGCTCGCCATGCCCGGTGTGACGGCCACGTACCGGGGCCGGGCCGCCAGCGAACTCGCCTCCATCGGCACCAGAAAACACATCCCGCTGCTGAACCGAGCGGCGACCGACGCGAGCGTCGTGTATTCGGTGCGCAAGCCGCCCTCTTTGGACGGGAAGGCGGAGGCGGTTTACGAAATTCAGGTCCGCGACCTCGCGCTCGCCGTTTCGATCCTTCTCGCCGAGCAGAAACTGGAAGATTATGGCTTTTCCGACCGTTACGGAGGCAACACCGCCGCGGACAAGCGAACGTACTC
>BFBZ01001049.1_pt1 | contig 20122 bp, 15 predicted proteins | sample 1888401 | NCBI WGS metagenome assembly BFBZ01 (sample SAMD00112614, study PRJDB3348) | symbiont metagenome | host: Chara braunii | reverse complement strand
GTGCCCGAAAGTTTTGTGAACGAAACCATTGTGGTGCCGCTTAACAGTAAGGAAGCTGTTGAACAGGCTTTCTCGCAGTTCAAAGAGCAGATCGCCTGCGTGATCATAGAGCCGGTGCCAGCCAACAACGGCCTGCTGCTGCAGGATGCCTCGTACCTGCAATTCCTGCGTGATACCTGCACCAAGCATGGTGCGCTGCTGTTGTTCGATGAAGTGATCAATGGCTTCAGGCTTGGGTTTACAGGCGCCGCAGGCTATTATCATATCAGGCCCGATATCATCACCTATGGCAAGATCATCGGCGGGGGCTTCCCTGTAGGGGCATACGGCGCTTCGGGAGAGATCATGGCTTCTATTTCGCCGGAAGGCCAGGTGTACCAGGCCGGTACGCTTAGCGGCAACCCGGTGGCCATGAGCGCGGGCATCGCCCAGCTCAGCGAGTGCCTCAAGCCGGGCTTCTACCAATCGCTCGAGAACAAAACACAGGCACTTATCAAAGGCATTGACGCGCTCCGCATCCCGGGCCTCCGGATTTTCAGCATTGGTTCTATCTTCTGGCTGGCTTTCACCAACAAGGAAAAGATCCAATGTGCCGAAGATATTGATGCCGGCAGCATGAGCCTGTTCAGGAGCCTATACCATTCACTGCTCAGCCATGGGGTATACATGGGGCCTTCGGGCTACGAGGTGGGCTTTATGAGCGAAGCGCATACCGAAGCGGATATCGAAAAAACGATCGCTGCCTTCAAAGCGGCTTCGGAGCAATTGTAACATCACTTACCACTGCATGGCTACAGATACCGCAAGGGCCTGCAGCAGCATGAGACCGTCTATAAGGAGATAGTAAAAAAAGGAATGCTGTCGGTCGTGGCTTAAAAAAACGAGCGCGATTGACAGCAGCATCACCGCTGAGTTGGCTACTTTTGCCAACGGGCTAATGTTGAGGCACAAAAATGACACGCCGCCAGCCACGATCAGTATAATTGCCAAGCTTCTTGATACCGTGATGCCGAACCTATTGGCATAGGTGTGCGTATCATTCGCTTTGTCGGCAGCCGCATCCTTGATATCGAACAGCACGCACAGGGCCGATACAAAACAAAACTGCGACAGGGCGTATACACAGGCCTGCTCACCTGTCCGCCCGTTCTCGATCAGCGGCACCAGCACACAGCTGATCGCCCACACGGCGCCCAGCAAAAAAGGCTTGATGTAGCCATACCGACGCAGGTTGAAGGGAGGCAGGTAATATAGGCTCGATACGATCTCCGCACCTATCATGATGCCAATGGCTGTCCAGCTCAGGTCATTGCACAGAAACAGTAGCACAAACAGGGCCATAAAATTGCTGGCCAGCATGATCTTCCTGTGCTTCAACACCCATACGGCCCGCTCTGTGTGTACCTGTTCACTGGCCACCACGTAGCCCCGCTGCATATTGTACTGCACATAGGTAGACAGTAAAATAAAAAGGATGTATGATGCCGGCACGGCACCGAAACGGATGTCAAACACCCGCTGCGTGAGCACCACCTGTGCGGCCGCACAGAGGGCAATATAAATATTGGCGTATACCAATACCCTGATGAAAGGATGGTATGTGCCGTTATGCTTCAAAAACCTGCAGGGCATTTTGCGTGGTTGCCGCTTCCACTTCCTGCACAGTTACCTGTTTCACCTGCGCAATTTTTTCTGCCACCAGATTAAGATAGCTGCTTTCGTTGCGCTTGCCGCGGTGTGGTACCGGCGCCAGGTAGGGCGCATCTGTTTCGAGCACCAGGTGCTCCAGTGCCACCTGCTCCACCACCTTGTCGAGACCCGAGTTCCTGAAAGTAACCACGCCACCAATCCCCAGCCTGAACGAGCCGAGACTGATGATCTTCTGTGCCTGCTCCAGTGTGCCGGTAAAACAATGGAAAATACCTTTGGGCAAAACGCTGCATGAGCTCAGTACCTCGTATATCTCATCAAAAGCATCGCGGCAATGGATCACGATGGGGTATTGTTGTGCAAGGGCCCAGGCAATCTGCGTTTTAAAGGCATGCACCTGCTGCTCTATATATGTTTTGTCCCAATAGAGGTCGATGCCTATTTCCCCGATGGCGGCGAACCGCCTCTTATCAAGCCATTGCTTCACAATGCCAAGCTCCTCTTCCACGTTTTCTCTCACAGAGCAGGGATGCAGGCCCATCATGGCGAAACAATTCCCCGGAAACGCTTTCTCCAAAGCCAGCATCCCATCAATGCTCCCGCTGTCCACATTAGGCAGGTAGAGCCGGGTGATCCCTTTGTCGAGGCAGCGTTTTACGGCCTCCTGGCGGTCGTTGTCAAACTCTTCCGCATAAAGATGTGTGTGTGTATCGATCAGGCTCATGTGTATAGCTGCAAAAAGAATTATAAAGTTAAGCCAAAAATGAGGGCAATGCTGTTATAGTAGTAGCTGGCCTTATTATCTGTGGCGCCCAGCAGGAAGGTGGCGTCGGTGGGCGCCTTGAAATTAGCAAATTGCTGCTGCCTGAACTGCCGCCCATACGAATAGGAGAAGCCCACGAGGTAGCTTTTTTTGCCGCGCCTGAAGCTTACACCCAGCGTGCCGTGGTAAAGGTCCATGTAACTGGTCACTAAACTGTTATTATCAGTAGAATGGATCTTGTTATGCTGCGTGTTGAAATCGGTGCGGGCGCTGGCCAGGATCGAAATGCGTTTAAAAGCCGGCCATTCGATACCAAGCGCCGCGTTCAGCACCTGGCTGGCCGAAGCCCTTACGCCGAGCAGGTTAGACGAGTTGTATTCCACACCCGATTTATTAACACTAAGAGAGTCTTTTGGATTGATCACATCATAGGGATCGATCGGCGCAAAATATTCGGCGCTTCCATAGAGGCTCAGCTTTTTCAGTTTCACTGCCAGGCCCAATGCAATGGAAAAAGGCGTTTGCGAAGAGGCGTTCAGGCCCCGCTGGCGCTCAAATACTGTATAGTTGTCGTAATTTTTCAGTGTCAGGTTAGAGGCCGTGATCTTGGTATAGGTTTTTCCCCGCCCGAAAATGGTGATGGAAGGCATGGTCATGGTGAGCCCTATATTAATCTTTGGCGTGAGCTTGTATAGAGCGCCTACTTTGGCCAGCGAGTTCACTATGTCGCAGCGAACGTCCCTGTTGTAGTCGTACTGAGCTGTGTAGCTGTTTGTGGTATCGGTGCTGATGGCCGAAGCGGAAATATGCTGGGAGAAACGCTGGAACCTGTACGTGAAAAAATGGGTGAAGCCGATCGAAAATTTAGAGCTCACATTGAAACCAACACACAGGCCAAACCATTGCTCGCTGATCCGGTTACGGTAATCGAAATCGCCGATATAATCGTAGCGTAAAGCACTGTCCTGCGCATAGATGGCGTAGTTTCCCTGGTGCGACTGCTGAAAGGTAATATCCACATCATTATGCGTGAGAAAGATCGCGCCGATCTCTATCTTGTTGTTGATGCGCCGGGTACCGCTGATGAGCTGGGGTGTTACGTCAAAATTGTAAGAGGTGAGGTTAATGCCGTTGCCAAGTGCGTTCTGCACACGCATCCGCTCCACCTTATAAAGGTTGGCAGACACACTGATATTGGCGCTGTCTTTAAAATTGAGCGCGCCCGGGTTGTAGTACATGGCGGCGTGGTCGGCATAGGTGGCTACCACAGCGCCGCCCAGCAGCGAAGACCTGGCGCCGAACTGCATGTTCCAGTAGTTATTGTCCTGTGCCTGAACATACCATCCGCACATACAAAAAAGCAAAGTGATCACCCGGACCTTCGTCATAAATAATCTTTTAAAGCAGGATAATAAGGCTTAATTTTATGCAAATTTACAAAACTAGGTTGAGCCACGCGGGGCCTTTACGTTAAAAACGCCCTGTTAAGACAATCCTAAAACCATTTTCCTATTCGTGAAGATCCTCATTGCACGTTTCAGCAGCATCGGCGACATTGTACTCACAACACCTGTGATACGGTGCATCAGGCAACAGCTGCCGGGCGTGGAGCTGCACTACCTCACCAAGCAGCGGTTCAAAGGGGTGATAGAGCATAACCCCTATATCGACCGGTTATTCTGCATCGATGCCAGCATCAGCGAAGTAACGGGCAAATTGCGGAAAGAGAATTATGACTGGGTGATAGACCTGCACCACAATTTCAGGACGCTCCAGCTAAAAACACGGCTTGGTAAAAAATCCTTATCGTTCGATAAGCTCAACTGGGAAAAATTCCTGATGGTGCGGTTCAGGCTCAACAAGCTACCTGACAAGCATATTGTTGACCGTTATTTTGAAGCCATTGCGCCGCTGGGCGTGCGGAACGACAACAAGGGCCTCGATTATTTTATTGCCAACGAAGACCGGGTAGAGCTCCGCACATATTTACCGGAGTCTTTCCACGCTGGCTATACCGTGCTGGTAGCGGGGGGGTCTTATTTTACCAAACGGATCCCCGCGCATAAGCTTCGGGAGATCTGCACGCTATCGCCCAATCCTATTGTGATCCTTGGCGGGAAAGAGGATGCGGCGATTGCCGAAAGCATCGAGAAACAATTTGGCGGCAAGGTGAAAAACCTTTGCGGCAGGATCCCGCTCAATCAATCTGCCTCCCTCATCGAACAGTCGCAAAAGGTGATCACTTCAGATACCGGGCTCATGCACATTGCGGCCGCTTACCGAAAAGAAGTGATCTCTATCTGGGGGAATACCATCCCGGGCTTTGGCATGTACCCTTACCTGCCGGGCGATCACAGCCGGATCCTGGAAGTGGAAGGCCTCGACTGCCGGCCCTGCTCAAAGCTGGGCTACAAGCAGTGCCCGAAGGGTCATTTCAGGTGTATGAATGATATTGATGTGACAAGCATTTAACTGCTCAAGCATTTTGATTATCTTAGCTATTAATGGTTAAGTTTTTTTTCACTGGTATATATATGCTGGTATCTGTTTTGCCATTTTTTGGTAGTGTGGGAGATAGCACGCGCTATTATGCCAAATTCACAGTTGCCGTTAATGGAGGATTCAGTCGCTTTGATTATATCTGTTCTCAAGGGTATTCAAGCCATGATAAAACTAATAGTATAGTATCAAGCGGGAGCCTCCCTTCTTCAAAAATTAATGGGGCCATATATTCCATTGAGCTGAAAGCAGACCTTGAACTTTTTAAAGGAGTTAAGTTTTTTAATGGCGTATCTTTTGGAGAACTCGATTTCTCAACCCCGATGATCAGTGGGTTTACCACGCATTCGGCCACTGGCAATGGAAGCTATTCTTATAAGGAGAAATCGTTTGTTGGAATGCGCGGTGTTTTTGCGGGCTTGGGTTATGGCCGAAAATTAAAACAGTTCATTTTTGACGCAGACATTGGTATCGATTATTATGAATACTATTATTTCAGTACAGATAGAAGTATTCAATACGCCAGCAACTATACAGGATATTATCGTATAGAACAAGGGTACAACTATGTGCCGGACGACCTGCAAGGATCTTATCTGGGCATCAGGTTTGGCCTCAATGCGGCGTTCAGAGTCTTCCCAAAAACGTATATCAAAGTGGGCGGGTTATACAGGCAGGATTTATTTGACCAGGAACTTTCAGGCTATTCTATGTCTTCTTATTCCTGCAGTTTAAGCCACATCAAATCTTACATGATCAATATTGGTCTTTCCCTCAGTATTCGTTAATCCTTTATAAACAAAGCCTTGAGCTCGGTGGCATCGGCAGGTTTCATGCGGCCGGCCAGGATCAGTGATAACTGTCGTCTCCTTAAAGCACCATCATATCTTTTTTTCTCAATCTCTGTTTCGGGCAGTACCGGCGGCACATGCAGTGGCGCGCCATTCTGGTCTACGGCCACAAAGGTAAAGATAGCTTCATTACTCTTGGTCCGCTCACCGGTCACCGGGTTTTCCACGTATACATCTATAAAGATCTCCATGCTGCTGGTGAAGGCACGGCTCACTTTGGCTTCGAGCGTTACCACGCTGTTTTGTTTGATCGCATTATCGAAGCTCACATTGTTCACATTGGCTGTTACCACCACCCTTTTGCAATGCCGCTGTGCCGCGATAGACGCGGTGATATCCATCCACTGCAATAGTTTTCCACCGAACAGGTTGCCCAGGTGATTGGTATCGTTGGGCATCACCACCTCGGTGTTAACGGTAAGGGATTCTTTAGCGGGTTTTGCTTTTAATGTGTTCATACGGTTTGGTTTTTGAGGCAGGGCGCCTGGAAAAATGTTGCCGTCAAAATTAGTATCTTTGTCTTAATTAATGAATTAATTATTTCATCATGGATTTCAGATATATCCTGGCCTTGCATATCATTTTTGTTGTATGCTGGTTTGCCGGTCTTTTCTACATTGTTCGTTTGTTCATCTATACGGCAGAGGCCGATAAAAAAGAAGAACCTGCGAGAACCATCCTGACAGGGCAATTGACCATTATGCAGCGAAAGCTCTGGTATATCATCACCTGGCCTTCGGCTATCGGCACCATTGTTTTCGGGTCGTGGATGCTGACCCTGAATTTCAGCTATTATATGTCGCAGCCATGGATGTGGCTAAAACTGATCTTTGTGGCCCTGCTTTTCTTATACCACATGCAGTGCCATTTTATTCTGAAACAGCAAAAGCAGGGCCTGTTTAAGCTTTCTTCCTTCAGGTTACGCTTGCTCAATGAGCTGGCAACTATTTTTTTAGTGGCTATTGTATTCCTCGTGGTTGTAAAATCCACGTCAGGCCTCATGTGGGGCATGCTGGGCCTGATCGGCTTTGCAGGCCTCCTGATGTTCTGTGTGTTCATCTACAAAAAGCAGCGCGAAAAGCACCAGCGTGACATTACTTCTGATAAGAAAGACACTACGCCGCCACCTGCGGCCTGAAACATCATGCCATAAAAAAGCCGGGTCGCATATTTGCACCCGGCTTTATTTTCTTATACCTGCTCTTCAATTAGTGATGATGGCCATGCGGGCCATGCACGTGGCCATGGGCCAGCTCTTCGGCGGTAGCTTCCCTGATGTCGAGCACTTCGCCGGAGAAATGCAGGGTATGATCGGCCAGCGGGTGATTAAAATCCATGGTCACATGGTTGGCCCCAATCTCGGTAACGGTGCCCATCAGCTGGTTGCCGTCGGCGTCGTTCATGGCAAGGTCTTCGCCTACTTTCACGCGCTCGCTGTCAAATTTGCCCTCCACGTGAAAGGCTTCCTTGTTGATCTTTACAACCATATCTTCTTCGAAAATGCCATAGCCATTGGCGGCATCTATCGTGAAATCGAAGGTATCGCCTACTTTCTTATTCAGCAGGTTCTTTTCAAAATCAGGCAATAGCTGGCCAACGCCAAATAAAAATACGAAAGGCCTGTCTTCGCTGGTTTGCTCGATCAGCTGCTCTGCTTCGTTGTTCCTGTGAGCCGATAAATGATAATTTACCGATACTACTTTGTTCTGTGATATTGTCATGGTGTTATGATAATTATAAAGCGCCGGCACTAAGCCGCGCCCGTCGCTTATATTGTAAATTTAATACCCTGCGCAAGGGGTAATTTGGTGCCGTAATTAATGGTATTGGTCTGGCGGCGCATGTATGCTTTCCAGGCGTCGCTGCCACTCTCACGGCCACCACCTGTTTCTTTTTCACCACCAAACGCGCCACCGATCTCGGCGCCGCTGGTGCCTATGTTCACGTTGGCAATACCGCAATCGCTGCCTGTAGCAGAAAGGAATTGTTCCGCCTCGCGCATGTTGAGGGTCATGATGGAAGACGAGAGGCCTTGTGGCACACCATTTTGCAAAGCAATGGCTTCTTCGATGGTGCTGTATTTCATGATGTACAGGATAGGCGCGAATGTTTCGTGTTGTACAATTTTGAACTCGTTTCTGGCTTCGGCAATGGCAGGCATCACATAGCAGCCACTCTCGTAGCCTTTACCCTCCAGCACTTTACCGTCTACCAGCATTTTGCCGCCTTCCGCCTTCACCTTGCTGATGGCGTCGAGATAATCTTTTACAGCAGCCTTGTCGATAAGCGGACCTACGTGGTTCTTTTCATCAAGCGGATCGCCGATGGTGAGCTGCTTGTAGGCATTCACCAGCCTTTGCTTCACGTCTTCATAAATGCTCTCGTGGATCACCAGGCGGCGGGTGGTGGTGCAGCGCTGCCCGGCTGTGCCTACGGCGCCAAATACCACGCCGGGGATGCACATGTTGAGATCGGCATGCTGCGAAATGATGATGGCGTTGTTGCCACCCAGCTCAAGAATAGAGCGACCAAAGCGCTCAGCCACTTTAGCGCCCACAATTTTACCCACGCGGGTGGAGCCAGTGGCCGATACAAGGGGCACGCGGGCGTCTTCACACATTTTTTCGCCAATGGCGCCGGGGCTCACCATCAATGATGAGACGCCCTCCGGCAGGTTGTTCTCAGCAGCCACCTCGTTCCAGATGTGCTGGCAGGCTACCGCGCATAAAGGTGTTTTGCTCGATGGCTTCCATACGCATACGTCGCCGCAGATCCAGGCCAGGGCTGTATTCCAGCTCCACACGGCCACCGGGAAGTTGAAGGCGCTGATAATGCCTACAATGCCCAGCGGGTGCCATTGCTCATACATCCGGTGGTTCTCACGCTCAGAGTGCATGGTGAGCCCGTACAGCTGGCGCGATACGCCTACAGCAAAATCGCAGATATCGATCATTTCCTGTACTTCACCTAATCCCTCCTGGTATGATTTTCCCATTTCGTACGACACGAGCTTGCCCAGGTCGGCCTTCTTGGCGCGTAGCTTATCACCAAACTGCCTCACGATCTCGCCACGCTTCGGCGCAGGAATGGTTCTCCAGTATATGAACGCTTTTGACGCGGTATCAATTATTTTATCGTAATCATGGGCATCTGCCGCTTTTACCTTACCGATTAGTTTCCCGTCTACCGGGCTGTACGATTCGATGATATTGCCGCCCGCAAACCAGTTCTTGCCGGTAGAGCAGCCTTCGTTCACGTCTTTCAGTCCCAATGATTTTAAGATCTTTTCCATAATTTTTCCGGGGTTTTGTCTTGAATTTTGAAAGGTTAAATATACAGAATTTCCAGGCTCCGGAAAGGTTAAAAAATAAAAAACCCGCCGGGCGGCGGGTCAATGATAAGGACCGGTATTACCGGGCGATCACCAGTTTTTTGGTAACCTTATGTAAACCATTTTCTAACGTTACAAAGTAAAGTCCGGGCGGGTACGCGGCAATATCCACGGGCATAAGGGTTGTTCCGGCGGCAATAGTACCCGCATACAGCACATCGCCCAGCTGGCTGAGGATCGTTATGCGGCAATCCCGCCCGGCGTCCTGTAACAACAGGTTCACCTTACTGGCAGCCGGGTTAGGAAACAGGATAAAACCTGCGGCGAGCGCGGCTTCCTCTTTCACGGTCACCGGTATTGATTCGGGATTGGTATTGAGCTTTGATTTGCCTGCATTTACCACCAGGCATTTGTTCAGCTGTGTCTTGTATTCTTCCACATAGGCCGTAATATAAATATTATCGGGATTGTGGATGCTGGCGCCATTGCTAACCGGAGCCAGCGTGTAGCTGTAGTTTTTGGTGATGCTTTGCCCGATGCTCACACCCGCTGCCGGAATGGTGGTATTGTCGCCCGCCGCGCCATCCAGCGCCGCGATCATCACCTGCTGGTGTTTGTACTCCCAGGCATTGAGGATATAGGCTTCGCCATTGTAATAAAAACCCTGCTGGTAGTATGGCGAGGTAGGCACGGAATAGAGATTGCTCAATTGGTTCCAACCGTTCACCGTATTGATATTGAAAGGACCGCACACATGGTTTTCTATTAAAGAAGTATTGAGATGATAACTCCCTTTGAGCTGGGCCACAAAATCGAGCTTCACATCAAAGTTCATGACACCCGTTGAGGTATTGTATGTTTTGTTTAAAATGGTAATGGCCACCGGCGAAACAGTGGCTTCCTGGGCAATGATCTTGGTCTGCCAGTTGACTCTCTCGAGTGTAATGCCTCCCTGGTCGGGCCAGTATTTATTGTCTATCGCCGCCGAGGGAATATAAGGATTATACAGGCCTACCATGGCATTCCCGGCCGGAACCGTCATGCTATCACTGGCATGCACGGCCATCACCACCAGGTTGGTATCGGCAAATGCAAGGTTATCGGAAAACACCTGTGCATCCGGTGTCCAGCCTTCGTTGGCGCTCACATATTTTTTGAGGAGGGCTTTTTTATTGGCACTGATGGCCATAGCTGTTACAAAAGAAGCCACTGTATCATTTGCCTGCGAATTATCGGTGACGCCGTTCACATCGGTAATGAACACCTTGAGCGTGTTGTAGCCAGTGGTAGGGAGCGAAAAAGGAATGGCCAGTGTTACCTGCGATATGGCATAAGGCGCCAGCGGCGGCGAAAAGGTGAAAGGCTGCGACACCGGCGTATTATTGCCGATCCTGTAGCTCAGCGTGGCCGCGTTTACGCTGGTGTAGCCATTGTTCATGACACTGGCCGTGATCTGGTTGGAGCTGCCGGTGAGCACATACCTGGTATAATCCATATCTGTGACGGCGAGGTCGAGCGATGTTGACAGATTCTCTACCTTGATGTCGTCGATCCAGAGCTGGAACTTGTCTTTTGAGATCGTTTTGAAGGCCACCCGGATATTCTGCCCGGCATAAGCGCCCAGGTCCAGACCGCGGACAGTCCAGGCATTCTGCTCGCCGGTGCCGCCATTATCCGGATCGGCAATGCCGAACACCTTGTTGGAGGCGCCAAAATCGGCAGTGGTAAGCGTGCCGGTGGTGTTGGTGGTAATGTATACTTCATAACCATCGCGGTTGTTCACATCGGGGCACATGGCCCTCCACGACAGCACAGAATTCACCGCAATATTGTTGATAGGCGGTGTGATCACCCAACGGTTCACGGCCGTGGCCACGGTTGTATCGAGCCAGGAGGTGGACACCAAAAAAGTATCGTTAACCACCGAAGGATTGTTGTAAACTGCCCAGCCCTGCCTGAGCAGAACGGGCGCGGTAAACGGTTTGTTGTAGGTGGTGCTGTTGTTCTTGTAATTATCATTGATACAAGAGAAGGTAGCGGGTGGGAAGCTGTAATTGAACGATACGCCACTGGCCGTATAGGTGCTCAGCGACAGTGCCGAAAAAGACTCATAGTACAATACCTGCGCACGGGCAGCGAGCACAAAAAGAACCTGGATGGCCGTAAATCTGATCGTTTTTAACATAACAGCCAAAGGTAACAATATTATACGAGCCGGGGTATATTTAACAAAAAAGCCCCGCAGGCTTGCGGGGCTTCATATCAAGGGCTGTGCAGGGTTACTTAGTTCACAACAAATTTTTTGATCACTTTGGTTTTCCCGTTCACCAGCGCTGCGAAGTAAATCCCTGACGGCAGGTTCTCCGCGCCTACGCCTAATGTGTTTTTGCCAACCGAAAGGTTTACCTTCCTGGCGCTTACCACAGATCCGAGCGAATTGTAGATAGTGAAAGAGAGCTCCTGTTCGCTGGTGGCATTGAGCACAATAACCGACCTGTCTTTAGCGGGGTTAGGAAATACATCGCTCACAGAGTTGAACATGTCATCGTTGTTGGCAATACCCAATGGATTGTTATACCTGAAGATAATGGTAGCGGTATCGGCGTGATCGCTCACATTGGCAAATGTGTATTTCACATCGCTCATGCCGGGCGTGCTGCCATCCCAGAAATATGGTTGCAGACCTCCCGAAGCGTTGGCCTGGGCGGTTTGACCCGGACCCAAAACACAACTGGCAGAATAGGTTGCCGGTGGAAAACAATTCCCGGCAAAGCAGAAATTAGTGCCGGCGCCTGAGTTCATAGACAACAACGTCCTTGTAACCTTGTATGTTTTTGAAGACGAGCTGATGTTCTTGATGTTGATGTTGTTGATAACTGTTGCGCTCGGGGCAGCAGCTACATATAGTACGCCTCCATTGGGAACCACGGCGTTGCCGTTGTCCACGTTCATCATCTGGATACTGGATTGGCCATAACCTAATCCAAAAGAGAGAGAAGCGATCAGAGTAAAGATTTTTTTCATCCTTGTGTTTTTAATTAACTCTTCCAAATTTAAGGCTTTTTTGCCTAAAAGTGTCATCTCCCGACCCGATTTTAAGATTTATTATGGTATTCCTACAAGCCAATAAAAAAACCCTGTGAGATTGACTCACAGGGTTTTTCAGAATCAGGTGTCAGAACCCGTTATTTAGCAACAGTGATCTTTTTGTTGATGCTGCCGTTGTTGGTGCTGATGATGATGTTGTAAACACCGTTTGTGAAGTTAGAAGTGTTTACATCAAAGATGTGCTGGCCTGCGTCAAGCCCTGCATGGTCTTCTGTGCGAACCAGCTGGCCCATGGCATCATAAATAGTGATCCTGATGCTTTGAGCGGCTTTCAGATCAACCAGGATGTTGGTGAGTGTTGAAGCAGGGTTTGGATACACAGCTACACTACCGAAGTCGGCTTTGATCTCGTTTACAGATGTAGCCACAGGACCAAGGCTTTCAGGGCCTGGTACCAGTTTAGTCTCGGTAACGTTAAGGATATAGCGTGAATCTTTTACAGAAGGATCGTATTCTGCCACAGTACCTATCAGGTAAACGTTCTCCTGGTGGAACCTGTGTGCTCCGCTTGGGTCAGCAGCTGGTAATGTATAGGTAAAGGTTTTGGTGAATGTAGTACCTGCAGCTACCATGGTAGTAGGGATCACAGTGTTGTCACCATAAGGGCCGCCAGCCATTTTATCCACTACGTGGTTGTGCATGTACTCATTTGGCCTTAAGTATACCAGCGAGCTGTCTGTTGATGCCATGAAACCAACATGGTAGAATGGAGATGTATTGTCTTTGAAATAATAGCTGTGCTGGTTCCAACTATTGTCAGCATTTGTTCCCAGGGGGCCATAGACATTGTTTTCCACGATGTAGCAGTTGATAGAGTACTTGCCCTTTACCGCGCCAACAAATGTTGTGCTCACAGTAGCGCTGATCTGCCTTGTGGAAGTGTTATATGTAACGTTTGATAAAGACACAGTAGCAGGCACTACTTCCGCAAGACGTGAAGTTGCAAGTGTTTGCCATTGGCTGTTGTCCAGTGTCCAGTCGCCTGCAGGGTCGAAGTAGGCACGGTCAACCATACCGCTAGGGAATCCTGAAGCGTAAGCGCTGATCACGGTGTTACCTTCTGTAGTTGACATATTATCGTTGTCATGTATAGCTGCGCCGATGATATTTGTATCTGCAGTGATCTGGCCTAAAGCCACACCACCTCTTGGGCAGTATCCGCACCATGCACCGGTAAACTCTTCAACCAATACTTTTTTAGCTGGCTTGGTTGCCTGAACTGTTACATTAAATTTAGCTGTATCGTTTGCCGGAGTTGCATCAGGACCTGTACCGTTGATGTCGGTGATCCATGCTGTTATAGCGTGAATACCGGCAGCTAAGTTAGCAGGTGTTGTAAAGTTGGCAGTATATGTATTTCCGTACGAAATGTTCGGGCTGAATGTTTGCGTCACAGGTGCTCCGCCATCAACGCTGTATTTTAAAGTAGTAGAAGTAACGTTAGGTCCTCCCATGGTTTTAAATACAGTTGAGATTGTTTGATTTCCTGCCAGTACATATTTATTCATAATGATGTTGACAAGAGATCCTTCTTTTGCAGGCGGATCGAGCACTACCACGTTGTCAACGGCACAACCAAACAGCCAGCCGCCGCCATCGTTGTAGCGGAAACCAACCTGAACAGTTTGCCCTACATAAGCAGTTAAATCGATAGCGTGGTTGGTCCATGAAGTAAGAGATGGTAATGTTTCCAGTACTGTCCAGCTGCTGCCACCGTTAGTGGTGATCTCAACTGTACATTTTTCTGTAGCGCTCTGGTAAGTTTGCGCAGGGTTGAGCACATCAAATGTAAACTTTGGAGATGTCACACCTGTTAAAGTAAAAGAAGGTGTTACCACAAAGTCATTGCTTTTGTTGCAATTACAGGCATCGTCGTTTGTAGCCATGTACCTGGTGTGGTTTGGAATAGCAAAGCTTGAGCTCCCCAGCGCGGTACCTGTTTTCCAGCCACCATCCGTAGCCAGCGTGGTTTGTGTCCACGCAGCCGGGAGACTCGTTCCCGTGGTCCCTTCAAAGTTCTCAGAGAAGATAATCGTCTGAGCGTTTAACATTCCTGAAGTCGCCAGAACCAGCGCAGGAACGATCAGTAATTGTTTTTTCATGTTATTTGATTTTATTCAGTTTATGAAATAATTATCACAATTTTAAGGATTATAACAGGCAACGCCTAATATATATTGGAATAAAAATGGTATTCCTACATCGCCCGGCGCTCTAAACAATTTAGAGCTCTTTCAACTTTTGTATCCACTAAACCCCTAACTTTGTGCCCGATATGTGGAGCGGAGAACCTTTTTGGGAACTGGCATCTCAGAAGAATTTAACACTTAACAAAAACCTTTTTTTCGAAGGTTTAAGGGGATCCTCTTTTTCTTTTCTCATCGCCGATCTCTTTAAACACACCTCCAACAATTTTTTTATTGTATGTGCCGACAAGGAAAAAGCGGCCTACCTGCTCAACGACCTGCAGAGCCTTTTGCCCGACAAGCACATCTTGTATTTTCCTGAAAGCTACAAGGTACCCTACAAAGAAGAAAAGACCAGCAACGCTTCTGTACAGGAACGCACCGAAACGCTGAGCACGCTCAGCAAAGACACGTTCCACGGTATCGTGGTAACCTACTCTACCGCCCTGTCAGAAAAAGTGGCGAGCAGGCAGGCGCTGGGCAAGAACACGCTGCTCATCAAAAAAGGAGAGAAGCTGAGCATCGAATTTATCCGGGAGTTTTTGCAGGGCTACGATTTTGAACTGGTGGATTTTGTGGTGGAAGCGGGCCAGTATTCTATCAGGGGCGGCATCATCGATGTGTTCTCTTTTGCGCACGAGCTGCCTTACCGCATCGAGCTGTTTGGCAACGATGTGGACCTCATCAAAACCTTTGACCCGGCCACACAGCTTTCGAACCATCAATACGATTTTGTAACCATTATTCCCAATATCCGCTCGGGGCAGGTGGTAGAAACAAGGCATGCTTTCACCGATTACCTGAAACAGGACACGGTGCTGTGCTTTGATGATGTGCTGCTCACAAAAGACCTGATAGGCAAATATTACGGGAAAGCCGAAAAAGCCTTTGACCAGCTGGGCGGGGAGGTCACGCACCTGCCGCCTGCCGAATTATACCTGAGCAGCGCCGATCTCGAGGCGCTTATCAAACCCTTTCACCTCATCGAGTTTGGCGTATCCGTTGCCATCGCCTCCTCAACCGTACATTTCCGGCAATCACCGCAACCCCAGTTCCATAAAAATTTTGAGTTGCTGATCAATAACCTGAAAGAGAATAAGGCAAAGGGTTATAAGAACTACCTGGCTACCGACAATGCCAAGCAGGCAGAGCGCCTTCACACCATTTTCAACGACCTTCTGGCCAGGGAACACCGCACGGCAGAATCGCTGATCGAGCACATCAACATCAATGTTCACGAAGGTTTTATAGACCATGACCTGAAGATCGCCTGCTACACCGATCACCAGGTATTTGAGCGCTATCACCGTTTTCACTTAAAGGAAACCCGTTACCGCACCTCCGAGGCGCTTACCATCAAAGAGATCCTGGCCCTGGCACCGGGCGATTTTGTGACCCACATCGACCATGGCATTGGCCGCTTTGGTGGCCTGGTGAAGCTCAACGTCAATGGCAAGGAGCAGGAAGCCGTGAAGCTGGTATACAAAGACAATGATTTCCTGTACGTAAGCATTCACAGCCTGCACCGCATCAGCAAGTATACCGGCAAGGAAGGTAATGTGCCACGTATCGACAAGCTGGGCAGTACCACCTGGGCCACCCTGAAACAAAAAACAAAACGCAAGGTAAAGGAGGTGGCCTACGACCTCATTAAGTTGTATGCCCAGCGGAAAGCGCAGCCCGGGCATGCTTTCCCCAGGGATAACTACCTGCAGCACGAACTGGAGGCGTCTTTTATATACGAAGACACGCCAGACCAGGTGAAGGTTACCTCGGATGTGAAACGCGACATGGAAAAGCCCCACCCGATGGATCGCCTGGTATGCGGCGATGTGGGTTTTGGCAAAACGGAGATCGCCATCCGGTCGGCATTCAAAGCGGTGTGCGACAGCAAACAGGTGGCGATACTGGTACCTACCACTATCCTGGCCTACCAGCACTATAAAACATTTTCAGACCGGCTGAAAGGCCTGCCATGCAATATCGATTTCATTAACCGGTTCAGGAGCACCAAACAACAGAAGGATACGCTGGCCCGGCTGGCAGAAGGCAAGATCGACATCCTGATCGGGACGCATAAGATCGTGGGCAAGGATGTTGTTTTCAAAAACCTTGGCCTGCTCATTATAGACGAGGAGCAGAAGTTTGGGGTGGGCGTGAAAGACAAGCTGAAAACATTCAAAACAACGGTTGACMCCCTGACGCTCACCGCCACGCCTATTCCGCGTACCCTCCAGTTCAGCCTTATGGGCGCCCGAGATTTGTCAGTGATCAGCACACCGCCGCCCAACCGTTACCCGGTGCAAACGGAGCTGCAGACATTTAACGAAGAGCTGATCCGCGACGCCATTGCCTACGAGCTGGGCCGCAACGGGCAGGTGTTCTTTGTACACAACAAGGTGCAGAACATCGCCGAGGTGGCCGGCATGATCCAGCGGCTGGTGCCGGAAGCGCGCATTGCCATTGGCCACGGGCAAATGGATGGCGATAAACTGGAAGATATCATGCTGGGGTTTATAGAAGGCGAATATGATGTGCTGGTAGCCACCACCATCATCGAATCGGGGCTCGATATCAGCAACGCCAATACCATCATCATCAACGATGCGCAGAATTTCGGGCTCAGCGACCTGCACCAGATGCGGGGCCGCGTGGGCCGCAGCAACAAAAAAGCGTTCTGCTACCTGCTCACGCCGCCTTTCATCAACCTCACCAGCGAAGCCCGCAAGCGCCTCACAGCGCTGGTGGAGTTCAGCGACCTGGGCAGCGGCTTCCACATCGCCATGCGCGACCTCGACATCCGCGGCGCCGGCAACCTGCTGGGCGGGGAGCAAAGCGGCTTTATCAACGACATGGGCTTCGATACCTACATGAAAATTCTCAACGAAGCCATCGAAGAGCTCAAGCAGGAAGACTGGTACAGAGAATCGGTTGAGGACGAAAGCGCTGATAATAGCAACAAATCTGTGTTCTCAAGGCAGTTTGTGAGAGAAATTTCTGTTGATACCGACCTGCAATTGCTCATCCCCGAAACGTATGTGGGCAACCTCACGGAGCGCCTGCTCCTGTATAGGGAGCTCGATAACATGACCCGAGAGGAGGAGCTGGAAACTTACGAACATAACCTGCGCGACAGGTTTGGTCCTTTGCCTACAGAGGTTGCTGAGCTCATCAACGTGGTGCGCATGCGCCGCCTGGCCATGCAGCTGGGCTTCGAGAAGATCATCCTGAAGAATGGCAAAATGCTGGCTTATTTCCTGGGCCGGCAGGACAGTGATTATTACAACTCGCCTATGTTCAAGGCCGCGCTTTCGTATGCGCAGAAAAACCCACAGGATTCCCGGCTCAAGGAACAGAACAACCGGCTGTGGCTCACCATAGACCACGTCAGCAGCATAGATAAGGCCACGGCCGTTTTTCAGAAGATCGTGATGCTCATGGAAGAAAGGTGATGTGGATGTAGGGAATCGGATTTAAATAGAAAACATTTTCCTGTTCAAACACTTTCTCAGCGTTTTTCTTTCACCGCGTCAAACACTTCTTTCATGAAGCCCGACGCGAAGACAAAATTTACCAGCTCCTTGTTATCGGTTTTGAGGATCTCGCGGCTGTTACCCGTCCACCAGTTCTTGCCTTTGTAGATATACATGATGTTCTCCCCGATCTCTATCACGGAGTTCATGTCGTGCGTGATCACAACGGTGGTCATATCGAATTCCTTCGTGAGCTCAGAGATCAGTTTGTCGATCACGATGGAAGTTTTTGGGTCGAGCCCGGAGTTGGGCTCATCGCAGAATAAATATTTGGGATTGTTGGCAATGGCACGCGCCAGCGCTGCACGCTTTTTCATCCCACCCGACAGCTCCCCGGGATACAGGTTGTTACGCCCCTCGAGCTGCACGCGCGCGAGGCAGAAATTAACCCGCTCGTCTTTTTCGGCACGGCTCATCGTGGTGAACATATCCAGTGGGAAACGTACATTTTCCTCCAGCGTGAGCGAGTCGAACAAAGCGCCACCCTGAAAAAGCATGCCAATGTCCTTGCGGATCTCCTGCTTCTCTTTTTCCTTCAGCGCGGGGAAATTCTGCCCGTCGTAGAGGATCTGCCCGCTATCGATGGTATGCAGGCCTACCATCAGTTTCAGGATGGTTGTTTTGCCACTGCCACTCTCGCCAATAATGAGATTGGTTTTGCCTTTATGGAACGTGAACGATACATCGTCCACCACGAGGTGGTCGCCGAATGTTTTGGATATGTTCCTGATCTCGATCATGTAAGAAAGATCTGCGTGAGCAGGAAGTTAAAAATAAGAATGAGGATGCTGCTGTACACCACGGCATCTGTGCTGGATTTACCAACCTCCAGCGCGCCCCCTTGTGTGTAATAGCCGAAGTAGGAGGCCACGGACGTGATGATAAACGCAAACACGAGCACCTTGGTGAATGAGTATGAGAGCTTCCAGGGCTCAAAGAATGCCTGGATACCAAAAATATATTCGTAGGAGGTACAGGCATGCGTGGCGATACCCATCACGTAACCACCAAAAATACCCAGGAACATGCTGATGGCGATCAAAAAAGGCAGGATGAGCACGCCGCCGGCCACCTTTGGCAGGATGAGGTAACCGGCCGAATTGATGCCCATGATCTCGAGGGCATCTATCTGCTCGGTGATGCGCATGGCGCCGATCTCGGAAGCAATGTTGGAGCCGATCTTTCCGGCCAGGATGAGGCTCACGATGGTGGGACAGAATTCCAGCAGCATCGATTCGCGAGTGGTAAATCCTACCGCATACAATGGTACCAGCGGGCTGGTAAAACCAAAGGCTGCCTGGATGGTGATAACACCACCCATGAAAAAAGAAATGATGGCAATGATAGGAAGCGAAGTGATGCCAATGCTGTTGATCTCATGAACGATCTGGCGGCCGTAAACCGAGAATTTTTCGGGCTTACTAAACGCACGTTTAATAAGGATAAAGTAACGGCCGAAATGGAAAAATAAGTTCATATCATTTACGAGATGCTAAGATACTAAAATTAAAACATATCTTTGTTTACCGTGAAAATGTCTTTTGTAAAACGCCACAGGCCTCCGTTTGTTTTGATAGCGGCATTGTGCGGCCTGTTGTTATGCTCAGGCTGTTTCATCTTCCATCCCAAAAACAAATGCGACACATGCCCCGGCTTCAGCAAAAAAAAGAAGCACTGACAGGCCGCGGTCCTGCATTCCTCCCATGAGCATTCATCACACATCACATCATTATTGCGGCGCCCGGCGCTGTGCCCACAGATCATGACTAAAAAAAGGATCGCTGTTCTCGGGAGTACCGGCAGCATTGGCACACAGGCCCTCGACGTTATCCGGAGCAACCCCGGCCATTTTACAGCCGAGGTGCTGGTAGCGCATTCGAACGCCACGCTGCTCATAGAGCAGGCACTGGAATTCAGGCCAAATGCGGTGGTGATCGGCGACGAGAGCCGCTACAAGGAAGTGAAGGAGATCCTGTTTCCCCACGACATCAAGGTATATGCCGGTATAAAGGCCATCGAGCAGATCGTGGAGATGGAAACCATAGACCTGGTACTGGCCGCCATTGTTGGCTACGCAGGGCTGGCTTCTACCATCAACGCCATTAAACACCGGAAACATATTGCACTGGCCAATAAGGAAACATTGGTGGTGGCCGGGGAGCTTGTCACGCAGCTTGCCTACCAGCATGCCGTGAACATAT
>BFBZ01001046.1_pt1 | contig 20123 bp, 25 predicted proteins | sample 1888401 | NCBI WGS metagenome assembly BFBZ01 (sample SAMD00112614, study PRJDB3348) | symbiont metagenome | host: Chara braunii | reverse complement strand
GCAGGCACTCGTCCAGGCCGGCATCATGACCGGCGGCGCGGGACTGACGCGGCCGGAAACGGCAACGGTCGTCCGGCGCCAGGGCGAGGACCACGAGGTAAAGGACGGTCCCTTCCCTGACGGTAAGGAGCAGCTCGGCGGCTTCTATCTGATCGATGTGCCGGATCTCGATGCCGCACTGGAATGGGCCTTGCGTATACCGATCTCCCAGGAAGGCTCGGTCGAGATACGGCCACGATTGCAGATGTAGCCATCATGATATTGGATGCCCGACGCGCCGCCGAGCAGGCGGCGCGTCAATCCTACGGCAAGCTGATTGCTTTTCTCGCCGCGCGCTTCCGCGACGTGCCGGCCGCCGAGGATGCTTTGTCTGACGCGATCGCGGCAGCGTTGAGTACCTGGCCGGAACGCGGCATCCCCGACAATCCGGAAGCCTGGCTGCTGGTTGCAGCTAAGCGTAACCTCCTTCGCCGGGTGCGGCACGAGAACGTCAGGGCCGGAGCGCGCGACAGGATCATGATGGCCTTCGAAGAAGCGGAGGAACGCATGAATGCCGACAATTCCACCTTTCCAGATGAGCGCTTGAAGCTCCTCTTCGTCTGCGCCCATCCGGCTTTGGATCGCTCGGCTCACACTCCGCTGATGCTGCAATCGGTATTGGCCGTGGATGCCGCAACCATAGCCAAGGCCTTCCTCGTTTCGCCGCAGGCGATGAGCCAGCGGCTGGTGCGGGCAAAAATCAAGATCCGCGATGCACACATCCCTTTCATCGTTCCGGACCGACCCGCCTTGCCAGACCGATTGGAGAGTGTGCTCTCGGCAATCTATGCCGCCTATGGTCTCGGCTGGGATGGGGTCGACGGAGAGAGCGGCAAGCAAGGCTCCCTCGCCGACGAAGCCATCTGGCTCGGCCGCACCCTGCTCGCAACCCTGCCCCAGGAACCGGAAGTCGCTGGCTTGCTGTCGCTGATGCTCTACAGCGAGGCGCGGCGCGAGGCGCGGCGGGGTGCTGCGGGACAGTATGTCCCCCTCGACGAGCAGGATACGGCTCTCTGGAACGCCGAGATGATCGCCGAGGCCGACAGGTTGTTGCGCCAAGCCGGAGCATCCGGCCATTTCGGCCCGTTCCAGTGCCAGGCCGCCATTCAATCCGTACATGCCGACCGACGACGCTCTGGTATCACCGACTGGACGGCCCTTGCCAAGTTCTATGAGGCGCTCGTGATGATGAAACCGACAATCGGCGCCCGCGTCAGCCACGCGGCCGTCACTGGCCGAGCGCAAAGTGCAACCGCAGGATTACAGTATCTGAACCAGATGGCCGAGCGCGAGATCAACAGCTACCAACCCTATTGGGCCGTGAGGGCGCATCTGCTGGCCGAGCTCGGAGATACCAAAAGTGCCATTGCGGCCTACAGAACGGCAATAGGCTTGAGCGACAGCAATGCAGTGCGGCAATTTCTGCAGGCACGCCTTGATGCTGTCACGTCACCTGGATGCTGACGACCTATTTCTCCGTCAGTTTCAGCTCGATGCGCCGGTTGGTGGCGCGTGCCTCAGGTGTATCGCCGGGTGCGATCGGCTGGAATTCGCCGAAGCCGGCGGCGACGAGCCTGTCGGCGGGAACGCCTTGCGAAATCAGGAACTTCACGACGGCAATGGCGCGCGCCGAGGAGAGCGCCCAGTTGTCCGCATAACGTCCGCTGCCCGACAGCGGCACATTGTCGGTATGGCCGTCGACACGCAGCACCCAGTTGATCTCAGGTGGGATTTCCTTGGCAAGATCGATCAGTGCCGCAGCAAGCTTGGCCATTTCCGCCTGACCGGCCGGATTGAGATCCGCGGCACCTGAGGGGAACAGCACTTCCGACTGAAACACGAAGCGGTCACCGACGATGCGGATATTGTCGCGGTCGGAAAGGATTTCGCGCAACCGGCCGAAGAAGTCGGAGCGATAGCGGTTCAGTTCCTGCACACGCTGGGCCAGCGCCACGTTCAGGCGCCGCCCGAGATCGGCAATCTTCACCTGCGACGACTGATCCTTGGACTCCGACGCCTGAAGCGCGGCCTCGACTGCGGCGATCTGGCTGCGCAGAGCGGCAATCTGCTGGTTGAGAAGATCGACCTGGCTCAGGGCCCGGGCACTTGCCTGCTTCTGCTCGTCAAGCTGCTGCGAGAGCGTGCCTGCGCGCGCCTCGGCCGCCTGGCTGCTGCCCGAACCCGCCGAAAGCAACGCCTGCAGGCGCGAACGCTCGCTCTCCGCCGACGAAAGCGAAGCCTGCAGATTGGCAACCGTATCCTCGAGATCCTGCTTGCCGTTCTTTTCCAGTGCCAGCTGCTCGACAAGATCGTTGATGCGGCTGTTCAACCGGGTGAGCACCTCGTCACGGCCGGAAATCTCGCGGCTTAGAATGAATTGGCCGACGACGAAAACCGTCAGCAGGAACATGATCGCCATCAACAATGTCGACAGCGCATCGACGAAGCCGGGCCAATAGTCCACCGTTCTCTGGTGACGTCGGTTGCGGGCGAGCCCCATGGGTTATTTGCTCCCGGTCTTCTCGGCATGGCCGATGCGATCGGCAAGGCGATCGAGCGTCCGGCGCATCGATTTCGCCTCTTCCTGCTGCGCTTCGATCCAGTCGCGCAGCATCTGCTGCTCGTTGCGCATGTTCTTGACCAGGCCCTGAATACCCTCGGCAAGGTTCGCCATTGCCGTCACCGAACGCTGTCCACCGCCCTCGTCTGCGATCTTGCGCAGATAATCCGACAGTGCCCGCACATCCTCCGAAGAGGCTCCATCAGCACTGCCACTCATGACGGGCGCCAGATCGGATCCGACATCGGTGACGGAAGAGAGCCAGTTTTCGAGCTCGGTGTAGAAACGGTTCTGCGCGCGACCGGCCTGCAGATCGAGGAAGCCGAGGATCAACGAACCGGAAAGGCCGAGCAGCGAAGACGAAAACGCCGTGCCCATGCCCACAAGCGGGCCGGAGAGGCCGGATTTCAGCGCGCTCAGAATATCGCCGCTGTCGCCGGTGCCAGCATCGAGGCCCTGGATAACGTCGTTGATCGAGCCGATCGTGCCGATCAAACCCCAGAAGGTGCCGAGCAGGCCGAGGAAGACGAGAAGGCCGATGAGATAGCGCGAGGTATCGCGCGATTCGTCGAGGCGCGTGGCGATCGAGTCGAGAATGGAGCGCAAGGTCGCGGTCGACAGCTGCATGGCGCGGCGGTTGCCAAGCAATGCGCTCATCGGCGCCAGAAGCCGGGGATTGCGTCCCACCTTGTCGGCGGCATTTCCGACGGCGCGAAAATGGTTGAACCAGCGAACTTCGGGCCTCAACATCAGCACATGGTTGAAAACCAGGAGGATGCCGACGGCAAGAACGCCGAGGATCAGGCCGTTGAGACCGGGGTTATGCAGGAAGGCGACCTGGGCCTGCCGAAACAGGATAGCGACGATGAAGCCGACGATGATCAGGAAAAGCACCATCGTCCAGAAGAAAGCCATGGGGCTTGAGAGCTTGTAGGCGTAACTGCCCGACACATTGTCTGTCGATCCCAGATCCGCCAGTTTCACATTTTCCATCATACGCTCCGCCGCCGCATTTTCCGCAGCGGAGACTAGAGCAACATTGCGCCGAATTGAAGAGACGGAAAGCACAAAACAGCCCGTTGGCAACAGACTGTTTTACTGTGTGAAAGACAGTGAAAGACGGCTTTACTTTGCCGGGATCGGCCGCTTGACGACTTCGGCAAGCGCCTTCTGTATATGCTCGTTGCCACAGATGATCGAGCTGGTGTCCAGCATATCAGTTCCGCCATTGAAGTCGGAGACAAAGCCGCCGGCTTCGCGAATGAGCAGGATGCCTGCTGCCATGTCCCAGGGAGACAGGCCCGTTTCCCAGAAACCGTCGAAACGGCCGGCCGCCACATAGGCGAGATCAAGTGACGCGGAACCAACGCGGCGAACACCGGCAACCTCGCCCATGACGTGGCGCAACTCGACGAGGAACTTGCCGTGATTGCCGCGTCCGAGATGCGGAACGCCGCAGCCGATAACGCAATCCGACAGCACGCGGCGGGAGGCAACCCGCAAGCGGCGATCGTTGAGGAACGCGCCACCGCCACGCTCGGCCGTGTAAAGCTCATCCGTCGCCGGATTGAAGGTAACGCCGGCGACGATTTCACCATTGCGCTCCAGCGCGATCGATACGGCAAACATCGGAATGCCGTGCAGGAAGTTGGTCGTGCCGTCGAGCGGATCGACGATCCAGCGATGCGCGCCGTCCGTTCCCTTGATCTCTTCGCCTTCTTCGCCAAGGAAACCATAGGTCGGGCGGGCCTTCAGCAGCTCATCGCGGATAATCTTTTGCGCCTTGAGATCGGCCTGGCTGACGAAATCGCCCGGTCCCTTCACCGAAACCTGCAGGTTCTGCACCTCGCCGAAATCGCGGCTGAGCGACTTGCCTGCCTTGAGGGCAGCCTGAACCATGACATTGAGAAGAGCTGAACGGGCCATCGAATTTCCTTGGGTAATGCAGAAGGTGCTGACCGGACCCGAAATCAGGCCCCGGCGGAGCGGGAGCGTCAGCGCACATAAAAGATTGGCGGCCTCAAGACCATAAAATCGGGGGAATTTCAAGTGGCGAGGCGATGGCGCATGCAAACTGACGCTGCATCGCCCTCAATAAGGCCGGTTTCGGACCTGCTGCTAGTGCGCCCGACGATATTTATTGGCGGCGTCGATGGCGGCCTTCTGCTGGAAATCCTCGATACCCTGATAGAAGTCCTCAAGGTCCGGATCCCTCAATCCGGCGCGTCGCGAAATGACATACCATGTAGCTGCGGCCACCGGGTCCTGCTTGGTGCCGATCGCATTGATGTAGAGATGCGCCAGCTTGTTTTGCGCGACGACATTGCCGCGATAGGCGGCCACCCGCATCCAGTTGAAGCCGTTTTCGAGGTCCTGCTTGCCGCCGGTACCGTTGATCAGCCAGATACCCATGTCGAGCTGCGCTGTATCGAAGCCGGCATTGGCCGCGCGCGATAGCCATTCGCGAGCCCGCGACTTCTTTTCCGGCGGCAGGTCCGGAAGATTGAGGTAGAGCTGCGAGACCGCATATTGCGCATCGGCAATGCCCTGCTCGGCGGATTTCTCATAATAGGGAAGCGCGAGCTGCAGTCCCTTCAGCCCGGGATTTTCCGCGGTCAGCATCTGTGCAACGTTGAATTCGGCAGAAGCCTGTCCCGCCGCAGCTGCCTTCCTCATCCATTCGTCCGCCTTCTTCTGGTCGCGCGGCACGTCGCGCCCTTCCATCAGGATCAGCGCGTATTTGAACATGGAGGTCGCATCGCCACCTTCGGCTGCCTTGCTGTACCAGAAGGCGGCGTCCTTGGTGTCACGCTTCACACCCAGCCCTTGAGTCATCAGCTCGGCAATCAGCGTTTGCGCAGAGGGGTCGCCGAGCTGTGCCCGCGGCAGGGCCCTCTGAAACGCGGTCAGATAATATCCGCGCTGAAAGGCGCCATAGGCATCGTCGACCTTGCCGGTGAAGGATTTTTCCGGCGGCAGGTCTGGCAGTTTCGCGCCCATGCGCTCGAATACACCGACGCCTTCGGACGGCTTGATATCGCCGTCGGGCTTGGGCTCGGCACCCGGCTGAATCTTTTCGGTCTTGAACGTGCTGGCATCGGCGCCCAATGGCCGCGTTACGATGCTTTGGTTCGCAGGCGGCGCACCCTCGTCCGGCACGGCTGAATCGTCGGATTGTCCATTGTCGCCAGTCTGCGCCGCGCCCTTATCCCCCGGTGTCGTGACGCCAGGCAGCGACGTATCACCGGTTGCCGCTTGTGCTGCAGCCAGCACCGGAAATGCCACAAGCCCCATTGCGAGCGCGGCAAAAAAGGATTGATGGCGGAATCGAGGCTTTGACGACATAAATCGCTATCAATCCTCAAACCGTGGCGCTTTTTCGTCGAGAAGTGCATTCACTTCGGCAACGATGGAAGGCGCGCTCGCGGGCTCTGCAAAGACCGCCGCGCGCAAGGCGACGAATTCGGCTCCTGTCAAAGCCACCTCCAACGCCGATTTCGGATCGGTGCCGCCCATGATGATGCAAGGGATCTCGATCATCGATGCCCACCATTCGCCAAGCGCTAGGTTCTTCGGATGCGCTTCGGGCTTGATATCGCCGTCCAGCTTGCCAAAGAAAATATAGTCCGGCCGAAGCTCGCCGATCTCAAGCGCGGTATGTCTTTCGGTCGCACTGCCGCCACCGACGATCAATTTCGGCACGAACTTCTCAACGGCGTCGGTAAACTCGGCGAGATTGCCCGTCATATGCAAGCCGTCGGCTTTGGCCCGACCGGCCACGCGGCTGTCGCCGGCAATCAAGGCAGCTGCACCCGCCGCCTGAACGATCGGCACCAGCTTTTCCGCATGTTTCTGAAACGTGCCATCATCCAATCCATATTGAGGGATGATGACCGACGCGACGTCGCCGCCTCTGAGTGCATCGGCAACGACCTTCGCCTGCTCCTCTATATCAGTGATATCGGGAACGATGAGAACGAGGCGGCAACGATCTTCGGGCACGGTCATGCGATCTTCCATGGTTTCGGGCTCCATCGTCAGGGATGACGCACCGGTTCGACAATCGTGAGTAAATCCGTTAGCCCAGTCTGACAAGGGGCAGTGACCGAAACTGGCCGGGGGAAGGCAAAGGTCGGAACGCCAAGTCGTCTGCAACCAGCCCTATCGCACAATATATCCTGCACCGCACAATTAACTTGCCGCACCCTGGCGTTTGACGTAGCTTTTCGCCATGTCGACCATGGACCCTTTCGCAGCCATCGCGGATCCGAACCGGCGCTATTTGCTGGAAGAGTTGCGCCGCGCACCCAAAACGGTCAACGAACTGGCGCAGGGCCTGCCTATCAGCCGCCCGGCCGTGTCACAGCACCTCAAGGCATTGCTCGACAGCAATCTGGTTTCCGTGACCAACGAAGGCACGAAACGCATATACGCGGTCAACAGCCGCGGCTTTGATAAGCTCAATTTATGGCTTGATCAATTCTGGAGCTGAAAAGCCCATAAGCATGACTTGGAATTTTCCGGGAAAATTGCGCCAACCCCCACTCTCGACGCTATGAAGCTGGCGCATCCGTTTTTGGCGGAGATGCCCATCGATCCCGGCCGGCATATTGCCTGAAGACCTTTCGGTCGGCCCTTATCGTCAGCCAGGATCGATGGCTTTTGATTTTTGGAAGCGTTGCGATCAGTGAACAGGCGAACGCAGACGTTGGATTTCGTCCTTAACCCGCAGCTTCCTGCGTTTGATATCGGCTATCGTGATATCATTGATAGAGGGAGACGTCAGTGCAACATGCAGCTCCTCCTCAAGAGCGACATGTTTCTTTTCGAGCGATTCAAGATGAGCTTGAACAGTCATTATGACCCTTCCTTCCTCTTTGAGCGCCCTGACCATCCAGTTGCCAAGGCCCTAGGTGTCAACCCTCCCACTGTGCCATAATAACAAGCTGTTGTCGAAGGCGAAAACGTGGCCTATGGGCGGCAATTTCGTGATGAAGGATAACTTCCCGTTATCGCCAATTGATGATAGGAGCTTGCGGGATTCATGAGGCGGAATGACTGCGATTCCGCGAGATGCTGGGGAAATGAGCATGGCCGATCAGGAACAGGCGGAAATCAGGCTGATCGTGGCGCGGCTGCGTCAGGAACACGAAGATTACGATACCGCGATCAACGCCATGATTCAGACGGGCTGCGACGCCCTTCGCATCCAGCGCATGAAAAAGAAAAAGCTCGTCATCAAGGACAAGCTGACCAAGCTGGAAGACCAGATTATCCCCGACATCATTGCTTGAGGAGCACAACGCGCCGATGATGACTGAAAGACCGCCTGTCGCCATCATCATGGGAAGCCAGTCCGACTGGGAGACCATGAAGAATGCCGCGGACACTCTCGAAGTGCTTGAAATCACCTATGATGCGCGCATCATCTCCGCCCACCGCACGCCCGATCGGCTGATGAGCTTCGCCAAGGGCGCCAGGGAAGAGGGTTTCAAGGTCATCATTGCCGGGGCTGGCGGCGCCGCCCACCTGCCAGGCATGGCCGCTTCGATGACACCGCTGCCGGTCTTCGGCGTGCCGGTACAATCCCGCGCGCTCTCTGGACAGGACAGTCTTCTCTCCATCGTACAGATGCCGGCCGGCATTCCCGTCGGAACGCTGGCGATCGGCAAGGCCGGCGCAGTCAATGCTGCCTTGCTTGCCGCCGCCGTATTGGCGCTCAGCGATGAAGAGATCGCCGACCGTCTCGACGAATGGCGCGCCCGCCAGAGCGCTGCCGTTGCCGAATATCCAATGGACGACCTATGACCGAGAAGACGATCGGCATTATCGGCGGCGGCCAGCTCGGCCGCATGCTGGCCATGGCGGCTGCGCGCCTCAACTTCCGCACCATCATCCTCGAAGAGCAGATCGACTGTCCGGCAGCACAAGTGGCGAACGAGCAGATCGTTGCCGCCTATGACGACGCGACAGCACTCTACGAACTGGCGAAGCGCTGCGACGTCGTGACCTACGAGTTCGAGAACGTTCCGGTTGCCGCTGCGGAAAAGCTTGCGCTGGAGGTCCCCGTCTATCCGCCGCCGAAGGCATTGGAAATGGCGCAGGACAGGTTGACCGAGAAGTGCTTCATCAATGGTTGCGGCATTCCGACCACACGCTTCCATGCCGTCGACAGCCAGGCCGATCTTGAAGCCGCGCTTGCCGATTTCGGTGGTCAGGGCGTGCTGAAGACCCGCCGCCTCGGCTATGACGGCAAGGGCCAACGCGTCTACCGCTCGGCTGCCGACAGCCCGGCCGGTGGCTATGCCGCTCTGGGCGGCGTGCCGCTTATTCTCGAAAGCTTCGTATCCTTCGAGCGCGAGATTTCCATCATCGCCGCGCGTGGGATCGATGGAACGATCGCCTGTTACGATCCAGCCGAGAACGTGCATAGAGACGGCATCCTCCACACCTCCACCCTCCCCGCAGCTATTTCCGATGAAACAGCTGCGGCGGCGCGCGAGGCAGCGAGGAAAATACTGGAGGCGCTCGGCTATGTCGGCGTCATCGGCATCGAGTTCTTCGCTCTTGCCGATGGCAGCCTCATCGCCAATGAAATGGCGCCGCGCGTCCACAATTCCGGCCACTGGACAGAGGCTGCCTGCGTCATCTCGCAATTCGAGCAGCACATCCGCGCCGTCGCCGGTCTGCCGCTCGGAAATCCTCAACGCCATTCGGACTGCGTCATGACGAATCTGATCGGCGACGATATACTGGCACTGCCGGAATGGCTGCGCCTTGACGGCGCATTCGTGCATCTCTATGGCAAGACCGAAGCTCGTCCCGGCCGCAAGATGGGGCATGTTACCCAGCTTCTTGGTTAAGACTGGTGGGAAAAAGCCCTGACATGGTTGACAGGCCCCAGGCGACAGGGTATTTGCTCCCCACCCTAAAGAGCGCGCCCTGAGCGCGCTTTTGATTGTTAAAAGACACGGGCGAATGTGACATTCCCCCTCGAACATCGCGGATCAAAAAAATGAAGATCAAGAATTCGCTCAAGTCGCTCAAGGCGCGTCACCGTGACAACCGCCTGGTTCGCCGCAAGGGCCGCATTTACATCATCAACAAGCTGAACCCGCGCTTCAAGGCTCGTCAGGGCTGATTGACGCGCAGCCTGATGCTTATGGATCAGGCGCTCAGTTTTAGTTGATCGCATCAAATTTGGTTTGATCTTCGACATTGGCGGGCTACTATGCCCGCCATGCGCGTTTTTGCTTTGTCATATCTAGCCCTGCCGATTCTCCTTGTTCTGAGTGCTGCCGCGCCCCATGTGGCGATGGCTGACGAGCCGAGCGTCGTCGAACGAAAAGATCCCGGTGATTCCTCGGGCAGCCTGTCGCCCAGGCAGCAGCTCGACAATCTCTTCACGGCGCTCAAACGCCAGCGTGACCCGGATCAGGCGAGCCTGATCGCCGACCAGATCAACACGCAGCTCGGCGATTCCGGCAGCGCCACCATCAATCTCCTGATGCAATGGGCCGACAAGGCCATTCAAGAGAAGCGCAATGCCGCCGCCATGGACTACCTCGATCAGGTGATCTCTCTGAAGCCCGACTTTGTCGACGGCTGGAATCGGCGCGCAACGCTCAACTACGCTATCGGCGACTATCGCAAATCGATGGAGGACATCAATCAAGTCCTGCGCATCGAACCGCGCCATTTCGGCGCGCTGGCCGGCATGGCAGCGATTCTGACCGAACATGGCAACGACGAGCTGGCGCTGAAGGCCTGGGAGCGCTTTCTGGAAGTCTATCCGGCGAATCGCTCGGCGCAGGACGAAGCCGGCAAGCTCTCGGAAAAGATTGCCGGCAGCCGCACCTGAGCCTTGTGCCGCAGCCCGTCCATACCAACCGGCGAAACCACACCAAAAAAGGGATGAAAAGCTGCGGGATCGCGCTAGATTAGTAGCTGACGATATTTGAATAGTGCTGCAATGATCGATTCCCTGTTTGCCACCATCGCTCTGCTTCTTCTGACTGCCGCAGGCTTTTCCGCCTATAAGACGCGCGCCATCGAGCGCACCTATCCCAATATTGGCGAACTTACCGATGTCGGCGGCTATAAACTGAACGCCTTGCACCTGCCGCGCCCGGCCACGCCGGATCTCCCTGCTCTTGTTTTCATCCACGGCGCCAGCGGCAATCTGCGCGATCAGTTCGAAGCCTTTGCCGCGCCCTTGAGCTGTCGTGCGGAGATGCTGTTCGTCGACCGGCCCGGCCATGGTTATTCCGAGCGCGGAACGGCGGAAAACGCCCTTCCCTCAGGTCAAGCGGATGCCATCGCCAAACTGATGGACAAGCTTGGCATCAAGAGCGCCATCATCATCGGCCATTCCTTCGGCGGCGCTATCGCCGCTGCTTTCGGCGTGCGTCATCCCGAAAAGACCGCGGGGCTCCTCTTCCTGGCACCTGCGACACATCCATGGCCCGGCGGCGTCGATTGGTACTACACGCTTGCCGCCATGCCCGTCTTCGGCTGGCTGTTCACGAGGCTGCTGGTCATGCCGATTGGACTGCGCCGGGTCGAGAACAGCACGATCAGTATCTTCCACCCGAACACTCGGCCGGCCGATTACATTGCGAAGACCGCCCCGGAACTGGTGCTGCGACCGCAGACCTTCCGCAACAATGCCGCCGACGTGGTCAACCTCTTCGCCTATGTCTCCGCCCACGCGCCGCGCTATCGCGAGATCAAGGCGCCGACCATTATCATCACCGGTGACAGCGACGACATCGTATTGGAAGAGCTGCATTCGCGCGGTCTGGCGCGGGACATTCCCGGTTCCGAACTCGTCACCATCCGCAATCTCGGCCACAAGCCCGACTACGTGACCACGGATGTTGCGATCGCCGCCATGGAACGGCTGGCGGGCCAGCCGCGCGACCTACAGACATTGGCGGCGCAGGCGGAAAATCGGATCGCCGGCCTGACAGGTGAGACCTCCGGACGAGAATCCTCGTCTCAGGCCGTGACGACATCGTAGTCAGGCGCATCCTCAAATATCCGGCTCTGCGGCACGGCGTCGATCGTCTGCCGCACCGCCTGCAGAATGATCGATGCCAACCGCTCTGTCGCCGGGCTCGCGTCAATCTCAGCGCGATGCAACACGAGATCCAGCTTCGGCAAGGAGGGCAGCCCCGCTTCGCCCGCCGTCAATTGCCGGACTTTGTTGGGCAAGCCGAGCGGCGTGCGAATGGCCAGGCCAAGCCCCGCAGCCGTTGCGGCCCAAAGGCCACCGAGGCTAGGGCTGACGAAGGAAATGCGCCAGCCGATACCGGCCCGGTCGAGTGTCTTGACGGCGATATTTCGCAGAAGGCACGGCGCCTCGAGCGAGGCCAGTGGCATGACCTCGCCACTATCGGCATGCCATTGCACCGCGCCTTGCGCCGGACCGACCCAGCAGAGCGGCACCTCGGCGATGCGATCCGTGTGTTCGGTGCGAAAACCATCGCTCCATGCGAGCGCCAGATCGAGCTTGCCTGACGTCACGCGCTCGACCAGCTCCGCGTTGCGCACAACGCGCGCCTCGATTCGGACCTTCGGATGCGCACGCGCGAAGCGGCCCAGCACATCAGGCAGCAGCGTCTCGCCGAAATCTTCCTGCAGGCCGAGCCGCACCCAGCCCTCCAGTTCGGCACCATGGATTGCCGTCGCCGCCTCGTCGTTCAGATCCAGCAACCGCCGGGAATAGGCAAGCATGGTTTCGCCCGCCTCGGTCAGCGCCAGTCCGCGCCCGGCCTTGCGGAAGATCGGCGTTCCCGCCTGCTCCTCCAGTTTCTTGAGTTGAGCGCTGATTGCCGACGTGGAGCGCCCGAGCCGGTCTGCCGCCTTGGCAAAGCTGCCAAGCTCCATGCCGGTGACGAAGCTCCTGAGAACATCGAGATCGAAGATAATCTTCCGCATAGGGAATCGTCCACATTTTCAGGATAATTGATCCAGAATTATCTGATTTTCAGGATGATTATCCAATGGCATTCTATGTTCGTCAAGTGACACAGAAACAGGAGTGTTCCATGCCTTTCACCCGCATCACCCTTCTCCGCGGCAAGTCGCCCGAATATCTGAAAGCCCTGTCGGACAATTTTCACCGCGCCATGGTCGAAACATTCGACGTGCCGGCAGCCGATCGCTTCCACGCAATCCATCAGCTGGAGCCGCATGAACTGATCTTTGACCGGACCTATTTCGCCCCTACCCCGCGCTCGGACAATTATATCTTTTTCGATGTCACGACCGGCAAGCCGCGCAGTACCGAGGTCAAGAAGGCTTTCTACCGCCGGGCAGCCGAGCTTCTTGGCGAAGCACCTGGCGTCCGCCCGGAGGACATCATGATCACCATCACGACGGCAACGCGCGAGGACTGGTCCTTTGCGGATGGCCGTGCGCAGATGATCGAACAGAGCTGACCGCCATGCCGCAAACCATATCTCGCCAATCATCCGCGATCCACCGCGCCGGCACGAATATACGACCTTCGCCGGCCGGCATCGCCACCGCACCCTTCTGGGTAGAAGCACTGGTCGAAGGCAGCGAGGATGGCGACCTCACGGCCATGCGCTGCACGCTTGAGCCCGGCGTCATGAGCCGTTGGCACACGCATCCGCATGGCCAGATTCTCTACGTGCTTTCCGGCGTTGGATTGGCCGAACGCTTCGGCGGCTCGGCTGAGGAATTGCGGGCCGGCGATTGCATCACCTTCGCGCCGAACGAACGGCATCGGCATGGTGCTGCACCGGAAAGCACTTTCGCCTATATCAGCATACAGGCAGCCCAGGGCGGCAGCGCCGTCACCTGGCTAGAGGAGTGACCAATGATCGCCATGCAGTATAATTTCTCCCTTCCGGCGGATTACGACATGGCGATCATCGATCGCCGCATCCGCGACAAGGGGCCCCTGCTCGACAATCTCCCCGGCTTGAAGTTCAAGGCCTACCTTACCGCCAGAAAGGGCGATCCAGTCACCGGGAGCAGGGAAAACCTCTACGCGCCTTTTTATGTCTGGCACGAAGAAGAGGCGCAGAGCGATTTTATTTGCGGTCCCGGCTTCCAGGCTGTGACCGAGAGCTTCGGTAGACCTCAGGTGAACAGCTGGATCGTCTGGCATGCCGGGACTTCGGCGGATGTTCGCAACGCCAAGCTCGCCACAAGGGAGGTGGTGGCAATCGAACCGGATCAAACTCTGTCCGAGCTTCGCCGGAAAGAGAGCGACGCAGCCGCTGCTGCGCTATCGCGCGGAGATGTGCTCGCCTCGGTCGTCGCCTTCGAGCCGACACGCTGGACGCTGGTGCGCTTCCGCCTCTTGGCCAATCCGCCCTCAGACATATCGGCATCGAGCATCCAGATTTACAATGTCGGCCATCTCTCGCTGCCAAGTGCGGACTGAAGTGTCATGGAGACAATCCCCTTGTTTTAAAGCGAGGTCGGGAGCTCTATGCATGGAAGGTCTTTCTGCAGCAGAAGAGTGATCCCTAATGGTCGATATCGCAATGATCGAAGCCGCCCGCGTTCGCCTCGGTGGCCGCGCGCGGCGTACGCCGCTTCTCTCCTCGCCTTTCCTTGACGAAATTGCCGGGCGCAAATTGTTCGTAAAGGCCGAATGCCTGCAGCATTCCGGGTCCTTCAAGTTTCGCGGCGGCTGGTCGGCCGTGTCGGCACTCGAACCTTTCGTGCGCGCTCGAGGCGTCATTGCCTTCTCATCCGGCAACCACGCGCAAGGCGTGGCGTTGGCGGCCCGGCTGCATGGCATCCCCGCCGTCATCATCATGCCGACGGACGCTCCCCGGCTGAAGATCGCCAACACCCGCGCTTTCGGCGCCGAAGTCGTGCTCTATGACCGCGTGAAGGAGGATCGCGACGAGATCGGCGCGCGCCTTTCGAAAGAGCGCGGCCTGACACTGATCAAGCCTTTCGACGAGCCGCAGGTCATCGCCGGCCAGGGAACGACCGGCCTGGAGATTGCCGAACAGGCAGCCGAGGAAGGTATCGAGGCTGCAAGCGTACTCGTCCCGTGCGGCGGCGGCGGCCTGACTTCGGGGATCGCGCTGGCGCTGGAATCCAGGGCACCGGGCTTCAAGGTGCGCCCGTGCGAGCCGAAGAATTTCGACGACACCACCCGCTCGCTGGCATCGGGCAAGATCGAGCGCAATGCCGCGATGGAGGGTTCGATTTGCGACGCCATCATCACGCCGCAGCCGGGCAACATCACCTTCCCGATCCTGAAACGCCTCTGCGGCCCCGGCCTTGTCGTAACCGATGAAGAGGCCCAGAAGGCCATGGCGCTCGCCTTCACCAGATTGAAGATCGTCGTGGAACCGGGCGGCGCGGTCGCGTTGGCCGCGGCCCTTTTTCATGGCAAGCATATAGACGGCGACACTGTGATTGCCGTCACATCGGGCGGCAATGTGGATACCGAGGTCTTCGAGGCGGCTTTGAGCCTTCAGTAACTCAATTAGCAGCGCGGCGATAAAGCGCCAGCGATCCAGCAAGAGCCAGCAGCGCGCCMCCACAGGCGCGCTCAAGCCACTTCGCTCCCTCTGATTTCAGCACCCGCACGGCCTGCGACCCGAAAACCGCGTAGCCGAACATGATCGCAAAATCGAGCGAGGCGAAGATGGCGCCAAGGATCGCATATTGCTGCAATTGCGGCGTGGCGGGATCGATGAACTGCGGCAGGAAGGCCGAGAAGAAAAGGGAGCCCTTGGGGGTGGTGACCGCGACCATGAAGCTCTTCAGGCCAATGGCAAATGCCGTTCCCTTCGGCTGGCTCGCGCTAGCCTGCAAGGCACCGTCGATCGTCCCCTTGGAGCGCAACATCATGATGCCGAGAAAGGCGAGATAGGCTGCACCCACCCATTTCAGAGCCGAGAACCAGAATTCGGAGGCGGCAAGCAAGGCTCCAAGACCGATGGCGACGGCACTGATCAGGACAGCATCGGAAAGGACGGCGCCGATCATACCCGGCAAGGCCCGCCTGACGCCGAAGCGCGAGCCGTTCGTCAGCGCCAGAAGCACGGTTGGCCCGGGTGTCGCGATACCAATGAAGGAGACGGCGGCGAAGGCTAGCAGCGTGGTGAGATGCATGGTTTCCTCCTCTTCGAGCCAGGAAATTTGCATGCATCTCACGCTTTTGCAAGCAGTCGGAGGTTAGTCCACCAACCCAGCATCCTTCGCCGCAAGCGCGCCGATCGCCGACCAGTCGAGCTCTTCGCCGCCATGGGCAAGCAGGTTCAGGAACCGGTCGCGCAACAGGCTTGCAAGCGGCAGCGGCACGTTCAACGCCTCACCGGCCGCCAGTGCCAATCTGATATCCTTCTGGCCAAGCGGCGCGGTGAAACCGGCTGGCTTGAACTTGCGGTCGGCGATCAGCCCGCCATAGGTCTTGTAGACGGGCGCGTTGAACAGTGTCGATGTCAGCAGATCGAGATAGGCATGCCTGTCGACGCCACCCTTTTCGACCAACGCCATGGCTTCGCCCAGCGACTCGATGACAGAGGCGATAAGGAAATTGCCGCTGAGTTTGACGAGATTGGCAGACTTGGGTTCTTCGCCGAGAACGAAAGTGCGCTGGCCAATAGCCTCGAAAAGCGGCGTGACCGTCTCTATGGCATCCGGTGCGCCGGCAGCGGCGACAAATAGTTTCGCGGCGGCAGCCGCTTCCGGCCTGCCGAAAACCGGCGCGGCGACGAAGCGCTGACCCGCTGCTGCATGGTCCCCGGTTAGCCGCTCGGACATGGCGACGCTGATCGTGCTCGCGGAGATGTGGACGGCGCCCTTGCCCAGGCTTGCGAGCACGCCGCCATCTCCATGAACGACAGCCGACAGCGCGTCGTCATGAGCGAGCATCGTGAAGACGGCATCGCCGCCGCAGGCATCCGCGACCGTCGCCGCGACCTTCGCGCCCTCGCCGGCCAAAGCCTCTGCCTTGTCGCGCGAACGATTATAGACTGTCACCTCGTGGCCAGCCTTCAGAAGATTGGCCGCCATGGCGCTGCCCATCTGCCCTAATCCGATAAATCCGACTTTCATTGGCATATCTCCTTCTCAATCCGCCTGCTTGGGGGAATTGCAGGCAATTTGGCTTCAAGAAAAAACCCGCCGTCTTTCGACAGCGGGTTTCGGATGGTTCAAGTGCTGCCGCAATCGGATGTCGGCAATCACACGCCGGACTGGCCGTCCGAACCGATATAGGCGATGCGCAGCATATTGGTGGCGCCGGGAGTGCCGAGCGGTACGCCGGCGGAAATGATGATCCGGTCGCCGGGCTTGCCGAAGCCTTCATCGGCAACGATGCGGCAGGCATTGTTGACCATGTCGTCCGGATCGGTCGCGTCATGCGTGACGACGCAATGCAGACCCCATACGACCGAAAGACGGCGCGCCGTCTGAATGCTCGGCGACAGCGCAAGGATCGACACCTGCGGGCGCTCGCGCGAGGCGCGCAGGCCTGTTGTCCCGGAAGACGTGTAACAGACGATGGCGGCAAGTTTCAGCGTTTCGGCGATCTGGCGCGCTGCCAGCGAGATTGCGTCGGCACCGGTTGCTTCGGGCTGGGCACGCTGGGCGTAGATGATGCCCGGATAATGCGGCTCGCGCTCGATGGTGCTGGCGATGGAAGCCATCGTCGACACGGCTTCAACCGGATAGTCGCCAGATGCGGATTCAGCCGAGAGCATGACGGCATCGGCGCCTTCGAAGACGGCGGTTGCAACGTCGGAGACTTCAGCGCGGGTCGGAACCGGCGAAGAGATCATCGATTCCAGCATCTGGGTGGCAACGACCACGGGCTTACCGGAACGGCGGCAGGCGCGGATCAGCTGCTTCTGGATACCGGGAACGGATTCGAGCGGCATTTCGACGCCGAGGTCGCCGCGAGCCACCATCAAGGCGTCGGAAAGCTCGATGATTTCCTCAATGCGCTCGACAGCCTGCGGCTTTTCGATCTTCGACATCAAGCCGACGCGGCCGTGGGAGATCTTGCGAACTTCCGTCAGGTCTTCAGGGCGCTGAATGAAGGACAGGGCGACCCAGTCGACTTCGTTGGTGGCGAGAACGGCATCGAGGTCGATACGGTCCTTCTCGGTCAAAGCGCCAACGCCGAGCAGCGTATCGGGCAGGCTGACGCCCTTGCGATCCGAAATCTTCGTGCCGGAAATAACTGTTGTGACGATGCTCTTGCCGTCGCATTTTTCGGCACGTAGCGCCAGCTTGCCATCGTCGATCAGCAGGCGGTGGCCAGGCTGGACCGATTCCAGAATTTCCGGATGCGGAAGGAAAACGCGGGTGTTGTCGCCGGGCGTGTCCTGATTGTCGAGCGTAAAGGTCTGGCCGGGCTTCAGATCGACCTTGCCTTCGGCAAACTTGCCAACGCGCAGCTTGGGACCCTGCAAGTCGGCGAGAATACCGATCGGACGGCCGCAACGGCTTTCGACGGCGCGAATGCGCTGAATGACCGCACGCATCACATCATGGCTGGCATGGCTCATGTTGATGCGGAACAGGTCTGCGCCGGCTTCATGAAGCTTCTGGATCATCTCCTCCGAAGAGGAGGCCGGCCCGAGCGTGGCGAGGATTTTGACTTTTCTGTTGCGTCTCATCAGTTCTGGCTTTCCTGGCTGCCCGGGGTATCGGAGAGCTGAACCATCCAACTCGCCTGACGCCCCGTGTCGTATTCCTTGAATCCCATCTTCTGGTAGCCACGAGCGTAGCAGTCCTTCACGCCTGGGATTTTAAATTCGTTTTCCGCCACGCACATTTCGACGTCGCCCACCCATCGGCCACCGCGAGCCGCGTCTTCTGCGTAGAGGTAATAATAGCGGGACTGGAGCGGTCCCTCGATCAAAGTGGCACAGGTATTGGCCGGAATTTGCCACCAGCCCTCGGTCACCCAGCCTTCCTTTGCCCGATAGCCAATCGCCACGCCGACGAGATTCTGTGTGCCGTTGCACGTTCGGAAATCGGCGCGAGCCGCATTCGGCATGAAGAAAAACGGCGCTGCCGCAGCAAGGATGAGAAAGGCGATTCGGCTGAGCGGACCTGACCGCTTAACGAAACTTGGCGCGACTTGGCTGGACACGGCTTCCAATTGGCTCCCGGTTATTCGTCGTTGCGTCTTCTTGCGCTGCCATCCCATGAATGTCAACGCAACTCTAATCGATTATATTTTCTTCACGGGATGGTGACGGCATCCCGCGCCGCTCTTCATCCGATCGAAGCTGCGAACCTTGCACCTTCCATCCGCGCATGCAATCAAACAAAGAGTTGAAAATACAATAATCGACAATCCACATGACCGACTTCAGATCTTTTGAAATCCTATCCGGCAATCGTGACAAAGGCATGGTCATTCTCGGAGATCATGCCATGCGGCATCTGCCCGAGCGTTATGGCCGCCTGGGGCTACCGGAAACCGCCTTTTCTCGACACATCGCCTACGATATCGGCATCGAAAGCCTGTGCCGCCGCCTCTGCGAGAGGCTTGATGTGCCAGGCGTGCTTGGCGGCTTTTCCCGTCTGCTGATCGATCCGAACCGCGGCGAGGACGACCCGACCCTGATCATGAAAATCTCCGACGGCGCGATCATTCCTGGCAATCACCCGATTACCGACGAGGAATGGAACTACCGCATCGAGGCCTTCCATCGGCCCTATCACCGCGCTGTTGGGGAAACGATCGCCTCGGTGGCCGAAGCGACGGGCAAGGCGCCGCTGGTGCTGTCGATGCATTCCTTCACGCCGGCCTGGAAGGGTGTCGCGAGACCCTGGCATGCGAGCGTGCTGTGGGACAGCGACGATCGCGCGGTCGCGCCGCTCCTTGCAAAACTCGGTGCCGATACCGATCTCGTCATTGGCGACAACGAGCCTTACGACGGCGCATTGCGAAACGACACCATGTTTCGCCATTGCATGAAGACGGGTATTCCACATGCGCTGCTGGAGGTTCGCCAGGATCTGATCGGCGACGAGGCCGGCATCGTCGAATGGGCCGATCGGCTCACCCAGATCTTCGCCGAGATGAATGCCGATCCGGCACTGCACGAATATAAGCGATATCCGTCGCGCACAGGTCCCTACGAGGCATGATGCGGCGAGCGAATCGAGGAGAAGAGAGATGAGCACGCTGACCAAGGAACAACAGACCGAGTTGGAAGCCGCTGCCTTCCGCCGTCTTGTGGCGCACCTGCGCGAACGCAGCGACGTTCAGAACATCGACCTGATGAATCTCGCCGGCTTTTGCCGCAATTGCCTGTCCAACTGGTACCGCGAAGCAGCCGAGGAATCGGGCTTGCCCGTCAGCAAGGACGAGTCGCGCGAGATGGTCTACGGCATGCCCTATGAGGATTGGAAGAACCTGCATCAGGGCGAAGCCTCGGCTGTGCAAAAAGCCGCTTTCGAGCAGAACAAGCCGAAAGAATAGCCTCGCTTTGGCCAATACGGCTTGACCTTCCGCTTCATTCGCGGCAGTTCAACTGCCCAATCGAATTCGAAA
>BFBZ01000008.1_pt70 | contig 20127 bp, 20 predicted proteins | sample 1888401 | NCBI WGS metagenome assembly BFBZ01 (sample SAMD00112614, study PRJDB3348) | symbiont metagenome | host: Chara braunii | reverse complement strand
GACATCACCGGCAAGTCCTGCTCGCCCTATACGCTGCACTGGACCTACGACACCTACGGCAACGCCCACACCGTCGGCAGCGCGATCGTGAAGAACGGCGGCGACACCTGGTTCTTCATCACCGCCGACTACGTGTTCGGCCATTCGATCGAGCGCGACACCGGCGACGTGGTCCGCGCCGCCGGYGGCAAGGTGCTCGGCAGCGCGCGGCATCCGCTCAACACGCCGGACTTCTCGTCCTTCCTGTTGCAGGCGCAGGCCTCGAAGGCCAAGATCGTCGGCCTCGCCAATGGCGGCGGCGACACCATCAATGCGATCAAGCAGGCTTCCGAATTCGGCATCGTCGCAGGCGGGCAGAATCTGGCCGGGATCGTGATGTTCATTTCCGACATCCACAGCCTCGGGCTGAAGCTCGCGCAGGGGCTGATCATCACCGAGGCGTAYTATTGGGATCTCAACGATCGCACCCGCGCCTTCGGCAAGCGCTTCTTCGAGCGCACCAAGCGGATGCCGACSATGAACCAGGCCGCGACCTACAGCGCCACACTGCACTACCTGAATGCGGTGAAGGCCGCCGGCACCAAGGAGACCAAGCCGGTGCTGGCCAAGATGCGCGCCACCCCGGTGCGCGATGCCTTCACCGACAACGGCGCGGTGCGCGAGGACGGCCGCATGGTGCACTCGATGTTCCTGTTCGAGGTCAAGAAGCCCGAGGAATCGAAGGCGCCGTGGGATTACTACAAGCTGCTCGCCGAAGTGCCCGGCGACCAGGCATTCCGGCCGCTCAAGGACGGCGGCTGCCCGCTGATCAAGTAGCCGAAAATGATCTTGGCCGGGGTCCAAGACCTCGGCCAAGCTCCCCGCCGGATACCATCGCCATCAAGCGGACAAGGCATATCCTGCTCAGGACTGCCGCCGGGTTTCTCCGGGAGTCTGCCCGAACCGTTGGCCGTAGGCTGCGGTGAACCGGGACAAATTGCTGAAGCCAAACCGTCTGGCGATATCCCGCGTGCTCGCGCCGTCGGGATTGTCCAACAAGGCCGCGCGTGCGTGCTGGAGGCGGATAGCGTGCATCGCCGCAAGCGGCGTCGTTTCACGAAACCGGCGAAACACGTTCAGGAGCGTCCGTGTCCCGCATCCCGCGGCGGCTGCCACATCGGCCATCGTGACCGGCTTGTCGGCCGAGGCGTGCATGAAGGCGAGTGCGCGGCGCAGATGCGCCGGGACGGGCGCGGCGACCCGACGTGTCAGGCGATCGGAATAATTGTGCGGCAGCGCGCTGAGCATCAGCTGCACGAGGCCGTCGGTGAACGATTCGAGCGCGACCGGCACACTTGCCAGGCCTTGCTGATCGTTCAGCTCCGAGACGAAATAGCCGATCGCGCGGCGCACCACGGCAGACGAGGCGCTGCGCCAGTCGATCTGACTGTGGAATGCAAGCGCTTCATGCAGCGGCTCGTCCATGCGCGCGATCAAGGCGCGTTCCAGTCGCGATGCATCGATCCACATCAACAGCCGTGCCGTATCGTCGCGCGTTTCAAAGCGCCGTTGCTGCCTGCCGTCGTAGACCAGGCCGTGCTCGATGTCGCCGAGCAGCGGCCTAAGCCCGCCCAGCGACATCTGCAAAGCGCCACGCGTCGTCAGCACGAGGCAAAGCCGCGCCAACCCTTCGCCGTCCACGCGAATGTCGGTGGCGTAACGGTCAGTGTTGTAGCCGAGCGCAAGCGCACTCTCCTGGCGCATACCAAGCACGCTCAGCGGCTCGCGGTCGGAACTCCTGCGCGCTTCCCGGTCGATCAAACGATAGGTGACGCGATTGTTGATCGGCTCATAGACGCGCTGCTCTTCAGGGCTCGTCTCACGTCCTTCCGGATACGCGATCTTGATTGACGTGAACGTGCGGAGCAGCGACTGATCGACCGGGATCGTTGCTGCCGGCGTCATCTGTGCTGCCAAGACGTGAGCGCATCGCATTTGCGGGAGGGGTCCGGGTAAGGCGCGCCCCGCGCGGCCACAAACCTTTCGCTTCCAAGCGTCATCGCACTCTCCCATTCCCGCGCAATTGTCAGGCACTCGAAAATGTGTTGAGGGCCGCTGCATCGGTATCGAAAGGACAGATACGGCAACACCAGTACAGGATGCGCAACAGAGTTCCAAGCCGGTTCCAGAGCGGGCTGTCAGGCGGCAGGCGACACGGTAGAGAATTGGCATCGCTGAGCGAACCGATTACCTCTCATCAGCTGCATCTCATCCGGGCGGGAGCGCGCCCAGGAGCCAACTTGGATTGGAATACCCGCAATGTTTCTACAATTGACCCGTTTCATCAGGATCGCCTGCGCGGCGGCATGCTTGACCGCCGCATCTGCCGCTTTGCTCGGGATCGACGCCACTCCGGCCGAGGCTTCAGTCATCGTCTGGACGCTTCAGGATGTCGCCTTCAGCGACGGCGGGACGGCGAGCGGCACGTTTTCGACGGACAGCACGACAGGCAATGTCGTCGATTTCAATATCGTCACGACCGCCGGAGCGAAGCTGGCCGGCACCACCTACGATTCGTCAGCACCTACGACACAAGTGTACGACCGCCTGTGGGGCCCTGACACCTTCCTTCTGTTCAATCGAACAGCCTACTACAATCTGGAATTGGCCTTCGCGAGCGCCCTGACCTCGCCTGGTGACGTCCTGCTTGCGTTGAACCGCGCGTCCTATGAATGCCGAAACTGCTCGCCGGCCCGCATCGTCGTCAGTGGCGAAGTCGTGTCCGCGGTCACAGCGGTGCCCGAACCGTCCACCTGGGCGATGCTGCTTGTTGGTTTCGCCGGTATCGGCTTCTTTGCGTATCGGCGGCGCAACGCGTCACTCGTCGGCTGATGGTTCAGCCACGTCAGCGAAAGCCATCACGAGACCACTTCCGGGCGGTCTTTTGTTTCGAGTGCTGCGCAGGTTTCGGCATTCAGCGTCGGGGCAAGCACATGCACTCAGCTTTCGTGGCCTACCTGGCAGTGCCCGTACCACGGCGCGAAGCGCCTCAGCCGCGGACCCATTTGCGGTCCACGCTCAAATCACGCTCGATCAGGGTCTTTGCTAAGTCTTTGAAATTGCTGGCAGGAGTGGCAGGGCTCGAACCTGCGACCCCCGGTTTTGGAGACCGGTGCTCTACCAATTGAGCTACACTCCTGCAGGGAACCCGCGTCGCCGCCGGTTCGCGCCGTTTCAAGCACAGGGCATGGCCGGTTTGCAAGGGCTGAGCAGCGAAGCTTCTGTTCATTGCGAAACTTCTGCGCCAGACTTGCAGCATCACGCCTCGTCGGCGCCTCGCCGCAAGAATCAAGAACCCGGGAGAGACCATGAACGCCCAAACCGCCACCAAGCATGCCACCAGCCCGGCCACCCCGTCCCTCCCCCTCGCCAAACCCGAATCGATCGGACTGTCGGGCGCGCGGCTGCAGGCGCTGTCCGACACGTTCAAGCGCGAGGTCGACAAGGGAACTGCGCCCGGCTTCACCGTGCTGGTGGCCCGGCGCGGCCAGGTCGGCTGGTTCGACGCGATCGGCCGGCAGAGCCCGACCGCCGCGGCGCCGATGACGCATGACACGATCTTCCGCATCTTCTCGATGACCAAGCCGATCGTCTCGGTCGGCATCATGCAGTTGCTCGAGGACGGCCACTTCCTGCTCAACGATCCCGTCGCGAAGTTCATCCCAGAATTCGCCGAGACCAAGGTCGGCGTCGAACGCGACGGCAAGCTCGAGCTGGTCCCCGTGCAGCGGCAGATGACGATCCAGGATCTGCTCCGCCACACCTCGGGTTTGACATATGACCACACCGGCAACGGCCCGGTGCAGGAGCTCTACAAGCAGTCGCGGCTGCGCAGCCGCAAGATCACCAATGCCGAGCACGCCGCCATGCTCGCCGGCATGCCCTTGGTCTGTCAACCGGGCGCCGAATGGAATTACAGCCGCTCCACCGACATCCTCGGCCGCATCATCGAAGTCGTCAGCGGCAAGACGCTTGGCGAATTCCTCGCCGAGCGCATCCTCTCGCCGCTGCACATGAACGAGACCGCGTTCCACACGCCCGAAGCCAATGCCGGCCGGCTGGCCGAGGCATTTGGCAACGATCCCTGGACCAATGAGAAGGTGCAGCTGTTCAACATGCTGGAGAAGCCGGCGATGGAATCCGGCGGCGGCGGACTGGTATCGACCACGATGGACTATGCCCGCTTCGCGCAGATGCTGCTCAACGGCGGCTCGCTCGACGGCACCAGGATCATCGGCCGCAAGACGCTGGAATTCATGGCCTCCGATCACCTCGGCGCCGGCGTCAAGGTTCAGGGTACGCTGGTGTCGCCCGGCCACAGCTTCGGCCTCGGCTTCGCGGTGCGCACGCAGCAGGGCATCGCGCCGTTCTCCGGCTCGGTCGGCCAGTACTTCTGGAGCGGCATGGCCGGCACGTTCTTCTGGATCGATCCGAGCGAAGACCTGATCGCGGTCTTCATGATGCAGGGTCCGGGCCAGCGCGAATATACCCGCTCGCTGGTGCGGAACGGGGTGTATGCGGCGGTGGAGTGACGGGGACACTCCCCGCTCCACATCCAAGACTGTCATCGCCCGGCTCGACCGGGCGATCCAGTACGCCGCGGCCCAACGGCTCAATAACGACGGCCTCTGGAATACTGGATCACCCGCTTTCGCCGGTGATGACAGATGAGTGCGTGGTGCGCTCTGCGCACCAACGCTTATCTCAGCTGATCGTCGCGCCGCCGTCGATCACGATGGTCTGGCCGGTGATGAAGTCGCCGGCGCGCGAGCCCATCATCACCGCGCAGCCCGCGATCTCGTCCGGCACGCCGATGCGCAGCAGCGGCGAACGCGCGGTCGAGGCCTTCAGATTGTCCGGATTGTCCCACAGCGCTTTCGCGAAGTCGGTCTTGATCAGGCCCGGCGCGATGCAGTTCACCCGGACGTTGTGCTTGCCGTACTCGCAGGCCAAATTGCGCGCGAGCTGCATGTCGGCGGCCTTGGAGATCGCGTAGGCGCCGAGAATGGTCGAGCCCTTCAAGCCGCCGATCGAGGACACGATGATGACAGAGCCATCCTTGCGCTCGATCATCTGCGGCACCACCATCGAGATCAGCCAGTTGTTGGCGACGATGTTGTTGTCGAGGATTTTTCTGAACTGATCGTCGGAGATGCCGGCGAGCGGACCGTAGTAGGGATTGGATGCCGCGTTGCAGACCAGCACGTCGATCTTGCCGAAGGCGCGGTTGCTCTCGTCGACCAGGTTTTGGAGGTTTTCCTTTGACGAGATGTTGGCCGCGATCGCAACCGCGGTGCCCTTGCCGTAGCTGTCATTGATCTCCTTCGCCACCTGCTCGCAGACATCGGCCTTGCGCGAGGAGATCACCACCTTGGCGCCGTGCTCGGCCATCCGCTCGGCGATCGCGCGCCCGATGCCGCGCGTCGAGCCGGTGATGACGGCAACTTTTCCCTTCATGTCGAACAAGGTCATGTTTTTCTCCCTGATGTAAGGCGTTTGAATTCTGCGTTGAGCTTAGGCAGTGGTCCGGTGTTGCGATAGCGGCAATCAAGCAAGCTTGCTCGCCGGCCTGACTTCCGGGCCGGACGGCTGATGCATCGCGGCGTGGCGTGGATCGGCAATCCATGGCTGCTGGTTCACCATCGGCAGCCGCCAGGTCGACAGGCCGACACCGGCGATATGATCGAGCCGCGTCACCGAGACATTGTCGATGTCGAAGGACAATCCGCGATCCGGCTGGCCGCCGAGCGCAAGGCCGACCGCGGCGCGGATCACGCCGCCATGGCCGACCGCGATGATGTTCCTGCCCGCCTCCGCGGCCGTGATCCGCACGATCGTGCGGCAGACCCGCGTGTAGAGATCCATGAAACTCTCGCCGCCCGGCGCGGGCTCGTTGACGTCGGCAAACCAGCTTCGGCCAGGTGGCTGGCTCGCGAGCAGCGCGGCGCGATTCATGCCCTGCCATCGGCCGAGATGCTGCTCGGCGAAGTCGCGCTCCTGCGTCATGTTGGCCGGCTTCGGAAATCCGGCGGCCCAGATCGCCTCCGCGGTCTTGTGCGTGCGCTTCAGATTGCTCGAATACCAGACCGCGTCGCGCGGCAGCATCTTGGCGACCGCCTCGAACACTTCGACGTCGCCGGTGTCGCAGTCGATATCCGCTTGTCCGTAGATGTTGCCGCCGTCGCTGCGTACCGGCGCGTGGCGAATCCACCACCACCGCGTCACCGTCACGTTTGGCTTGTCTGGATTGGACATCGGATGAGCCCTTCAATACTGTCCCCCGTCGCTGTACGTCACGCCGCACATCGTCTCAAGTGCTTCGGACGTTTGAAATTTTGTTTGAATTCCGTCGCGCGGCAAAGGCGCCACGGACCACGTGAACAGGGAGAACCTCATGGGCCGCCTCGAAGGCAAATCCGTCATCATCACTGGCGCCGGTAGCGGCATCGGCCGCGCGGCGTCGCTGCTGTTCACCAAGGAAGGCGCCAGGCTGATCGCGGTCGATCGTACCGATGGCGTCAACGAGACCGCCAAGCTGGTGCACGATGCCGGCGGCACCGTCGAAGCCGTCACCGCCGATGCGGGATCCGAGAGCGATGTGAAGGCCTTCATCGAGAAGGCGGTTTCGAAATACGGCAAGCTCGATGCGATCTGGGCCAATGCCGGCGTCAGCGGCGGCCTCGTTCCGCTCGCCGACCAGACTCCGGAACATTGGCAGGAGGTGCTGCGCGTCAATCTGATCGGGCCGTTCCTCGCGATCAAGCATTCGATCCCGCACATGACCAAGCAGGGCTTTGGCTCGATCATCCTCACCGCRTCGGTCGCGGGCCTGAAGGCCGGCGCCAGCGGACATCCCTACGGCGCGAGCAAGGCCGGCGTCATCAGCCTGGTGCAGACCACCGCCTACTCGCTCTCCGGCACCGGCGTGCGCRTCAACGCGGTCTGCCCCGGCCTGATCGARACCGGCATGACCAAGCCGGTGTTCGACCGCGCCAAGGAGCGCGGCACCCAGGACAAGATCGGCCAGCTCAATCCGCTGAAGCGCCCCGGCCAGCCGCACGAGCTCGCCGCGATGGGCTTGTTCCTGGCAAGCGACGAAGCGTCCTACGTCAACGGCCAGGCCATCCCGGTCGACGGCGGCCTGACGGCATCGATGCCGTATACGGGCAAGCCGGTTTAAGGACCCATTCTCCGTTCGCTGTCCGGGCAAAGGGCCGGACGGCGCAACATTCACCGCTGTCGTCCCGGTGAAGGCCGGGACCCATACGCCGCGGCGGAGGTTCTAGGAGGGACTCGTCGTTGCAGCGTCGTGCAACAATAACCATCCGTGGTTATGGGTCCCGGCCTTCGCCGGGACGACGATCAGGATGGTTCTCGATTCCACCCGTCAAACAACACGGTGTCATCGCCCGGCTCGACTGGGCGATCCGGTATTCCAGAGACAGTCGTTGTTGAGTCGATAGGCCGCGCGTACTGGATCGCCCGGTCGAGCCGGGCGATGACGGCTGTGTATGAGGGCGCGGCTCAGCATCCTCGCGACATGATTTGCCCGAGTCTCGTCTCTCGTTCCGCCCTCTCTCGCTTGCAGACCCCACACGCCATGGTTACGAAATCTTTCACAATCTATGGTGGTGTCACGGCCCGTTTCGCGACTGGAATCGAGAGCATTCGACATGAGCATGGCCGAAACCCCGGCGGAGCCTTCCTATCCGAAATTGCCGTTCCGCAAGACCATCAGCCTCGCCTACGCGACCTTCTTCAGCCATTTCATGGATGCCCTGCGCGCCTCGTGGCTCTGGCTGATCGTCGCCGCCGTACTCACCGCCTACGCCAGTTGGGCGCAATGGTCCTGGATAGCGGGCGCGCTGGGAACGCTGCCGCGCGGCCAGCCGCCACGCGTAGGATTGCCCCTGCAAATGTGGGGGCTTCTACAAGCCGACCACATCGTGATGATCTTCGCCGGCGTCAGCATAGCGGTCGCCTGGCACCGCCTCATGATCCTGAACGAACGTCCCGGCATCAGTGGCACCAACGTCGCCAGCGTCAATCTGTGGCGCTATATCTTGGCTGGATTCCTGCTCTGCCTCGTCGCATTGGCGCCACTGATCATCATCTTCCTCGGAGGCCTCTACGTCATGGTGGCTGCCAAGATCGGCACGGGGCCCGGACTCCCGATGGCCTACGTACCGCTGTTGCTTGTGGTCTTTGCGCTCTACATTACGAGTATTGCAGTCATGCTGCGGCTGATCCTGCTGCTGCCTGCTCGTGCGGTCGGCAATACGGACCTGAGTTTCGGCGAGACATGGCAGCGCACCCGCGGAAATGCCTGGCGGCTGTTCTGGGGGCTGATCGCCACAAGCTTGCCGCCGGTGCTGCTGGCCGAGATCATCGTCGGAACCTCGGTGGGCCTTCTGATTCCGGTGCACGCGCAGAGCGGAGACATCGCGGTTCGATTGACAGCCGTCAGCACGGTGATGATGGTTTGTTATCTCCTGATGCTGCCGATCAGCATCGGCTTCCTGTCACATGCATACCGCCATTTCTTCGAGCGCCCGCTCGGGCAGTCCGAGCCCGGTGCAGTGCCGGCGTGAACGGCAGCGCTACACGGGGAGACTGCCGGCCACGCCCCCGCTCTTCCTTCGGCGGACCGGCCGTCGACCCGGCCACGGGTTCTTTTCCCTTTCACATTTTCATTGCTATGGTTCGGTCACCTGTTCATCCCAATAGACCCGATCCATGCAAAATCCACGTCCTGACCGCATTCGCAAGTTATTGGCCGACCTCGTCGCCTTCGACACCGTGAGCGACCGTTCGAACCTGCCGCTGATCGACTACATCGAGCGCTATCTCGCATCGCTCGGCGTCAGCGGCGAACGCATCATGGATGACACCGGGCAGAAGTCTTCGCTGTGGGTCACGATCGGTCCCCAAGACAAGGCAGGTCTGGTCCTGTCAGGGCACACCGACGTCGTGCCGGTCGCGGGACAGGACTGGACCCACAACCCGTTCGAGCTCATCGAGCGCGACGGGAAGCTGTACGGTCGCGGCACCACCGACATGAAGGGCTTTGTCGCGGTCTGTCTCGCCATGGTGCCGGAGATGGTCGACGCCGGCCTGAAGACCCCTATCCATCTAGCGATCTCCTATGACGAGGAGATCGGGTGCGTTGGCGTGCGCCCGATGCTGCGCGAGGTCGCGCGCAAGGGCGTGAAGCCGCTCGGCTGCTTCGTCGGCGAGCCGACCCGGATGCAAGTGATCGTCGGCCACAAGGGCAAGCATGGCGTGCGCGCCACGTTTCGCGGCCTGGCGCGTCACTCCTCGATCGCGCCGGATGGTGTCAACGCCATCGAATACGCGGCCGACCTGATCACCGAGATCCGCCGCCGCGCCGCGTTGCTGGCCGCGGACGCCCAACAAAATAGCCTCTACGACGTGCCGCATTCGACCCTGCTCACCAGCATCGTCCATGGCGGCGCCGCGCTGAACATCGTGCCCGACAGTTGCGTGGTCGAATTCGAATGCCGCGGCATCGGCATCACCGAATCCAGGGAGGTGACGGACGCGATCGTCGGCTGGGCCAGGGCCGAGATCGAGCCCAGCGTGCGCGCGCGTCATCCGGACTGCGGTATCGAGTTCGAGGAGATCCTCGACTATCCCGCGCTCGATACCGCGGCCGACGCGCCGATCGTCACGCTCGCCAAGCAATTCGCCGGACGCAACGACCACGCCAAGGTCGCGTTCGGCACCGAGGCCAGCCTGTTCGTCAGCATGGCGGACGTGCCGTCGGTGGTGGTCGGCCCCGGCGGAATCGCGCAAGCGCATACGCCGGACGAATTCGTCGAGATGTCGCAGCTCGAGGCTTGCGGGGATTTCGTCGCGCGACTGATCGCGCATTGCGCGAAATGATGCCTGCATGCGTGAGCCAATGAGAGAAGCGTAGCCGCCATGACAGGCCGGAGTTCGCCCGAGTCATGGATTCGTGGATGCGGAGCGCGGCTCGATTGGGGACGACGGCAAGATCGTTGGCCGCGCGACAGCTCGGCGCGCCAGCAATGGGATGCAGGGACGAACTATTCGGCGGGGCACGATGATGGTCGAGAAGCGTCGGCGCGGCGCCGCCCTCGAGGATGCGATCCTCGATGCGGCCTGGCAGGAATTGCTGGATCATGGCTACGGCGGCTTCACGATGGAAGCCGTCGCGAAACGGGCAGGCACAAGCCGGCCAGTTCTGGCGCGCCGGTGGGAAAGCCGATCCGATCTCGCCGTCGCCGCCATTGCAAACTACAACCAGAGTAATCCGGTCAAGGCGCCCGATCTCGGAAACGTCAGGGACGAACTGATCTCCCTGCTCCAGAAGTTCTCCGACCGCGGGGCGCGGACAATGCTCCGGGTCCTGCTCAGCATGGGCGATTACTTCCTGGAGACCGACTCCAATCTTGCCGATCTTCGTCGACGGATCGTTGGCGACGGCAAACTGAAAGAGGTTTTGCATCGAGGCGTCAGCGACGTCCTGCAACGAGGCGTCGAGCGGGGGGAACTGGATCAGAGCAAGCTGACGCCGCGGATATCGACCCTGCCTATCGATCTCATTCGCCACGAGGTCCTCATGACCCATCGGCCCGTATCGAAAAAAGTGATCGAGGAGATCATCGATACGATCTTCCTGCCCCTGGTGACGGCACGACGGCGGAGCTGAATCGCCGGACATTCAAGTGGCACCTCGTCTGCGTCCGGGTCGCCGCGCTGCGCGTCGTGTCCGGCTTCAGGTCGCGGCAGGAGTTTGCCCCGGAGTGCGGCACGTCCCTGGCTCGCACCGCCCCTTTGTAAGATACATTTGCGCATCCTATTGACAGGACGCGACCGCAGCATTAGATGCATCGTCGCATCTTATATCTCGGGGAACGCAGCGTGCCTGTCAATCTGAGTTCCAAGCGGCACGGCCGCAATGTCCTGATCTCCGGTGCAAGCATCGCCGGACCGGCGACGGCATATTGGCTGAACCAATACGGCTTCGACGTCACAGTGGTGGAGCGGGCGACCGCCATTCGCAGCGGCGGCTACCCGATCGATGTGAGAGGCACCGCGATCGATGTCGTGGAACGCATGGGTGTGCTGCCGCAGCTCCGGGCAGCCCATGTCGATACGCGGAAGCTGACATTCGTGGATGCTGCCGGGCATCCAATCGCCGCGATCACGCCGGAGGATCTGTCCGGCGGAAGGACCGCTCGTCACGTCGAGTTGCCGCGCGGCGCACTGGCTTCGGTCCTGTACGAGCTGACGCGGCACCGGCAGGTTCACTACCGGTTCGACGACTCGATCGAAGCACTGGAAGACGACGGGGCCGGTGTAAACGTTCGCTTCAGAAGCGGGACGGAGCAGCGCTTCGATATCGTGATCGGCGCGGATGGCCTGCATTCAAACACGCGCGCCCTGGCATTCGGGCCGGAAGCACCGTTCCACCGCTATCTCGGTTTCTGCTTCAACCTGTTTTCACTGCCGAACGAGCTTGGCTTGTCGCGCGAGGCCGTGATCTATTCCGAGCCGGGCCGTCTCGCCGGCGTGTACGCGGTTGGCGAAAGCACCATGCTCCAGGCCTTCCTCAACTTCGCCACCGACGAACCACCATTTCGCTCAAATACGGACGTCGACCTGCAACGGCGGCGGACGGAAGAGCTTTTCCGTGATGGCGGCTGGGAGATTCCTCGTCTGGTCGCGGCCATGGAACGTGCGGATGATCTGTTCTTCGATACGGTCAGCCAGATCCATATGCCGCACTGGTCGTCCGGCCGCGTGGCGCTGGTCGGCGACGCCGCGCACGCGCCCTCATTCCTGTCGGGACAGGGCACGAGCCTCGCGCTGGTTGGCGCCTACGTGCTTGCCGGCGAACTGGCGACGCATACCGATCCCATCGATGCCTTTGCCTCCTATGAGCGACTGGCGCGGCCGTTCACGGAAGCGAACCAGGCCCTCGCCCTCAACAATGGCGGGACCCTTCTCATGCCGCGTACGCAGGAGGAGCTCGACGCCCGTAACGCGATACTCGCTGCGATGCGAACGTCGGGCGCGACTCCATCCTACGGCGAACGTTCCAGTCAGGTGCACAACTCGCTGAAGCTGCCCGACTACACGCACGTGATCCGCGGCTGAGCCGGCGCGTGCATCGTCGAGCAGTTCATTGACAGCGTCGCGCAGTGCGTCAAGCAATGCGGCTCGAACCCGTGAAGCAAACTGGCGAAGCGTAACCCGCCACTTCGCGACACATGAAGAGGACGACGGATTACGCGTAGCTAGTCCACCCTACCGGCGTACTAGGGACAACCACGCGCGGCCAAGAATGTTCGGCACTCCCCGGCGACCTTTCCGTCTCCGGCTGCGACGGACCTAGCTACGGCTATCAGTTGCTCAAGTTCGACAAGGTTATCGGACCAGTGCGCTGGCTCGACCGACAGGAGCGACCTAAGCAGATCGCCAGGAAAATACTCGGTATGAACAAGCGGATCGATACGAAGGTACCGAAACGCGATTGGAATCAGCACCCGGAGGCCAATTTTTTGGCCGATCAGCAGACGGACGTCGCCAGCGCTCAGGTTCTTCAAGGGCGTACGCCTCAAACGCAGGCAGCGTGCCACCATGCCGGTTGGCGCCGTCTCCGGCTCTCCCCAATCTTGCCCGTCGAGTTCCTGTAGCGAGCGCCGCTCGTCAACCATTGCGCCTACCCGATGTGCGGCTGTAGCGAGAATTGACGATCGGCGACATCGTCGTTCGATCCTCTAACGCGCGGACAGTGCTCCCTTTGGAGTCCGCCTACGGCTTGTTGTACCAACCATTCAGCATCAGCGCGAGTACTGGCGCGGCGCCCCGCTCCATGCGTCGAAAATTGACGAACGCGGAGCACTCGACGAGCGCGTCGTATTGCTCGCGGCAACGTTGCTGAAACCCCGGCGCATCGTCGATACGAAGAATGAGCACGCCACCCTCGGGAACCGATACACTCGTCATTCCACTTGGCGGGTCATCGACGTATGTCATGCAGTCGATCCACGCGTCCATGTTGCGTCCGTAGAAATCGGGGAAGCCGAGCGTCGATCGGAAGACAGAATGAAAGCTGTCCCAATCCTGAATCTGGTCGACCGGTATTGTGATGATCATGGCGCGTCAGCCTAGTTGGCATTGTGCGGTTGCGCCAGCTTGGATCACAGCCCATCCGGCGGCAGGCCGGGCCCGGTCGCGGCCGGGCGGAGCTTGTCGCGTTTACGCTCGCGGTAGAAAGCGTAGAGGCCGGAGGCGACGATGATCGTAGCACCGGCGAGCATCGCGCCGTCGGGCTTGTGGCCGAAGACGAGATAGCCGAGCAGCATCGCCCACAGCAGCGCGGAATAGCGGAACGGCGCCACCGCCGAAATGTCGCCCGTGCGCAACGACACGATGATGCACTGGTAGCCGATCAGGATCAGCACCGCGGCGAATGTGAGCAGGCCGAGCGCGTGACCGGACGGCGGCTTCCAGCCGCCGAGCGGCACCAGCACGGCGGCACCCGCGGTCGTCACCGTCACGGTCGTGAGCAGCGTGATGAAGACGGTCGGCAAGTGCTTCGGGATGCGCCGGGTCGCGAGATCGCGCACCGCGCAGAAGCCGACCGACGCCAGCGCCAGCAGCGCTGCCTGGCTAAAGCCTTCGGCGCCGGGCCGGACGATGACCAGCACGCCGATGAAACCGGCCGCGATCGCAAGCCAGCGCCGCCAGCCGACCGGCTCGCCGAACACCAGCGCCGCGCCCAGCGTGATGACCAGCGGCAGTGCCTGGAAGATCGCCGACGCGTTGGCGAGCGGAATCTGCGCGATCGCCGACAGATAGGTCAACGTGCCGCCGATCTCGCCGAGCACGCGCAAGCCCACCGGCCAGATCAACAGCGCGCTGAAGCTGCGCAGCGCGTCGCGATACCATGCCAGTGCCGCGACCAGCACCATCGCGACGACGCCGCGGACCAGCAGGATCTCGCCGATGTTGAGCTCCGCCGACACCGCCTTGGTGATGGTGTCGTTGGCCGTAAAGGCGGCCATGGCCGCAGCCATGAACAGGCTGCCGCGAAGATTCGAGGACAGGGGCAAGGTGAAAGCGTCCGATCAGGACCAGGGCGAGCGTTGACCGCACTCACTTGCCAAAGCAGCGCGGCGAACTCAAATCACAGATGGCTACAGTATGGAAACATGCGCAGCGCGCGGAAGCGGTTGCGCCGACTCCATCGCCCCCGCCCTCTTGTCCGCCGAAGCTCGCCTTCGGGCAAAGGCGGATGCGGGGAGAGGCCAAAACAGAAGCGGCGCGAGCTGTGAGCATCGCGCCGCGTTTCATGTCAGGTTGCGCCGGCTTTCTGCGCGTATTCCCATGATGCCTTCGACAGCGGCACAGTGCGCGCGGCCGACTCAAGGGCCTTGGCATTGGCGGCGGTGCCGTCGCGGACGCGGCCCGCGATGCCCTGCGTGATGCCGGCAAGGCGGAACAGATTGTAGGAGAAGTACCAGTTCAGGTCCGGCACGGCTACACCGGTCACGTTGCAGTAGATCTGCGCAGCCTCATCCTGACTCGGAATGTTCAACGCCTTGAGGTCGGCATTGGCGAGGCCCGGCATGGTCCACTGCATCAGCAGATAGGTGAAGTCGGCCATGGGATCGCCGAGTGTCGACAATTCCCAGTCGAGCACCGCCTGCACCCGCGGCTCGGTGGCGTGGAAGATCATGTTGTCGAGGCGATAGTCGCCATGCACGACCGAGACGCGCTTCTGCTCCGGCACCGTCTTCGGCAGCCACTCCGCGAGCTTCTCGAACTCGGGAATGTGCTGCGTCTCGGACGCACGATACTGCTTGGTCCAGCGGTCGACCTGGCGCGCAAAATAATTGCCGGGCTTGCCGAAATCGCCGAGGCCGATCTTCTCGGGATCGAGGATGTGCAGCTTGGCCAGCGTCTCGATCTTGCTGGTGAAGATCTTGCGGCGCGCATCGGGCTGCTGGCTCGGCAGCGTCGGGTCCCAGAACACCCGCCCCTCTTCCATCGACATGATGTAGAAGGCCGAGCCGATCACCGCATCGTCGGTGCATAGCGCGTAGGCTTTTGCGACCGGGAAACTCTGCTTGCCGAGCGCCGCGATCACGCGGAACTCGCGATCCACCGCGTGGGCCGACGGCAACAATTTACCGAACGGCCGGCGGCGCATCACGTAGTTGCGGCCGGGGGTTTCGAGCTTGTAGGTCGGGTTGGACTGGCCACCCTTGAACTGCAGGACCTTGAGCGGACCCTGATAGCCCTCGACGTGCTGCTTCATCCAGGCATCGAGGCTCGCCTCGTTGACACGATGGCGCTCCTCGACTTCCCGTGTTCCGGAAAATTCCTCGTCTTTCCTGACGCCGTCCGCCACGATGACGCTCCCTCAACTCAGTTTTGTTGGGAGCGCCGTTGGACGCTCCCAATTGTCTTTTTCATTCTGAGCACGATGTGCGCACGAACGCCATGCGTTCCGCATCATGCTCAATGTGACGTGTTTGCATACTTCCGAACTTCGAGCCTGGCAATGGCGCGATTGTGCACCTCGTCCGGACCGTCCGCGAGGCGGAGCGTGCGGATATGGGCATAGGCCTTGGCCAGCCCGGCGTCGTCGGAGACGCCGCCGCCACCATAGGATTGAATCGCCTGGTCGATGATCTTCAGCGCCATGTTGGGCGCTGCGACCTTGATCATGGCGATCTCGGCCTGCGCGGTCTTGTTGCCGACCTTGTCCATCATGTCGGCCGCCTTGAGGCAGAGCAGACGATTCATCTCGATGTCCGTCCGGGCCTCGCCGATGCGCTGCTCCCAAACCGAATGCTCGATGATCTTCTTTCCGAACGCGGTGCGCGAGGCGAGCCGCTTCACCATCTTCTCCAACGCCTCCTCGGCCTGGCCGATGGTGCGCATGCAGTGATGAATGCGGCCCGGACCGAGACGGCCCTGCGCAATCTCGAAGCCGCGGCCTTCGCCGAGCAGGATATTTTCCTTCGGCACGCGAACGTTCTCGAGCAGCACCTGGGCGTGGCCGTGCGGCGCGTCATCGTAGCCGAACACCGGCAGCATCTTCTCGACCTTGATGCCGGGGGTGTCGAGCGGCACCAGGATCTGCGACTGTTGCTGGTGCTTGGCGGCGTTGAAGTCGGTCTTGCCCATCAGGATCGCCACCTTGCAGCGCGGATCGCCGACGCCGGACGACCACCATTTGCGGCCGTTGATGACGTAGTGATCGCCGTCTTTCTCGATCCGGGTCTCGATGTTGGTGGCGTCGGACGAAGCGACCGCCGGCTCGGTCATCAGGAAGGCGGAGCGGATCTCGCCGTCCATCAGCGGGCGCAGCCATTTGCGCTTCTGCTCCTTGGTACCGTAGCGGATGAACACTTCCATGTTGCCGGTATCGGGGGCGGAGCAGTTGAACACTTCCGACGCCCAGGAGATGTGGCCCATTTCCTCCGACAGCAGCGCGTATTCGAGATTGGTCAATCCCGCGCCGTGGAATTCGTCATCCTCATGCGAGGACGGCGGCATGAACATGTTCCAGAGACCCTCGGCCTTCGCCTTCTTCTTCAACTCCTCGAGGATCGGGATCACCTTCCAGCGCGGACCTTCGGCATCCTGCTTGTCATAGATCGGCACCGCCGGGCGGACATGCGTTTTCATGAAGGCCTGAACGCGCTCAAGCCACTCCTTCTGCCTGGCCGACATCGTGAAATCCATGGGACGCTCCTCGTTTCCTAGACTTTGGGCCGCACTGTCCACCCGRCGCCCGGACGCCGCAAGGGCGTTCGCGRGAYCGGCGCGGTGGTGTGCCAGAATGCCGCCCGCATTGTTGCGGATTGACATTACCGGCTGTTCAAACGATAGTTTCATACAAATGTTTGAAATGCAACTCCCTGTCGTCTTCGTCGYTCCGGCGCATCGCGCGCRGACCGACTGAAAGGCTCTCAGCCATGGCCAGCGATCACACCCGGTCCGCCATTCTCGCCGCCGCCGAGCGACTCTATGCCGACCGCGGCTTCGGCGACGTTACGCTGCGCGACATCGTCGCGGAGGCAAACGTCAACCTCGCGGCGGTGAACTATCATTTCGGCTCCAAGGACGAATTGATCGCGGAGCTGTTCGTCACCCGCAGCATCCAGACCAACCGCGAGCGTCTCAATGAACTGAAGGACGCGGAAGAGAAAGGCGGCGGCCGCGCCTCGATCGAGGACATCATGCGCGCCCTCGTCGGCCCGACCTTGCGCGGCTGCCTCGGTCCGGACCGCGAGGGATCCACCGCAGCGCGCTTCATGATCCGCGCCTCGATCGAATCGGTGCCGCCGATCCGCCGCATCAAGAACCGCGAGGTCGACCATTTGCGGAAGTTCGCCGCCGCGATGCGCCGCGCGATGCCGGCCAGCAGCGACACCGAGCTGTATTGGGGCCTGCACTTCGCGCTGGCAATGGCGCACCACACCATCCGCGAGAAGGAACGCCTGCTGCGGCTGTCGGAAGGCAAATGCGACCTCGACGACGTCCGCGCCATCATCGATCGCGTGGTCACGGTCTCGGTGATGGCGCTGACGATGGGCGATGTGCCGAGCAAGCCCGCCGCACGGTCGGTCATGGCGCACGGCCGGCTGACGCGACAGGATCTGTGAGCGGCCACGCAGCGGCATAGCTCATTCGATGAAGTAGAACGGATTCGGTACCTTGAAGGTCATCTCGGCGTGTCCGCCGACGAGATCGCTCTTCTGATCGCCGACATTGGCGATGATCGCAAACCCCTTGCTTTCGATCTCGGCGCGCGCGGCCGTCTTGTGGATGCTGACCGAGCCGGTCGAGGCCGGATCGCGCATATAGAGATGATCGCGCGCGATGCCGTCGAAGCCCGCCAGTTGCAGATTGCGCAGCGTCCAGACGCTCGCCATCTCCTTGTTGTGCTCCTGCTCACGTCGACCGGTGACGAAGAACACCTCGACCTTGGTGCAGGTGGCGGCCTGGTCGATGCAGCGCGCGAGCTTGTAGAGCTCGAGCGTCGGGCTGATCGCGGCGGCACGCGCACTCTGCTGCCAGTCGAGGTCACCGCAGGGATCGCCGACCTCGGTGAAATCGCAGCGGCCACCGGGCGTGCTCGGGATGTAGGCGTAATCGTCCTGGTAGATGCGAGGCCAGTTGAACAGCGAGGTCTCGTCGATATCGAGCACGACGGCCGGACGCTGCACTTCGCTGGCCCGCGCTGCCACCCACTTCCGCGCATTACCGAGCACCGCGGCGATGTCGTTCTCGTAGGCCGTGCAGCGATAGGCCAACAGCCGCTTCTTGAAGAGGTCGATATTGTCGGGCTCGCCAGCGTCGGCCGCCGGCGGCGTGCCGGCCTTGTCGCAGCCGAGCCGCGGATCGACCGACGTCCCGGTCTGGGCGAACGCCGGACCGCGAGCTAAGGCAATGGTCGCAATGAGGACGCAGAGACAACGCAGAGCAATATTCGGCATCGGATCATCTCCCGGTGAAAACCGGGAGACTACGATCACAAGTTGCACGGATTTAAGACAAGCGCGGGCTCCCTCGCCCGCCCTCAGGCCATCGCGATGGCGTCGATCTCGATGTCGAACGGCCCGGTCCATTCCGGAATGCAGACGAAGATCCGCGCCGGCAGATCATCCCCGAAGTATTTTCGGTAAATTGTATTGAAGGTGGCGAAGTGCTTCGCCGAGGTGCAGAAGATGTTGCACTTCATGACGTTATCGAACGAGGCGCCGGCGGCCTCCAGGCATTGCCTGAGCTGCTCCATCACGAGTTCGCTCTGCCGTTCGATCGAGGCGTCGGCGGCGATTTCGCCGGTGGCAGGATCGAACGGCGGCAGGCCGGAGACGAAGATCATGTTGCCGGCGCGCGTCACCGCGGACGCCGGCGCCTTCCAGCGCTCCAGCCAGCTTGAGATCGGCTCGACGCGGACCACTTCCCGTTTCATGATTGGCACCTTCGATAAAGGGATCGATCGCGCCAATCTAGCAGGCCGATGTCAATGATGATTCGATATCGGTCGAAGTGTCGAAGCGTCTCACGCCCGGCGGTAGACCGCGACGGCTGCCGCCACGAGCGCCGCGTTGCCCGAGGCTACGGTACCATCCGGCAGCGCCCTGCCGTCCTCCAAACCGACCCTGGTCGACCAGCGCCGGCGATGCGCTTCCTCGAGCAACGGCCAGACCGTTGCATCGAAACCATGCAGCAGGATTTGCCGGCGCAGTTCAGCGCGGTTCAGGATCGAGGCGATCTCGTCGACCACCTGCAGCGCCTTGCCGCGGTCCTGCGCACCGATTTCGATCAGGACCCGGAACACCGACCCGTGTCCGGGAAGGCCGATGAAACGCTCGGCATCGGCGACCGAAGCGAGGCCAGCCTCGATGCCGACACTGCGGCTGCGCAGCAGGTGCATCACCTCCGGCGCATCGGGCTCGGAGAGGTTGACGGATGCGTAATCGGGCAGCTCACGCCACCCCGCGATCGCGGCCCGCGTGCGCTCGACGTCGCTTTCGATCCACGCCCCGGTCGAGACACCGATCAGGCTGCCCGGACATGTCCGCCGAACCGTAGCCACCGTCTCATCGATGCAAGTCAGGCTCTCGCGGCGCTCCGGATCGCGCGGATGGATATGCAGCTCGGCGGCACCTGCCGCGACGCAAGCCGCAGCGTCCTGCGCAATCGCAGCCACGGTCAACGGGAGATGCGGATGGAAATCGACCGGACGCGCGCCGTTGAGACAGGCCTGGATGATCATTTGCGGACGCGCCTCACCAACGTGGCGATCGATCGCGCCAAGTTAACGCAGCGGCGGTGGCTTGTCACCGCCGCTGTGCCGGAGCGTCCCTACAGGATCCCCTGCGCCTTCAGCCCTTCGACCTTGGCGTCGTCGTAGCCGATGGTCGCGAGCACGTCCTTGGTGTCGGCGCCGAGCAGCGGCGGGGCACGGTAGTCCGTGATCGGGGTGCCCGAGAAGGTCAGCGCGTTGCGGATCAGCGACAGGTTCGGCTCGAACGGATGATCGACCTTGACCCGCATGCCGCGCGACTG
>BFBZ01001048.1_pt1 | contig 20134 bp, 19 predicted proteins | sample 1888401 | NCBI WGS metagenome assembly BFBZ01 (sample SAMD00112614, study PRJDB3348) | symbiont metagenome | host: Chara braunii | reverse complement strand
ATCTTCCAGGAGCCGATGACCTCGCTCAATCCGGTCCAGCGCATCGGCGATCAGGTCACCGAGGTGTTCAAGGCCCATGGCGTCCTGACCCCGCCGGAGCGGGCCGAACGGGCGGTGGCGCTGCTGGCCGAAGTCGGCCTGCCGCAACCCGCCCAGCTGATGCGCGCCTTTCCGCATCAATTGTCCGGTGGCCAGCGCCAGCGCGTGATGATCGCCGTGGCGCTGGCGCTCGAACCGCGCCTGCTGATCGCCGACGAGCCGACCACCGCGCTCGACGTCACCACCCAGGGCCAGATCCTCAAGCTGATCGAAAGGCTGAGGCGCGACCGCGACATGGGCGTCTTGTTCATCACCCATGATTTCGGCGTGGTCGACGACATCGCCGACCGCGTCGCGGTGATGCGCCAGGGCCGCCTGGTCGAAACCGGCAGCGCCGCCGAGGTTCTGCGCGCACCAGCCCATGCCTATACGAAATCGCTGCTGGCGGCCGTGCCGTCGCTGACGCCGCCATCCTCGGCACCAAGGCCGCATGCGGCAACGGCGCTCGCCGTCGAGAACCTGCAGAAGACCTATGTCACCAGCGTCGGGTTGTTCCGGCCGCCGCGGGTCGTGGCGGCCGCCGCCGATGTCAGCTTCACGCTGCGGCGCGGTGAAACGCTCGGTATTGTCGGCGAATCCGGTTCCGGCAAGTCGACCGTCGGCAAATGCCTGGTCCGTCTGCTCGAACCCAATGGCGGCGCGATCCGGCTCGGCGACGTCGATCTCATGGCGCTGCGCGGCAACCGGCTGCGGTCGCAGCGCCGGCATATCCAGATGGTGTTCCAGGACCCCTATGCCTCGCTCAACCCGCGCAAGACCATTGGCCGGATCATCGCCGACGGACCGATGGCGCATGGCGTGCCGGCGCGCGCCGCGCAGGACAAGGCGCGCGAGCTGATCCAGCTCGTTGGCCTGAGCGTCGATGCGCTCTCGCGCTATCCGCATGAATTCTCCGGCGGCCAGCGGCAGCGCATCGGCATCGCGCGGGCTTTGGCGCTGGAACCGGAGGTGGTGGTCGCCGACGAAGCGGTCTCGGCGCTTGACGTCTCGGTTCAGGCGCAGATCCTGTCGCTGCTGCGCGACCTGAAGCAGAGGCTGGCGATGTCGCTGATCTTCATTACCCACGACCTGCGCGTCGCGGCGCAGATCTGCGACCGGATCGCGGTGATGCAAAGAGGCCGGATCGTCGAGATCGGCGATACCGCGTCGGTCTTCGCGGATCCGCGGCACGCCTATACCCGCGAACTGCTGGCGGCGGTGCCTGGCCGCCGGCATGCGTCGGCTCACGTCCCGGATCGGGCGTAATCCGGTTCCGCAGTCCGATAGACTGCCCGGGGGGACCGGGGTGGTCTGATTTGAGAGGTCAACAGCCCAATGCCAGATGTCGTTCCTCTTGCGTCGAATCCCGTGGCGGGTGCGGCGGAACGCTCCGATCTCAGGATCGGCCAGCGCATCCGCGCGATCCGTACCGACCAGGGCCTGACCCTGGATGAAACCAGCCGGCGCAGCGGCGTCTCCAAGTCAGCCCTTTCGAAGATCGAGAATGACCGGGCCTCGCCAACCTTCGAGGTGCTGGAGCGGATCGCCGCCGGACTTGGCGTCGCGCTGGTCAACCTGTTCTCCGAGCAATCCGCCGGCCATATCGGGCGCCTGACCTCGACGCCGGCGGGCGGCGGGCGGCGAACCGAAGACCGGAACTACATCCATGAATTCCTGTGCACCGGCCTGAAAGACCGCCGCATGGTGCCCTTCGTCACGACGGTAAAGGCACGCAGCGCCCATCAGTTCGACAAGCCCGCCTCGCACAAGGGCGAGGAATTTCTCTATGTCCTGTCCGGCGCGGTCGCCTTCGTCAGCGGTTCCTATGCCGAGATCAGGCTGACCGTCGGCGACAGCCTCTATTTCGACAGCCGCCTCGATCACCTCTGCTACACGACCGATGGCGCCGATGCGACGCTGCTATGGGTCTGGTGCGAAACCGGCTGAATCAAATCTATCGACTTGATTTCATTTCCAAAAAGGCGGCCAGCCCTGCACGTGCTTCATGGGTGTTGATGGCGCTGCAGAAGTTCTCAACCGCATAACCGATCTCGCTCCTGGTATCGGTCGCGCGCATGAAAGCGTCGCGTGCGCGCTTCATGATGCCTGGCGGCTTGGCGGCAAAGGTCTCGGCGAGTTCGAGCGCCGCATCGACGACCTTGTCGTCGTCGACGACGCGGCTGACCAGGCCGAGGTCATGGGCCTCCTGAGCCGAGAAGGCGCGGCCGGTGAACAGAAGCTCGAAGGCGCGGTGCTTTCCGACAAGACGCGGAAGATGCCCGAAATGGATCGCCGGTATGAGCCCGACATCGATCTCCGGGTAACCAAAGGTGGCGCTCTTGCCGGCGATCAGGACGTCGTTCGAGATCGCCAGCGTCATGCCGCCGGCGCGCGCCGCGCCATCGACCGCCGCGATCGACGGCTTGCCCAGATGGTACTGCGCCTCGGATAGCTCGACGTAATGCTTCCGCAGCAGCGCGTGAATGCTCTCGCCGTGGCCACCGCTGAGAATGTTGATATCGAGCCCTGCGCTGAACCGGCGCGGTATCGCGCTTTCGAGCACGACGGCACGGACCTCGTCATCGGCGCGTGCCTCACGCAGGTGATCGAGCAGATTTTCGACCATCGGCAGGCTCAGCGCATTGGCCGGCGCATGATTGAGGACGATGCGCGCAATATGGTTTTCGACGCGATATTGGATGTATGACATTGAAGCCACCTTGAATTCGAAATGCGCGTCAGGTCGCTGGGCCGAGATTGATTTGCCGTGCGACGTTCAGCCAGGTGTCGGTCGCGCGTTCCATGAACCGAGGGAGTTCGGCGCGCGGCACAACTAGCGAATCCGCGCCACGCATTCTGAGCGCGTCGGCATAGTCCGCCCCGCTCGCGATCGGGTCGAAAGCGTCCTGCAATTTCGCCAAGACATCGGCTGGAATTCTGGCCGGCGCCATGAGCGAAAAGCCGAAATCCAGGTCGAAGCCATCGAACCCGGCTTCCTTCATCGTCGGAATGTCGGGCAGGACGGAAGACCGGGATGCCGACGTCACGGCGAGCCCGCGGACGGCGCCGGCGCGGATCTGCTCGGCCGATGTCGTGATGTTGTCGAACAGAAAGTCCAGCTGGCCGGAGAGAATGTCGGTGAGGGCGGGGGCGCTGCCGCGATAGGCCACCGGAACGGCTTCGAACGCGGCCTTCTTTTGAAACAGCAAACTCAGGATATGGGGCGAGGTGCCGTGGCCGAAGGTTCCAAAACTCAATCCCCTGGGCAGCCTGCCGCCGAGCTCCGCCAGCTCTCGAACCGTCTTGATGTCGTGTTTTTTGGGTTGAACGACGAGCACGTTCGGCAAGGCCGCGGTGGTGCCGACCGGAACGAAATCCTTGAGCGGCCGAACCCGTGAGGTCGGCATCAGGATCGGATTGAGCGCCTGGATCGCGATGGTGGTGTGGAGCAGCGTGTAACCGTCGGGGTCCGCGTCGGCGACGGCTTGCGCCCCGATATTGCCGGTTGCGCCGGGCCGGTTCTCGACAATGACCTGCTGTCCGAGCGGTTCGCTCAAGGATCTTGCGACGAGGCGGGCAACGAAGTCCGTCGGTCCTCCGGGCGCAAAGGGGACAATGATCTTGATCGGCCGCTGAGGCCAATCGGCCGATGCCCGAACACCCGTCGCCATCAGGGAAAGTCCGGCGGCGATGACGCTTCGCCTGGTCATCCTGGTCATTTTCTTTTCTCGTTTCCGGCAAGTGTTTTGGGCTGCATTCGTCCCTGGCGCTGGTCGGTCCTCAGCGCCTGCAGCACGTCCGAGGTGTCCGCGCCGAGCGCGAGACGCCGCCGCCGCGGCGCGGGGCGTTTGCCGTCGATCGAGAGCGGCAGCCCGACAAGCTCGATGGCCTCGCTCTCAGGCGTCTTTTGCATGATCTCCAGCGCAAGCGTCTGCGGATGCGCCAGGACTTCCGGGATCTCCATGATCGGGGCGCACGGAATTCCCTTCGCCTCGAAGAGCGAAATCCATTCGTCGCGAGATTTCTTTCGCAGGGCGTCGATGATCAGGTTTTCGAGTTCCGTCCGGGCTCGAACACGTCCGTCATTCCTGGCGAAACGATCATCGCGAGCCCATTGCGGTTTCCCGAGGGCCTCGGCCAATCGTTCGAATAATCGGTCATTGCCCGCGGCGACGATTAGCGGCCCCGTTGCCGTGGGAAATGCGCCATATGGCACGACCGACGGATGACCTGAGCCCATGCGCTCGGGCCGAGCCCCGGATGCCCGATGATTGGCGATCGGAATCCCTGCCCAGCAAAGCGCGGTTTCGAACAGCGAGGTTTGCAGCAGGCAGCCTTCTCCGGTCTTCGCGCGATGGGTCAGCGCTGCCAAGATCCCGATCGCGGCCCACATGCCGGTGCCCAGGTCGTTGATCGAAGGACCGGTTCGAACCGGCATGCCGCCCGGCTCTCCCGTGATGCTCATGACGCCGCTGAAGGCTTGAACAAGCAGTTCGTAGCCGGCGCGCCTGTCGAGAGGTCCTTTGTGACCGAAGGCACCGATGTCGGCGTAAACCAGGCTGGGAAATTGTTCGCGCAAGTCCTTGGCGCCAAGGCCGAGCGCCTCGGCCGCTCCCGGCCTCAAGTTGTGAACGAACACGTCGGCCGTGCCGATCAGCGCGACAATGTCCTGAAGGCCCTGAGGCGTCTTGAGGTCGAGAACGACACTGCGCTTGTTGCGATTCATCTGGTGAAACAGCGCGGCATCGCCTTCCCAATAGGGCGGCCCCCAGCCGCGCGCATCGTCGCCGCCGTTGGGCTTCTCGACCTTGATGACATCGGCGCCGAGGTCACCGAGGATCTCGGCGGCAAAGGGCGCCGCAAGAATTTGGCCGAGCTCGACCACTCGGATGCCGCTCAACAAAGCCATGGCTCACTCGGGCCGAAAGACGGGGGTGCTGGGCACCCAGCCATCAATTCGTATCCGAGGCCGATATGGCCGGCTAAGACAGTGTCGATCTGGGAGTCATACTGCTTTGTTATGGCCGCCGACGAAGCGTCCGGGCCAAAGCTTTTCGTCGACCAGCTGCCGCGCCGTCTCCATCAGAAGCGCCTCGACCGCGACGGTGGCCCGGGTCGGCGGAATTTCGGCGGATCGGCACAAGATCACACGTCGGGAAATGACGGGCTCGACGATACGCCGCGCGCTCAGGCTGCCATCGCTGAGCTCGGCCTGGACCGAGGCTTGCGTCAGGATCGTGTGCCCGACGCCCGCGGCGACGAAATCCTTCAGCTGCGGCACGGCGTCGACTTCTCCAACAACGCCAAGGGAAAGCCGGTTCTTCCTCGCGTAGTCGTTGATCAGCTCGCGCAAGCTGTGGGGGCGACCGGGAAGGATCAGCGGCAGCTTCGCAACGTCGTCGAGCGTGACGTTCTGTTCGCATGTGCCGGTGTGTTGAGCGGCCGGGCTGATCAGATAGAGGTCCTCTTCGACCAGCGGTTGTTCATGAATGGCGGGATCCCTTTGCGCCTTGAAGGTGATGCCCAGATCGATCTCGCGCTGCCGCAGCAGGGCTGGGATATGACCGGTATTGCTTTCGCTCAGCCGGAACGAGACGCGGGGAAGCTCCGACACGACGCGCCGGAAAACCGGCAGCGCGAGCACCTTTGCGATGGATTGCGTCATCGCCAGAACCACCTCGCCGACAGCGGAGGCCGCGTGGCCTCTGACATCTTCCCGCGCCAGTTCGACTTTGGCCAGAATGTCGCGCGCGTGCTGATAGAGACGTGCTCCGCTCTCGGTCATGGTGACGCCGCGTGCGGTGCGAAGCAGCAATTCGGTATCGAGTTCCCGCTCGAGATTGAGGATGTGGAGGCTCAAGGCCGGCTGGGCGACACGCAGGCGCAATGCGGCACGAGAAACCGAGCCCTCCTCGACGACCGCAGCGAAATAGGTAAGGGTTCGCAAGTTCATCAAGACGAATGGGCCTGTGCCTCAACGCGCTGCCAAGGGCTGGTGTGGAACCTGGCCGCGGGCGGCCAGCGTTTGCGCCGGCCCGAACCCAGCCTAGGCGGGTGCGGACGCCGCCGGCAAGCCTTGCCGTACGTGACAGCTAGCGCCGCCCGACCAGGACACGGGTGCCGTGATCATAGAGGCCGGTCAAGAGGCCGAGCGCCGAGGCCAGGGAGCGCAACTGGCTGTCGAGGCCGGCGATCTCCCTTGTCGGCAGCATCAGCAATTCGTGCCGGAGCGCGACCAGGCGCGAGGTGACACGGCTGCCGTCCTCGGTGACGGCATAGGCCATGTCGCGATTGGTCGCGCCTTTGACCTGCCGGACGAGGCCGGCCTTGATCAGCTTCCGGAGACTGTACTGGACGTTGGAGACGTCTTCCCGGTTGGCGAAGCGCAACAGGTCGGCAATGCGGCTCGGCTGCCCGGCGGTGACCAGCTGCTGCAGAATGATGCAGTCCTGGCCGGACAGATTGTGCTCGCGCGCCTCCGGTCCGAGCAGGGCGCCGGCGAACCGGACAAAGGCCTCGCCGGCGCAGATCAGCGCCTGCTCGAACTCGGTGACGACCGCTTCGTGGCCGGTGCGCGCCAGATGTGGCGGCGCGGGCGGCGCGGCACGGCCGGCCGGCTGGGCCTGGCCGGTGGCGAGAGCGCGGGATCGAGGCGGGGCCATGCTGATTGACTCGCTGAAAGTGCGACGTAGAATACGTGACGAATTAAGCACGAGATCGGTTGAGTGGCCATGGCCTTGATCCTCTACGAACTCGGCGGATTGGACGGACGGCGCTACAGCCAGTTCTCCTGGCGCACGCATATGGCGATCGCACACAAGGGCCTGGACGCGGAAAGCCGCGCCGTGCCGATCAGCGACAAGCCGGCGATCGCGTTCAGCGGCCAGGATAAGGTGCCGATCCTGGTCGATGGCGATCAGGTCATTCACGATTCCTGGGCGATCGCCGAGCATCTCGAACGGCGCTATGCCGACCGGCCGAGCCTGTTCGGAGGGCCGGTCGGCCATGGCCTTTGCCGTTTCGTCAACGCCTATGTCGACCGGACACTGATCCCCAAACTGGTGCCGCTGCTGATGGTCGATGTCGTCGCTTGCGTCGGCAGCGACGATGCAGGTCATCTGCGCGCGCAGATGGAAGAGGTTTTCCGCCGGCCGCTGGAACAGCTCGCCGCAGAGCGCGACAAGGACATCCTGGCCTTCCGCAAATTGCTCGACCCGGCGCGGGCGACCTTGCGCAGCCAGCCATTCCTCAGCGGTGAACAGCCGGCCTATGCCGACCATATCCTGTTCAGCCTGTTCCAATGGGCGCGCATCGTCAGCCGGTTCGAGGTGCTGGAGGCGTCCGACCGGCTTGTCGCCTGGCGCGAGGCCATGCTCGATCTCTATGACGGACTGGCCCGCAAGGAACCGGCGCGCGCCGACCCGATGCCCGGTCCTTGAGGAGCCCGATGTGACCGAGGCACCGATCCGGGAAACACTGCGCGACTGGATGGATCATCATGCCGCCGCAAGGGGCGGGGCCCCCGCCTGCATCGGGCCGCATGGCGTCATCTCCTACGCCGCGCTTCATGCGCGCGCGCTCGCGCTGGCTGCTTCGTTTCGCGGCCTCGGCCTCGGCAAAGGCGACGTCATCGCCGCGCAATTGCCGAACGGCCTCGCATTCATTCTGTCCTATCTCGCCGCCGGCTATATCGGCGCGGTCTTCCAGACCATCCACATGCCTTACCGGGCGGCCGAGATCGAGCCGCTGCTCAGGCATGCCGGCGCCAAGGCGGTCATTGGCCTCGGCCAGGCCAAGGATTTCAGCCCGGCGGAAACCATGCTGGCGCTCCGGCCCGGACTGCCGACGCTTCGGCTGGTCATGTCGGTCGGCTCCGAAGCGCCCGCGGGCAGCCTTGCCTTCGACGGGCTCGCCGGCGCCGGGGACGGATTGATCGCGGATCGTCCCACGCCCGACGACCGCTTCGCCTTGCTCTACACCTCGGGCACGACCGCCGCGCCGAAGGGCGTGCCGATCCCCTATGCCAAATTCCTTGCCAATGCCCGGCTGAGCGCCGCCGAGCTCGGCATCGACAGCACGTCGACGCTGCTGTCGGCGGCCCCATTCACCCATCTCTACGGGCTGTTCTCGATCAATCTGGCGCTTTCGGCCGGTGCCGCCACCGCGATCCTGCCGGCCTTCACGCCGGGCGGGCTCGCCGCCGCGCTCGACGGCCTCAGGCCGACCGGCCTGTTCGTCGCACCCGCCCATGTCGCCGCCTGCCGCAACGAGGGATTGCTGACACCAGCGAGGCTCGCCTCGCTGCGTTTCGTGCTGATCTCGGGCAGTGCCTGCCCGCCGGAGCTGGCGCGGGCGCTGCAGGACCTGATGCCCGAGGGCAAGGTCTGCCAGCTCTGGGGCATGAGCGAGCTTCAGGCCGGTGCCTTCACCCGGCCCGGCGACAGCGAAGCGGTGCGGCTCGCCACGGCCGGGCGGGCAAGCCCGGGCACCGCGCTGCGGGTGGCCGACGACGGCGGCTGCCTGCCGGCCGATACGGAAGGCGAATTGCAGGTGCGCGGCGGCTCGGTATTCTCGGGCTATCTCGACAATGCCCAGGCGACGGCCGATGCCTTTACCGCCGATGGCTGGTTCCGCACCGGCGACCTCGCCCGCCTGGATGCGCAAGGCAATCTCAGCATCACCGGCCGCTCGAAAGAGGTGATCAACCGCGGCGGCGTGAAATTTAATCCGGCCGATGTCGAAGCGGCCATCGCCGGGCATCCGGCGATCGAACTCTGCGCCATCGTGCCGATGCCGGATCCGGTGCTGGGCGAGCGCGCCTGCTGTTTCGTCGTCGCCCGCGGTGGGGCCGAGATCGACCTCGACGCGATCAGGGCGTGGCTGGCGCGTCACGGCATCGCCAAGACCAAATGGCCGGAACGGCTGGAGGTGATCGAGGAAATGCCGATGACCCCGACGCGCAAGATCAAAAAGGCCGAGCTGGCGAAACGTGTCGCCGGCTGATCGGTGATGCGAAGGCTTGCCTCTCAGAAACCGCGGTCGCGCACCGCGCGAATGGCCAGGGCAACCGCCAGTTCGCGCTCCTCGTCCGGCCTGTTGGCGTCCTCGGCATGCCACGCCGCCGACAGGCAGCCATAGGCCACGGCGTGGTCGAGCAGGCGCCGCGGGCTCTGGCCGAGCACCCGGGAAAAGGCCTCGGCCATGGCCGCGATGCGCTGGGGATCGCGGCAGAGATCGTCGCGGTCGAGCGGGTTGTAGAACATGTTGGCGGCATCGAAACCGGGATCGCCGACGACCCCGATCGGATCGATCACCAGCCAGCCGCGTGGGCCCCGCATGATATTGTCGTGATGCAGGTCGCCATGCAGCGGGCGCACGTCGTGCGGGCTGGCGAGCAGCCCATCGGCGAGCCGCGCCGCCTCGCCGTAGAGGCTTTTCACGCCGGCATTGTTGTCGGCTTTGGCCTTGGCGAACAGGCCGGCGAAACGCTGCCGCAGCGGTGGCAGACCGGTGGGCCACGGATCGGCGGGCGGCGACAGCAGCCGCGCCATGACCTCGGCGGCAATGCCGGTTGCGACGTCGTCGCCTTGCGCGGCGATCTCCTGCGACAGCGCCCGGTCGCCGGCATGTTCGAGCAGCAAACGGTGCCCGTCGAGGCCGAGCAGCCGGATCGCGCCGACACCGTCGCGCCAGGAGAGGTAATGCGCTCCGTCCAAGCCGTCTTGCAGGTCCTTGATCGGCTTCAGGTCCTTGACCACGGCCGGGCGGCCGTCACCGAGCCGGACGGTCCAGATGCGACTGGAGACGGTTTCGGTGAGGAGTTCCGCTGCGGCGATGTCCCAATGCTCGGGAAAGACGGGATGGGCGGTGGAGGCGCCCTTGCCGTCGGCGATGGTCGTCGGTTGCATGCGCAGTCCCATGATGCCGGGTGTGGCGCCCGCCGAGCGCTCGCTGTTGCGAAGGCCATGCCTCCGCCGTCGGCATCAGTTGGGCGCGTGCCGTATGAGCGCAAGACGCCATGCCATTTTGCCGCGGGACAAAGGACAATGACATCCCGGCATCCCGGCTGCGCGCTCGACGCCCGGTCTCGCCACCTCGGGTCGGTTCGTGGCGCGCGCCGACCAACAAAAGACCACCGGGCATGTCGGACTTCGAAACGCCCGTTCGTCGTTCAAAGGTGAGCTACGGCAAGGACACGGACGATGTGCGCAACCCCCACCATCACAGCTTTCGAACGGTCGCCGGACCGTGGCAGGGGCCTGGCGCGCGACATGCGCGTGCGCTGGGCGCTCGAAGAGGTGGGCCAGCCTTACGGCGTCCGGCTCGTCTCCTTCTCGGCGATGAAGCAGTCGGCCCATCTCGGGCTTCATCCATTCGGGCAGATCCCGACCTATGAAGACGGCGATCTCGCGCTGTTCGAGTCGGGCGCGATCGTGTTTCACATCGCGGAGCGCCATGCCGGCCTGCTGCCTGACGATGCCAATGCCCGGGCGCGCGCGATCGCATGGATGTTCGCCGCGCTCAATACGATGGAGCCGCCAATCTTCGAGCGCACAATGGCCATCGTCGCGGAGCGCGACAAGACCTGGCACGCGGAGCGCCTGTCGATCCTCGAAGGGCGCATCCGTGGCCGGCTGGGCGAACTTTCGGCCCGGCTCGGCGCCGCCGACTGGCTCGATGGCGCGTTCAGCGCCGGTGATCTCCTGATGGTGACGGTGCTGCGCAGGTTGGAGGGTTCGGGGATCCTGGACGACTATCCGATCCTCTCGGCCTATATCGCGCGCGGCAAGGCGCGACCCGCCTACCAACGGGCCTTCGAGGCTCAGTTGGCGGTTTTCACAGCCGCATCGGCGGGCTGATAAAGATCCACTCCGGGCACGCCTTCCTAAGCAGCCTGTCGCTTGAAAAAGTCGGCTGCGTCACCGCCCAGACGGGAACAGGGTATCTCTGCGAGCACCGTATCAGCGCCAAGCGACCGGACGGGCAGGTCAAGCAAGCGCCCCAAGTGAACAAGGCCAGGTTCTTTAAGGGCAACAACGGCTGGCAGGTCGCGCACCAATAAGGCCCAGTTTCTTCTCTGATTGAAAGGTTGCAGCTTTCCGTTGCAACTAGTTAGCCCTGCGGCAATGAGCGGGGAAGCGCGGTCACAAGCCGGCCGCCTGAGGTCGCCCGAAGGGGCGCCTTGACGGCTCGGGCCGCAGGCCCTTTTTCACGTGAGGGATCGACGCCAGATGACAATAGGCGTCCGCAGAGCGGTGGCCATTCACGAGAGCCCGCTCTGCCTTGGACGGGTGCGCCATGAGTTATAGAAACTCTCTCTATAGCTCATAAATTAGTATACTGTGAGCTATAGAAGGCGATTCTATAACTCATGACCTGGAACTGGCAGCAAGCCGATTGGCCGAATTTCTCATATAATTCAGAGGCTTTGACAGCCCTGGAACAGCGTTTCCTGCTCCAGTCTGGTGAGTTCGTGGGAGCCTACAAGCATATCGGAGCCGACGATCAGGAGACCTTGCGGATCGAACTGATCAGCGAGGAAGCGGTCAAGACCTCCGAGATCGAAGGCAAGATCCTGAACCGGGATAGCGTGCAATCGTCCCTGCGGCATCAACTGGGTCTTAGCGCTGAGAAGCCCGGCATTGACCCGGCTGAGCGCGGCATTGCCGAGATGATGCTCGATCTCTATCGCGGCTTTGCAACGGTGCTTGATGACACGACGTTATTTGCCTGGCACCGGATGCTACTGGCATCCGACAGCAAGATCGCTGTCGTTGGCGGCTGGCGCACACATGAAGAGCCGATGCAGGTGGTCTCTGGACCGGACTACAAACGCGCTGTTCATTTCGAAGCACCGCCATCATCGGCCATGCAGAGGGAAATGGAGCGCTTCATCGCATGGTTCAACGACACCGCGCCGGGCGGAAAACACCCGCTGCCGCCGCTGACGCGTGCAGGCATCATGCATCTCTATTTCGTGTGCATCCATCCATTCGAGGACGGCAATGGCCGCATTGGGCGGGCGCTGGCCGAAAAGTCACTGGCCCAGAATCTCGGCCAGCCCAGCCTGATTGCGCTCGCCTATACCATCGAACGCAGACGCAAGGACTACTACGCCGCACTGGAACGCAACAACAAGGCGATGGAGATCACGGGCTGGCTGACATACTTCGCCGGTACTGTTCTCGATGCCCAGCGCAAAACCATCGATCGTGTCGATTTCTTCGTCGCGAAAGCGCGATTCTACGAGCGATTCCAAAACCGCCTGAATGACCGGCAGGCCAAGGTTGTGGCACGTATATTCAAGGAAGGCATCGATGGCTTCAAGGGCGGCCTCTCCGCAGAGAACTACATCACGATCACCGGCACCTCGCGCGCGACCGCGACCCGTGACCTGCAAGACCTTGTTGAGAAAGGCGCGTTCACCCGTACCGGCGAGCTGCGTCATACACGGTACGCGCTCAGACTCGGTGAGGTGAGCCGCGAACGATAACGAAATCAGCGAAGTAACGCGCCGAGCTATTTTGGATTACCTGTCAACGAGCAATACGAGTTGGTGCGGTCGCCTGACAGACGACGATTTTTTGGCGCGGCTCTATGATCTTACCAAATTGCCATCCTACGATCATCGCTATCGCAACGCAGCCGGCGATATTTACCAGCATTGCGTCAACAACAACGATTGGCCAAGCGATTGGGTGTTCACCGATGCCCGATTCAATCTTCTGCACGGATCTGATGCGGCTTTCCCGCGCTTCCTGAGCAAAACTGCGCACCCCGTCGTGCGTCCGGATACTGATGAAGCGAAGACCCTTGTGTCCAACTACAATGCCGAGCTGAAGGCGGATGGTTGGGAAATCGCCGAGATCAAGCAGATTTCCGGCAAGCCCGTTTATGGATACCGCAAACTTGATGCGCGGGCTGTCATGTTCGAGGAGCCGACGGGCTGGCGGAAGGTCGACCGGCAAGTACAGGAAATGCGCTCGCGGCTCGATATGGCGACAACCGAGGAACAATTTCAGGCCGTGGGCCTGCTTTGCCGCGAGATTCTGATCTCTGCATCGCAGGAAGTTTATGACGCTTCCGCGCACCCGGCCGACGATGGTGTTATTCCAAGCGACACGGACGCCAAGCGAATGCTTGAAGCAATCTTCAGCATCGAACTGAGCGGCTCCGCGAACGAAGAAGCCCGGTCGCACGCACGGGCGGCCGTCAAACTGGCGCTGGCCCTGCAACACAAACGCACTGCGGATTTTCGAATGGCGGCTTTATGCGCCGAAGGCACGCTCTCTGTCGTCAACCTCCTGGCGATTGTCGCTGGTCGTCGTGGCCGGGCTTTGAGCTAGTCGGCGGGAGCGTTGATACTCGGACGTAATAGCGCGGAACGCTGCCGGAAACGGCTACAGCCGGACATCGAACCGCATGTCTCCGACCGGCGGCAGACGCGAGGTCAGCAGATAGTCGCGCTCTGCGAAAAGCTGGAAAAGGAATCGTGGGGCACGCAGGAGTTCAATAGCATCTTGGCGCAGATTGACTCTATCGCGGTCGGCGACGTCCGGTCGGATGTCGCCAGCTCGAAGCGGCTATCCGCACGCAAGCGCATCCCCGATGTGAGCGAGTACCGATACTGGATTCTCCGCCACATTTCTCACATGCGCACGGTCGCCGACCAGTTTCATCATCTTGAAGCCATTACCTTATCGGCGCAGCGTGCGTTGTCGAACCGCGCAAATCTCGATGCCATTCAAGAGGTTAGCAGGCATGAACATGAGTGAAAAGAGATGGTGCCCCTAGCCGGAATCGAACCAGCACTCCTTGCGGAACTCGATTTTGAGTCGAGCGCGTCTACCAATTCCGCCATAGGGGCAACGCGCGGCGGACTATAGCCAGCCGCGCCCGCCGGTCAACGGCATCGGCTTGACTTTGTTGGGCCTCAAGCGTTTCTCCCTGGGGTATGAACGACAAGCCGACCTTTTCGACCGCGGTCGCGGTCGCGCAACCCTCGACATTGACGCGCGAGGCGCCGCCCAAGGTGCTGACCGAGGCGGCGAAACGCGCTTTGGCGGAAGCCGCCGAAAGGCGCGCGGCGCTGGAGGCCAAGGCGGCCGAGCTTGCCAAGAATCCCGAGTTGCACGGCCGTGGCGGCGCCGATCCCGTGCGCTACGACGACTGGGAGGTCGGCGGCATCGCGGTCGACTTCTGACCGGACGCTACGGACCTCGACTCGTTTCGGGCCGTCTTGCCTCAGGCCTTGTTCTTGCGCTCGCGCAACTCGGTGAAGACGGCCAGCGGCGTCGCGCCGGCCATGCCGAGATGCGCCGCGATCGCGGGATCGGCGGCGCGCAGGAACGGGTTGGTATCGCGTTCACGGCCGATGGTGGTCGGCAAGGTCGGCCGGTTCTCGGCGCGCAGGCGCGTCACCTCGTCGGCGCGCGCCTTGAGCGCGGCATTGTCGGGGTCGACGGAGAGCGAGAAGCGGGCATTGGACGCGGTATATTCGTGGCCGCAATAGACCTTTGTCGCCGCCGGCAGGCGGCTGAGGGCCTGGAGCGAGGCCCACATCTGCGCCGGCGTGCCCTCGAACAGCCGGCCGCAGCCGAGCGAGAACAGCGTGTCGCCGGAGAACAGCACCTTTTCGGAACCGAAATGGTAGGCGATATGGCCGACGGTATGGCCGGGCGTGTCGATGACGTCGGCGACGAAGGAGCCGAAGCGGGCCACGCCGCCGGGCAGCACGGTCTCGTCGACCAGGGGAATGCGATGGGCGTCGGCGGCATTGGCGATCACCCGGGCGCGCGTCGCGTCCTTGACCATGGGAATGCCCTGGACGTGATCGCCATGGTGGTGGGTCACCAGGATGTGGCTGATGGTCCAGCCCTTGGCGGCCGCGGCGGCCAGCGTCGGCTCGGCCTCGGGCACGTCGATGGCGGCGGTGGCGCCGGTTTCGGGGTCGTGCATCAGCACGCCGAAATTGTCGTCGAGGCAGGTGAAGAGATGGATCTCGGCGGCCATGATATTCTCCCGGCGTTCATCCTCGCGGCGTTATGTCATTGCCCGCCGGCTTCTGCCAATCCATTCTCGGCAGGGCTGAACCGAAAGTCCTGAGCAAAAGTGTCCGACGTCGTCGATCTGCGTGCCTTTTATTCCTCTTCGCTCGGCATGGTCGCCCGGCGCATGGTCAACCACGCCATCCAGACCCATTGGCCGAGTGCCCGCGGCATGACCATGGTGGGCTTAGGCTATTGTACGCCCTATCTCGGCCTGTTCCGCGAGGATGCGGAACGCTCGCTCGCCTTCATGCCGGCACGCCAGGGGGTGATCCACTGGCCGACCGCGCGGCCGAGCAAGGCGGCCCTCGTCGAGGACGACCGCCTGCCGCTCGCCGATGCGGCGGTCGACCGGGTGATGATCGTCCACGGCCTGGAAGTCTCCAACGACGTGCAGGCGCTGCTCGGCGAGGTCTGGCGCGTGCTCGCCGCCGGCGGCCGGGTGCTCGCCGTGGTGCCGAACCGGCGCGGGCTGTGGGCCCAGCGCGACACCACGCCGTTCGGCCAGGGCCGGCCCTATTCGTCGAGCCAGCTGACCGAATTGATGCGCGAAAGTTCGTTCACCCCGGTGGCCTGGAGCCAGGCCTTGTGGGTTCCGCCGATCCGCAAATCGCTGATCCTCGGTTCGGCCGGCGCCTGGGAGCGGATGGGTTCGGCCCTGTCGTTGCCCTTTGCCGGGGTGCATCTGGTGGAGGCGACCAAGCAGGTCTACAAGCCGGCGCCGGTGCGGCGCGAACGGGCGATCCAGATCTTCAAGCCGGCATTGCGGCCGAGCCCGGCACATCGGGACGGGGACGTTTAGAGGCTTGTTGTTTCGAGCCGGAGCGCCTTGCAATTCGGTCAGTCGTCCTTCGAGGCTCGCAAGGGCGAGCACCTCCACGCAAAAGCGGAGCTTTTGCGTTGGGATGAGGAGCGGAAGTGACTTGCTTTGACGTTGCTCATGACGTGTTGGGTGTGTCGCGAGTTCGTCACCGCCATTGCTGCGATACTCTACAAATCTCATCTTGAGGTGCGAGCTCTTGCGAGCCTCGAAGGACGGCTGACCGTAGTGCCGCGCGCCGCAATTCTAGACGGAACGCCCGTGCAATTTGTTCAGTCGTCCTTCGAGGACGGCTGACCTTCGTGCAGGATCACCAATGCTTCAATCCGAGGTGATGATACTCTAACGCCCCGGCAGCTTGGATTTCAGCACGAAGAGCAGTTCGGCGATTTCCTCGTCGGCGAGCAGGCCGATGCGGCGGGCCAGCAGATTGGCGAGTTCGGTCGCCTGCGGCGACAGGCCGGAGGTGTCGATGACGATGCGCGGATGCGAGATCTCGGCGAGCTTGGCGAGTTCCTCGGCCTCGTCCCAGATGATGCCGAAATAGGCGATGATGCGCTGAACCAGATACCAGCTCGGCCGGCCGCGCTTTCCGTGCTCGAGCGCCGAGAGATAGGCAGCGGAGACGCCGATGGTCTCAGCCATGGCGGTCAGCGTCGCGCCCTTGGCCTCGCGCAATTGGCGAACCCGGGCGCCGAACGGGGTCATCGACGCCGCGCCTCGACCACGGCCAAGGCCGCCGCGAAGGCGTCCTCGATGCCGAGCGTGGTGGTATCGATGGTAACGGCGTCGGCGGCGACCACGAGTGGCGCCGCGGCGCGGCCGGAATCGCGGGCGTCGCGTTTCTGGATGTCGGCGAGCACGTCGGCATAGGCTGCCGGCGTGTCGGCGATCTCGCCGCGCCCGACCAGCTCCTTGAAGCGGCGGCGGGCGCGCTCTTCGGCGCTCGCGGTGATGAACAGCTTGGCTTGGGCCTCGGGCGCGATCACCGTGCCGATGTCGCGGCCGTCGAGAACGGCGCCGCCGGCCTGGGCAGCGAAGGCGCGCTGCAGGTCGACCAGCGCCTTGCGCACCGGCGCATGGGCGGCGACCACGGAAGCCGCTTCGCCGGCATCCTTGGTGCGCAGGCGCTCCGGGTCGAGATCGGCGAGATCGAGGTTTTCGGCAATCGTCGTGGCGATCTCGACATTGTCGAGCGGAAAGCCGCGATCGACCATGATGCGGCCGACGCCGCGATAGATCAGGCCGGTGTCGAGATGTGGCAGGCCGTAATGGGCGGCCAGCCGCCGCGCCAATGTGCCCTTGCCGGAGGCGGCCGGTCCGTCGATCGCGACGATCATGCGAAATCGGCTCCGAGCTGGCGCATCAGCGGTACGAAATCCGGGAAGCTGGTGGCGATGAAGCCGGTGTCGTCGACGCTCATCGGCTGGTCGGTCGCCAGGCCCATGACCAGGAAGCTCATGGCGATGCGGTGGTCCATATGGGTCGCCACCATGCCGCCGCCGGGCGCCCGGCCGGCGCCGCGGATGATCAGGTCGTCGCCTTCGATCGAATGGTCGACACCGGCCGCCGCCAGGCCGTCGGCCACCGCCGCCAGGCGATCGGATTCCTTGACCCGCAATTCATGCAGGCCACGCATGCGGGTGGTGCCTTGGGCGAAGGCCGCGGCCACCGCCAGCACCGGATATTCGTCGATCATCGCGGGCGCGCGATGGGTCGGCACGTCGACCCCGGTCAGGCTCGAGCCGCGCACCCTGATATCGGCGATATCCTCGCCGGATTCGATCCGCGGATTGAGCTTTTCGATCGAGGCGCCCATCTCGATCAGCGTGGTGAGCAGGCCGGTGCGCAGGGCGTTCATCATCACCCCTGATATGGTGACGTCGGACCCGGGAACGATGGCCGCGGCGACCAGCGGGAAGGCGGCGGAGGACGGGTCCGCCGGCACCAGCACCGGGGCTGGCCTCAGCTCGGGCTGGCCGACCAGGTCGATGCGGCGGCCATGCGCCCCGTGCGGCGTCACCGTCACGCTGGCGCCGAAATGGCTCAGCATGCGCTCGGTATGGTCGCGGGTGGCTTCCGTCTCGATGACGCTGGTGACGCCGGGCGCGTTGAGCCCGGCCAGCAGCACCGCCGATTTGACCTGGGCCGAGGCCACGGGCGATTCGTAGACCACCGGCACGGCATCTTTCGGCCCCTCGATGGTGATCGGCAGGCGGCCGCCTTCGCCTTGAGCGACGACCCGGACGCCGAACAGTTCCAGCGGGTCGAGGGCGCGGCGCATCGGCCGTTTGCGCAGCGAGGCGTCGCCGTCGAAGGTCGCCCGGATCGGATGGCAGCCGACGACGCCCATCATCAGGCGGCAACCGGTGCCGGAATTGCCGAAATCGAGCGGCCCGGCCGGCTGAACCAGCCCGCCGACGCCGACGCCATGGACGGTCCAGGCGCCCGGTCCGGTGCGCTCGACCCTGGCGCCCAGCGCCCGGCAGGCCTTGGCCGTGTTGATCACGTCCTCGCCCTCGAGCAGGCCGGTGATGCGCGTCTCGCCGACGGTCAGGAGGCCGAACATCAAGGCGCGGTGCGAGATCGACTTGTCGCCGGGAACCGTCAATGTGCCGGCGAGGGCCTTGCCTCGGCTCGAGGTCATCGGCATCTTGGTCTCGGTAGCGCTCACGACGGGCTTCCTACGCTGGCAATCGGACGAATGCGCTCTATCCCGCGCTTCATCCCTCTTGACAAGCGGAGTTCGTGGGCCCAACTGACCGCCCTTCAATAGAAGCCCTGGATTGTGTAAGGAGCCCGCTTTGGCGAGACCGGAACTCGGCGTGAAGCGCATCTGCCCGACCACGGGCAAGAAATTCTATGATTTGAACCGCGACCCCATCGTTTCGCCCTATACCGGCGAAGTGCTGCAGCGCGTCATCTTCGAGCCGACGACACGGCGTGGTGCCGCTGCCGCCGCGGCCGCCGCGGCCAAGCCTGCGCCGGCGGACGACGAGGACGGCGAACTCGAAAACACCGATGTCGAACTCGTCAGCCTGGAAGAGGCCGACGACGAGGCGGCGGCGCCCGGCAAGGTGGCCGCGGTCGAAGACGACGAACTCGACGTCGAAGTCGAGGACGACGGCGCCGATGACGACACCTTCCTCGAGGAAGACGAGGACGAGGGCGACGATGTCACCGATCTGATCGGCGACGGCATCGAGACCGACGACGAGCAGTGACGCAGCCCCGGGGCGCCTCGCGGCGCCTCTTGCGAAAGTTGCTGATCGGGCGTATGTGAAAGACCGACTTAGGTCATCTCATAACGTCCGCTGGACGCGATCGTGAGAGTGGGTTCCCCCGGGGGCCCGCTCTTTTTGTTTCTGAAGTCTCCTGTTGGTTGGAGTTGCTATTGTCGGCGGAAGATCCGCGCCTGATCGTCGAAACCGGAATGGCCGCACGGGTTGCAGCCATCGTGGAGCCCGTCCTGGAAGGCCTGGGCTTCCGGCTGGTGCGCGTGCGCGTGTCGGGTGCCAGCGGCGGCGGCTCGACCCTGCAGATCATGGCCGAACGTCCGGACGGCAGTTTCACCATCGACGATTGCGAGGCGGCCAGCCGTGCGCTGTCGCCGGTGCTCGATGTGGAAGATCCGATCATCGAGGCCTATAATCTGGAAATGTCGTCACCCGGCATCGATCGGCCGCTGGTTCGCGTCGGCGATTTCGACCGCTGGGCGGGTTACGAAGCCCGCATCGAAATGGCGGTGGCCCAGGATGGCCGCAAGCGCTTCAAGGGCATCATCGAGGGCTCGGCCGGAACCGGCGCGCGCCTGAAGCGGACCGACGTGAAGGGGGATGAATCCCCCGACGTGGTCCTGCCCATCGCGGATATCGGCGAAGCCCGGCTGATCCTGACCGACGATCTCATTCGCGAAGCCCTGCGCCGGGCCAAAGCCGCCGGCCGGGCGATGGAAGACGACGAGGATTTCGACGAGGACGACGACGGTGAGGACGGCGAGGACGGTTTCGAACTGCCCGAGCCGGACAATGAAAACGATCCGTCGGAGCAGTTCGTCGTGGTTCGTCCGGTAACCCCGCGTCCCGTCAAGACGACGCCGGTTCCGAAGAAATTGAAGCCCGGCCGGACCACCGGCGGGCCCCGAGGTCCGAAGCCGAAAGGCCCGGGCCGTCACGCCAAACCAAAGCCG
>BFBZ01000011.1_pt71 | contig 20137 bp, 23 predicted proteins | sample 1888401 | NCBI WGS metagenome assembly BFBZ01 (sample SAMD00112614, study PRJDB3348) | symbiont metagenome | host: Chara braunii | reverse complement strand
GTCGTCACCGCCCTGCCCGCGGCAGCGCTGGCGATGGCCGCCGGCCTCGTCGCCCTGATCCCCTGGTTCGCGCTCGTCGCGTGCGTGCTGGTTGCGGGGCGGGCGCCCGCGGCACTGCGCGGGGTCCTGGCGCGCGTGCTGGCGATCGAGGCGGCGGCCCTCTGCCGCCAGGCCTGCGTCTCGGCCTAGGCGGGGCCCAGGAGCACGGAGCGCTCCAGCGGCAGGGGCCGCACGAGCACGTCGAGCAGCGGGCAGTGGCGGTCGGCCTCCTCGGCCAGCAGGTGGTAGCGCTCCTCCGGCTCCGGGCCCTCCAGCCGGACCGCGATCCGGATCGTCCCGTAGCCGGGCGGCACGTCGTCGGACAGGCCGAGCAGGCCGCGCAGGTCGATGTCGCCCTCGACCTCCACCGTCACCCGCTCCAGCGTCATGCCGAGCTCCGCGGCCCAGAGCCGGTAGGTCCCGGCCTGGCACGTCGCGATGCTCGTCAGGAACAGCTCGACCGGGCTCTGCGCGGTGTCGCTGCCGCCGAGGGAGCGCGGCTCGTCGGCCACCGCCACATGGCCGCGCGACGTGGTCTCGCAGCGCATCCCCTCCGCCAGCGTCGTGCTCACGCGCTGGGTCACGGCGGCGCGCTCGGGCTCTGCGCGGTACCGGTCGACCAGCCGCGCGTGCGGCACGGGCTCCATGCCGCCCAGCGTATCGGTCCCGCCGCGCGCCGCGCGGATAGGCTCCGCGGGCCGGGGGGACGACGAGGAGGCAGGGATGAAGGGGCTCACCTTCCAGGGAGCGCAGGACGTACGCGTCGAGGAGGTCGACGAGCCGACGATCGTCGAGCCGACCGACGCGCTGGTGCGCGTCACGATGGCGGGGATCTGCGGGTCGGACCTGCACATCTTCAACGCGGGCGCCGCGTTCGGCTTCCCCGAAGGCAGCCGCCTCGGCCACGAGTTCATCGGGACCGTCGAGGCCGTCGGCCCGGATGTCACGGGCGTGATGGTCGGTGACCGCGTCCTGTCCTCCTGCTCCGTCGCCTGCGGCGAGTGCACCTGGTGCCGCGAGGGGCTCGCGTCGTCGTGCGTGCGCTGGTCGCTGTTCGGCTGGGCGCCGCGGGTGTGGCAGCACGGCGGGGCCGTCCAGGGCGGCCAGTCGGAGTTCGTGCGCGTCCCCCTCGCCGACACCACCCTGCTGCCGATGCCCGAGGCCCTGTCGGGCGCCGACCACGAGGCGTCCCTGCTGCCGCTGGTCGACGTCATGTCCACCGGCTGGCACGGGCTCACGTCCGCCGGGGCGGCCGCCGGGCAGTCGGTGGTGGTCATCGGCGACGGCGCCGTCGGGCTGGCCGGGGTGCACGGCGCGAAGGCGAAGGGCGCGGAGCGGATCGTGGCCCTCGGCCACCACGCCGACCGCCTCGCCACCGCGTCCGCCCTCGGCGCGACGCTCACGATCGACTCGCGCGACGACGAGGAGATCAAGCAGCTGGTGATGGAACACACGGGGGGCGAGGGCGCCCACGTGGTGGTCGACTCGATCTCCAGCCCCGGGTCGATGGCGACGGCCCACGCGACGGTTCGCCCCGGTGGGACGATCGCGTGTCTGGGTATGGACCACTTCATGGGGTCCACGCCGGCCATCAACTGGTTCGACCAGTTCCTGCGCAACATCTCGGTCACCGGCGGCCTGGTGCCGGGCCCGCGGTACATCCCCGAGCTGCTCGGCCTGGTGCAGGCCGGGAAGCTCGACCCGGCGCCCATGCTCAGCCACCGCCTGCCCCTGACCGACGCGGCCGAGGGCTACTCGCTCATGGCCGCGCGCGCCGAGGGTGTCACCAAGGTGGCCCTCACCCCCGCATGAGCGCAGCCTCCGACCGGCTGAGGGACGCCGGCCAGAATGGGCTCGCCGACGCCCTCGACGAGCTCCCGCCACCCGAGCGGGCGACGCTGGAGGCCGAGGTCGACGCCCTCGACCTCGGCCTGCTCCGGCAGCTCGTCGGCGAGCTGGTCGGCGGCGGTACGCCGGTTGCCCTCGGCGGTCTCGATTCGGCTTCCGCCTGCGCGACTTCGCCGGCGGCGAGCTGGTCGGCGGCGGTACGCCGGTTGCCCTCGGCGGTCTCGATTCGGCTTCCGCCTGCGCGACTTCGCCGGCGGCGAGCTGGTCGGCGGCGGTCACGCCGCGGCCGCCGGCGAGATCGCCCCGCCCGCGCCCGACGCGCTCATCGCGCTCCCCCGGAGCGAAGCCGACCGCGCCCGCGACGCCCGCGCCCGCGGGGCCGGCGAGGACCTGTTGCGCGGCGGCGGCGTCGCCGCGGTGCTGCTCGCGGGTGGGCAGGGGACCCGGCTCGGCTTCGACGGCCCCAAGGGGCTGTTCCCGTTCGCGCCGATCACGGGCCGCGTCCTCTTCGACCACCACGCAGCCAAGATCGCCGCGCTGCGCGAGCGCTACGGCGCCCGGCTCCCCTGGTACGTGCTCACCTCGCCCCAGAACGACGCGGCCACGCGCGAGGCGTTCGCCGCCGCCGGCCACTACGGGCTGCCCCCCGACTCGGTGCGCTTCGTCGTGCAGGGGACCCTCCCCGCGGTGGACCGGGAGACCGGCGACCTCCTCCGCGAGTCGCCGGGGCGCCTCGCGCTCTCGCCCGACGGGCACGGCGGGCTGCTCACCGCGCTCAGCCGCTCCGGCGCGCTCGACGAGATGGACGAGCTCGGCGTCCGGACGATCTTCACGTTCCAGGTCGACAACCCGCTGCTGTCGGTCTGCCGCCTGGAGGTGCTCGGGCACCACCGGCTCGCGGGCGCGGACATGTCCTCCGTCGTCGTCCGCAAGGTCGGGCCCGCGGAGAAGATGGGTGTCATCGCGCGCGTCGACGGCCGCACGGCCGTCGTCGAGTACAGCGACCTCCCCGACGAGCTGGCGCAGGAGACCGACGCGTCCGGCGAGCTCGTCTACTGGGCGGGGTCGATCGCGGTGCACTGCATCGAGCTCGAGTTCGCGCGGCGGCTCACCGAGGGCGGCCTGCGCCTGCCGTTCCACCGCGCCCTGAAGCGGGTCCCCCACGTCGGGGACCCCGCCCCGGACGAGCCGAACGCGGTCAAGTTCGAGACGTTCCTCTTCGACGCCCTCCCGTTCGCGCGGACCACCGTCACGGTGGAGGTGGCGCGCGAGGAGGAGTTCTCGCCGATCAAGAACGCCGAGGGCGCCGACTCGCCCGAGACGGCCCGCCGCGACCTCAACCGCCTCTACGCCCGCTGGCTGACCGACGTGGGCGTCCTGGTCCCCCGCGGCTCTGACGGGGAGCCGGTGGACCTCGAGATCGACCCGCGCTTCGCGCTCGACGCCGAGGAGCTCGCGGAGGTGCTGCCCCTCGGCTTCCGCGTCGAGGGCCCGACCGTGCTCAGCCCGGATTCGGCGTAGATCGTGGATGCGGGGGACGGAAGCGCCGCGTATGCGATCCCGTTCATCCGCGCCGCGAGGTCGACGAATCCGGGCTTAGCCCGCCCGCGGCCAGCCCGTGACGATCGGGTAGGGCGGCACCGGTCCGCCGCCGCCCGGGTGGATCTCGAAGTGGAGGTGGGTCGGCGTGCCCTGCGCGTCGCCGGTGTCGCCGACGTAGCCGAGCACCGTCCCGCGCGTGACCGTGGCGCCCTCCACCGCCGCCGGCGAGTAGGCGTCCATGTGCGCGTAGTAGAAGCCGTTGCCCGACGCGTCCCGCACCCAGAGGCGCCAGCCGCCCAGGCCGTTCCACCCCACGTTGAAGAGCGTCCCGTCGGCCACCGCCACGACGGGCGTGCCGCGCGCGGCGAACAGGTCGATGCCCTCGTGGCTGCGACCGCCCGGTCGCGCGAAGCCCCAGTCGTTGGTGAACTGGACCGGCCCGGCGACGGGGAAGAGGTAGTCGCCCTGCGGGAGGGCGCCCGCCAGCGTGGTGCCCCCGGCCACCGGCATCGAGGTGAGGTAGGCGATGCGCGCGGCCTCCAGGGCCTTCAGCCGCCGCTGGCGCTCCTGCTCCTCCTTCACCAGGCGCTTCAGCTCCGCCTTCGCGTCGGCCAGCAGCTGCTCCTGCTCCGCGCGCACGGCCGCGACGGCGGCGCGCCGGTCCTCGGCGGCGGCCAGCTCGCGGCGGCGCGTGGCCTCCGCGTTCGACTGCACCTCCTCCAGGGCCTCAAGCCGTGCCCGGCGCGCCTTGACCGTGGTCACCACCCCGGCGTCGCCGCGGGCGACCTGGTCGAGCAGCTCGCCCGCCTGCTGGGCCTGCTGGAGGCTGCCGGTGGTGAGCAGCAGCTCCACGAACGAGGGCGGTTCGTTGACGTAGAGGGCCACGACGCGCTCGGAGAGCAGCTCGCGCGAGCGGTCCAGGTCGCGGCGCGCGCCCGCCAGCTCGCCGCGGGTGGAGGCGAGCAGGTCCTGGGCCGCCTCCAGGCGGTCGACCGCCTGGTTGTTCGCGTGGATCGCCTGGCCCATCCGGATGTCGAGCAGCGCGACCTCGCGGCCCAGGTCGCCGATCTGCTCCTTGGTGCCCGCGATCGTGCCCGCGCCGGCGGCCGGGCCCGCGCCGAGCGCGCATGCGGCGGCCACGGCGGCGACGAGCGCGGCCAGCAGCCGCGTGCGGGGATGGGCGGACGGCATCGGGGAAGGGCCCGCCCACTCTGGTGAGCGGTCGGGGGCGCCTCAATCCCCATCGGCCGGTCTGCAACGGCATCTGAGCCGTTGCAACGGCCGGTCAGGCCTTCTGGCGGGCCCCCGGGGGCAACGCGAAGAAGACGCCCTCCGCCGACGGCTCCTCCTCGCCGCCGCGCATGTAGCCCGAGCCGACCAGGGCCTGTCTCTTATACACATCATCTGAGCCGTTGCAACGGCCGGTCAGGCCTTCTGGCGGGCCCCCGGGGGCAACGCGAAGAAGACGCCCTCCGCCGACGGCTCCTCCTCGCCGCCGCGCATGTAGCCCGAGCCGACCAGGGCCGTGGCCACCTCCTGCACCAGCACCTCGGGCGCCGATGCGCCGGCGGTGAGGGCGATGTGGCGCTTGTCGTCCAGCCAGGCGGGGTCGAGCTCGGACACGTTGTCGATCAGGTGCGACTCGGCGCCCATCGCCTGCGCGACCTCGACCATCCGGTTCGAGTTGGAGGAGTTCTTCGACCCGACGACGAGCACCAGGTCGGCGCCGGCGCGGACGGTCTCGCGGACGGCGTCCTGGCGGTTCTGCGTGGCGTAGCAGATGTCGCTGGACTTCGGGCCCCACAGCGCCGGGAAGCGGCGCTTCAGGATGTCGACGATCTCGGTGGTGTCGTCGATCGAGAGCGTCGTCTGGGTGGTGAGCGCCACGTTGGCGGGGTCGGGGATCTCGACGGTCTCGGCGTCCTCGACGCTCTCGACCAGGATCACCGCGTCGGGCGCCTCGCCCCGGGTCCCGATGACCTCGTCGTGGTCGCCGTGGCCCACCAGCAGCACGGTCGCGCCGCGGGCGGCGTAGCGGCGGACCTCCGCGTGCACCTTCGAGACGAGGGGGCAGGTGGCGTCGATGACCCGCAGGTTGCGCTCCTCGCAGACGCGCCGAACCTCGGGCGACACGCCGTGGGCGGAGAGGATGATCGTCTCGCCGAGGGGCACCTCGGACTCGCTGTCCACGAACACGGCGCCCTTCGCCGTGAGCGACTCCACGACGTGCTTGTTGTGGACGATCTCGCCCCGGACGTACACCGGCGGGCCGAGCTCCTCGAGCATGCGCTCGACGGTCTCGATCGCGCGGTCCACGCCGGCGCAGTAGCCCCGGGGCGCGACGAGTTCCAGGTGGGTGGCCACGGCCGGAAGGGTACCCCACCCGACCCCGTATCGTCCTCGGGGTGTCCGATGTCGTCACCACCGAGCTCGGCGATGGCCCCGCGGTGCTGCTGGTCCACGGGCTCAACGGCTTCAAGGAGGGCTGGGGCCCGCTGCCCCAGGCGCTGGCCGACGCGGGGCACCGGGTGGTGAGCCCCGATCTGCCGGGGTTCGGCGCCAGCCGGCGGCTGCGCCACACCGGCCCGGAGGCCCTCGCCGACGCGCTGCGCCCCCTCGTGGAGCGGCACGCGCCGGTGGCCGTGGTCGCGCACTCGCTGGGCACCCAGGTGGCGATGATCCTGGCCGCCCACGACCCGGCCCGGGTGCCGCGCGTCGCCCTGCTGTCCCCGTGGGTGGTCTCCCGGCCGCGCCGCTTCCCGCCGCGGCGGGTGTCCGACGTGCTCCAGCTGCCGCTCGTGGGCCGGAGCCTCGGGCGCCTCGCCATCGGGCGCCTGCGCCGCGACCCGGAGCGCCGCCGGCAGGCGTACCTGTCCGTGCTCGCGCACCCGGAGCGGTCGGCCGACGACCCGGGGATGGCGGCGCTGCTCGAGCTCGCCGCCGACCGCCTCGTCGACGCCGACCTGCACGCGATGGCCGATTGGGCCGCGAGCGGCCTGGCCTACGACGTGCGCCCGCTGGCGCCGCGGATGCCGCAGCCGGCGCTGGTGGTCTCGGGGGACCTGGACCGGGTGACCCCGGTCGAGGGCGCCCTGCGGCTGGTGAGCGTGCTGCCCGGAGGGCGCATGCTGCGCCTCCCGGACGTCGGCCACTTCCCGCACCTGGAGGCGCCCGGCGAGGTCCTGCCCGCCGTGGTGGAGCACCTGGCGTGAGCGAGGAGCTGCTCGAGGTCGCGCTCGCCGCGGCGCTCCCCGCGGGCGCGCTGCTGCTGGAGCGCTCGCTCAGGCCCGCCACCGGCCTGAGCGCGAAGACCAGCCGCACCGACCTGGTGAGCGACGCCGACCGCGCCGCCGAGGAGCTGATCGCGCGCGCGATCCTGGACGCCCGGCCCGGCGACGCGCTCGTGGCCGAGGAGGGGGCGGCGGCCGACGGCGGGTCCGGGGTGCGGTGGTACGTCGACCCGCTCGACGGGACCATCAACTTCCTGTGGGGCGTCCCGCACTGGTGCGTGAGCGTCGCGGCGTACGACGACGACGGCGCCCTGGCCGGGGTGGTCCACGACCCGAACCGCGGCGAGACGTTCACCGCCGTGCGGGGCGGCGGCGCGCGCCTGGACGGCGAGCCCATCGCGGTGCGCCCCCCGACGCCGGTGTCCGAGGCCCTCGTCGCCACCGGCTTCGAGTACACCGCCGAGGCCCGCGCCCGCCAGGCGCGCCTCCTCGCCACCGTGCTGCCCGCGGTGCGCGACGTGCGCCGCTTCGGCGCCGCCGCGCTCGACCTCTGCTGGGTCGCGGCGGGCCGCTTCGACGGCTACTTCGAGACGGGCCTCAAGGCCTGGGACCGCGCCGCCGGCGAGATGATCGTGCGTGAGGCCGGCGGGGCGGTGGAGGACATGGCGCGGGACGGCGTCATCGCCGGCCACCCGGCGGTCGTCGCCGGCCTGCGGGGGCTGGTCGCGGACGGATGAGGGCCGAGCCGGCCCCCGGGCGGCTGTGGGAGGTGGACGTCGTCCGGACCGCGGCGATCCTGATGATGGTCGCGTACCACGCCGCCTGGGACGTCTTCCACTTGGCGCCCTCGGTGGACGTCGACCCGTTCGACGGCGGCTGGCGCGCGCTGCAGGTGGCGTGCGGCTCGACGTTCCTGTTCGTGGTGGGCGTGAGCCTCGCGATCTCGAACGCCCGCGGCCGGGCCCGGGGGCTGGACGGCTGGGCGCTGTACCGCCGCCACCTGCGCCGCGCGGCCCAGGTGGCGGCGGCGGCCCTGCTCGTGACGGTCGTGACCCTGATCGCCCTCGGCGACGACTACGTGCGCTTCGGGATCCTCCACTGCATCGCCGTGGCGATGGTCGTCGGCCCTCTGCTGCTGCGCCTCGGGTGGTGGAACGTGCCGCTGGGGGCCGCGGTCATCGCCGTGGGCGTCGTGCTCGAGTCGCAACCGGCCGGCGACGTGCCGGGGCTGTTCCTGCTCGGGGTCCCGCCGTCGCACGGCACGGTCGACTGGTACCCGGTGCTGCCCTGGCTCGGGCCGATGATGATCGGCCTGGCGGTCGGGCGGGCGCTGTACCCGGGGGGCCGCCGCGGGCGCTGGGGCGACCGCCTGCCGGAGCCCACGTTCGCGCGGACCCTCGGCGCGCCCGGGCGCCACGCCCTGCCGATCTACCTGGTGCACCAGGGGGTGCTGATCCCGCTCGTCGCCGCGGCCCTGGCCATCGCCGGGATCCAGGTGAGCGGGGAGTTCTTCAGCTAGACGGCGGGTGCGCGAGCGCGCTCGCCATGGCGCCGCCGACGATCGCGAACGTGAGCTGCGCGGCCCACACGGCGCGGTCGATCTCGGCGCCGGCGCAGCCGCGTCCCCAGGCGTCGATGCGCGCCTGGACGTCGGCCCAGCGGCGGGCGGTGCGGGGGCCGAGGCCCCGGAAGAAGGCGGTGCCCTCGCCGGGCGCCAGGTCCAAGTGGCGCTCGACGAGCGGGGCGATCACGGGGCCGGCCAGGGCGGAGCCCTCCAGCACGAAGATCGTCCCGACGCCCTCGGCCACGCCCATCGCCGCGGCCGGCCGGGCGGCGGCGTCCTCGCTGCCGCCCAGCGCGGCGAGGTCGGCGCGCAGCGCGTCGGTGCGCCGGATCGCGTCGAGGCCGAGGGCCTGGACGGCGCCGCTGCCGGCCAGCGTCCGCTCCACGGCGTCCCACGCCTGCAACATCGCGCCCAGCAGCGCCCGGTAGTGCGCGGGGCCCGTCAGGCCGTCGGGCAGGTCGAGACGTCCGTCGACGTGCTCGTGCAGCGGGGCGGTGCCGCGGCCCAGGCGATCCGACAGCGGGCCGCCGCGCCGGCGCGAGGGCCGGGTGCGCCGCCCGTCCGGCAGGGTCAGCACGATCGCGCCGCCGCCGGGGGTGTGGACCGCCGCCATTGCGCGCCACATCGGTGCCGGACCCCTCCACCTTGAGGCGCGCGACGTGGATGATGGGCCGGTCATGGCATCCGCGCTCGACCGCCTGGAGCACGTCCACCCGGAGGACCGCGCCGCGTGGCGGGCGTGGCTCGTGGCGAACCACGCCACGGCGGACGGGGCGTGGCTCGTGAGCTGGAAGGCGGTGACGGGCCGGCCGCGGCTCTCGTACGCCGACACGGTCGAGGAGGCGCTCTGCGTGGGCTGGGTGGACAGCCGCGCGGGGACGATCGACGCGGAGCGCTCGCGGCTGCTGTTCACGCCGCGCAAGGTGGGCAGCGGGTGGTCCCGGCCCAACAAGGAGCGCATCGAGCGGCTCACCGCGGCGGGCCTGATGCTCCCCGCCGGGACGGCGGTGGTGGAGACCGCGCAGGCGGACGGCTCGTGGTTCGCGCTCGACGACGTCGAGAACCTGGTGGAGCCGCCCGAGCTGGCGGTGGCCCTCGACGCCGACCCCCGCGCCCGCGGTCACTGGGACACGTTCCCCCGGTCGGCGAAGCGGGCGATCCTCGAGTGGATCAGCACGGCGAAGCGTCCGGAGACGAAGTCGAAGCGGATCGCGGAGACGGCACGGCTGGCGGCGGACAACGTCCGCGCCAACCAGTGGCGGCCGAAGGGCTGAGCGGGCGCTTAGCCGCCGCTTACGGTTCGCAGAGGAACGCTTGTGAGCATCGCCGGTGCCGGGAAGGGTCCGGTGCGCGGCCGGCGCTACCCCGTCTCGCCGAGGGGCGACCAGGCGAGGCGGTCGACGACCAGTTCCGGCACGAGCTGGTCGTCGGCGCCGTCCGAGCGGTCGGGGAAGTCGAAGACGGCGACCATCATCTGCATGGGGTAGTCCGGCGGGCGCGGGCAGCGCCGGACACCCTCGCCGTCGACGCTGAACGCCACCTCCCCGGGGGTCCAGCGCACGGCGTAGTCGTGGAACGCGGCGACGTCGATGGGCAGGCGCGGCGCGGCGAAGTCGTCGGTGATCGCGGGGTCGCGGAACGGGTGGAGCCCCATCCCGACGGCGGCGGACGCCCTCGGCTCGACGGCGTCGCCGAAGACCTCGAACACGCAGATCTCGGCGCACCGCTCCGGCCGGTCCTCGAACCCGACCATCCACCACGCCGCCATCGACCGGCGCGACAGGGTCATCCGCGCGCGCATCGACAGCTCGCCGTACCGGGGCAGGAACCCCTCGAACCGCTCCTGCGCCTCGCGCACCACGGAGCCGCCCTCCAGGGGCTGCTGGCCCACCGCGCTGCCGACCGGTCCCGAGAAGTTGCCGGTCTGGACGCCGGACACCCGCAGCGGCGACGCGTGCTCCGCGGCCATCCAGCGGCCCTGCTCCGGCGGGATGAACAGCCGCAGGCACGAGTCCCCCACGTCGAACGCCGCGGCGGTCTCCGCCAGCGAGCTCCAGGCGGGGAGGTAGTGCGGCAGCCACACGGACCGGTCGAGCCCCGGCCCGTCGAACTCGTCCACGAACACGCCCCGATCCTGCCCGCTCAGGCCGTGGGCGATGCGTCCATGTGTCCGGTCGTTCGCGAGCGCCGGCGCTGGTACGGTCGTCGCGTGCGGTGGTTCGGCTGGTTCATCGGCCTATACCTCCTCGTCGCCCTCGCGACGCGGCTCGCGGAGTTCGCGGGGCTGCACCGTTGCGGGTGCGCCGAGGACTGTTGGTGCCGGCGACCGCTCCTCCGTCAGTTCCGATGGGTGTTCCCCTTCGCCCATTCGGGGCGCGACCCGTGGGAGAAGGAACGGCTCCACCAGGCCCGCTGACGTGATCCGCGCAGCAGGAGGACCCTGATCGAGCTCCCGGCCGGAGTCCGCTGGAGCGTCAGACGATCTGGCTGCGACGTTCGAGTAGGGCGACATCGCGCCACTGATCGTCGAGTCGCCCGAGTCGCTCCCGGACGCCCACGACCCGGAATCCGACCCGCTCGTGGACCGCGATGCTCGTGGCGTTCTCCGGGAAGATCCCGCACTCGAGCGTCCAGATCCCGGCGGCCTCCGCGGAGGCGATGAGCGCCTCGAGGAGGACACGGCCGACGCCGCGGCCGCGCGCCCGTTCGGCCACATACACCGAGTTCTGGGCGACGCCGCGGAACGCACGCTGGCTGGAGGCGGGGGCGAGCGCCGCCCAGCCGACCACCTCGCCGCCGGCGGTGGCGACGAGGCGCTGGTCGGGGAGGTGGGCGCCGTCCCACTCCTCCCATGAGGGCGGGGCGGTCTCGAAGGTGGCGTTGCCGGTGGCGATGCCCTCGGCGTGGATCGCGGCGACCGCGGGCCAGTCGGGCGCAGTCATCGGACGGACCTCCACGCCCTCGCCGGGACGCGGTCACCCTCAGCAGCAGCCCGTCGCGCCGCCGGCCGCCGCCGCCGGCAGGACGCTCGGCGCGTCGGCCGGCTTCACGCCGCGGACGATCGCGCCGTGCAGGCCGTCGGCCACCTCGTGGGTGAAGCGGACGTCCACGTCATCGAAGCCGGCCTCGTCGAGGAGGCGCCGGTACTCGCCCACCGAGAGGGCGCCGGCGATGCACCCTGCCCAGCCGCCGCGCTCCGCGCGGTCCTCGGGGCTGAGGCGGTCCTCGGCGACGACGTCGCTGATGCCGATGCGGCCACCGGCCTTGAGCACCCGGAACGTCTCCCGCAGCACGGCCTGCTTGTCCGGCGACAGGTTCACGACGCAGTTGGAGATCACGACGTCAACGGTCTCCGCCGGGAGCGGGATCTCCTCGATCCGGCCCTTCAGGAACTCGACGTTCGCCGCCCCGGCCTCGGCGGCGTTCCGCCGCGCGAGGGCCAGCATCTCGTCGGTCATGTCGAGGCCGTAGGCCTTGCCGGTGGGGCCGACCCGGCGCGCGGAGAGCAGGACGTCGATGCCGCCGCCCGACCCGAGGTCGAGCACGACCTCGCCCTCCCGCAGCTCGGCGACCGCCGTGGGGTTGCCGCATCCCAGGCTCGCGAGGACGGCCTGCTCGGGCAGTGCGCCCTGCTCGGTCGCGCCATAGAGGCCGGCGCCGAAGACCGCCTCGCCGGGGGCGCAGCACCCGCCCTCGCCGCAACCGGATGCGATGCCCGGCTGGGCGCCGGAGGACGCCTCGAGGGCCGCCTGTGCGTAGCGGAGGCGGACCTCCTCGTGGATGTCCCCTGCGCCCATCACCCCTCCTCCCGCGTCGCCCCGAGCCAGGCGGCGAGCTCGCCCAGTGCATCGGGCAGCACGTAGTAGTAGGCCCACAGGCCGCGCCGCTCGGAGTCCACGAGCCCCGCCTCGCGGAGCACCTTCAGGTGGTGCGACACGGTCGGCTGGCCGACGTCGAACAGCGGCGTCAGCTCGCACACGCACACCTTCCCGGCGTGCTTGCGCAGGACGTCCACCAGCTGCACCCGGATCGGGTCGCCCAGGGCCTTCGCGACCGCCGCCATCCGCTCCGCCGTCCGGCGCTCCACGTCGGGGTACACGACCGGCTCGCAGCACGGCTCGCCCGCCGCGCGCTTCTGCTTGGGGTGGAGCTCCAGATCGACGGCCATCGATCGACTTCTATCGATTGAAACGACGACTGTCAATCGATTAACTTCGGCACATGAGCGAGACGCGCCCCGAGGTGCTCTACGTCTGCGTCCACAACGCGGGGCGCTCCCAGATGGCGGCGCTGTTCACGGAGCATCTGGGCGGCGACGGGGTGACCGTCCGGTCCGCCGGGTCCGCGCCCGCCGACCGCGTCAACCCGATGGTGGTCGAGGTCATGGCCGAGCTCGGGCTGGACATGTCGCAGCGGTTCCCCGCGCCGCTCACCGACGAGGCCGTGCGCGCGTCGGACGTCGTGGTCACGATGGGCTGCGGCGACGCGTGCCCGTTCTACCCCGGGAAGCGCTACGAGGACTGGGACCTCGCCGACCCCGCGGAGGCGGGGAGCCTGGACGAGGTGCGCGCGATCCGCGAAGAGATCCGCGGCCGGGTGGCGCGGCTCCTGGAGGAGCTCGGGGTGGCCTAGGCCGTCGCCGCGCGGATCGCGCGGTCCAGGTCCCAGGTGATGTCGTCGAGCGTCTCGAGCCCGACGGAGATGCGGACCATGTCCTCGGTCACGCCGGCCAGGGCGAGGCCCTCCTCGTCCAGGCGCCGGTGGGTTGTGGAGGCCGGGTGGATGATCAGGCTCTTCGCGTCGCCGACGTTGGCGAGGTGCGACAGCAGCTCGCACGCCTCGATGAGCTTCTGGCCGGCGGCGCGGCCGCCCTTCACGCCGAACGTCAGCACGCCGCCCGCCCCCAGCGGCAGGTACTTCGCGACCCGGTCCCGCTCCGGGCTGTCGGGCAGGCCGGGGTACGTGACCCACTCCACCCCCGGGTGCCCCCGCAGGAACTCGGCCAGCGCGAGCGCGTTCTGCACGTGGCGGTCCATCCGCAGCGACAGGGTCTCCAGACCCTGGAGGAGCAGGAACGCGTTGAACGGCGACAGCACCGGCCCCATGTCGCGCATCGTCTCGACCCGCGCCTTCATCACGAACGCGAAGTTCCCGAACGTCTCCGCGTAGCGCAGTCCCCGGTAGCCGGGGCTCGGCTCGACCAGGCCGGGGAAGCGCCCGTCGCCCCACGGGAACGTGCCGGAGTCGATCAGCACGCCGCCGATCGTGGTGCCGTGCCCGCCGACCCACTTCGTGGCCGAGTGGGACACCAGGTGGGCGCCGTGCTCGATCGGCCGGCACAGGTACGGGGTGGCGAACGTGTTGTCGATCAGGAGCGGCACGGCCGCCTCGTCCGCGATCTCCGCCACGGCGGCGATGTCCATGACGTCGAGGCGCGGGTTGCCGATCGTCTCCCCGTAGAGCAGCCGGGTGCGGTCCTCCACCGCCCCGCGCCACGCGCCCATGTCGGCGGGGTCGACGAACGTCGTGCGGATGCCGAGCCGGGCGAGCGTGATCGCCAGCTGGTTGTGGCTCCCGCCGTACAGGTGGCGGGACGCCACCACGTGGTCGCCCGCCTCCAGCAGCGTCGTGATCGCCACCGCCTGGGCGGCGAGCCCGCTCGCGGTCGCCAGGGCGCCGACGCCGCCCTCGAGGCTCGCCATGCGCTCCTCGAACACCGCGGTCGTCGGATTCATGATCCGCGTGTAGATGTTGCCGAAGCGGTTGAGGTCGAACAGGTCGGCCGCGTGCTCGGCGTCCTCGAAGACGTAGGCGACGGTCTGGTGGATCGGCTGGGCCCGCGCGCCCGTCACCGGGTCGACCCGCTGGCCGGCGTGGAGGGCGCGGGTGTCGAACCCGTAGTCGCGCTCCTCCGTCATCAGGCGGCGAACGGCGCCATGCGGCGGGAGCCGATGACGCCGGTCGACAGACCCACCACGTTGAGCCCGCCGAAGAAGCGGCAGTGCTCCATCTTGATGCAACGGTTGTCGACCACCTCGAGGCCCGCGGCCCGTGCCCTGGCCGTCGCCTCCGGCGACGTGATGCCGAGCTGGAGCCAGATCACCTTCGCGCCGAGGGCGATCGCCTCGTCCACGATCGGGGGGACGTCCGCCGGCTTCCGGAACACGTTCACGATCTCCAGCGGGCCCCGCTCGGCCGCCTCGGCCAGCGACCCGGCGCACGGGTTGCCGAGCACCTCGTCGCAGGCCGGGTTCACCGGCGTGATCTCGTAGCCGTTGGCCTGCATGTGGATCATCGCCCGGTGGCTCGGCCGGTCCGCCTTCGGGGACAGGCCGACCACCGCCAGGCGGCGGTAGCGCTCCAGGATCAACCGCACATCGTCGGACGGCGGGGCGCCGTCGCTCATTCCCGCGTACTGGGCCACGGGCGGAAGTATGGCGATCCGGCGGCGGCGCGGCCGGGCGCGGACGCGTTCACAAGTCGTTCACCGGAGCGTCACAGCAAAGACACCTACGCGCGGGGAGCATCCGGCTAGCTTCGCGCCGTCTCCCCGGGGTGCCCATTCCGGGAAGTGCCCCGACACACGCCCGAAAGGACCCCACGCATGGCACGTGCACGCCGTTTGGCCCTGATCGCCGCTTCCGCGGTGCTCGCGGCGGGCTCCCTCGCCGCCGCGGGTTGTGGCGACGACGACGACTCCGGCGCGGCCGCGTCCACCTCGGGCGGTGCCGCTGCCTCCGACCTCTCCGGCCAGATCGCCGGCGCGGGCGCCAGCTCGCAGGACGCGGCCCAGGAGGCCTGGATCGCCGGCTTCCAGACGGCCAACTCCGGGGTCACGATCTCGTACGACCCGGTCGGCTCCGGTGGCGGCCGTGAGCAGTTCGTCGCCGGCGGCACGATCTACGGCGGCACGGACGCGGCGCTCGAGGGCGACGAGCTCACAGGCGCCCAGAAGCGCTGCGGCGGCGTGAACAACCTGGTCGAGATCCCGGTCTACGTCTCGCCGATCGCCATCGCCTACAACCTGCCGGGCGTCGAGGGGCTGCAGCTCTCGCCCGAGACGCTCGCGAAGATCTTCAACCACGACATCACCAAGTGGAACGACCCGGCCATCGCGGCGGACAACCCGGACGCCGACCTGCCGGACTCCGCCATCACCACGGTGAACCGCTCGGACGACTCGGGCACGAGCAAGAACTTCCAGCAGTACCTCGTGGCCGTGGCGCCGAACGTCTGGACCTACGAGCCCGACGACGCCTGGCCGGTCAAGGGCGGCGAGTCCGCCCAGGGCACCTCGGGCGTCGTGGACGCCATCGGCGCCGGCGAGGGCTCGATCGGCTACGCGGACGCCTCCCAGGTCGCCGACCTCGGCGTCGCCAACATCAAGGTCGGCTCGGAGTTCCAGCCGCCGTCGGCCGACGCCGCCGCGGCGATCCTGGACGAGTCCCCGAAGACGGACACGCCGGGCACCAACGTGTTCACGTACGACCTGAAGCGCGACACGGCGACCCAGGGCATCTACCCGATCGTGCTCGTCTCGTACGCGATGGCGTGCACCCAGTACTCGTCGGCCAACGACGCCGCGATCGTCAAGGCCTACCTGCAGTACGTCATCAGCCCCGACGGCCAGCAGACCGCGGCCTCCGCCGCGGGCTCGGCGCCGCTGAGCCCGGCCATCACGTCGGCCATCACGCCGGCGGTCGACGCGATCGGCAGCTGAGCGCGAGGATGCGCGGCGGGGTGCGGTGACGCCGCACCCCGCTCGCCCCTCCGGACGAACGGAAACCCTCCACGATGAGCACCACCGCACCTCCACCGCCCGGCACCTCCGTCGCCCGTGACGGCGGCGTGAAGCGCCTGGGCGACCGGATCTTCTCCGGCGCCGCGCTCGCCGCGGGGATCACCATCCTCGTGGTGCTCGCGGGTGTCGCCATCTTCCTCCTCACCGAGGGCTGGCCGGCGCTCACCGCGGACCCGTCGGAGCTGCCCGGCGGCGACACCCTCCTCTCCTACATCGGCCCGCTGGTCTTCGGCACGGTGCTCTCGGCCGGGATTGCGATCCTCGTCGCCGTCCCCCTGGCGGTCGCGGTCTCCCTCTTCATCACCTTCTACGCGCCACGCCGCCTCGCGCACGTACTGGGCTCCATCGTCGACCTCCTGGCGGCCATCCCCAGCATCGTCTTCGGCCTCTGGGGCATCGCGGTGCTCGGCCCGGCCTCGGTCGACTTCCAGCACTGGCTGGCCGACCACCTCGGCTGGATCCCCATCTTCGAGGGCCCTGCCTCCGCGACCGGCCGGACGATGCTGATCGTGGGCTTCGTCCTCGCCCTCATGATCCTGCCGATCATCAGCGCGATCACCCGTGAGGTCTTCGCGCGGACGCCGCGGTCCCAGATCGAGGGCGCGCTCGCCCTCGGGGCCACGCGGTGGGAGGTCATCAAGATGACCGTCCTGCCCTTCGGCAAGTCGGCGATCGTCGGCGGCTCGATGCTCGGCCTCGGCCGGGCGCTCGGCGAGACGATGGCCGTCGCGATCATCCTCTCGGTGTCCGGCGACATCACGTTCAACCTCATCAGCTCGGGCAACCCCTCGACGATCGCCGCGAACATCGCGCTCTCGTTCCCCGAGTCCTCGGGCATCGACGTGAACGTGCTGATCGCATCCGGGCTCGTGCTCTTCGGCATCACGCTGGTCGTCAACATGCTCGCGCGGTTCGTCGTGGCACGCGGCGAGGCGGGGGCCCGGCCATGAGCAGCGCAACCGCTCCCCCGCCGATCGACGTCCAGCCGAGCACCCTGGTCCAGGGCCGGCTGCCCGACTGGGGCCCGTGGGTCGTGTACGGCGGCTTCGCGCTCCTCGGTGTCATCGCCATCGTCGCCGGCGGGACCAACATGGTCCTGGCCGCCATCGTCGCCGCGCTCGCCGCCGGCATCGTCGTGTACACCTGGGCCCGCGTGGTCGAGGGTTCGCGCCGCGCGACCGACCGCGCGATCACGCTGTTCGTGAGCTCCGCGTTCGCGACCGCCGTGGTGCCGCTCATCTCGGTCATCTACGTCACGGTCGCGCGCGGCAGCGACAGGTTCGACTCGCAGTTCTTCACCGAGGACGTCCGCAACGTCGTCGGCGTGGGCGGCGGCGGGCTGCACGCGATCGTCGGCACGCTGGTGATCACCGGCCTGACCACGATCGTCTCGGTCCCGATCGGGATCATGTGCGCCGTCTACCTCCACGAGTACGGCCACGGGAAGCTCAAGTCGGCGATCATCTTCTTCGTCGACGTGATGACGGGCATCCCGTCGATCGTCGCCGGTCTGTTCGCCTTCGCCCTGTTCTCGATCTTCATGGGCCCCGGCATCCGCCTGGGTGTCATGGGCGCCGTCGCCCTGTCGGTGCTGATGATCCCCATCGTGGTCAGATCGACCGAGGAGATGCTGAAGATCGTCCCGAACGGCCTGCGCGAGTCGTCCTACGCGCTCGGCGTGCCGAAGTGGCGGACGATCACGAAGGTGGTCCTGCCGACGGCCCTCGCCGGCATCGTGACCGGGGTCATGGTCGCCGTGTCCCGCGTCATCGGCGAGACCGCCCCGCTCCTCATCACCACGGGGACGTTCTCCACGACGAACTGGAACCCGTTCTCGGGTCGCATGGAGAACTTGCCCGTCTTCGCGTTCAACGAGTACAAGAACCCAGGCGTCCCAAAGGCGCCCTACATCGAGCGTGCCTGGGCGGCTGCGCTCACACTCATCATCATCGTTATGGTGCTGAACGTCCTGGCCCGCCTCGTCTACCGCCGCTTCGGAAAGGACGTGAGCTCGTGAGCACGGAACGGCCCCTCACCGAGACCGAGGTCGCGGCCGTCCCCGACGCCTCCGTCGCGCCGGACCCGCTCGCCGCACCCGACGCCCCCAAGGCGCCGGGCGGACAGAAGTCGGCGTTCGACATCACCAACCTCGACCTCTTCTACGGCGGCTTCCACGCCGTGAAGAACGTCAACATGACCGTCGAGCGCAACAAGGTGACGGCCTTCATCGGCTCATCGGGCTGCGGCAAGTCCACGGTGTTGCGCTCGCTGAACCGCATGCACGAGGTCATCCGCGGCGCACGTGCCGAGGGCACGGTGCTCCTCGAGGGGGAGGACATCTACGCGCCGAACGTCGACCCCGTGCTCGTGCGTCGCAAGGTCGGCATGGTGTTCCAGGCGCCGAACCCATTCCCGACGATGACGATCTTCGAGAACGTCGCCGCGGGCCTGCGGCTCAACAAGACGAAGGTCGCCAAGCACGACCTCGATCAGATCGTCGAGGAGTCGCTGCGCGGCGCGCACCTCTGGGAGGAGGTCAAGGACCGCCTCAACAAGCCCGGCTCGAGCCTCTCCGGCGGCCAGCAGCAGCGCCTGTGCATCGCGCGCGCGATCGCCGTGAAGCCCGAGGTGCTCCTGATGGACGAGCCGGCCTCGGCCCTGGACCCGATCGCCACGCTCGCGATCGAGGACCTGATCCACCAGCTGAAGCAGGACTACACGATCGTCATCGTGACCCACAACATGCAGCAGGCGAGCCGCGCGAGCGACTACACCGCCTTCTTCAACCTCGAGGCCACGGGGATGCCCGGCCACCTGGTGGAGATGGACGACACCGAGACGATCTTCAGCCGCCCCAAGGAGAAGGCGACCGAGGACTACGTCAGCGGCCGCTTCGGCTAGGCCGCCCGCGCCAGAACGGCGCCAGGAGCGGGTCGGTGACCCGCCCGATGGCACGCACCACGCTCGTGAGCGGGCGCCGTGCCAGGTGGTGCACCGCCAGGGCCGCGCCCGTCCCCACGAGCGCGCCGGCGGCGATGTCGCCGGGGTAGTGCAGCCCCACCAGCACCCGCGCGACCGAGATCGCGGTCGCCGCCGCCAGGAACACTGCGCCGGCCCGCCTGCTCACCAGGAACACGGACACCGCGATCGCGAATGAGGCGGCGGCGTGGTCGCTCGGGAACGACGGGTCGTGCGAGGGGTGGACGAACCAGAGGTGCGCCTGCGGGTGGGCGTCCGTGGGGCGGGTGCGCGCCCAGATGTGGGAGATGATCTGGTTGGTGAGCAGGGCCAGGCCCGCGGACGCGAGGGCCGAGGCGGCGGCGAGGCGCCACTTGGACACCACGCCGGGGCGGCTCACCAGCCAGAGCCCGATCGTCGCGGCGGCGAGGACCGGCACGCTCCAGATCGTGAAGTCCTCGATCTCGTCGCCGATCAGGCCGTGGCCCATCAGCAGGTCGTTCAGGAATTGGAAGAGCGTCCAGTCGATGAGGGGCAGGTTAGAGATCCCTCATCGACCGGACCAACCCCCCGGGCGGGGGGTTCTGCGCGTCAGCTCGCGGCGCTCTCCTGGTACAGGCGGCGGAGCACGGTGGGCAGGATCCCGCCGTTGTGGATGTAGCGGAGCTCCGTGGGGCCGTCGACGCGGGCGAGGACGGTGAACGCGCCGGTGGAGCCGTCCTCGCGGGTGTAGGTGATCGTGACCTCGTCGCGGGGCTTCAGGTCCGCGAGCCCGGCCAGGGCGAACGTCTCCCGCCCGGTCAGCCCGAGCTCCTCGTGGCCCTCGCCCTCGCGGAACTGGAGGGGCAGGACGCCCATGCCCACCAGGTTGCCGCGGTGGATCCGCTCGAACGACTTGGCGATGACCGCCCGGACGCCGAGCAGCAGGGTGCCCTTGGCGGCCCAGTCGCGGCTGGAGCCGTTGCCGTACAGCGCGCCCGCCAGCACGATCAGCGGGGTGCCGGAGGCCTGGTAGTCCATCGAGGCCTCGTAGATGGAGGTGATCTCCCCGGTCGGGAAGTACTCGGTCCAGCCGCCCTCCTTGCCCTGCGCCAGGGCGTTGCGGAGGCGGATGTTCGCGAAGGTGCCGCGCATCATCACCTCGTGGTTGCCGCG
>BFBZ01000038.1_pt21 | contig 20140 bp, 19 predicted proteins | sample 1888401 | NCBI WGS metagenome assembly BFBZ01 (sample SAMD00112614, study PRJDB3348) | symbiont metagenome | host: Chara braunii | reverse complement strand
GGAGACGATGTGGCTCAAGGAAGTCCGGCCGGGCGCCTATGCGGGCGACAGATACACGTCGATCGCTTCGGTCGCGCTTTACGTTCCTCGAGGCAAGGGCGCCTTTCCCTCGGTGACGATGATGACGTCCGTTCCAGCAGTGATAGCAGGGGTGCCCCAGATCGCGATCGTAACGCCGCCCACTTCGGATGGTTCCGTCGATGCGGCGACCCTGGTTGCTGCCCGTCTAGCCGGTGTGGAGACCGTCTACAAATGCGGCGGCGCCCAGGCGGTAGCCGCCGTTGCCTATGGCACGGAGACGGTGAAGGCCGCCGTCAAGATCGTCGGCCCGGGCAGCCCTTGGGTGGTTGCGGCAAAGAGCCTGCTGTCGTCGGTCATCAACACCGGCCTTCCGGCCGGCCCGTCGGAAGCGGTTATCTTCGCCGACGACAGCGTCGACGGTGGCCTTGCCGCGCTCGACCTGTTGATCGAGGCCGAGCACGGACCCGATTCCTCGGCCTATCTTGTGACGCACAGCCGCGAAGTCGCGGAAGCCGCGCTGGCCGCGCTTCCCGAACACTGGTCGCGGATGAGCGAGCAGCGCGTGGAGTTCTCGCGAGCTGTGCTGAGCGGAAAGCGCGGCGGCATCGTGCTGACCGCATCGTTGGAAGACAGCTATCGCTTCATCAACGAGTATGCGCCCGAACATCTGGAGATCCTGTCCAAGGAGCCGTTCGCGCATCTCGGGCATATCACCGAGGCGGCCGAAATCCTCATGGGTCCGCACACGCCGGTAACGCTTGCCAACTTTGTCCTTGGGCCGAATGCGGTGCTGCCGACCAGCCGTTGGGCGCGCACCTACGGACCGCTTTCCGTGACCGATTTCCTCAAGCGTTCGTCCGTTGGCTACGTGACCTCGGCTGCCTATCCCGAACTCGCCCGGCATGCCCGCAGGCTCGCCCGCTACGAAGGCTTCAGTTCACACGAAAACGCGGTTTCGGAGATCCGCGGTCGCTATCTCGGCGCGTGAGCGGAAACAATCACGATGAAGGCCGTACGTCTCCATGGACCCGGCGATCTGCGCGTGGAGGAGATCGACACGCCAGGCGCTCCCGACGCTGGCTGGGTGAAGCTTCGGGTCGAAGCCGCGGGCATCTGCGGTTCCGACCTCCACAATTTCCGCACCGGCCAATGGATAAGCCGCTCACCTTCGACGGCCGGCCATGAACTGACAGGCACAGTTGTGGCCGTGGGCGAGGGAGTGGACACCGTCGCCGTCGGCGACAGGGTCGTCGCAGACTCGCGTTTCTGGTGCGGAGATTGTGCTCAGTGCCATGCGGGCAGGCGACATCTTTGTGCCAGGCTGGGCTTTGTTGGTGAGGTCTGCGACGGCGGCTTTGCCGAACAGGCGATGCTGCCCGCGCGGCTGCTGCATGTCGTCGATGCCGCGCTTGACGAACGGGTCGCGGCGATGGCCGAGCCACTTGCCGTGGCCTTGCATGCCGTGCGGCGTCTGCCGAAAACGTCAGGCTCGGTCCTTGTCGTCGGTTGCGGGACCATCGGCGGTCTTGCCGCGCTGCTGCTCTCCCGGACTTTCGCGGGCACCGTGCTTGTTGCCGACCGCAACCGGGCCCGTAGCGCCCGGGTCGCGAGGGTGACCGGCGCCAGGATCGTCGATCTGGACCGCGAAGCCGTCGCTGTCGCCACCGCGAATTCACCGTTGCTTGCGGCCGTCGAAGCGACCGGCAGCGTCGCGGCGCTCAACCAGCTGCTTGGTGTTCTCGACCCCGGCGGCGCCATTGCGATGGTCGGTATATTCCATGGCCGGCTCGACATCGATCCCAATGTTCTAGTCGAACGCGAGATCGCGCTGCTGGGATGCCATGCCTTTGCGGACGAGCTTCCCGACGCTGTTCGGATGCTCGCCGAACTGACGGAGCCGCTCGTCAGCCTGATCGATCGTGAAATCGGACTGGATGACGTTCCCGCCGCCTATGAACGGCTGTTGGCAGGGCAGGGCGACGGCTTGAAAACAATCATCCGGATGCGGCAACCTGTCGAGGATAAATGATCTCCGACAGATTGCCGGAAAGGACTTTTGAAATGATCAATTTGCCCGACACGGCCAGCCCTCTTTACGAGAAGGTGAAGGACTACATTCTGACGAACATCGGAACGGGACGGTGGAGCAAGGATCGGAAACTGCCGTCAGAAAATGAATTCGTAGCTGCCCTCGGCGTCTCCAGGATGACGGTTCACCGCGCGCTCAGGGAGTTGACCTCGGCGGGATTTCTGATCCGGCTGCAAGGCGTCGGTACGTTCATCGCGCCGCCTCGGCCGCAATCGGCTCTGATCGAAATCAACAACATCGCGGCCGAGATCGTCGCGCGGGGCAACAGGCATCGCTCCGAAGTTCTCGTCCTCGAAAAGATCATGCCGACAAAGGAACTCGCGCTGTCGTTCGAGTTCATGAAACGTGCGTCGGTCTACCACTCCGTCGTCGTCAACTTCGAGAACGACCTGCCGGTGCAACTGGAAGAGCGCTTTGTCAATCCGAGCCTGATACCCGACTACGACAAGCAGGATTTCTCGAAGACCGCTACCTACGACTACCTCATGCAGAAAACCCCAGTGACCGAGGTCGAGCACATCATTTCCGCTATCCCGGCCGATGCCGAAACGGCGGGGCATCTGGGCATCGACGTCGGCAGTTGTTGCCTCCTCCTGCATCGCCGGACGTGGACGGGCGCGGTCGTGGCTACGATCAGCAAGCTGACCTATGTCGGAAGCCGCTACTCGCTGGGCAGCCGCTACTCGCCCTCCAAGGGCGGCTGAGTTTGGGGCAAAGGCATCCCTTCGCGCAAAGGGGCTCATCTGAAATGTATATACATGTACTAGTAAGTTGATGACGGACGACTGGTGCCAACCGTCGGTTCAAAGGGGACGAAAATGACGCTTAGCCGCACGGCGCGGATCAGGGCTCTTGCGCAGGCCGACATTGTCGAAGCGCAGCGAATGTTGTCGGCGCTGCTYGGCGATCTGTTCGGGATGCGCGCTCGCAACGTTCGCATCAACTTCGACAAATACAGTCTGAATTCGTTGAACGGCTTCTTCGAAAATGATGGCGAAGCGTATTTCTTCAAGTTCCACCAGGAGGAGCGTGAGGAGGCCATGACTGGCGAATATTATCGGGCCGAGATTCTCTCCCGTGCCGGCCTGCCAGTCGATCAGCCCGTCCATATGTCGGCTGAGCCCGGCGAGCAGATCTTGATTTATCGCCGCCGCGGGGATCCGAGATTTTCGGACGTGCTATATGCCCTTGACGCCCGGGACGACGCGGGAAAGCGCCGCGAGGCGGTGCTGGCCGAGCGCGACCTTTCCGCCAAGTTGCTTGAGGTCTATCTTCAGACCTTGCATCCGGTGACCGTTGTGGATGTGGCCGCGGAGCCTATCCACAGGCTCTTCCACGAGCGGCTCATCGATGCCCGTACAGGTCAGTCGCCAGGCGGTCGCCTGGCTGATTTCTATATCGGCAAGCCGTTTGTCTTCCCCGGTGCCGAACTGGATTGGGATGAGTTTTCCCGCCTGAAATTCGTCATCAACGGCCAGCGCTACACACGCAGCGTCGGAGAACTCTTCGAAGCGGCCGCCACGCGTTTGCGGCCTGACAGGCTGGCTGACGCCGGAGGAGTGGTCGCGCATGGCGATGCCCACAACGCCAATGTCTGGTACACGGCCAAGGAGGGCGGGGCGGAACTGTCCTTCTTCGATCCCGCCTTTGCCGGCTCACATGTCCCCACATTGCTGGCGGAGGTGAAGGCGACCTTCCACAACATCTTCGCCCACCCCTTCTGGCTCTACGATCCGGCGACCGCCACTCAAACATTCCGGGCGCACGCCCGCGCGGAAGGAGGCCTGCTTCATGTCGATACGGATTGGGAGCTAAGCCCCGTCCGGCGGGATTTGTTGGATGTCAAGGCAGCCGATCTGTGGCGGCCCCTGCTTCTGGAACTGAAGCGGCGCGGCATGCTGCCGGCCGATTGGCGGTCGGTTCTGCGGTCGGGACTCTTCCTGTCGCCGACGCTGGTCATGAACCTGCGCGCCGGGGCGCGCAGTCACACCCCCGTGTCCTCCCTCATCGCGTTTTCGGTGGCGGTCATGGTCGGCAGCGAGCCCGAGACCGGGGCCAATCAGGTGACGGACTTCCTCGATAAGATCGATCCCGAACGCGCATGAGTCAGGGGGACAGATGAGTCTGATCAACGTGGAAGATGCTCGTGAGGCGGCGCGCCGACGACTTCCGCGCATTTTCTTTGACTACATCGATGGCGGCTCCTTCGCCGAAACCACAATGAGGGCGAACCGCACGGATTTCGAACGCTGGCAGTTGACGCAACGCGTGTTGGTGAACCCCGCCCAGCGCGATCTGTCGACGTCCTATCTCGGCGGCCGCCATGCGCTGCCTTTCATGCTTGGCCCGGTCGGTTTCCTGGGTCTCTACGCAGGCAATGGGGAGCGGGAAGCTGCAAACGCTGCTCATGGTGCCGGCGTGCCATTGTGCCTGTCTACGTTCTCCATCGCATCGCTGGCGAGCCTCAGAAGGGATACAAGCGGCCCGCTGCATTTCCAGCTCTATATTCTAAGGGATCGCGGCTTCTGCGAAGAGTTGCTGCAGGAAGCCGAGCGCGCTGGTGTTGAGACGCTCCACCTGACCGTGGATTGCGCGATCACCGCCATACGCGAAAGGGATGTGCGCAACGGGTTCCGGGCGATGACCAGCCTGGGTCCGGCCCTGCTGGTGCAGATGCTGACCAGGCCGCGCTGGTGCCTGGAGATGTTGCGCGCCGGCGCGCCTGAAGTCGGCGCTGTCAGCCATCGCCCCGAATTCGGCAAGGGCGTGCTCGCACAAGCTGCTGCTCTTTCAAGCCAGATAGACCAGACCTTGTCCTGGCGTGACGTCGCCTGGCTGCGCGAACGCTGGAGCGGCCGCCTCGTGCTGAAGGGCGTTCTTGCGGTCGAAGATGCGGTCAAGGCTCGTGAGCATGGTTTGAATGCCGTGGTGATCTCGAACCATGGCGGCCGTCAACTTGATTGCGCGTCCTCGACGATCCGTATGTTGCCGGACATTGCCGAGGCACTCGATGGCAGCCTGGAAATCCTGATCGACGGCGGCTTTCGCCGTGGATCGGATGTTGTCAAGGCTCTGGCGCTCGGGGCTTCTGGAGTGATGCTGGGCCGGGCTTATGCTTATGGATTGGCTGCGGCGGGCTCGGCCGGGGTTGCGAATATCATCGAAGCGTTCCGGCGCGAAATCGACATCACGCTGGCGCTGATGGGCATCTCGTCCGTCGACGAACTCAAATCCTCAGGATCTGCCGTTCTTCGGTCGGTTTGAGCCAATGCCGTGTGGGAGGAGGCCGGGCTGGACGGCACCATCCCAGATACCCAGAACCAGGCGAAAACGAGGGCTTTCCAACTTGTATATGCATGTATGTATTTTAGCCTTGACATCCGCTGCCGCTGACGTTGAATATCGGTGCACTTCCGTTGAAGTGGCAGGTGAGACGCCGAGGCACAGTTGCCAAAAGAGCTGAAGCCCGCATTCTTGCCAGGCCGTAAACCTGGCCCAAAGAACGCTCTGACCATCAAGGGGAACAAAGGATGATGCATAATCCAATAGGACAATTTCGCGCGCTCTTGGTGGCTGCGGCCATCGGGTTCGCCACTGCCCCCGCGGCCCATGCTGCCGATGCGGCCATTCCGACGACGCCTGAAGCAGGATCATTCAAGATCGGCATCGAGCCCTGGCTCGGATATGGCCAGTGGCACGTCGCGGCGGCCAATGGCCTGTTCAAGGCGAGCGGGCTTTCGGACGTCCAGATCGTGAACTTCACGGAGGACAAGGACCTCAACGCCGCTCTCGCGAGCGGCCAGCTTGATGCGGCAAACATTGCGACGCACACGGCCATGGGCATGGTCGCGGCCGGCCTGCCCGTGAAGATCGTGCTTCTCCTCGATGTCAGCATGACCGCCGATGCCATGATCGCCGGCAAGGACATCACCTCCATCAAAGACCTCAAAGGCAAGCAGGTTGCCTTCGAGGAGGGCACCACGAGCGATATCCTGCTCAAATACGCGCTCGCCAAGAATGGCATGTCCATCGCCGATGTGCAGCCAGTTCCGATGCCGGCGGCGGATGCCGGCAGCGCTTTGATCGCGGGTCGTGTGCCGGTCGCGGTCACCTATGAGCCTTATCTCACCGTGGCCAAGGCACAGAACAAGGACGTCAAGCTGCTCTTCACCGCAGGTGAAGACCCCGGCCTCATCAGCGACGTATTGGTGGTGCGCGACGATGTGATCAAGTCGCGGCCCGGCCAGGTGCTTGCCATGATCAAGAGCTGGGATGCTGCTCTCAAGGCTTACAACGCCGACACGCCCGCCGGCAGGGCCATCATCTCCAAGGCGGTCGGCTCGAGCGTCGAAGATCTCAATACCGCCTTCGATGGGGTGCGGTACTACTCCCTTGAAGAGAACAAGAAGGCGCTGACCGGTGATTTCTCGACCAAGACGTTCGCTGACGTCGAAGCCGCGGCCAAAAACGCCAAGTTGCTGCAGGCCGATGTGACGCCGGAGCAGATGATCGATCCGGCTTTTGTCAAAGCCGCGCAATGAAGGCCGGATTGCCCGTGGTGGATCAAGTGTCCGAGGAGCGTGCCGTGAAAATGAGCCAGGCTCGCTCGGCACCGGGAGTGGTCACAAGACAGGCGAAGGGCCGCCGCCGATCCTCAGGGATCGGCGTGCCCATCGCGCGCTCGCGTTTCGTCATGATCGCGGTCGCTGTCTTCGCCGGGCTTGGGCTCGCATGGTGGGGGGCAACGACTCTGGAACTGGTGAAGCCTATTTTTCTGCCATCGCCGGCGAGCGTGGTGAGCCAGCTTGGCAAGCTCGCGAGCGACGGCACGCTGTGGCTCGACCTCCAGGCATCGATGTACCGCATCGCGATAGGCTTCCTCATAGCCTCGGCATTGGCAATTCCGATCGGCGTGCTGATCGGCAGTTTCGGCGCCTGGGAAGCGGGGGTCGAACCGCTCGTGGATTTCGTCCGCTACATGCCCGTGGTCGCTTTCGTGCCCTTGTCCATCCTGTGGTCCGGCACGGGTGACACGCAGAAGTTCCTGATCATCTTCATCGGGACCTTCTTCCAGCAGGTCCTGATGATCATGGACAATGTGAAGCGCGTGCCAAAGGACTTCATCGGCCTTGGCAGGACGCTCGGCCTGCCGGATCGCAAGATCCTGACCCGCATCGTGGTTCCCAGCGCCTTGCCGGGCATCTGGGACACGCTGCGCATCAGCCTGGGTTGGGCGTGGACCTGGCTTGTGCTGGCCGAGCTAGTCGCGGCGACATCCGGCCTCGGCTATCGCATCATCGTTTCCCAGCGTTATTTCCAGACGAACACCATCATTGGCTACATCCTGCTGCTGGGCGTGCTCGGTCTCATCACCGACCAGGTCATGAAGGCATTGGGGAAGGTGCTGTTCCGGCAGGATGGTCACGTGCAATGAGGTACGGCCAATGAGTACCCCCAAGCTTCGGATCGAAGGTCTCCAGAAGAGCTTCGGCACAGGAGAGCGGCGCACGGAAGTGCTGCGGGATATCAACCTAGAGCTCGCCGACAACGAGTTCGTTTCCCTTGTCGGGACGTCGGGCTGCGGCAAGAGCACGCTGCTGTCGATCGTGGCCGGGTTGCAGGATTTCGACGCCGGCGAACTCGATATTGACGGCTCGCCAATCCTGCAGCCGGGCCTCGACCGAGGCGTCGTCTTCCAGTCCTATACGCTGCTGCCCTGGCTGACGGCACAGCAGAACATCGAGTTTGCCCTCAAGGCCGCGGGCTATAATCGCTCGACCTGCCGCGATATCGCACGCGAGCATCTCGACCTGGTGAAGCTTTCCGACAGCGCCAATCGCTACCCATCCGAACTGTCGGGCGGCATGAAGCAGCGCGTCGCCATTGCGCGCGCTCTCTCGTATCGGCCCAAGATGCTGCTGATGGACGAACCCTTTGGCGCACTCGATGCCTTGACCAGGCATCAGATGCAGGAATTGCTGACGCAGATCTGGGAGGAGCACCGGCTCACCGTGCTGTTCGTCACCCATGACGTCGAAGAGGCGGTCTATCTGTCGGACCGTATCGTTGTCATGGGGATCGGCCCGGGGCGTATCGTGCGGACCTTCAATGTCGACATTGAGCGTCCGCGCCGGGAAGAGGTGATGGAAAGCGCACCCTTTATGGACCTGCAGCGCAATGTCCACAAGGCGATACGAGAGGCGTCCAGACGCCCCGAAATGGCGTAGGCAGCGGCGTCAAACCTGCCTGGGTCGTTGTCGCGGTTTGCCAGCAGCCCCCGATGGCGGCACTGCCTTCTGTTGCCAATCAACCTACTGTTCGTCCTAGATGTTTGATCCCGGGCTTTGATGGGGCATCCTTGTCCTCCGAATCAAAGGATGCGCTATGGGCCAGGTTCTGCATGGGAGCGCCACGACGACAGAGGCGATCCGTCGAGCGATACAGCATAGTCAAGAAAGCCTGAGGACGCTGGCCAAGCGCTACGGGATCAACCAGAAGACCGTCGCCAAGTGGAAGGGACGGAGCACGGTCACCGACTTGCCGACCGGCCCGAAAGAGCCACGATCGACGGTGCTCTCCGTCGAGGAAGAGGCGGTCATCGTCGCTTTCCGGCGCTACACGCTGCTGCTGCTCGACATAGGCGCGGAAGCACTGGCCGTTGATTGGTCCGTCGAAGACGCAAGGCGCCGCGAGCCGATCCCAGCGCAGCGCGCCGAGGAAGGTCAGTGTGCGCCAGTGGCCGTGCGGAGCCAGGCCGCGCAGCCGCTTGCCTTTCGGCCCCCAACCGCGCAGCGGAGCCATGTTGGTCTTGATCCAGGTCTCATCGATGAAGACCAGGCACTGGGGATCGAGGCCGCCCTGCCAGGATCGCCATCGTTGGCGCCGGCGGGCAATGTCAGCGCGCGCCTGCTCAAGGGCGAACAGCGTTTTTTTTGAAGCTCAGCCCTTCGCGGCACAGGAACTGCCACACCGCGTTGTGCGAGACCTTGACCCCGCGAGCTGCCAGCTCATCCTTGAGGCCGTGCAGCGTCAGGTGCGGCGTCTCACGCATGCGTGCCTCGATGAAGGCGCGATGCGGCTCCAGCACTCTCTTGCGATGTCCACCCATCTTGCCGGGCGCTATCGAGCCGGTCGCCTGATGGCGCTGCAACAGCTTCACAGCTGTCGAATTCGCAATCCCGAACCGTTTGGCGGCCGACCGGCGGCTCTCGCCACTTAAAACCGCCGCCACAACCCGCTCGCGAAGATCATCGGAAAGAGGTCGAACCATCTGATGCTGGCCTCCAATCCAGCCAGCATCTTGAATCACAAATCAAACCGAGCGGGAATCCCTTCCGATTCAATCGAGCAATGAAACGCTCTAACGGTCTTTTTTTAGGCCGCAAATCGGTCGATTTCAACCCGCTACTGAGGGCAAAACCCGCGCGGCGTCGGATGCGCTGCTGCTCGCCGCGGCGGCACGCGGTGTGCTTGGCAATTCCCTCAAACAACTCCGCCGGGCCGGCCTCAACCGTGCTCCATGTCGAAGCGATGGGGCGCGTGCTGTCCCGGCGTCGCCTCCTGGCGGCGCCAGATAGTCCAGCTAGCGGTCCACCACTTTGTGAACGAGATCATTTACAGTTACGTCTATGAATGATATCATTCACTATGAAGTCCGCGCTCGAACGCATTCAGCTTGCAGCATCCAGCACCACACCGTCTTTGGTTCCGGTGGGTCTGTGGATGGCGGCGCATCCGATCCAGACGTTGTCGCAAAGCGCTGAAGAGATCGCAGCACTGACCGTCACCTCGGTCGCGGCGGTTAACCGTTTCTCGAAAGCCGCGGGTTTCAAGGGCTTTGGCGAGTTGAAAGCCCGTCTGGGCGCCGAGATGCAATCGGTGATGGAGCCGGTTCTCAAGTTGGGCCACGCGCGCGAAGAACCGCAACTGACGGAAATTGCGGAGGCCGTGCGGGATGCTGGCGAGGCGCCGCAGATCGCCACGGTCGCGGCCTGGATCATGAAGGCGCGGCGCGTCTGGTTTCTCGGTCTCGGGGCGTCAAGCCATCTGGCCGGCTATGCCGTGCACACGATGATGCCATTTGTCGAAGCGATCGAAGCCGTCGCGGGCGAGGGCGGCACCGAGGAGGCGGCGCGGCGGCTCATGCGGTGCGGCAAGGGTGATGTTTTGATCGCGCTCTCGCTGCCGCGCTATTCCAGGGACACCGTTCATCTCGTCCGCTTCGCCCGCGACCGCGGCGCCTCCATCGTGGTGATCACCGACGACCAAGCCTCACCGTTGAGCGCGATCGCTCACATTCGGCTCCTGGCACCGGCGGCACATGGCGTGCTGCCAAGTTCCGCCGTCGCAATGATGGCGGTGATCGAGGCGTTAGCCTCGGCAGTGATGACGCAGAATCCGGACGCCGTGCGACTGGCCCGCGATCTGGCCGAGACGGTCTTAGCCTATCTGGCGCCGCGCTCCGCGTCGCCGGACAATCAAAACCAAGAGGAGGAAGAACCATGAAGACGAAAATCGCAGCCCTTGGCTGCGGCGCCATTGCGGCGCTGATGCTGACAGGCACCGCGCATGCCGGAGCGGTGCTGGACGCCGTAAAGAAGAACGGTGTCGTGACCTGTGGCGTTCATACCGGCAATCCTGGTTTTGCACAGGCCGACAGTTCCGGCAAGTGGGCCGGGTTCGACGTCGATTATTGCCGCGCGCTGGCGGCCGCGGTACTCGGTGACGCCAACAAGGTCAAATATGTGCCGACCAGCGGTCAGACGCGTCTGACCGCCCTGCAAAGCGGCGAGATCGACGTCCTCGCGCGCAATACGACTTGGACCTACACCCGCGACACGTCGCTGAACCTGGTTTGGGCAGGCATCAATTTCTACGACGGCCAAGCCTTCCTGACGCCGAAGAAAGATGGGCTGACCTCGGTCAAGCAACTCGCCGGCGCGACCATCTGCGTCGACTCGGGCTCGACCACCGAAAAGAACCTTGCGGATTACTTTGCCGCCAATGGGCTGGCCTACAAGGCCGTCGTCTTCGACCAGCAGGAGGCTTCGCATCAGGCTTTCATCAACGGACGCTGTGACGTCTACACGAATGACTCCACCAGCTTGGCATCGTTCCTCGCGTCCGAAGTGCCCAACAAGCAAAATTATCAAATCCTGCCGGAATTGATCTCGAAAGAGCCGCTGGGGCCGGCGGTGCGCCGCGGCGACGAAGATTGGTTCGCCATCGCCAAGTGGACCCTCAACGCGATGGTCCAAGCCGAGGAACTTGGCGTCACATCGCAGAACATCGACGACCTCAAGGCCAACAGCAAGGACCCTGCAGTACTGTCGATTGTCGGGGCTGGCGACGATCTTGGCCGCTTCCTTGGGCTGAGCAAGGACTGGAGCTACAACATCGTCAAGCAGGTCGGCAACTATGGCGAGGTCTTCGACCGCAATCTCGGATCCGGGTCGGCGCTGAAGCTGCCGCGCGGACGCAATGAATTGTGGATCAAGGGCGGCCTGCTCTATTCCCCGCCGCTGCGCTAAAGACGATGTCGGGGATCGATCTTTCCCGCAAAGAAGGGAGGGCGGCGGCCGTCGCCCCTCCCATCCCTGTCCGGCGTCGGCGCGGGGCCGGGATGATCGCCGTACAGGTGCTGGTTCTGGCCGCCGCAGCCGGGGCATTCATCTGGCTCGCCCATAACGCGGCGGTCAACCTCGCTGCCCGCCACATCGCGTCAGGCTTTGGCTTCCTCGGTGATACGGCGGGCTTTTCCATCTCAGAAGGGTGGGTTCCCTACACCAGTCGCAGCAGCTATGCCGTTGCCTTCGCGGCCGGCATCGCAAACACCCTGCGCGCCGCTCTTCCGGCCGTCGTTCTTGCAAGTCTGATAGGGCTTGTCCTCGGCATCGGACAGATCAGCCGCCATCCGCTGGTGCGCCTGATCACACGTGGTGTCGTCGACCTGATCCGCAACATTCCGCTGCTGGTCCAGTTGCTGGTCTGGTATGTCGCCATGCTCGAATTGCTGCCCCGAGCCGCCGATGCCCTTAACCTTGGAAATATACTGCTGCTGAGCAATGGCGGACTTGCCTTTGCCAAACCGTTGATGACGGCGCCCGAGGCGGGTGTCCTGATCGTCTCCATGCTTGTGCTCTTTGCCGCGGCGCTGCTGGCCCGGGGCCATCGAACCGTTGCACTCGCCGCTGCCGCAGTGGTTTCGGTAGCGCTCTGGCTCTATATCCCGGATCATTGGGATGTGCCGGTGGTCGGCCTTTTCGGAATTAACGGCGGTGGCACGGTCAGCGTCGAATGGGCTTCGCTTGTTGGGGCGCTGACGCTTTACTCCGGCGTCTATTGCGCCGAGATCGTCCGCTCGGGTCTCCTCGCCGTGCACCGCGGACAATGGGAAGCCGCTCATGCGCTGAGCCTGACACGCGGCCAGACCTTGCGACGGATCGTGATCCCGCAAAGCCTGCGGGTGATCGTGCCGCCATATACCAGCCTGGTGATGAACACGCTGAAGAACTCTTCGCTGGCGGTGGCGGTGGGCTATCCCGATATCGTCTCGATCGGCACCACCTCCCTTAACCAGACCGGGCAGGCGATCGAATGCATTGCCATCATCGCGGCGGTCTACCTGTCGCTTAACATTCTCACCGCGGCGGTGATGGGGACCGTCAACCGGCGCGTTCAGTTGCAGGAGCGTTGAGCTAGATGGCAACCATGACTGTTCCACTCAAACCGATGGCAACCGCCCGGCTGCGCGCCCTGCTCTTCGCCGACACGAAAACCGGTCTGGTCTCGTCCGCCCTGCTGGCGCTCTTTGCCTGGGTGCTGTGGCGGGCCCTCCACTGGGGCATCTTTGCCGCCGAGGTCGCGCCCGACCCCGAGGCCTGCCGCGCCGCCGCTGGAGCGTGCTGGGGCGTGCTGGTCGATAAGGCGCGGCTGATCCTGCTGGGTCGTTACCCCCAGGGCGAACAATGGCGCCCGGCGCTGGGATGTGCCCTCCTGCTCGGATGCCTCGGCGTGGCGGCTCTGCCGCGCTTCTTCGGTCGATCGGGCCTCGCACTGGTGAGCCTGGCGCTGGTTGCTTTCGCCATCCTGCTCGGTGGCGGTGTCTTCGGGCTTACGCCGGTTGGCACCGACCTCTGGGGCGGCCTGCCACTGACCATTCTGCTGGGAGTCGTCGCCTGCCTGTTCGGCCTGCCGCTGGGCATTGTGCTGGCGCTTGGGCGGCGGTCGCATCTACCGGTGCTGTCCTGGCTTGCGACATCCTATATCGAGCTGGTGCGTGGCCTGCCGCTGATCACCCTGCTGTTCTTCGGGGCCTTCGTGCTGCCAATCCTGCTGCCGCCGGCTTGGCGGCTGGACCCGATGCTGCGCGTCACGATCTGCGTCGTGCTCTTTGCCGCCGCCTACCAGGCAGAGATCTTCCGCGGTGGCCTGCAGGCGATCGGTAAAGGCCAGCGCGAGGCGGCCCACGCGCTCAACCTGAACCGCTGGCAGACGCTTAGATACATCGTCATGCCGCAGGCGTTTCGAATTACCATCCCGCCCTTGGCGAGCCTTTTCATAGGCACCATCAAGGACACCTCGCTGGTGGCCATCGTCAACATCTACGACCTCACGGGAACGCTGCGACTGGCCCAAGGCGATGCGCAATGGCGCCCCTTTTTCGTCGAGATGTACATGATGGTCAGCGCCATCTACCTCGTCATGGGCCTCTCCATAGCCAGCTATGGCCGATATCTGGAGCACCGCTATGCCCTTAAATGATCCCGCCCCCAACACATTGCTCTCTATCGAAGGGGTGCATAAATGGTTCGGCTCCTTCCATGCCCTCGACGACTGCTCGCTGAGCGTCAATCGCGGCGAGAAGATCGTGATCTGCGGGCCCTCCGGTTCGGGCAAGTCGACGCTGATCCGTTGTATCAATCGCATTGAAGAACATGACGCCGGCCGCATCGTCTTCAACGGCGCGCCGATCGATGATTCCCGCCTCGCAGTGCAGGCCCGCAAGGGCATCGGTATGGTGTTCCAGCAGTTCAACCTGTTTCCGCACCTCAGCGTCCTCGACAACATCATGCTGGCACCGACGCTGGTAAAGAAGCAAAGCCCCGCGACAGCGCGCGAACGGGCGATGGCGCTTCTCGACAGGGTGCATATCGCCGAGCAGGCGCTGAAGATGCCGGGGCAGCTCTCGGGCGGCCAGCAACAGCGCGTGGCGATCGCGCGGGCGCTGGCGATGCAGCCGCAGCTGATGCTTTTCGATGAGCCCACTTCGGCCCTGGATCCCGAGATGGTGGGGGAGGTTCTTGACACCATGCAAGACTTGGCGAGCGACGGCATGACCATGATAGTGGTGACTCACGAGATGGGATTCGCCCGCAAGGTCGCCGACCGTGTCGTCTTCATGGAGGCCGGGCGGATTCTCGAGATCCAGCCGCCTGAAAAATTCTTCGTGCAGCCGCAATCCGAACGCAGCCGCGCCTTCCTCGGCAAAATCCTGACCCACTGAGGCTTCATGAAAGTACCCTATTCCTTAGCCCTTCACGGCGGCACCGGAACGATCTTGCCCGGCAACCCTGCCGCGGAAGCCGACTACCGGCAGGAGATGATCGTGGCGCTGAACGCTGGGACGGCGGTGCTGGAGGCGGGCGGATCGGCCACCGACGCGGTTGTCGAGACGGTGCGCCTGTTGGAGGATTGCCCGCTTTTCAATGCAGGACGCGGCGCCGTCTTTACCGAGGACCAGGTTCATGAACTCGATGCCGCAGTCATGGCGGGCACCGGGCTCCAGGCAGGCGCAGTCGCCGGCGTGCGTCGCATCCGTAATCCGGTCGTGGCGGCGGCGGAAGTCATGCGCGCCGCGCGCAGCGTGCTGTTGGGTTCGGATGGCGCCGAGAAATTTGCCCGCGCCCGCGGTCTTGCCCTGGTCGAGCCCGACTATTTCTCCACTCCACAACGCCTGCGGCAATTGCAGGATTTGCGCGCCCACGACGCCGACGCCCAGGCGCTCGACCATGATGCGCCGGCAGAGGGCCGCTTCGGCACCGTTGGCGCGGTGGCGCGCGACCGCGAAGGGCGTCTCGCGGCAGCAACCTCAACCGGCGGAGTGACCAACAAGCAGGCCGGCCGGATCGGAGATACCCCAGTCATCGGCGCAGGGACCTACGCAAACGACCGCTCCTGCGCGATCTCGGCGACCGGCACCGGCGAGCATTTCATCCGCGCCTGTGCCGGCCATGATATCCACGCCCGCATGGTGTACGCGGGTCTGACGCTGGACGAAGCGATGGCGGCCACCATCGCCGAAGAGCTGGCCCCGATCGGCGGGCGGGGCGGATTGATCGGCGTCGATATGGCGGGCAACATCGTCATGCAGTTCAACTCGACCGGCATGTATCGCGCCTGGGTACGTGAGGGCGACAGGCCCGAAACGGCGATATTCTGAGCCGAGTGGGGTCAAGATGGTGGAGAAGTCCCCGACCAAAGGGAGGGTCGCAGAAGAGACGATCGCGGCGGCGGAAAAACTGCTGGGACTGAGCTATACAGCCGCGGAGCGGGCCCAGATGGCTGACAACCTCGGCGGCCAGATCGACGCGGCGCGGGCCTGCCGCGCCATGGCCTTGCCAAATGATGCCCCAACGGCCAGCCGTTTCGACCCCAGACTGCCAGGATTTCGCATGCCTCCGGGGCCGGACGTCCTGAGCTTGTCTTCAGACCTGCCCGCACTACCCGCCAATGCCGAGGATATAGCCTTCGCTCCGCTCAAGCATCTGACGGGCTGGGTGGCCGGGGGCGCACTCACCAGCCGTTCGTTGACCGAGATCTACCTCGACCGGATTTCGGCCCTCGCCCCCCGGCTCGAATGCTTCGTCACGGTCACTCGCGAACTCGCGTTGGCGCAAGCGGAGGCAGCCGATGCACTGACCCACGCCGGGGTCCGCCTTGGCCCGTTGCACGGAATCCCTTATGCACTGAAGGACCTTTTCAACACGCAAGGCATCGTCACCGGCTGGGGTGCGGAGCTATACCGCGACCGTGTCCCCGACAGCGACGCCTTCGTGGTGCGCGTCTTGCGCGCGGCGGGGGCAGTCTTGCTCGGCAAGACCGCGGTCGGTGCGCTGGCCGATGGCGACATCTGGTATGGCGGCCTCGTTCGCAATCCGTGGAACCTCGGCGAGGGCGCGCGCGGATCGAGCGCCGGATCGGCCGCGGCTGTCGTGACGGGGCTCTGCGGTTTCGCCATTGGCACTGAGACCCTGGGCTCGATCGTCGCGCCGAGCGACCGCTGCGGGGCGACCGGCCTGCGGCCGACCTTCGGGCGGATATCTCGGGCGGGGGCAATGGTGCTTTGCCCCTCGCTCGACAAGGTCGGGCCGATCTGCCGGGGTGTCGAAGATTGTGCCATAGTCCTGTCGGTCCTGAATGGTGCTGATCCGGAGGATAGTGGCTCGATCGCAGCGCCTTTCCGCTTTGACGCGGCGGCGGGTATCTCGGATCTGCGGCTGGGCTATCTGCCCAAAGCCTTTGGCGCGGAGGCGACAGCTGTCGATCACGCCGCGCTGGCGGCGGCACGCCGTCTCGGGATCGAGGTGGCCGAAGTTTCGTTGCCCGAACTGCCTTACGATTCCCTGAAAAACCTGTTGCTTGCCGAGGCAGCGGCCACCTTTCAGGCGCTGACGTTGAGCGATCAGGATGACCTTCTACGCCGGCAAGACGAAAAAGCCTGGCCCAATACGTTTCGCAAGGCGTGGTTCCTTTCTGCCGTCGATCACGTCCAGCTTGACCGACTGCGCTACCAGGTCATGCTCGCGCTCGACGGGCTTTTCTCCAGAGTTGATGCCCTGATAGGGCCGCTCGATACCGGACCGATGCTGCTGGCAAGCAACTTCACCGGCCATCCGTGCCTGCACCTGCGCGCCGGGTTCCTGGAGCTTGCCACACGCCCATCGCCCTCGGTCCCGACGGTCAAACCCGGAGCTGAGACGGAGCTGAAATTCCGGGTGCCGAAGGGGATTTCACTCTGGGGCCGGCTTTTCGAGGAAGACAAGTTGCTGGCCTTGGGCCTCGCGCTCGAAGCTGCACTTGGTGTGGCAGCCGAACTGCCACGATTGTAACCTAGGGGGTTCGACTCACGCTCGTCTCACAAGCCAGCGCCGTTACTTGATCTGAAACCCGTGCGCCAGCGGATCGCGATCGTCGACGAAGATCGTGTTGTGGCCGATGATCTGCGCCCAGGCGTCGATGCTCGGCTTGATGCCTTTAAACGGACCTATGTCGGTCTCAGCTTCGACGCGGCCTGTGAATACGGTGCCAATCGGGCTTTCCTGGCGAAAGCTGTCACCGGCCTTCAGGCGGCCCTTGCCGTGAAGCTGCGCCATACGAGCCGATGTTCCCGTGCCGCCCGGCGAACGGTCGATCGCCTTGTCGCCGTAAAACACCGCGCCGCGGCCATCGGCATCGCCTGAAGACTTGTCGCACCAGATGGCGTGGTGCACGCCGCGTATCCGCTCGTCCTCGGGATGGACGGGATCGCAGACAGGCGCCAGCGCGTCGCGGAGCCTGCGGCTGAGATCGACGATGTCGCTCGCCGACATGCCATCCAGGCCCGGCCAGTTCTCCTGCGGCTCCACGACGGCGTAGAAATTGCCGCCATAGGCGATGTCGACGACGAGCCGGCCGAGGCCGGGAATGTCGACGCCGACATCGGCCGCGTGGAGGTAGCTCGCGACATTGAAAATGCGCACGCTTTCGACGAAGGCGCCGGGTTTCTTGTACTCGATGTCGACTTTTCCCACCGGGGTCTCGATCGACAGTCGGCCCGGAACGCGCGGCGTGACGAGCCCTTCTTCGAGCGCCGACGTCACAAGCCCGATCGTGCCGGCGCCGCACATCGGCAGGCACCCGCTGACCTCGATGAAGATGACGGCGAAATCGCAGTCCTCGCGGTACGCCGGGTAGATGATCGCGCCCGACATGATGTCGTGCCCGCGCGGCTCGAACATCAAGGCCTGCCTGATCCAGTCATGGTCACGCACGAACAGTTCACGCCGTTCGGCGATCGGGAGGTGCGGCAGCAAGGGACCGCCGCCGGCGACAAGCCGAACCGGATTGCCGCAAGTATGGGCGTCGATGCAGAAGAAGCTGCGGCGCATGATCTCTCCCTTCAGACTGGCTTTGCCGAACCGGGTGCGCGGCTGCGCTGCAGCGCCCCCCGCGACAGCCGGTCGAGGAAGATGGCGATCGCGACGATCGACAGGCCGGCTCTGAGGCCGAGCCCCATCTCCATGCGGGTCAGTCCCCGAGTCACCTCGGCTCCCAGGCCGCCAGCGCCGACGAGGCCGGCCAGCACGACCATCGCCAGTGACAGGAGAATGCACTGGTTGAGCCCGACGAGCAGCGTCGGTGTGGCCGAGGGGATTTCGATCTTGAACAGGATCGATCGCGGCGAGGCGCCGGTGGCGCGGCCGAGTTCCAGAAGGTCCTTCGGCACCTGGTTGAAGGCAAGCGTCGTCAGGCGCAGCATCGGCGGGATGCCGTAGACGATCGTTGCGATGATCGCCGGCACGCGGCCGAGGCTGAAGATCATGACCGCCGGGATGAGATAAACCCATGGCGGCACGGTCTGCATGATGTCGAGCACGGGCCGAATCGCGGCCTCGAACCTCTTGTAGCGCGACGCCAGTATGCCAAGCGGGAAGGCGACCGAGACGGAGATGATCACCGCCACAGTCACCAGCGCCAGCGTCTGCATCGATGCGGCCCAGAACCCGGCGAGCAGGCAGAATAAAAGTGCGATGGCCGTGACGATCGCGACCCGGATGCCGACGAGAAAGAAGGCGAGGACAACGGCGACGACGATCGTCACATAAGCGGGCGGGTAGAGCAGGGCGGCCTCGATGCCGCTAAGCACGGCCTCGATCAGCCTGGCCACGGCGTCGAAGAACGGATGGAAATTGGTGTTCAACCAATCCACGGCGGGCGCCAGGTAAGCCCCCGGCGAAAAGCTGGGCAGAGCGAAATTCATCTTGCGCCTCCCTTGGCGCGGCGGGCCGCGCTTTGCGTGAGCCTGTCGAGCACCATGGTCAGGATGACGATGGCGATCGCGGCATTGATCGAGGTGGCGATGTCGAGCGTGCGCACGGCCGAATAGATCGTCTCTCCGAGACCGCCCGAACCGACGATACCGGCGATGACCACCATGCCGAAGGCCATCATCAGGCTCTGGTTGATCCCGGCCATCACGCTTGGGATGGCGAAGGGGAGCCTGATCTTGGTGAACATCTGCCAGGGCGTCAGGCCGGTCGCATGTCCCAATTCCACGAATTCGCGCGGCGTCATGCGTATGCCGAGCGCGGTGAGCCGAATGGCTGGCGGCGTCGCAACGACAATGGTTGCGACCAGTGCGGTCGCGGGGCCATAGCCGAGGAGCGCGATCGCGGGAAGAAGGTAGATGTAAGGCGGCATGGTCTGGATCAGATCGAGCACCGGCTCCAGAAGTCGGTCGAACGACTTGACGAAGCCGGCCACGATTCCGACGGGGATGCCGACAAGAAGGGCAAGGATCGTGGCGGCGATCACCAGGGCCAATGTGCTCATGGTTTCGCTCCAGAGCCCCATGGCCGCGCAGAAGACCAGGGCAACCCCCGCGAGGACGCCGGCCCAGGCGTTGATCAACCGCCATCCCAGCAGCGCTGCGATGATCGCTATCACGTAGAACGGCGCCAGTTGCAGCACCCACAGGACGCCGCCGAAGATTCCTTCAAGCGCGGTCCTGAGGAATCCGAACAGCCATTCGCCATTGTCGCTGATCCAGCCCAGCGCGGTATCGGTCCAGGCATCGAAAGTGTCCGTAATAACCGAGATGTCCATTTCGTTCCTCCCGAGCTATGCCGCTGCGAGTTCTCCCGCGGGCTTGCCGGCAACGCCGCGCAGCAAGCCACGGATCGTGACGACGCCGACGACCGTCCCGTTCTCGACCACGGCCACCGCGTCGCGATCGGACTGCGTGGTGAGGTCAATGAGCGCGCCGATGTC